>JAEEGK010000290.1_pt1 | contig 126066 bp, 209 predicted proteins | sample 8958771 | NCBI WGS metagenome assembly JAEEGK01 (sample SAMN16246547, study PRJNA631951) | gut metagenome | biome: gut microbiome; feature: rumen; material: SC-attached | host: Bos | place: Iran: Karaj | collected 2018-10 | reverse complement strand
CTTGTCGAAACTTGTACTGGTATAACCCTTAAAATTGATGGTGTCTCCAACTATCTTACCCACATCAAATTTCGCTCCACGATAAACTACAGTGTCTTGTGGCAAACCATCAACTCTCTTCATAACCTTGGACAAGTCTCTATCAATAATATTGACATATTGGGTCATTTCTTCTCTCTCTTCTGCAGTGATGTGATTCCATTCGTTGCCATTATAAAGTTTACTGTTCACCATATCTGCCCCATAACCGAAATACTCTTGCAGACTTTCTAACTCTCTTTCATTGAACTCAAGTTTTTCTTGGCTTTCTATCTGCTCTTCTTCGATGTACCCATCTTCATCCACAGTGTATTTGGAAATGTCATAATCCACTAATGATGGTTCTCTTGGCTTATACCCATTGAACAGTCGTTTCTCGTAATTGAAAAGGTCTCCTTGTTTTTCACTCAACTGTCTCTGCAACTCCATAAGATTCTGCCCAATGTAATCTTTTAAGATTCTGCCTTCTGCTTCATCCATCGCTTTCCTTGTTGCATAAATATCATCTTCCAATTCTACAATATAGTTTCTCAAGTATTCATAGTATTTGACTTCACCTTGATTGAGAAGATTCTTTTCCTTCAATTTTTCATATTTTTCGTTTTGACCCATATTCATTAGGAGTGTCCGTATCTCCGAAATGGTCGGACACTTCACAAGATAATTGTCAATCGCCTTAATTATGTTTTTATATTGAACCATATCTTATCATTCCTATTCGCTCGGCATTATGGTAACCACTTGCTTTTCATAATCAATATCAACAATATCTCCTTTAAATCCTTTATCTAAGAGATATTCGTGTTCTTGGTGATAATTGGTCAATTCACCTTGATGTGTGTCATTTGCACAGATTCCCTTAGTGCCTTTAGGCAATAGGATTTTATAATTGTATATCAATGAATCTGTGACTTCCCCACCTTTATTGAAACCTTCTGCAACTTCTTCACGGAAACTGCAACTTGTAAAACCTTTGAAATGCACCTTATCTCCAACAATCTTAGTCACATCAAACTTGCCACTATGCCATACTGTTGTGTCTTGAAGCAATCCTTCTGTCTTGTTTATAGCCTTGCTAATGTTTCTACTGGTCTTGGAAATCTTGGGTTTTAGAGCGACTCTCTCTTCATCTGAAAGACCGTTCCATTCTTCACCATCCCAAAGTTTACTGTTCACCACACATTCATTCCCATAATAAGACTGCAGACCTTCGATTTCACTGTCTGAGAATGTGATTTTCTCTTGGGATTCAATCTGCCTTTTCTCAACAATCCCCTTGTCTGAAGAGTAATGCAACTCTTCATCATCCACAACATATTTGGATTCATCATACTCAATAACTTGTGGTTGCCTTGGCTCATAACCATTCAACAGTCTTTTTTCATATTGGAATAGTTTTTCTTTCTCTTTTTCAAAAACAGATTTGGTGTATTCCAAGCCTTCACGAATGTATTCTTTTATTTGTGGGTTTTTATGAAGTTCCAAATTCCTTTCTTGCTCTTCAATAATTTGGGGTGTTATTTCAAGACTTCCTTTCAGATAATGGTATTCTGCAGATTCACCTTCATTTAGCAAACCTTTTTCCAATAGGAGTGCTTCCTTTTCAGAGAAGGTTAATTGTGCAAGTTTTTCACGGATTTCCAAAATGGTTGGGCATTTCACAACATAATCTTCAATGACTTTTAAAATATAATTGTACCTAACCATAATTTAATATATTATCATAAAATAAAGATAATCTCCCTTACTATTATATACAGTTATACCGTTCAGTAATACTGGTCTTTTTGGATGATGTCAATGCAATCATTATATGCTTGGATATAACCACGGTAATACTGCTCCATTTCCACATTTGTACAACACTTCTTCAACTCTTGAAGGATTGCGATTTTATTCATCAATTCTTCAATAGTCTTATCCTTTGCTTTTTCGTGATTTCTTCTTTCAAACATAATGTCAAATTTTTTCATAATTAAATCGCTAAAGTCACTATGTGGTTCTCATAGTCAATATCAACAATATCTCCTTCTAAACCCTTGTCCAACAAGTATTCGTGTTCATCATAATTACTGCTTAATTTCCCCCTACTCCTATCATTAGCACAGATTCCTTTAGTACCTTTCTTAGCCAAAATCTTGAAAGTGTAATAATTTTCCTTCGGAACGGTGCTATAATTTTGGAATTGGTCTGACACACCTTGTTGGAAACTCGCACTGGTGTAACCCTTGAATTTCACTTTATCTCCAACCATTTTAGTTACATCAAACTCACCACCGTGGTAAAGCACAGTATCTTGTTTCAAACCTTCAGATTTCTTTATTGCATTTGAAATGTCTTTTTCGGCTTCCTTTGACCTTTTTCCTTTTTCCTTTTTCTGTTCATCAGTCAAGTTGTTCCACTTATGACCATTGTTCAGTCTACTGTTCGTTATCCTTGCACCATCCCCAAAATAATATTGGAGACTGTCCACTTCATCTTCAGTCAAATCTATTTTTTCTTGAGAATCTATTTGTGCTTGTTCTAACGGTTTTATGGTGTCATTATCTAAGTCAGTGATTTGGACATCTTCTTTGAAATTACTTATATCCACTTTGGGTGGTTATAAAGACTCCTTCTTATATCCTTCAATGATTCTTCTTTCAAATTGGAATAACTTTTCTTCTATATCCTTGACATTTCCTTTGAAATGCTCTACCATATCCTTGTTAAAGGACTCATCATTGTCTCCACTTTCAAGCAGATTCTCATAATACTCAATTTCCCTTTCACAGAAATCCTTCTTTTTGAGCAATGCCAAATAAACTTCGGCTTCACCCATATTCAACAAGGACTCATCGAAAAAAGCATCTTCCTTCTCTTCTTGAGTCATATTCGCAAGTTGAGAATGCATCTCTGCAATAGTGGGACATTTAACCACATAATCTTCCATTATCTGCAATATTGTCTTGTACTTAACCATTCAAAAACCACATCCTTTTTTGCTATTCAACCAATAATGTTACCATATTATGCTTGTAATCTATATCAACTATTGTCCCTTCCATACCTTTAGGCAACAATAATTCTCTTTCACCGTGATTTGCACCTAAACGGTCAACATAAACATCATTGGCACATAATCCCTTATACCCTTTAGGCAACAACAACTTATAAGTGTAAGCCTTTTCCCTTGGAATGTTTCTCCAACTTTCAAATTGCTTAGCAATCTCTAAATTGAAACTGGAACTGGTATATCCTTTGAACTTGACCTTATCCCCCACTAATTTTGTGACATCGAATTCGCCACCGTGGAAAACCATTGTGTTTTGAACCATACCTTGGGTGTTGTTTATTGTCTTGGAGATATGCCTTTCCATCTTGTTCAGTTTAGGCTTCATTTCTGCTTTTTCTTCATCGGACAGTTCAGTCCAATGTTTCCCTTTGTTTAATCTGCTATTTATAAGCCTTGCACCTGACCAATAGTAATGATTGAGACAATCAACATCATCATCAGTGTAAACCATTCCTTTTTGTGAGAGAATCTGTCTCTTTTCCACTTCACCTAATTGTGAAATCCATTCTGCAGTGCTTTCATCCCACTTGACTTGCTTTTCCATAGTGTATTGGGATTCATCATATTCAACAGAAAATGGTTCTTTATCATAACCTTCAATGATTCTTCTTTCATATTGGAAAAGTTCATTTTTAAGGTCTTCCAATTCCATTTCAGACCGTTCAATACTACGGTATTCTTCATCAAAAAAAGGGTCTGTCTTATCCATCTCACCATATAATTCATCAGTAATTTTCCTATGTTGTATAAGGTCTTCTTGAAGAGAAGGAATATATTTAACCAAATAATCATATCTTCTTCTTTCCCCTTCATTTAACAGATTATTCTCTTCGAATGCTCTGTTTTTCTCCTTTTTGGACATATTTAACAACTGCTCTTTCATCTGTGCAATGGTCAAACATTTTGCAAGGTATTCATCGATTGCTTTTATTATTGTTTTGTATTGAACCATTTTTATTCTTCTGAATCCAACAATATTTCAATTGTATTATTTGCATAATCTATATCAAGCACAGTGAAACCTTGATTCCTTGGCAGAAGATATTCGTGTTCTTCAATCCATTTGTTCTCTAAGGATTCTGCATTTGCACAAATGCCCTTTGTACCTTTAGGAGAACGGATAATATACAAGAAATCATTTCGCTTGTCCACGAATGATTCTCCAACATCCCTTCTGAAACTGGTGCTTGTATACCTTTTGAACTTGCTATGGTCTCCAACCCTTAGGTGGATGTCTTCCAAACGACCCCCACGGTATAAAGTGGCATTCTCCAACAAACCATCACTACTGTTCATTGCCTTATCCATACCCCTTATCCTTTTTCTGCCTTCAGAAGTCACCTTATTAAGATAATGCTCATTGTCCACATCATCCAGTATATTCCCCAAATCTCCACAGAAATACTGATGCAAGGACTCTAAAGTCTCATAACCCAAGTTTCCAACAGTTATGGTTTCTTCTTGTTCTGCAATTTGCTTTCTTTCTAATGTCCTTTGACTGTTAGGCAAACCAGTACCCATAGTCTCAAGAAGCCGTTCATCATCAGACTTGAATTCAATCCCATCAATGTTAGGGACTTCATTCAACGGCTTTAACGGTTCAAAGAGCCTTCTTTCATAACTGAACATTATATCCTTATACTTTTCAATGTTTTCAGTATTCCCTTGCTCTTCTGAATCCAATAAGTCATTAACTGCACGGTCATATTCTTCAATTTCTAAAGGATTCAATAAGGACTGTTCCATTAACTGATAATATATGTCTGACCCATCCATTGATTCCAATTTTCTTTTCATCTCATCAATGGTTGGGCATTTAACCACATAATCTTCAATAACCTTAATAAGATATTTGTATTTTCCAATCATCCAATTAAAACCTTTAACTTAATAAAGCAGTATTTCTGCTTCTTTAGTTTCATCATTCCTTGAAAGGACAATGAACTTTTGACCTTTATCAATCAAGAACTCATTCTGATAAGGATTCTCTGCACCACATTCGTGAGTCAAAGTTACTCCTTTTGTTCCCTTAGGGGCATAAATAGTTAACTTGTATCTTGTTTTTGGGTCTGCCCATTGAGTGAACTGGTCAAAGTTGGAATTGAGTTGCTCTTCTCCAAAGCAAGTCCCAGTGAAACCCTTGAATGTTCCGTGACCACCTTCAAGCACATCTGAAGGAATTCTGCCATAACGGTACAATACAGTGTTCTGTTGCAATGGTGGTGATTTCTCGCAAACATTATGCAAATTGTCTGCAAATTCTCCCATACTTAATTCTTCCCATTGGAACTTGTACTTTTCCACCATTTTTCCATCAATCTCCACCAGTTCTTTTGAAGGGTATCCACCACTGACACCTAATTTCCCATCATCCAGTAAGGATGCCCCATCTTCTTCAGTGAAAGGAGCATTATTAAGATATTTCTGCAAACAAGAGAAAGCCCTTATATTATACAAGCCTACAACCATCTTGTCTGTGCCAGTGTAATCTACAGACTTCTGCAAATCCATCTGCCTTGACTGTATTTCCCCTGGGTCAAAGACATACTTGCCATACACTTCCTTCTGATAATCATCACGATTGAAATTTTGCAATGCTATCGCTTTAGGATAATCATAACATTTCAGATAATCTTCTATTGCCTTTATTATTGTTTTATATTGAACCATATTATATTCTCTTTTTCTTTACTCTGATGGCATTAATGTAACCATATGATTCTTGTAATCTATATCTACAATGTCAAACTCTGCACCTTTATCCAATAGGTATTCGTGTTCCCTTTTCCAATTAGTCAATTGGTAATTGGAATCATTTGCACATAATCCCTTATACCCAGTAGGCAACAGTATCTTATAATTGTATTGTAAAGGCTTAGGAATTTGATTACTGGCATCTTGCTTGAATACATTCCCTACATCTTCTTGAAAACTGCAACTTGTAAAGCCATTGAACTTTATCTTATCCCCAACAACTTTAGTCACATCAAATCGACCACCGTGAAAAACAGTAGTGTTTTGAATCAATCCTTTTGTCTTGTTTATTGCTTCACTTATGTTCTTTTCTGCTCTGTCAAGCCTTGACTTCATCTTATCCTTATCGTTGGCAGACATATTTCTCCAAGTCTCTCCTTTGTTCAAACGACTGTTTATGTACTTTGCACCACTGCCGTAATAATGTTGAAGGCTACTGATATTATCATCAGACAAGACAACATCTTTTTGACTGTCAATTTGTGCTTGTTCTAATTCTCTGATTTTTTCATCCAATGCATTCTTTTGCTCTTCCAAAGCATAATCAGACTCATCGTACTCAATGGTTCTTGTTTTCGGATTGTAACTCTCAACGATTCTCCTTTCGAAATTGAATAATTCCTTTTCACAAGCACCAATCAATTCCATATCCCCATCAATTTGTGTTTTCCAAAACTTTCCCCCTTTGCTCCCTTCCTTGGTTTCATCATATAATCTTTGATGCATACCCATAGCATCATAAAGACTATTTAATCTTTCTGAAAGGTAACGATAATAATCAATTTCCCCATCATTTAATAAGGATGACTTACTGCCCAATAATAATTCTTCTTTTTCAATGTCGGAATAATTGTTTAATCTTTCCTTAATCTCTGCAATTGTCAAGCACTTTGCAAGATACTCATCAATCGCTTTAATTATTGTTTTATATTGAACCATTTTCTACTTTCTTTTTTTTTAGCACATCATTTAAGAATGTCAGAATACTCCTTATGTTCATCTACAAAATCCAAGATATCTTTCTTAATCCACTCTATCTTGTCCTTTGCTTTATCCAACTCTTCCCTTTTGCTCCATTCAATGTCTTGAATCTTCTTGAGAATGCCTTTCTCCTTAAGGAATTTGTCTCTTTTTTCCTTATTGTAGTATATGCTCAGATGCAAAGGGATATAATCTTCGCATTCAATCAAAGAATCTCCATCACTATGCAGATAATCAGTGTTAAGTCTGAATTCCTTTTTAGTCATATAATAATATCTCCACTTCTTTATTTTCATTGTCAATGTCAAGTACAGTGTACTTTTGGTTTCTGCCAAGCAACATTTCTGATTCAAAACTCATCACATCAAACTGGTTCGGATTCAGAAAAACCCCTTTAGTGCCTTTAGGGACACGGATTTTAATCAGATATTTCTCATCGTTGTCAAATCTTTCTGCTACTTTTTGACTGTAACTTGTGCTTGTGAAACTTTTGAATACTCCGTGGTCACCCACCTTCATATTTGGTGGGAATTTTCCCCCACGGAACAATGTAGTGTTCTCTTGTATTGGTGGTGATTTTTCAATTATATTATCTATCCCTTCGGTTATTTGATTGAAGTATTCTTCATCATCGAACATTTTTTCATATTTTTCCTTCCACAACTGTGGTTCATTCAATCTCTTATTAATATTGATGTACCCACTTTTGCCGTAATAATGTAAGAATGTATTGTCCCTTTGAGTGTACCTTTGAGCATACTTGTCAGACAATTGAAGTTCAGATTGCATTAATCCCAGTTCATTGATTTCTTCTTGAGTGTTAGGATAATCATTTGGGTCATAATTTTCCAGTGCTTCGCTCTTTGGAGAGCATTTGTTCAGTTCATCTTCAATGACTTTAAGTATTGTATTGTATAGAACCATTATTTTGTTAATTTTGCATCCCACTCAGAATGCTCATTTAACCAGTAAGCCATCTCTTCAATCATAAACTGCACCTTGTTAGGGATGAACTTGAACATATTGTAAGACCCCACAATCAAATCCCTTGAATCATCATCCAACTTATCATAATAAGATTTAACCATACAATCCCTTAACATAATAGGAACATAATAAGACACATTATTCAATTCCCCAATATTCTCATTTAATTTATCATAATCCAACTCAATGCCATTGATATCATAATCCAATTGTTTAAGATATGATTCATAAGATTCATAAATTATGGGACTGTCCTTTTTTATCTTGTCTAAAAATTCGTTTTTCTGTTTTTCTGTTTTTAATGAATCCAGTATGGATTTCACACCTATTCCATAAATTATATCTGCTTTTTCAACCATTATTTTGTTGTTTTTTATTGTGTTTATAATTTCTACTTTTCCATTTAAAACCATTAATGGATGTTCTCATATCATTGATAAGAAATCATCCAAACTTTTCTGCTTCTTATGATACTGATACTTGGGTGAGAATGGTGATGACTTTCTGCCAAACCGTTTAATGTAAAACTCTTCAACTGTACTGCACCCTTCTCTTCTGTCACTGTTAAATAGGCTACTGCATTTGCAATCCTTGTAATCCTTTAGCCTAACTGATATATCCTTCAACTGGTAATCATTCCCACATAACTGCAACATCCGTGTATTATGAAAAAGAGTCTGCTTTTCCACCAACTTGTCCCCACAACAACAAAGATTATTGCCCAACCAATGCATATCATTGTCTGCAATGCTCCAACTGTAATTGTTGGTCTTGAAGAAATCAATAAAATTTTCATAATGCTCCAATCTCAACTGTGGCAACATAGTCAAACTCCCTTGTTGCTTATAATCTTCTCTTCTCAAGCCCAACTTATCCATAAGACCCTTGTTGTATTCGACATTGTGTGGGTCAAATTTCAAGCATTCTATGGTGTAATGGTCTGCATCGTGGAATGTCTCAACAATTTCTTTCACATCAGTCACATTAGGAATAAACGGTTGAATCCTAATCCCCACCTTGAAACCTTCGCTCTTTAGCATTCTATAGAATTGTAACCTATTCTCTATTTTGGGAACATTGGATTCCATTATGTTCTCCAAGTTGCTTACACTCAATTGGAATGTATGGAGTTTTGGGTCTAAAGGCACATCATAGGCAGTGTCTGTTTTTGTACTGAAAAGTATGTGTTGGTCATATTCATTGCAGATTTCCACTATCTTCCTTGTGTTGTGCTTTTCCTTTTCTGCCCTTTGGAAACAGTCACTCATACTGCCACCGTGCAGTGTGATTCTATTCTGCAATAGGACATCAAGGAAATTCTCCTTATTGACTGCCTTATCATCGTAAATCTTTTTGAATTTCCCCTTTAGCCACCCAACATTTGGTTCTTTATCTGACTTTTTGCCCCTTTGTCTGTTGTTGGCAAAACAGTATTCGCAATTGAAACTGCATAAACTATATGTGTCCATCCTTATCGGCAGTCCACAAATTGCAAACTTGCTACTCACTATCAATGGATTGAACATTTTCACAGAAACCATTCTCCCTTTTTTTATTTCATTGCAAGATATCCTATGAAATTCAAGTCTTTCCAAAAGATGTCCACCTTACTGAAATTCGCTTGTTTCAACAAATCCATATTAAACTGGTTGGTGCAAGGGACAAGCACACCTTCAAGTTTGAGTTTCTTGTCACGAATTTCATCGATTGTGTATCCGTTTTTCTCCTTGATGTTATAATATAAGGTTTCATACAATTCACTGTAGTTGTAATTGTTGCCTATGATTTTTTCGACAAATATGAACAATCCATCATTATGCAATGATTGATATATATTGTTCATAACCTTTTGTCTGTATTCTATAGGTATGAATTGCAAAGTGAGTATAGATGTGATTAAACCACAATCTTTCACTGGCAATGGTGATTTGGTGATGTCTTCCTTGCAGAATGTGACATTGGGATTGTGTTCAAATCGTTTCACTGAATGATTAAACATCGGTTCAGACAATTCAACACCCCAAAACCTATTCAAGGGCAAACGGTCACTCAACAATTTAATCTGCTCACCGTGACTTGACCCAATGTCCAATATGTCAGTGCCAGTCAAACCAGTATGGTTTATATGATACTCGCCAATGTTTGTAATCAATTCACGAAGATGATGGTAATTAGGTATGCTCCTTGATAGCATCTCTTCAAAGCAACCAGTCACTTCTTCATTGAATTCCCATTTATCCCCCATACTTTGGGTGATGTCCTTATCCTTGTTTTTCATAATAATCATCCAAACTCCTTTTTATTGATTCCCCTATATGTTGATACATCCTTGGGGGAACACTTCTCCCTAACCTTTCCCATTTCTTCTTGAATGAGCCAGTCAACTTGAAATCTGAAGGGTATGTCTGCAAGATTTTCCCTTCATCTATGCTAATGCTTCTGTTCTGATATCCGTGCCATAGTTCAATCTGTTGAAGCAAAGTAGGTGATGTGTCTTCAACAAACACTACACTGTAGCCATATGTCAATCTTCTGCCTTGGAGTATTTGACTTGCATCTGCAAAATTGACCAAATGGTGCTTTTGGCAGAAAGCGAATCTTTCCTTCAACAATACACTGTTCTCCTTGAAAGTGTTATACTCTTCCTTCGGTTCATACTCCTTAAAATTAGGAATCGCTTCCCCTACAGTGTACTTGTAAGGCAAAGGCTTAGGATAATGTACCTTTATAGGATATTTTTTGTTGACTCCTATGAATATCAGTCGTTTCCTTTTTTGTGGAACTTCCAAACGGTCTGCAGAGACCATTTTTATCCTTATGTCATAGCCTATGTCACGGAATGCTTGTACTATGAGTTTCAACATCCCCTTGTTCTTGCCGTAAGCCAAGTCAGGGACATTCTCTGCCAACACCATCTTCGGTCGGACTTCATCCACCAAACGGATGTACTCAAAGAACAAGTCATCTGTCCTTTGGTATGTGTCACTGTATTTCTTCACACAATTCCATTGGTCTGTCCCTTTCCCCACTCTACTGAAACTTGCACACGGTGGGCTTCCTTCCAACAAGTCGACTTCACCCTTTTTCAATCCTACCTTGTCCAGTATCTCTTCGCCTTTGATTTCCCTTATGTCTCTACTGTCAAGGTATGTGCCAGTGTGATTCTTGTTGAATGTTTTTCTTGCTTCTTCTATGAATTCAACACCGTAAAGCACATCGAATCCACTGAGTTTAAGTCCAAGGCAACTTCCCCCTGCTCCAGTGAAGGTGGATATGACCTTATAACCGTTAGTGCCTTTTTTTGCCTTCACTTCATCCATTGTTGGTTCTCTGTAAGGTGGCTTCTCAATCATAACATATAACACTCCCCTATTTCAGTCATCCCATTCGAATCCACATAATGGGCATTTGTGCTTTCCTTTGAATTCATCTATGTTTATCTCTTCGAATTCTTCATCATAATCATCTGCAGATGTGGGTATTTCTTCTCCGAACAGTGTTTGTTGTACTGTTTTTTGTTTTTTGTCTTCCATAGGATTCCAAACTCTCCTTTATATAATTTATATATAATATATATAGAGATTATACTATTTAAATCTATAAGTTTTCGGCATCCCACTTTCTCATCAAATCATTATACAAGCCAATGGGGGAAGACTTGCCGTTTACATTTATTTCCTTGTCATCAACCAATGTTTTGCAATAATCTCTCATACCACTCCCAATCTGAAAATTCAGATGCTTACGATATCCATCATCCCTAAAGTAATCTGCAAAAGCATTCACCATAATCCACTTCTGATGGGGATGATTCAGATATTCCCAATCATACAACTGAAAAAAATCATACACTCTCTTGCTTGAATATGGGTCTTTCAGAACAATGCCCCAATTGTCTGCAATCTTTTGGTCTAAAGGCAAGTTAACATTCAATGCATCATCAAACATATTTTTACGGACTTCCTTAAACTTGGAAGGATTGTTTCTGCAATTTATGATTACATTCCTTCTTAATCCATACCAACTGTCTGCACACAAACCATAAAACAACAGTCTTTCACGGACTTTAGGAAAAACATACAAGTAATGGATTTTCGTTTCAAATTGGGTTTTCTTGTGGCAACCATATTTGTAGAGAGTTTTAAAGTCATTTATGACATTAGCCCTTGGAATTTCAACTTCAGTGAGTTCCAAACCATATTTCCTACAAATGTTCCGTGATGCAAACAAGTCTTGGGATTCATAATTTTCCATATAAAATGTATAGGGTGAAACCCCAATACCTAATTCAAGCAATGCATAAAGTATGCTATTGCTATCAACTCCACCACTCAACATAAGCCCCACTTCATCGTGGTTGCCCACTTGCTCTTCCACAGTCTCAAGGAATATTTCCCTTAACTTCTTGGCATTTCTTTTCTTCCCCATCTGAAAGGCTCTCCAAAAGATTACTGTCAGTTATACTTTTATTCAGTCATTCCATTCATAACCACATTTAGGGCATTTGTGTTTGCCTTCGAAATCTTCGATTTTGATTTCTTGGAATTCTTCCAAATCATCATCGTTCTCTTCAGAATCATCATCATCATTATCTGATTCATCATCCAAGTCAATTGTCTCTTCTTGATAAGACTCAACTTTTTCTTCTTTAGTTTTCGGCTCATCCCTTTCTTCAAAGAAATCATCGAAATCATCCGTATCAATAACGGTTGAAGTGTTGGAAAGGCTAATTTCATCTATCTCAAAGTCATCGAATCCAGTCAAATCCAAGTCGATGTTGGAGAGTTCCAAATCAGTGAACAATGATTCAAGTTTTGAATTGTTCCATTCACCCATCAAGTTGGTCTGATTCAAGTTGATGTTCATCAATTTTTCGATGCTTTCATCTTCCACTTTCAAGTCAATGTTGTCGAATACCCAACCGATGTCTCCCAATCTTAAAAGGTAGAGTTCATCCAATCCATCTTCCAATAGCACACGGTATCTTTGATGACCACCAATAATGGTATTGTTATTTTTCAGATTGATGACTATAGGGTCTACCAATCCAAATTGATTCAATGATTGCTTTAGTTTTTCAAAGTTTTCTTCACTGATTACCCTTGGATTGTAATCTGCAGATTTTAACTCATTTATTTTGATTTTTTCAAGATTCATATTGTAATTTTTCCTTTTTATAAAGTATATTAATTAAGTTTTATCGCTTTGTCGCCAGTCGCCTTTTCGTATCTGTCGATTATTATCTGAACAAACTTCGGTTCAAGTTCCATAACAAAACATTTCAATCCGATTTCTTCACAAGCCATAAGTGTTGACCCACTTCCACCGAACAAATCAAGTATGATTTCATTCCCATAATGCTCCAAGAATATCTTGATGAATTCAATGCTTTTCTGATGCTTGTGTACAGTCAAGTCATCCTTCAATGTTCCACGATACTTCATTTTTATGATGCTTCTCATTCCCTTGTTTATGTTCCTATAATGACTTGCATCGCCTTTGATTTCGTGAGAAACGATTATATGCTCCAAATAAGGACGGTTCTGTCTTGGAATATTGAATATGAAATCGCCGATTATGAATTCCACAAATGAAAATGGAGATTGCTTTAGGTAATTCACAGTGTTGATGTCACTGTTCATTATGAAAATATTCGAATCATCAGAATGCTTGTCTATTGTTTCAGTGAATTTGAAATCGTGCAAGTCATAAGGTGGGTCTGTGAATATCGTATCTGCAATCGCTCCATCCATCAGTATTTCCATTTCAGAATCATCAGTGCAGTCCCCACACATCACTCTATGTTGACCTAACTGGAACAAGTCCCCTTTTTCTATATCTGTAGTTATGTCTTCTATGGAAATCTGCTCTTCTTCGATTTCAGTCTCTTCTTCAAACTCTTCTTCTTCTGTAGGTGTTAAGTCATCCACAGTCACTGTGGCACTGCCCAAATCGTTTCCTTTAGCATACTCTTCTCTTTCTTCGAAGAAGTCATCAAACATATCCCCACTAACGGTTGAAGTGTTAGAAAGACTAATCTCATCTATTTCGAAGTCTTCAAATCCAGTAAGGTCAAGGTCAATGTTTTCCAATTCAAGATTGGTGAATAATGCTTCCAACTTGGAATTGTTCCACTCACCCATCAGATTAGTCTGATTCAAATTGATATTCATCAACTTTTCAACATTCTCATCATCCACCTTCAAGTCAATATTATCGAAAACCCAACCGATATCCCCAAGCCTTAACAAATACAATTCATCAAGGGAATCATCTTCCAACAATACCTTATACCTTTGATGTCCACCAATGATTGTGTTGTTGTTCTTTAGATTGATAACTATAGGGTCTACCAATCCAAACTGATTAAGGGATTTTTTCAACTTTTCAAAATTCTCTTCACTGATTACCCTTGGATTGTAATCTGCAGACCTTATATCTGTTATCTTGATTTTTTCAAAATCCATTATATGAGATACCACCTTACATTATGGTTCATAAGTATATTGGACAATTATCCTATCCTTTTTATCAATAAGCACCCTTTCAAATTTTTGATTAGATGGATATACAAATTCTCCACGGAACATATCCCCTTTTCCATTATCTGTCTTGCCTAAATATAGTCCCCTATTTGCCTTGCCTTTGCTTTTTCGTTTATGAATTGTATAAACATCATATGCTCCTTTGTCATCTTTCTTGATGCCAAGCATCCATTCCAAATCACTTGCATCCCCCTTAACTGTAGATGACTTATTCCCTTTTTCAGACACAATCCTTTTAGAAGTGTCAACATCACTTTCCCTTTCTCTTGTATATGTGACAAATTCCCCAAGAGAATGGTCAGTCACATCCATATTGCACATTTCATTAAAACGACTATGATTCTCTTCATCTAAAAGGAATTCCATATCTTCTGCACCATTAACCATATCAAGAACTTCTTCTTTTGTCCTTTTCCCATTATAATAATCATTCACAAGATTCCTTGCTTCAACTGTTTGTTTCTTATTAGAATCAGGCACTTCAACAAAAAACGGTTGTCCCCATTTCTCTTTATATTCATTGAAGAAATCATAACCATCTTGACCATATTTCTCAATTATGGCATCTGTCTGACTATTAAAATACTCATTTGCATTTAATCTAAAACCGTGGTAACCATCCATAATTTCATATTGATTTCCATCTTCATCTTCAAATGCAACAAATCTTTGACTGAATCCCCCAACAGTCTTTTGAAAGAATAATGTCATACCATTCTCAAATTTTACACGAGAATCCCAAAGAATTTCATCATCCACACTTAACCATTTTCCAGTTTCACCTATGTTTAATGCTTCTTCGGTTGCACGACACTTAATAATCTCATCATAGGATTTTCTACCTTCTTTCAAATCTGCAATTTCACCAATTTTCAATTTCATAATATTTTTAACACCCTTTTTTTTATTTTTCATTGATTTTATTTTCCCATTTGACAAAATCATCATATTTTTCCTTGTCATCCTTTTTTAATTGTGAACGGTACTCTTTCTCTCTTTCAGTGGACATATTCTTAAACAATATGGTTAATGCCACTTTCCTTTCCAAACTGTAACCCTTATCGTAAACCATAATCTTTTCTATTTTTCTATAGGTATGAACTGGATATCCACTGGTGTTTTCGGATAAGGTAAGAACTCAAAATCCAACGGTTGTTTCAAAAGCCTTAAATATTCATCCCTATTTGCAACTCTATCCTTATAGGTCAATTTATCTAATCCTTCAAGGAATTCCCCTTCCTTTTCCTTACTGACATACTCCCCATCGTGTTTGCATCGGCTTTCCAGTTCTCTGAATTCTGCAGTGCTTTCAATTGATTCCACTGTCTTTCTCCACATATTCTCTTGTCCGACATACAGTCTCAATGTTGAAACATATGATATCTTCTTGTCTGAAAAGTTCTTACTGACAACTAAGCCTTCATCCCCTACAGTCACCATAAACTTGACATCAGTTTTCTGCATCTCTTCGAAATCTCCATCTGAAGGGATTACACTGACCCCAATAGGATGGTTGTGAACACTCATCAAAAAGGAAGCAACATCTTTTGCTTCGTTAGGAACTTCAACTTGCTCTTCAGTGCCTTCACTGAAATAATCATTGTTGTCCCAGTCCACCATCTGAAGGTACTCCTTATCCTTGTGGTAGTGATGTTGGTAGAATCTTGGCAAGTATTTCATCAATGTCTCATATTCTTGTGGAGAATCTGCAAGTTCTTTGATGAAAGGCTCTATCTGTCTCCGTATTTCCTTTTGACTTATTGCACACTTGACAACATAATCTTCAATTGCACTCACTATGCTTTTATACTTCACCATATTTTCCCCTTTTTTCATTGAACCAATACTGTGACTACCTTATTCTCATAGTCAATGTCAGTAATCTGTGCTTCCAAGCCCTTGTCTAACAAGAATTCGTGTTCCCTTCCGTGACCACTCAAATTAAGAATACCACTTCCACTTGCATTACCACACAAACCCTTAGTACCCTTAGGAGCAAGAATCTTGTAAGTGTAATTCAATTGTTTTGGAAATGAATGGTAACTCATCTTGAAATCATCTGCAACTTGCTTCTGAAAACTCGCACTTGTAAAACCCTTAAACTTAACCTTGTCCCCCCTTCTTTTTGTGACATCGAAATAGCCACTGTGGAAAAGTATCGTATTGTCAACCAGTCCAGTGGAACGATTTATGGCACTTGTCAAAGCCCTTATTTCCTTGTTCACTTGCCGTGACAATGCTTCTCTTTCTTCTTCACTGTAACCAGTCCAAGTCTTGCCGTTGTTGAGTTTGCTATTTATATTTTGGTAACCATTGCTAAAGTAATCTTTCACATTTAAGAATTCATCGATGTCCTTGAACTTCAAGGTGGCTTCTTGTTCATATATCTGCCTTTGCTCCACATCGCCAATCAAGACATTGCCGTAATGCTCTTTTTCAGTGTCTATTGGAGATTCCATAATATACTCGGATTCATCCACAACTGGTGGTTCAAGCCTTTCCTTCTGCTTCTCCAATATTTTCCGTTCCAACTTGAAGATGTCATCATCCAACTGTGGAATTACTTCCTTAGTGAGTTTATTGTAATATTCTTCATTTACCCCTTCTTCATCTTCAAGTTCTTCTTGGACTCTCCTTCCATAATAATCTCTGTTGGCTATGAGATACTTGTACCATTCCTTTTCGCCTTGATTCAATACTTGTTCCAGTCTTTCATTCTTTTCATCTAAGGACATATTCCTTAGCATAATCTTCTTCTCAGAAATGGTTGGACACTTAACAAAATACTCATCTATTGCCTTCAGTATCGTTTCGTATTTGACCATAACAATCTTATTATATTATCATTTTGTCATCTGTAGATTTCTTTTCTTCCAAGCCAGTGAAATCGTAGAATATTCCAATATAAGATATGTTTATCTTAGGCACAATCCTTATCTCTTCAGTTCCACGACTGGTGGTTTCACTGACAATCAAAGCATCATTGCTCTCCATCTCCAAAAAGCATAACTTCAATATGTCTCCGTTATGTTTCATATAAATGTTAAACGGCACATCCTTCGGTTCAAGGTCAAGATGTTGCACTTCCAAACCTTTCTTCAAGCATTCTCCAACATCAATCATAATAAAAAAAAATATAATTCCTTATCTTATAATAAATTTAGCCCATTTAAATTAATATAATAATATTTCTGCTTCCATTGTCTTATCATCCTTTGACAATAACACATATTTTTGACCACTATTAAACAAAAGTTCTGATTCCATATCCCCATCACCAAGTTTATTATCCCCAAACACTGCACCTTTAGTGCCTTTAGGAGCATAAATTTTAATAGTATAATTTTTGCCAGTTTTCATCCAATCATAACCTTCTTTCATTGAATCGATATAATTTTTATTATAAGTGGTACTTGTGAATCCTTTTAAAACTCCGTGTCCATTAATCTCCAAAGATTCATCTAACTCCCCAACACGATATACGACAGTATCATTTTGAAGTTCTGATTTATTTATTGCAGATTTAAGGTTATTTGTGATTTGGGGTATTGAAAGTTTCATTGGTTCATATTTCAAATAGTGGTCATAAAGTTTTCTCCCATAATCATCCCATTCCCCATCTTCTCCAAAAATTTCAACTGGGGACACACCTTCACTCAGAGCATCATAAACTTCAATGTCCCCCCACATAATACCATCTAATAGTTCCTCTTTGGAAGCATTGCTTTCATTGTTTTGTTCATACCAATCTTCCATTCCTCTTTCATAAGAATTTATCCATATAAAATTATGTCCACTATTCCAAGCCAAAGCAGACATAACTTCGCTATGTGGATAATCGATAGTATTCTGCAAATCTTCTTGTACTCTTTGCAATTCTCCAATAAGGCTTCCTTGTGCAACCAATCCACTCACAGTGACTTTTACACCAAGACCATCCCCATTATACTTTTCTTCTTTAAAATTATCCTTATGCTCATTGAAATATTTTAAAGCATTTTCCTTCGGATAACATTTAAGGATGTACTCATCAATCATTAAAAGAATATTCTCATATCTAACCATCTTTTTAAATCATATTTATAACAATTGTATTATTTCTCCAATATTCACAAATTCGCAATTCTCATCATAATAAAAATAAGCCACTTTTCCAAAATACTCATTGTTCCTTTCAATATTGAACTCCTTAACATTATCCCTTGCATATCTGTAAGTGTATGGCTTGACTTGAATCCCCAACAACAATTCACCATCTTTCAGTATTTCTATGTCCACACGGAACTCTTCATCAATGATGTTGTTTGACTTTAGGACTTTATGGTTTAATGGCAACCATTGTTTCAGTTCGTTGATTGCCTTCTGCTCCATAACATTCCCCTTCATAGAATTGATTATGAAAAGGTCATACTCCCATTGCACACATTCTTCCAATGTGAAAAGATAATCCTTGAAGTATTCCATCTGACTTTCATACAATCTTTTTCCAAAATCATACACCGTGCCAGTGGATTTAATCCCACAAGGGCAATCATTAAGGTAATGGTACTCTATCAAGGATTCCAATTCATCATAACTCTTCGGTTGATGAACATTAATCAACTTTATGACTGGAACAGAATTGTGTGGGGATGAAATCCCCATCTTCCCATTAAGTTCGTTTAGCAAACCCCCAGTATTTGGCTTATGTTTACGATACATACAATCATATATGTATCTTCAATGTAATTAAACTTTCGAAAAAATTTTTTTTAATTTTCCGTGATGTACTTGAAGTTCACCACCCAAATCGGAGTGTCATCATACACCTTGCCGTTGACACTCTCAAAATATTCAGTGTATTCCTTCACATTGGAGAAACCTTCCTTATGAGCATCGCTTTCAGTTATCTGTCCGAACACTGCTTCTTCGCAAGACAATATCAGTATTTCCCCATATGTCTTTTTGGTACGGTCTATCTTTATCTTATGAATATGGTTCGGAACTGCAGGTCTTCCCCTTCCGTATTTTCTCAATCTTCTTGTCTGTGTCTTTTTTCCACTTACAATCAAGTCTTTTGTAAGTTTGTCGAACATCATAATGTTAAGTTGCAACAATCGTTTGGATTGTGGTTAAAATTCTTCTTGAAGTATTCGTAATGGTCTTGGACATCATCGCATATGGTGATTTCCTTAAACTCCAACGGTTCTAAAACTTCCAGTTTCTTTTCCAGTGGCAAGTGTCTGTATCCACCTTCCTTTACTGAGTAATCTTCAAAGTTTATGTAATCCTTCAATGCTTCCTTAAGTTGTGGTGTGATTCTTAGGAATTCGACAAGGCATTTGTCAACATTTATACTGTTCACCTTATCATAATCTACAGTTTCATATAGGAATGGGGATAGCCGTATGCTTACATCATATCCCTTGGAGTATAATGTTTCTATTGCCTTGACTCTGTTTTCATAACTTGGTGCATTGTCTGTGTCGTTCAACACTTTGTTGTCTGTAGATGGGACACTCACTTGTATGTGTGCAAGTCTTGGATTCAGTATCTTACGGTATTTGCTTGTAGCCACCAATGATGATTTGGTCACTATCAAGTAGTGAATTCCTTTTTTGTTGAGCATTTTTATGGTTTTGTATGTGTTTTCTATTTTCTGCTCCATCGGTTGGAAGCAATCAGTCATACCACCAAGCCTTACCACACTCCCACTTGGGATTTTTTCTATTGTTTTTTCGATTTTGTTTATATCTGCTATGGATACATCATTTGGATGCCATAGTTTTCGGAAGTCCAACAGTTTTTTTGCATAACAATATTTGCAGTTGTAGTAGCACCCTTTACCATAAGGGTCTAATCTTGTAGGGTAGTAGCATTTGTTTCCTTCTGCTCCCCCTACAGTTTTGTAGAAACTTTTGAATTCATTGCTCATAACGATTGAAAAAAGTTTTTTATGTTTTTTATTATAATGTGCTTGTCTTATGTATATGAGATGAGTAATTGTATCTGTCTGAACAACATATACATCATATACTGGAAGAACAACACAATAATTCCATTGTTCTATTGTTTAAGTGTATGTTTTATTGATTGTATATTCAATTTAATTAATACTTTATTTTTTTGTGAAATGTTTCCTTGGATGATTGCACACTGGACACACATCAATGGCAACATTCCCCTTATATTGGTATCCACAATTCAAACATTTCCAACAATCATCTTCACCTTTGAAATTCTCCTCGGTTGAAACACACTCCCTTAACTCTTCAAAGACTTCCATATGATATCCTTCAATCTTTGCTATCTCTTCGAATAGTTTGCTTATTTCATCAAAACCTTCTTCTTTTGCCACCCTACTGTAATGTGGATACATCTCCAAATGCTCATACCTTTCACCAATGTAAGCATCAAGCAGATTCTCAATATCTGAAGGCATTTCTCCATTATGGAGTTGTTTGAACCATATTTTTCCGTGTTCCTTTTCATTATGGATTATCTCATCCAAAATCGCTTCATATTCCTTGGAGTAATTTGATATAAGGCTACGGTAGAATTGGTACTTTAGATGTGCCAATGCTTCGCCTTTCAATGCCATCATCAAATTCTTTTCTGTTTTTGTGTTTTTCAAGTCAGTCATAATCGTGTTTTATTTTCTCTTTTTTATATCATATATATTCAGAATCATCCAGTCTTCCTTAAACTTTTGTAAGGATACTGAAATATCAAATGGTTTCTTTCATCAATGATTTGTCTCTTGAACTTCTGACCAATGCCACTTTTCACAAACCCTTCATTGTTGTCACAATAGACCCAACCTTTGTTTGCAGAGTTCCCATCTTCATAAATAGTCACTTCAGTCCAATAATGATTCCCTTCATCTGCAAAAGGATGTGGTGGTTTGCCATCCCAATAAGATGGCTCAGTGTTGGTAAGACAAGCACTGTTTGTCCAATCATTAGTGTATATCCGATGGTCTTTATTGACAGTAGTCCAATTGGTTTCACCCATCTCTCTCCTTTCTGTTTTTATATCTACAGAATAGAAATTCCCATACCCATTCAAGTCAAGGTCTCTGAGAATCCCATTATAAACGGTTCTCCCTTCATTAAGAAAATCATAGGCTTCTTCCCCACCAATCAACATATGAATGCTATCCATCTTGTCCTTCTCAGTCCAATTGTCTTTTTCTGCAACATTCATAATCATCTCAAATGCATTGGAATTCAACACATTCGAATATTCAACAAAGAATTCATAACTGTCTTTTTCAAGTTGCTTTCTGATTCTCTTGCTTTGGTTTTTGAACATCCTTTCAACAGAGTCCACCCTTTTGTTATGAGATTCCTTTTCACCACCAATGATGCTAATCTCCACATCGTTTCTTGTCTTCAGATGAACCAGTTCTTTGTAGCCATTGAAATATGCGACAGTCCCATCATCATAGGAAACTTTGGAATGGTACTCATTCATAACATCCCCATCATTTGCTAAGGATTCCCATTTAGCAGTTTTGCCGATTCTTTCTGCAAGAGCAGTTGGATAGGATTTGTTCAAATCATACTCAATTGCCCTAAGTATGTTGTTATATCTAACCATCTTGTTTGTTCAACACCTTTCCAATATAAATATAAATTTTTATTTCTTATCTCTTTTTCTTGCTAATTCAATCATCCGATAATTTAGGATAGTTTGCAGATATACCCTTCCTCTCTTAATTCTTCATACAATTCTTTTTGAGATTGCTCATCTTCGAAATGAACCACTAATTGGAGAGATTTGCCTTCAAAAACATTGTCTTCTTCCAAACCATCACCAATATCAAAATCATCAATGTCAATCTCCCAACTTTGAACATCACTCAAATTGTCAAAACCAGTCAATGAAACATCGAAATCATCAATATCCATCAACTCATCCAACAAGGTATTTAACTTAGGGTAATCCCATTCACCACTGATTTTATTCAAGGCAATGTTCAGACCCTTTTCATAAGCATCATTCTTGATTGTTAAATTGTTGTCTGTGAAGACCCAACCAATGTCTCCTCTCCTTAACAGTTTAAGGCTAAGTGCAATCCCTTTCTGAGCATACTCATTATCCAAGACTTCATACCTTTGATGCCCACCGATAATGGTCATAGTCTTAAGGTTTACAATTATGGGGTCTACAAGCCCATATTCCCTTATACTGTTCTTGAGTTTGATGTACTCATCTTCACTGATTACTCTCGGATTGTAATCTGCAAGATGAATGTCTTCAAGATTTATATCTTCAAATTCAAACATAATTCTCCTTTTTCACCTAATCTATAATCTTCAGTTGTTGCAGATTATCCTTATTGTTTCTCATCCTTTTCACTGCGATATCATAGTATTCCTTGACCTTCTCAATCCCAATAAAATCACGGTTCAAGTTCTGACAAGCAATCCCAGTTGTCCCACTGCCCATAAAACAGTCAATCACGATGTCTTTAGGGTTTGACCAAGTCTTTATATGGTCTTCTGCTAAAGCCAAAGGAAAGATTGCAGGGTGCTTGTAGGCAATAGGGTCTTTTGCAGACTTGTTGTATCCAGTGTCATAAGTCCATACATTCTGTCTCACACCGTACTCTTTGATGCGATTGTTCTTCAACTTCCCCACCTTGTGTTTTATTGTACTGTCAAGTTCCCTTTGTCCACCACTTACCTTTTGACCTGCTTGTTTGTTCGGTCTATCTGCCAATAGGTTCGCAGTCTTCGGTTTCCCTTTAGTCAATATGAACATATATTCGAAACTATTGAAGTATCTTGTGTTCTGTGGGAATGTCATACTTGTCTTATGGTATATCATTGTGTCGTGGAGATTGAATCCGACATTGTCCTTGAAGTATAATGCTTGTTTGAAACTTGTCCCAGTTTCAGTGCCATTGAATGTCGCATCCCCAACAATCCACACACAGACTCCACCTTCACATAGGATGTCGTAAAGTTTATGTGCTATGTCCTTGAAGATGCCGAAGTCCCATTCGAAGTCATCGTATTTTCTGAGATTGTCGTAAGGTGGAGATGTCACCACAAGGTCTGCAGTGACATTTTCCTCAATCAAACGGTTCAAAACCTTTCTGCAATCACCGTTTATAAGTTTCCCCTTCATCAGATTTTTCCAAAGAATAGGTATATTATGAATACCAGTGCCAATATGTATGTTCCGATTCCAACTTCCTTGTACCCTTTGGTTATTAATGTTCCAAGAAGATAAGTCAAGAATCCCCAAGCGATTCCTATGCTTATACTGAATGAAAGTATAATCATTATCACTGTTGTGAACACTGAAGAAACCACTACAAGGTTTTCCCATTCTATCCTTCTAAGGTTTATCACAAGCAAGTGTTGTATTCCAACCATCATTAATGCTCCAGTTGTGACTGCAGTTGTGAACATTGACAATATGAACGGTGCAAAGAATATGCTCCCTATGAATAGGAGTCCAGTGACTATAGTTGTAAGTCCAGTCCTTCCACCAACGGCAATACCAGTCCCACTTTCAGTGTAACTTGTCACGGTGCTTGTACCTAATATTGCACCTATCATTGTTGCTATACCATCGCTTATGAATGCCTTGTCCAGTCCAGTCCCTTCACCGTTTTCATCAAGAATACCACATTGCCTACCCAATACAAGGAGACTTCCAGTTGTATCGAACAAGTCCACAAACAATGCACTGAAGACCATTACAACCATATTTATTGGGTTTGCTATGAGTCCACCGAATCCCCTAAGGAATCCACCTATAACACTATAGTTGAAATTGGCACTCACTACAGTGCTTGGGAATGTAGGCATCAAACCAGTCCCATCAGTGAAACCGAAGAAGACCATACCTAAACCTATGATTGCAGTAAGAATCATACTCAAGAATATTGCTAAAGGTATCTTCTTGAAATGGAAAGAGAATGTCAATATTATGCTTATCAATGCAAGGAATGTTGAAGGCAACAGTAAGTTTCCCATCATAACTCCACTATTGGCATCGAAGACTATTATTCCACCATTCACTAATCCTATGAATGCCACGAAGAAACCGATACCCATACATATTGCAGTCTTCAAATAGGTTGGCAAAGCATCCAACAAATTCTCTCTTAATCCACTGACTGTGATTATCAAGTAGAATATGCTTGAAACGAATACTGCAGACAGTCCAGTTTCCCAAGTGTTGCCCATTTGCATAACGAATGTATATGTAAACAGTGCATTCAATCCCATCCCTGGAGCAAGTGAGATTGGATAATTGCTCATCAATCCCATTATTATACAAGCGATTCCACTGCTTATTGCAGTTGCAAGGAATACACTTTCAATGTTCATTCCAGTTTGTGATAGCATATAAGGGTTAACACCTAATATGTATATCATTGCAAGGAATGTTGTCAGACCCCCAACTATCTCATTACGATAATTGGTTCTATGTCCTTTAAAATCAAAAAATTCACTTACATTAATCATAATTGCTCACTTAATTTTTATAATATTTTTCTTTATAAAGTTTAAATCATACTGTAATCATCAATATTTTTTGTCAAGGAGTTGTGACTTCACTGCATTTTTCTTTGTGATTCCCCTAAGATTGCAACAGAATTCAGTATTGCAGTTTATGTTCTTACGGAAATATTCATCAATGTCAGGGAAACCATTGCATACATTCAGTTCCTTGAATCCATCAACTTTTTTTATGATTTCCATCTGTCTTTCCAAAGGCACTGTGCTTAAGTTGAAACCACTCCCATCATTCTGATGCAAAGTGTACTCTGACAAGTCAAGGAATCTGCCACAATACTTACGGATATTTCCATTTATGTATAGGAACTCTATAAGTATCTTATCACAATCTATGCTATTAAGTTTATCAAAGTCAATATGTTCATAGAAAAATGGTGATGCACGGATGATTGTGTCAAACCCTTTACGGTGCAATGTCTCCACCACTCTCTTGGTCTCTTCAAACTTAGGAACTCTTGGACTTATCTTCTTCAAGAAATCATTATCGGTTGCAGTCAAACTAATCTGAAAATGAGCCAAATCCTTGTCATATATCTTAAGGTACTCATCGTTGATTACCAGTGGCGACTTGGTCACTATCAAGTAGTGGACTCTTTTCTTGTTCAACAGTTTGATTGTGTTGTATGTTCTACGGTAAACCAACTCAATCGGTTGAAAAGCATCACTCAAACCACCAAGCCTTGCGACACTTCCTTTAGGGAAATGTAATTTTATCTGTTTTGCTATGTTTTCCATACTTGCAACTGCAGGGTTATTAGGATGCCATCTTCCCCTACTTTGCATATTTCCTTTTCCGAAACAGTAACTGCAATTGAAGTAGCATCCCCTTCCGTAAACATCCAAGTGTCTGTTTGCTATGCAGTTTGTAGCACCAGTGTCACGGAAGCATTTCTTGAATTCTTCTGCAGTGGTCTGTTTTTTTAACTGGAATTCCCAACTATCTCTTCTTGCCATTTTATAAAATGCTCACCACACAAAAAAAAAAATTTTAATTAATAGTAATTTATTTTAATCTGACTTCGTATCCTTCTTCGGACAGTCGTGAGTATAATATGTTAAGTTCATCTTCATCTCTACAGTCTATTGTCATTGTCAACCTTTTGCTTGTGCCTTCACTGACCGTTTCACTGCCATTGCTATCATCTTCATCGAATATTGTCTCCCCCAAATCAACATCCAACTCTTGCAAGTCCAACATATCAAAACCAGTCAAGTTTATGTCAAAGGTGTCAATGTCCAAAAGTTCATCTATAAGGGTGTTGAGTTTGTCATAATCCCAATCTCCACTGATTTTGTTCAATGCAATGTTGAGTGCTTTTTCGTGTTCTTCAGATTTGATGTCAAGGTCTTCATCTGTGAACACCCAACCGATGTCTCCCCTTTTCAAGAGAATCAATTCTTCGTTTTCTCCGTGAAAATTGTAATTCCCCAATAATACTTTGTATCTTTGGTGTCCCCCTATGATTTTATTGTTTTTAAGGTTTATTATTATAGGGTCTACCAATCCAAACTCATCAATGCTTTTGCAAAGATTGTCATATTCTTCTTTGCTTATTTGCCTTGGATTGTATTTGGCAAGTGATATATCGTTAATGTTTATTTTTTCAACACTTGTGTCCATTTTCAATTTTACCTTACCTAATTGCTCAAATTAGATTTATTTAATTAATATAGCAATATTTCTGCTTCCTTAGTCTCATCATTCCGTGACAAAACTATGCATTTTTGGTTTCTACCCAATAGAAGTTCCTTTTCCCTTGGGAAACAATTTACAGATTCGCCGATAGCCACACCTTTAGTGCCTTTAGGTGTGTATATTGTCAAATTATATCTGTTTTCCTTGTTCATCCAACCACTGTTGTGGAGTTGAGCATAATCATCAAAAACCAGTTCAGAATCATATGTTGCACCACTGTATCCTTTGAATTTGCCGTGACCACCAACATTTACTGGCTCACCTTTATTGTCCACTGGCAATCTGCCATAACGGTAGACAACACAGTCAACATTTATAGGAGGAGACCGTTCTATTGCAGAATCTATCCCTTTTTGAATATCCCCCATCTTGATATAATCTGCATTATACTCTCCATTTTCATCAGTGTACTCTACATTGAGAGTGTAATCCCCATCCCTTTTTCCAACCGAATCGGAGTAAATGTCTTGGTATGCTCTTTCAAACGAATCGTATATTTCATTGTTGTATTGTTGCAATTGCACAAAATATGTGGATGCATATGAAAAAAGGAATGTTTTTTCCCAAAAAGTATAATCCACATCTTCTTGCACGGATTCTCTTTGTTGGAATAGATTGACATTAGGATAAGAATTTTTTAAGAACTCTTCCTTATGTGCTTCAAAATATTTCAAGGCATTTTCCTTAGGATAACATTTAAGAACATAATCATTGATGACATTGACCAAGGTTTTATATTGAACCATAATTATTCTTTGATTACTATGTCTTCCCATTCCTTATGCTCTTCAATCCACATAAGAAAATCTTTGTCCAACAGTTCCTTGACTAAATCAACACCCACATAACGGTGCAATTTATGAGCCTTCATCAACTGGGACTTGACCTTGTCGCTCACATTATCATAATAATTCAAGTCGACAAAACGAAGCAACAACAAAGGAACATAATAATCCACATTATTGAGTTCATCCCTTCTTTCAACCACTTTGTCTTCATCTATGGAATAAGGATAAGTCTCCACTTTATCAAACTCATCTTTATTCTCCCAAATCCTATCTATGAAACTTTTTTTAGCCATAATAATATGTCTCCTAATTCTTATTTATTAATGTTTTTAGTATAATAATATTTCTGCAGTTCTGTTCTCATCATCACGACTTAAGACAATGCATCGTTGTCCACGACCCAACAATAACTCATTCTGCCAATCATTGCAATCAACAGAATCCCCCAAAACCACTCCTTTAGTGCCTTTAGGAGCATAAATTGTCAAATTATATCTCAAATCTTTTTTTTCAATCCAATTGTTATTCCGTAAAAATGCTTCATCATTAAACACAAGATTCGAATTATAGGTTGTGCTTGTATAACTCCTAAATGTTCCGTGACCATCAACACCAACTGGGATACCATCCTTGTCCACTGGCAATCTGCCATAACGGTAAATCACACTGTCTTCTTGCAAGGAAGGAGATTTGTCAATTGAAGAATCTATATGAGAGCATATTTCTTCAAAATCCACATAATTTGCATCAAGAAATTTCCCATCATCATATGTGGAGATTAAAAGTTGCCATACTTTTTCCTCTGAACCAAATGGTATCACCCAATGATAGTCTTCATCATATATTCCTTGCTCATCCATTTCATCTAACACCCCATTGTTATAATAACTTATTTGGGAAAAAATGTCTTCAGAATACCTTTTAAGGTATTCCTTTTCAGAAGAAGTGTAATCTGTATTATGTTGCAAATGCTCTTGCTCATTAAATAAATGACCAGTCGGAGAAGTCATATTATCAGAAGGATTCACTCCATCTCTCCAACTCTCTTCTTGGAATTCATCCTTATGCTTTTTAAAGTATTGCAATGCATTATATTTAGGAGAGCATTTCAAAACATAATCATCAACAACACTTATTATTGTTTTGTAACGAACCATAACTTGTCAAACATATATTTTAAGAGTGATATAATAATACACCTTCCATATCAAACCCATCTTCGTGGACATAATTGTCCCCCACTTGAGTCTGCACAGTCACTGGTGGTGCTTCACTATTCTTATTCAAGTTAATGACAATGTTATCCCTAAACTCACTGTTAGGTCTATTGATATAAATCTGAGTCTTGGTACGGTTAGCCGAATTGCAGATTCCAATGCCCAAACCCAACACAAAATCGGACAAGTCATCATACTTGATATTCAACCGTTCAAGCAATCCTTTTACAGTGGCATCAACTGGCAAAGGATGAGATTCATAATATGTGCCTATTTCATAAACATCATCACTGCTCAAACCTTTTATCTCTTCATCAGTTAACTTATAATATCTGAAACTTTTGAAATCAATCATATCATCCACCATCATCATAACATCATAACATTCTTATTTGTGAACTTCCCATCAAGGACATCACAACAAAAATCAAAAGTGGCTTTGTGTGTCCTTTCAAACTCATCATAAGACAAATATTTCGGTTCAAGCAGTGTACTGTCCATCGCTTCCATCCGTGCATTGGACTTGTCCTTAAGATTACGGAATGAAGCCATAGCCATAGTCTCTGCGAAATCTTCACTCCTTTTATATCTTTTTCTTGAAGGGGTGAAACTCTTTTTCCCATAAGGGGAAGCGAATGTTTCAATATTCTGTTTCATAAAATAATCGTATTCCACAGTATCACTGAAAGTATTCCTATTATGGACTTCATAACCGTGTCTTCTTCTCACATATTCCCTTTCTTCTTCAGTCAACAGTTGATTAGGTCTCCAAGAGTTGTGCTTGTCAAAACCTTTGGCAAGAAGTTCAACATATTTGGTGTCTTTCATCATTTCACTATTGTCAAGGGAATGCCCACCTTCGTGATACATCACAACTTGAATGTTCTTATCGGTTGCCCTTAAGTTCCTAAAACTGTCAGGGTGTTCCCTTGCCTTCTCCTTGGTCAATCCGAAGAATGATTGGGTTATGATTATAGGGTTTTTTATCTTGGATTGTGGGTCATATATCTTGCTCAAGGCACTTCCTTGTGTACCTTTAAACACAATTCCCCCAGTCGCATCTTTCATAAGGGAAGGCATATCGTTATAATAGGACAATATTTCATCCAAGTCGTAAGCCCCTTTGCCGTTATTTGTGAAGTCCACACGATTTTGGTTCTTAATGTAATAAGAATTGAACACAATCTCTGTTTCGTGTTCGGCATCCCAAAAGCAGAACTTGTTCTGATTGACTTTAAGATTTCCCTTTTCATTCACACTGACTTCCAAACCCCATCTTTCTGCTTCAACATTCGCAATGTTTCTAAGTTCTTCAGTAGTGAGTTTCTCCCCAGTGTACTCAAACACTGGGGTTTCATTTATGAGACCACTTGAAGATGTGGAATCGCTCCTTCCACATTTCTCAAGATAATCTCCCATAACTCTAAGTATTGTAAAATATCTAACCATAAACCCCAAATTAAGGAAATTATCCTATTAGCATTCTTAATTGGGCTACTGGAGTTTGCTTTAGGAAGTCATCTTCAAATGCTTTCTTGCAAGTGTCCCCATAAATGTGTGGACTGTCATAAGTAAAGCAGTCATAACCATATAACTGTTGAATGAAATTATTCTCTTCACCCAACAAATCATCTATCCTTTTGGTCATCTCTTCCAATTGTTCATCAGAGTATTCTTCAAGGAAAAGTTCAACTATCTTGTCTTCGTATTCTTCGTAACTTAACGGATACTTTTTATTTTCTGCCATTCTAAATCAACTCCCTAACTAATCATTACATTTGCTCATCACGGAGAGCATAAGCATCATCATAGGCATCTTCGCCAGTGTTGGCGACAGTGTTTTCATAGAAATCCTTTTTCTCTTTTATCGCATCTTGTGGGCTTAACCTTGAGTCCTTACCAGTATATTTCATAAACACAATAGGCTCAAGAAGGTTCTTCCCCCTAATCCATCCATTTGGACCTTGTGGAGCATATTCTTCATTGAAGTGTATCCAACTTACTGGCTCGAATCCACAAGCACGGTAGAATCCCCAGTTCCCATCGAAACTGTCAAGTTTTGTTCCACCATTTTCGACTGCAAATTGCATAAGTGCCTTCATATTGTCCGATGGTATGTTCTTTAGGTTTTTGCATACACTTATTATGTCTCCATCATCACGGATAGCAATGGTTGACCCACTCTTAGTCACATACATCTTGCAGTTCTTCCAGTTGTCCACTGGTATGGGTGTGTCTTGGTCTTCATATGCATCTACTCTCCACCCATCTGCCATTTGATAATTGTATGCTTCCAAGAGCCTTTTTTGGAAACTTGGTCTTTGTTTCAGTTCTGCGATTTCAATTATGATTTCTTCGCCTTTGCTATTCACATACTTGTATTCTATGTATTTCAGACATTTTGACAATTCTTCTTGTTCAAGTGTCTGTTCTATTGCCTTAATTATATAATTGTATTTAACCATAAATTTCTTTGGTATGTTTATATTTGTAAACTGTCCTTTATAAATGTTTCTATATGAATCGTTTATTTCGGCTTCTATACCCAAACATAGTTTTACTCTTCTAATAGGACTTCTGCCACCATATTATCATAATCAACACTCAAAACAGTGAAACCAGTGTATCTTGGCAAGACATATTCGTGTTCTGTAAAACCGTTCATAAAACGGTCATCATTCCCACAAATGCCTTTAGTACCTTTAGGAGCATAAATCTTTATTTTCATTGCTCTTTCCCAACGACCATATTGTTCGTTATCTTCATCGTAACAATCTTTGTAATAGTCTGCAACACCTTCTTGGAAAGTGGTTGACTGATAACCCTTAAAACCCTTGCTATGGTCACCTGGCTTCAAATGGATATCCCATTCTCCCCCACGATACAACATAGTGTCTTCAGTCAAACCTTCAGATTGGTCAATGAGATAATCAATATCCTTAATGGCTTTTTCTTGCTCTTTAGTTAATTTAGCCTTATATTTTTCGTGTTTTATAGTGTAATTTAATTTATATTTATCTCCATTAAAATAATTGTTCATTGAACGGACTTGGGCTTCTGAAAAATTGGTTATGCTTTGTTTTTGGGAAGAAATTTCCTTGCTTTCGATTTCCCCCATCTCTTCATCAATAGAATCTTCATAAAAATCAAATTGTTTATCTTCAGTATATGTGTTTTTATTGATAATTGGTGGTTCATTCCTTTTCAAGCCTTCAATAAGTCTTCTGCCATAACCGAACATCACATTTTCCCCTTTGTCTTTGAGATTCTGCCAAAATTCTTCGTTCCCATATTCTTGTTCAGACAAATTTATCAATGCATTAGCCATTTGATATTCATATTCTCTTTCTTCCAAGGGATTTATCAAATTTTGTTCTTTTAACTGTTGAAGCACATCTTCATAAGACATTAAACTTAATCTTTCTTTCATTTCTGCAATAGTGGGACACTTGGTCACATAACTATCTATTATTTTAATTATTGTCTTATATTGAACCATTGTCTTTTGATTTCAATCATTCGGCTACTATTGTAACAGTTTGGTTTTCATAATTAATGTCAACTATTTTCCCAGTGAAACCCTTGTCCAACAAGAACTCATTCTCAAAGGGGAATCTGCTTAACTTACCGTGACTGTTATCATTTGCACAGATACCCTTAGTGCCTCTCGGCAACAACAACTTATAAGTGTACATCAATTCATCCACACCTTCTTGCTCCTTGATAGAATAGTCTGCAACATTACTTTGGAAACTGCAACTGGTATAACCCTTCAAGGTTATTGTATCCCCAACAATTTTGCTTATGTCAAATTGCCCACCGTGGAACAACATAGTGTTCCGTACTAACCCATCGCTCTTGTTGATGGCATTGCTCAAATGTTCCATACTCTTTTCATATTTGGGTTTCAATCTTCTTTGAACAGACTTGTCATTATACTTCCACCTTGCACCATTATGAATATATGAATTCCATTCCTTTCCACTGTTCCCATAATAATCAGTCAAGGCATCCACTTCTTCTTCAGTCAAATCAAGAGTTTTTTTCTGATGGTCAATTTGCCTTTGTTCCAATTCACCTATTTGATTCTCTCTAACATCCCCATACAATTGGTCTTCTCTTGAATATAGAGAAAGAAGGTAATGGGCTTCTTGTGGCTCTCTTGGTTTAGTGCCATCAAGCAATCTCCTTTCATAATTGAACATATTCCTTTCAGATTCTTCAATATACTCCCTTTCCCTTTCTATCTCATCTATGACAAACTGCTTGTGTTTTTCACTTGCACTATAGCCATCCACACGACCGTTCTCAATATCATCAAGTTCTTGAAGATGTTCATTCAACCATTTTGTTTGGGCATTTAACACCCTATAGTTATACTCATAATACTTCAACTCACCACCATTAAGCAGACCCTTTTCTTCCAATTCCTTGTATTTTTCTGAATGGGACATAGCACTTAACTTGCTTTTCATCTCTGCAATGGTAGGGCATTTCACAACATAATTTTCAATGACTTTGATTATTGTCTTATATTCCACCATTTTTCTTTCTCACATTAGTATAATAATATTTCTGCAGTTCTACTTTCATCATCACGGTTTAAAACAACTTACCTATATGATTCTCCATTGCTTTAATTATATATTCATATTTAATCATCACTAAATTTTCCTTAAATAAAAACTTACGGTTCATATGGGATTTGATAGATTATCCTATTTTCCCTATCTATGACTTGCCTTTCGAATTTCTGATTGGAAGGAGACAAAACTTCCTTCTCTTCATCCATATTGATACCGTATTTCTCAATATCTATTTCTCTTGAGACTCCCCCTACAAAAACACCTTTACTTGCCTTGTTCCCTTTTTGGTAATATGTGATGACAAGATAACCTTCATCCTTGTCGCCGAAACCTTTCATAAGTTCTGTTGTGTTTTTGCCAACACTTGAACTGGTGTAAGCCTTGTCCTTCACTATCCTTCTGTTCAGTGCATCGTTGTCGTGTGGCTTTGTTATTGCTCTTACAGTGAAGAAATCATCATAAACACTGAGTTTATTTTGATTCAACGGTTCATTAAAGTTATCGAAGTTGTTGGAAATGAAATTAAAATTACCTTCCAAGCACTTTTCCAAGAAGTCCTTGCCTATCCTTCCCCTAAGGTAATTGTTGATGTACATATACTGGTGACTTTGGTAGATTCCATAAAACTTTTTGAAAAACTCATAACCCCCTTCACCATTCTGCTTAATCAGTTTCTGCCTTTGGTCTTTGAAAAAATCATAACACTGCTCCTTAAGATAATCCAACTCTTCACCATTCGGAAGCATCATAGAACTTATGTTCCCTTTGTTGTCATATCGGATTTCCAAACCGTTTGAGTAAGTTAATCTTGAACCTATTGTTTTGCCATCACCGTTAAGCATATCTGACCATAAACCAGTATCACCAATATTCAATGCATTTTCAGTGGCTTTGCATTTGTTGACTTCCAAAGATATGACCTTTATCAATGTGGAATACTTAACCATAATAATTTACTCACCTTCTTGACAGAATACTGTTCCTTTCTGCAACACCATCATCATATGCATTATCCCCAAGGAATGGGGTGTTGTCCCTATAGAATTTGCCTTTTTCACTGATTGCATCATCAACACCTAACTTGTCCGATTTGCCAGTGTAACCCATAAACATAATCGGTTCACGATGACTCATTCCATCATTCCAATCATAAGGTCCATTTTCAGAGTATGATTCAAATGGAGTCCAAGATAGTGCTTCGAATCCACAATAACGGTAAAAACCATAATTCCCATCAAAAGTGTCCAATTTATCTCCACCGTTGTCGACTGCAAATTGAATCAATGCTCTCATATTGTCATCACTGTTGTTGTTCTTGCATACACTTATGATTGTCCCATCATCTTGTATCGCTACTGTTGAGCCGTTCTTTGTGGTGAACATACGGCAGTTGTCCCAATGTTCCAAACCCAATTTTTCTCCGTTAGGCTCATAACCCAACACTCTCCACTTGCTCTCTTTAGGTTGAGTCTCTCTTGCCTTCAGAAGGCGATTGAAGAAGGAATCTCTTTTCTTGAGTTGGGCTATCTCCAAGACAACTTTTTCACCTTTACTGTTTATGTATTCATAGGTTTCATACTGCAGACATTTGTAAGTGTCATTTATGGATTTCTCTATTATCCTTATCAATGTTTCATACTTAACCATAATTTTCCCACATAATCTTTAATCGCCTTAAGGATAATGGAATATTCAACCATAAGACCACCTTGCTTTTAATCACTTGCCACCACAGTGACAATTTGATTCCCATAATCAATGTCAACTATATCAAACTCCATACCTTTATCCAATAAGTATTCGTGTTCCATAGTGACATTTGTTAGTTTGCCTTGACTCCTATCATTAGCACACAATCCTTTTGTGCCTTTAGGCAATAAAATCTTATACTGGTACTGCAAAGGCTTATTGTCAGGAGAAGAATTCATACTATTCTGTGCCACAATCTGTTGGAAACTTGTACTCACATAACCTTTAAACTTAACTTTGTCTCCAACCATTTTGGTGACATCAAATTTTCCACCGTGAAAAACGATAGTGTCTTGCAACAAACCACCAGTCTTACCAATTGCCTTGTGAATGTTCCTATCTGCAACATTCAATTGTTTTTTCACTACATCAAGGTCATCTTCTGCAAATACTTTCCAAGTCCTTCCATTGTTGAGTTTACTGTTCAAATCATAAGCACCACTGCCATAATAAAATTGCAAACTGCCCAATTCATCATCAGTGAATTCAATGCTTTCTTGTGCTTCTATTTGTGCTTGTTCAAGAGTGCCAATATCAATGCTATTTGTTTGTATTTGCTTTTCAAGAGAATATTTGCTTTCATCAACAACTCTCGGTTCATTCCGTTTAGGATTATAACCTTCAATAAGTCGCCTTTCAAATTGGAATGCAAGATTGTTTAATCTTTCTTCTTCATTATCATAATATCTCAGATTGCTTTTGCATCCTTCAATCATATAACCTATGTCTTTGTCGATGGCATATTGCAAATTCCTTTCCATCTCTTCCCTTTGGGGAGTGAGACCTTTTATCATCTTATTGATTTGAGTATACCATTTCTTTTCTCCTTTATTGAGAAGCCCTTGTTCATCAAACTGTTGGTTCTTCTCTGCTTGAGTCATATTACCAAGCATACTTTTCATCTCTGCAATAGTAGGACATTTTACAGTATAATCTTCAATGACTTTTAATATATATTTATATTTAACCATAATTTTCCCCATATCATTCTGTTCAATTTTCACACTGGAACTAAAGTGACAGAAAATTTCTTATCTGAATCCGAAGCCTTTTCATTTATTTTTATATCGACCACTTTGAATTTGGAATTCTTAGGCAGTACATATTCGTGTTCCTTAGCATACTTAGTCATACGACTATATTTCTGCTCCCCACTATCAGTATAATACTCTGCATTTGCACACAATCCTTTATATCCTTTAGGCAATAACAATTTATAGACACATCCAATCATATGATTCTTGGACTTCACATAATTCACTGCAACAGACTCTTGATAAGTTGTGCTTAGGTAATTTTTGAACTTTATGTCTGAACCGACTATGATTGAAGGGTCAAGGATGCCACCATAGAACAATGTTGTGTCTTGAGTGAGACCCCTTGATTTTGAAATTGCCTTCTCCAAATTCCTATCCACCTTGTTGATTTTGGATTTCAAGTGTTCTCTTTCACTTTCAGACCTTGCATTCCATTCTCTGCCATCATTCAATTTACTGTTAAGCCCAACATATCCATCACCGAAGTAGAAGTGAAGTGCATCACATTCATCATCAGTGAAAACCAATCCTTCTTGACTTTGAATCTGTTGTTTCTCAAATTTGTATAAGGTGTCATTGTCCCAAGAAGTGGGATTTTCTTTCACATATTGGGATTCATCATAATCCACAACTTGTGGTTCTCTCGGTTTATAACCATTCAACAGTCTCTTCTCATACTGGAATAGCATTTCTTCACAATCATCAATAAAATTGAAATTGCCCATTTGCCTATACCATCCAATCATATGAACAATTGAATCGTAATGATGCTCTTCAAGTGGAGTCAGAAGCCCCTTTTCTTTTAATGAGTGAAATTTGTCATCCCTTTTCTTATACTTGAGTTTTTCCCTAATCTCACTAATGGTTGGACATTTTACAGTATAGTCTTCAATGACTTTCAATATGTAATCATATTTAACCATAATATTATTCTTGTCTGTTGTCAATATAGTAAGATGTCTGCAGTCATATCATCATCATTCTTCGCCAAGACCACATACCTCTGACCCTTATCCAACAACAATTCAGACTGCCAGTTCTTGCAATTGTTATGTCTATTCAACACAATCCCTTTAGTGCCTTTAGGTGCAAAAATCCTAATGTTGTATCTGTGGTCTTTTGAACCTTGTGTCCAGTCACCAGTAGGAACATCTTCAAATGCTATGAAATCATTGTAACTTGTACTTAAGAAACTCTTGAACTTGCCGTGGTCACCAACTTCAATGTCTAAAGGAAGTTGACCATTACGATAAAGCAATGTGTTCTCTTGCAATGATGGGGATTTTTCAATGGCAGTGCCGATTGCCTTTATCTGTTTTTGCAATTCAATGTCTTCAATTATCTCGCCATTTTCATCCCTAAGAAATGCACCAGTGTAGAACTTCCCATCATCAGTGACTATGCAATGGACATAGTAATCTTCATCTGCAATCTCTTGCCAGTCTCCAACACCATTCAAGCATAACCCTATAGGTATGAATGAAGAAGTGCTATATTCGTGCAAGGATTCCTTTTCCAAATCAGTGTATTCCACACGGTCTTGTAGGTCTTCTTGCAACTGTTGTAACTTCCCTATAGGTGATGGCACTGTCTTCAACTCAACACCATCATCCCACTCTTCCATTGCATAATCGGATTCATTAAAGTTTTTCAATGCTATGGCTTTAGGATAATCATAACATTTCAAATACTCTTCCACTGCTTTTATTATGTAAATGTATTGAACCATAACAACTCTTATACTGGAATTAGGGTGACCATATTGTAAGAATAACCCCAAGTTTTTGTTATCTTTTCAACATTTGCTACCTTGAATTCTGCATTCTTCGGCAAAAGATATTCGTGTTCTTTCTGATAAACAGTAACATAATTATATTCATTCTTATTACTGTCCTTTGTGAAGTACCTTGCATTCCCCAACAATCCTTTATAACCTTTAGGCAAGAGAATCTTATACATACAACTACCCATCAAATCCTTGGATTTGTTATTTTGATAATTCCTTGCAACACTCTCTTGGAAACTGCAACTTGTAAATCCATTGAACTTTATTGTATCTCCTACAGTATATGACACATCAAAGAATCCACCGTGGAACATAACGGTTGGATTGACTAATCCCTTGGACTTGCTAATTGCACTTGATAAGTTATCATCCATTTCCTTGAATTTCTTATTGTATGCTCTTTTTTCATCATCATCCAAACTTTGCCATTTTTCGCCTTTGTTGATTTTACTGTTCATCATCTCATAGCCACTATTGAGATAATGTCTCACGGCATTCTTCTCACCTTCTGTGAATATGATGTCTTCTTGGTTTGCAATCTCTATCTTTTCATATTCTCCAAACATTGGGTCATCCCAACTGGTCTCCTTTTCTTTCACATATTCAGACTCATCATAATCCACAACTTGCGATTCTTTTGGCTTATAACCATCGAAGAGTCTTCTGTCATACTTGGAGAACTGCAATTCCTTATAATGTGCAACTAACTTTGGAGCATTCTTAAAGCCCTCTCTAACCCACCATTGCATCATATCAAGCATCTTCTCATAATGCTCTCTTTCAAATTCATTTATGAGTCCTCTTTCAGTCAATGCTTCTAACTTTTCAGTATCGCTCATCCTACTTAACTTCTGTTTCATCTCTGCAATAGTGGGACATTTGACTGTATAATCTTCAATAACCTTAATTATATATTCATATTTAACCATAATCAATCACCAACATCATCTTTAAGGTGTTGCAACCACTGTTACAACTTGATTCTCATAATCTATATCCACAATATCCACTTCCAAACCCTTGTTCAATAACAATTCGTGTTCTGCAAAATGAGTGGAAAATTTCCCTTGACTCAAATCATTTGCACACAAACCTTTAGTGCCTTTAGGCAACAACAACTTATAAGTGTAATAACATTCCTTCGGATAATCGTGTTCCATATAAAACTTTTCAGTGCTTTCTTGCAAGTAAGTAGTGCTTAAGTACCCTTTGAATTTTATATGGTCTCCAACCGTTTTAGCGACATCAAAATAATCTCCACGATACAAGACAGTGTCTTGAGTCAAGCCCTTTGTCACACTTATCGCTTCAGACAAGTTCTTGTCCAATTTGTTTATCCGTGGGAGTTTTTCCTTCTTGGTGGATTCTGCATACCTTTGCCAACGGCGACCATTGTTCAGTTTACTGTTCAAGTCAAAGCACCCTACATTAAAGTAATCTGTCAAAGCATCTTTTTGGTCTTTGGTGAATTTCAAGCCTTTCTGAGAATCTATCTGTTTCTGCTCCAAATCTTGTATGTTATTCACTGCAAATACTGTTTCGCCGTTTTCTTTCCAATCCCCTTGGTTCTCCATCTCAAAATCATCAACATTCACTTGGGGTGGGTCTTTAGTCTCTTTTTTATATCCTTCAATGATTCTTCTCTCAAAACGGAATGATTGTTCTTCGTAAAATTCTAAAGAGTGTGTGGCATCAAATATTGACCTTTCCCAAGAATCTTTTTGGTCTTCATTTTCCCATTCCTTGTTGTCAAGTTTCTCTTGGAATTGATTAATAATTTTCTTATAAAATGACATTGAATCTGCAAGAGTATCATAATATTTTTTTTCGCCTTTGTTTAAAAAAGGGTCTATCTTATCCCATATTTCTTGTTGGTTCATATTGCGAAGCATATTTTTCATCTCGGCAATAGTAGGGCATTTGACAAGGTAATTCTCAATGACTTTGATTATGCTATTATATTTGACCATCCTTTATCTCCCATTATTCATAAGGGTCATCTAAAATGATTTCTATAGTGTTGTTGTCGTAGTCAATGTCAAGTACAGTGTATCCAATATTTCTTGGCAAGGTGTATTCGTGTTCATCATAAATGTCCCACTTGCCATAACATTCCTTTGCATTTCCACATAAACCTTTAGTCCCTTGTGGGGCATAAATCTTATACAAGAAATTGTTAGGTCTGACATTCTTGTGTTGGAAAAGTTCACCAGTGAATCTTTGATAGGATGTACTCATATGCCTTTTGAATTTTCCGTGGTCACCAACATTCAAATGAATATCATCTAAATGTCCTCCCATATAAAGCACGGTGTCTTGAGTCAAACCCCCAGTTTGGTCAATCACATAATCAATATCCTTAATGGTTCTCCTATCTTCCTTCCTTAATTCCTTAAGATACATACCATCCCTAATCCTTTTCTCTATAGGGTGGATGCTCCCACCATAATAACAATGCACACTTCTCCAAAGGTCATCGCTTATTGCACCATCCCCAAGAAGTTTCTCTTGATTGCTTATCTGTTCCAGTTCCATCTCACCAGTGCTTTCTTCAGTCTTCAGATAATCCATATTGTCATATTGTGGGTCTTCCCCAAAACTGTTACGGTCAACAACTGGTGGTTCATTATGAGGAATTCCTTCAAACAATCTTCTCCCATATTGGAAAAGGAGTTTTTCTGCAGTATCGTGTTTTTCGATGGTGTTTGATAACAAATCCCTAAGATTTTCAGAATTCACTATCTTTTCATAATCTTCTTCGCTTAAGGATTCATAAGTTTTCATCTGCTCTTCAAAATCCTTGACTTCCATAGGATTCAACAAGCCTTGACTTTTCAATTGTTCGAACTGTTCTGAAAGTGACATTTGAGCAAGGGATTGTTTCATCTCAGAAATGGTAGGGCATTTGATTACATACTTGTCAATTACCTTCAATATTGTACTATATCTAACCATAAATCTTATACTCCCAACTTATCGTGGTTCATCCAACACAACTTCAACAATATTATTCTCATAATCAATGTCCAACACAGTGAAACCAGTATTCCTTGCCAACAAGAACTCGTGTTGCTCGTGAATGCCATTGAATGTGTCATCATTCAATGATATGCCTTTAGTTCCTTGTGGGGCATAAATCTTATACAATACACAAGTCCTATCATTTTTTTCGTACATATCCACAAATATTTCACCAACCATTTTATCGAAAGTTGTACTCTGATAACCTTTAAAACCCTTACTATGGTCACCAACATTCAAATGGATATCCCAAACACCACCACGATACAAGACTGTATCTTGACTTAAACCAGTGGTCTTGTTCATCAATTTATCTATATCCTTGATGAATTTTTTCTGTTCGTTGGTTAATTTATTAATGTATCCTTGGTGTTTTATATTATCATTTATTCCGTGGTTAGTGGTTTGATAAACATAATCATTTAATGCTTTTACACTTTCCCAATCCTTTCCACTGTATCTTATCATACCACCAATATTTTTCCTTTCCACATCAAGATTGAGAGATTCCTTTTGATTCATCACGGTACTTAACTCTATTTCGCCACTTTCATCATAAGGATTGCCTTCAACTCTTGCATCCTTAACATATTTGTCTTTATCAATAACTGGTGGTTCAGACCGTTTAACACCTTCAAATAATCTTCTACCATAAGTTTGAAAAAACTCTTCTTTGTACGATTCATTATCGGACATTTTAACTGTGTCCAATATTCTCTTACAATCAGTGACTTCAAAAGGATTTAAAAGATTTTGTTGTTTGAGTTGTTCGAACTGCTCATCAAATGTCAGATTAGCCAATCTTTCTCTCATTTGTGCAATAGTCAAACATTTGACAACATAGCCTTCAATTACATTCAATATGCTCTTATATCTAACCATAATATAACTAAAGTATTTTGCTTCATCCAACAAAATGTTTTCATTTTAAATCAATACCCATAACTTCACTCATAACCTTAGCACGGTTAGGATATCTCTCAATCCACTCATCAATAGTTAAATCTTCTTTAGAAGAAGTGGTTTTAAATGGTAATGATGCCCTATATCTTGAATAGTTTGGGTCTTTATCCTTGAGATGATTCAACAACACATACATTGAGACATCTGCACACTCTTCAACATTAGTCCTACTGCTTTCACCATATTGGGTAGCCCATTTGTCACCATTCAACTGCTTATCTTTCTTCTTAGCATTAGTGTACTTGGAATGTTTTGCAAAATATTCAGAACCAACATCCCATTTCCACCCCCATTTGTTATCATATTCTAAGGTGTGAGCGATACCGTGACCTAATTCGTGGTATAAAGTATATTTTACATTATGAGATATTTCCTCATCAAAACCACTTGTTTCGAAAGCATCTTTGTAAATGTTTATATTGCTTCTTCTATCATCTCCACCGTGTATGTCTGCTTTCCAATCACCATTCCTATCGTGAGTCAAGTCATTGCTTAAGTTCAAGACACCTATGCATTCCTTTAGATGTGGGGGTATGTCATCATAATCCTTGAAGAATTGTCTTAGTGGATATGTGGTTCTTTCAATTGCATCATTTACTTCTTTTTCATCCCACCCCCATTCTTCGGCTTGTTCTTGAAATTCAGTTTCGTACCAATCACTCTTTAATAAACCAGTTTCCTTTTCCAAAAGGTCATCAGAAACATAGATTATAGAATCATTGTTGTTATGGTCTACAAACATATGGACTTTGCCTTTCACATAATAGTAATCTTCTATGTCATCACCATCGACAATTCCACGGTAATCCAAATTGAAGTATTCTGCACACTGTTGTGGAGTGATGACCTTCTCAAAGGTCAACTTGTTGTTGATGATTCCACTGGTAGACCTACTCCCACTACGACTGCACTTAATCAATGCAATCTCATTGATATTGTACACTGGGTAATCCATAATCAATTAAGGTAAGTCACTGTCTCATAACCTATGATTATGCCACCAAGGGTTTGCCCATCTCTTTCAACCATTCTTCTGATGGTCTCTTCTTCATCATTAGGGTCAATTGTGATGACCAAACTGTCCAAGGTTATGATGCACTTTCCATCTTTTTCACTGACTTCTGCATCTAACAAGTCCACAGAATCGGTCATATCTAATATGTTTTGTGGCAATTCTATTTCAATCCCTAAACCTTCAAAGATTTGGGAATAGGTTATTTCATCTTCTTCTTGTTCTTCTTGTTTCTTGTAAATCATAAAAAATCTCACTCCAAATTCATCATTTCTTTTACTGCTTTAACACGGTTCGGATACTTTTCAATAAACTCATCAACACTTACATATCTGTCTTTTGATAGATATCTGTCTTCAGTGAAGGATAATTCAATACGGTACTGGGAATAGTTTGGGTCTTTGTCTTTAGTGGCATTCAACAACACTGCCTTGGTGACATCTGCACATTCTTCACTGTTTTTGTTAGTGCTTTGCCCATATGCCGTAGCCCACTTGTCTCCATTAAGTTTCTTGTCTTCCTTCTTAGCATTGGTATATTTCTTGTTTTTAGCCATATAATCTGAACCAGTTTCCCAATGCCATCCCCATTTGTTCTCATACTCCAACTTATGAGCATAGGAATGTCCAAGTTCGTGATAGAAAACCGTACGAACATTTGAATGAATAGGGTTACTTCCATCTCCACCACCATTAAAAGTCATTTGAAATAGGTTTATTTCCCCCCTACCTTCTTTGCCTTTAACCAAACAAGCAGTGCAATCACCACTAACATTCCTCCGTGTGTCCGTATCCCCTAAACGGACAATACCTATGGATTCCTTAACATTCTGTGGCAAATCATCATAATCCTTGAAGAATTGTTTTAAAGGATATGAAGCAGATTCTATTTCATTTATCCTTTCTTCTTCAGTCATATTCTCAAATTCTTCAGACATATACTCTTTAAACCCATCAGATTCAAGTCTTAAGTTTTCTGTATTGAGACATTCTTCAAAGATATAAAATGTGGCATTCCCATTGTTTGGGTCAGTGAAGCAATACACTTTCCCTTTATCTGCATACCAGTCCCATTTGTCATCTTCTTCCTTGATTTTATCCAGTAATCCTTCATAATTCAGATGAAAATATTCTGCCACATCTTGGGGAGAACTGATGGTTTCATAGGTTAATCTGTCGTTGATAATCCCACTGGTTGCCTTACCACCACTACGACTGCACTTCAATAAGGCAATTTCTTGTATTGAGTGTGTAGGGTATTGCATATTCTAATCAATCACCACTATTTCTTTAGTGTTTTTTATATCATCGAAAATGTCCTTGAATTGTGGATATTTTCCAATGAATTGTTGAAGTTCCTTCACTTTCAATTCATCAACAGTGGAATACTCATCATTGGTATTGTGAGATATTCTGAGAATTTGGATTCTTCTTTGCTTGTATGTTTCTGCTCTCTTATTATCCATTTTTCTCAGTTCCTTGATTGGTATGTCTGCCCTTATCTGCTTGATTTCTTCAATTGGCAAGTGGGTGCTTTCATCCACTGGTCTGTCTATTGCCAATGGGAACAGTTCTCCGTTTTCCAAGCAGATTCTGTGTATTTCCTTATAGTTCTCTTCAAGTTTTGTGTTATTGATTTTCATTTTCGCTTTGTCTTCACTCCCATTAATTTTTATATGAATATTATATATGTATACTGCTTTATTTAAATGTTTCTATTTGGGAGCATATGGTTCTTGAATAATAATCCTATTCTTCTCATCAATCACAGTTCTCATAAACTTCTGCTTAGGTGGGACAAGGAACTCATCTTCACCCCTAATTGTAGTGTCCCCATACAATCTGTAATGATGTTCAGTAATGGCATTGTCCAAGTAAGCACCACTTCTCGCACGGTTATCCTTGGAGAAGGGAGTTATTATTAGCCAACCTTTGTTTATGCCATCCATTTCACCACCGAAATAATCCATAACTTCCCTTGACCCCATCCCAACGGTCTGACTGTTGAAACTCTTATCATAGATTATTCTTTTCTCAAGACCACTGTCATCAAAAAGATGCTCAATGCCACGAAGGGTAAGGAAGGAAGGGTAATTGGAAAGGTCATTGTTTTCCAACAGTTCAAGGAACACATCCAAATCATCTGCAACTATTTCTGATGATATGAGATTCCGTACAGAATCAACACCATCAGTTCTCATACCTTCATTGATTTCTTCATAGAATTCTGATTGGTACAAGTATGCGAATTCACAGAATTTCCTATAGGCTTCTTCACCATATCTTTCAATGAGTTCATCCCTTTGACTGTCAAAGAAGTCTGTGCTTTGTTCCCAACCGATATAGTTTATGGTTTCGCCATTGTAATCTATAGATGAGACTTCATCATACTCATTGTAGGTTATCTTCGTACCATCAGAATATGTCAATGTTGAGCCGATTACTTCCCCATTCTCATCTCTTAAGGTTTCCCAAATCCCAGTAGCCCCTACTTTCAGAGCATTCTCGGTTGCCTTGCACTTGACCAGTTCTTCTTCAATGACTTTCAGTATTGTTGTGTATCTGACCATTTCTATGTATATGAATTGTGTGATTAAAATGAATTTGTTAGTGTGATGTGTTTATATTGAATAAATGATTTATTATTTTGGTGTTTCATTAAAATGTGTTGATGATAATTGTAGGTTATTTTAATAATTCGCATACTTCGTATGCATTGGTAAAAATAAAAAAAACAAGGAAATGAAAAAAAGTAACAAATATTATTCATTCCCCTATAAGGTCTTTCAATTCAGAGAACAATTCCTTAGCATCTTTCCTTGCATCGTGGTACTCTTTAATCTGAGAAGACAAACTTTCCATCATCTGTTCAAGTTTTTCATTTAAAGATAATCCTTTCTTTTTAGACATACAACCTCCAAATGTTTAATGAGAATCAATATAATCTTGTTTCACTTTTTCTGCTTTCGCATAAGTCCTATCAAATTCAGATTTCAATATACTGTAATCCTTTTCCAACTGAGCCATCTCACCTATAACATCTTCAGATTGGGAAAATGGTTTGTCGCCCCCTTGGTCTTGATATCTTCCTTCAAGTATTGGGTAGTGACCTTTCATAATCACATATTTTTTAGCATCATTCTGAACAGACCTTTCACTTTGACCAAGTTCATCTAATTTATCAATAAGACCATCCAATTTACCATCCGTATTCAATTTTTTAAGTTCGCTTTTAACAAAAGCCAAATCTCTTTTCCTATCATTTGCTCTTGCATTTTCAACATCTCCAAAATAAGTATCCCACTTAGCCCATTCTTTCCTATCGACAACCTTGTCATAACTCACATCTTCGCCTTGCAAAACACTTATTGGTGGAACTTTATCCCCATAGTTAAGATAATTAGAATAAAAATCGCCTTTGAAAAGAGAATCCAAATGTTCAATTTCTACATCGGCATTATATCCTTTATCAGAAGGATTATCTGTGTCATAATTCTTCTTAAGCCTATTCCATTCTTTTTGGATGTCTTTAACAAGTTGTCTTTTTGCTTCAAGTCTTGGCTTGTCTTCTGCTTCGAAATTATCTATGAAATTTTTCCATTCTTCCCTATCATTTCTCCAATTATAATACAAGTCCAAGTCCACATCGGCATCTTCACCTAATTCTTCCATCCTCATTTCAATGGATGACAACTTGTCATCTATAGCCAACCACCTTTCATTCAATTTATTCCAATCATTAGTCCTTAAATCATAAGGCAAATCTTGGATAATTTCAGGTGTGCATTTAATTACTTCATCAAGGAATTCACCTAATGCTTTACTATTGCTCTTGATTTCTGCTATCTCCTTAATACTAAATGTTGGGTAATCCATAATTTTTGTTAACTCTTTTTCCTTTTTTAAAAAAAATATGTTTATTTCTCTTCTTTTGTACCTTTGGTCTGAAGATTGCTTATTTCTTCGTGCAATTCTTCAATATCGTGCTTAATCATCTGTGATGCAATATCCACACTTAACTTTTGCAATTCAGTTGCATAATATTCAATCTCTTTCTTCTTATATCTTTTACGGTCAAGGTCAATGAGTATGACAATGACAATTCCCACAATTATTCCACCTAATCCTATAACACTGTTAAGGAAAGGATTTTCCAAGAAAAAGGGATAATTGCATAAACCACTCAACAGTAATGTAGTCCCAGTACCTATGAAACTTGCACTGAGAGTTGTCTTGACAAATCCCCCAAGCCATAAAATAGTTTCATATCCAATTGCATCATATATTTCATCTACAATCTTTTTAGTAATCGGTTGAATACTATATCCTTTCTTCTTTTCATTAATTTCCATTTCGGTTTTTGTGCTAATCATAGATTTTCACTTTTATTTTATATGAAAAAAATTAAATCTTAAAAAATACCATTTTTTGATATAATGCTTCTAATTCAACAAGTCGTTTCTTCTTTCATCAATGTGATATTCGTTCCACCCTACAATATGATTCTTATCAACTGTGAAACGGAGAAATCCTTCAGGGTTATGTGGCATATTCCTTTCATTGGCATAACTGTTCTTGTACTGAAGGAAATGTCCAGTGAAACCATAATACTTTCTCTTTATTCCATCTTTTGTAGTGATTGGTCTGCTAAATCCCTTGCAATAATGGTTGTGTCCTTGCATAAGAAGGTCTGCACGGATATTGCTTGTGTCTCTGACCATCCCACCTTCTGCAAGTTCTATACGGCTACTGAATTTAGTTCCGTGTTTGCCATAGACCACAAATTCCTTACCATTTATCCTTAATGTATCAAAGAATTCACTGCGATTGTAATTTGTCCCAAGGGATTCTGCTATTATATGCCCCACATCCAAGTTATAATCCTTTTTGGGTCTTTTGCTATGATTCCCTGGAGTCATATACCTTATATATTTCTTGTAGGGTTTCAGTAATTCAATGAGTTCAAGTATCTGATTGTCGGCAGTCATCACTGTATCGAATGCTCCAACCTTTAGGGATTGGAAATCTATAAGGTCTCCCAAACAGTAAATAACCTTATTTTTAGGAGTTTTTTCAAAGATTTCCATCCAATAATTAAAATAGTCTATATTGCAATTAGGACTGCCAAGATGCAAGTCGCTAAGTGGGAATATGTATAATTTCTTCCCATTTCTTAATCTGAATGTGTTTCTAATGTCCATAATGTATGAAAAAGAGTTATGATATTGTGAATTTTGTATAAACTGAGTAGAAATGAAAAATGCTCTTTTTACTTTTCTATCATCAGATATTGTTTTTCTTGGTTAAGGCTTACCATTATGGAAGAAAAAAAATTGAAAAAAAGAAAAGAAGTTTGACACCAACTATCATTAGAAAAATTGGGGAATCAAGAAGAATCACACCCTTTTGGGGTGAAAAATTCATTTATGGGAATAGACTGAAGAATACGAAAATCATATTTTTTTTATTTTTTTTTTTTATTCTTGCAGATTTTTTACCTATTCCCTTCCTTTTTCATATACCCATAGGTCTCTTGTCCCCCAACAAGCCAGTGAATATATGAGATATCAATTTCAATCCCTTATATATTAAAGAAACTTCTTTTGTTTTACTTTTTTTCTTTAGTTTTTTTCTTTTATTTAAATTTTAAAAAGGAGGCGATTTTTTGGCAATATATTACTATACAGAGAATCCAAAAAATTATTTGGTTCTCCTTACTATAATATACAGTTATACCGAATTGTTTGGTTTTGACCAAATGTCGCACTTACTTTTTAAAGAGAAAAGAAAAACATCGATAAAAAATCATTATATTTAAGTATTTTCATCTCTAAAAAATTATTAGTCCTATAATTGTTCAATTTTCGTATTCTTCACAGTAAAAAAACTGCAATGTTTTTTTTTCATTGTCAATTGAATCAGTTAAAAGAAAAAGAAAAAATCCAAATCCTTTCTTTTGTCCCATTGGCTTCGATTGACATTTTTTCCTTGGATTTTGCATAATCCTTTAGGATGATGGGAAAAGTCTCAAGTGGGTAATGCTCCCCCAATATTCATAAGGTTCATACCCAACACATTACTTTTCCACACTGATACTTAAAGGAAAAAACAAAAAAAAACAAGAAAAAAATTTCAGACAACAAGAAAAAAATTTCCTTGATTTGAAGGGTCTATGTTCTTTTCTTTTAGTTTTTACCTAATCCAATCTTGATTGGTGTCTGCCCACTCAGATTAGAAACTTTAGGAATCAGTTAATGTTTTTTATGTTATTTTTACATCTGATAGTCTTGTTGTTTTTTGAGATTCCTTTGTTGGTGTTTCATTGACCATCCTAATATTTTTTGACTTAAAGCAGATGAGTTTTAAAGACTGCCATTATGTATATGGACAAGAAATGTTGTCTGCAACAGATTACAAGTGGGTGCAATCGGTTGGCTAACACAACATCAATGGCTTTGTCTATGTTTCATTGTTTTAGTTTCTTTATGTTTTTAAAAGTTTTTTGGTATTTAGGGGAGTCAAGCATCAAAACAAGAAGCCGTATCAAGGACTTCCCACTTCTTTGCCATCACCCATCTCTCCCCCATTTTTTATCTTTTTTTTTTAGGATATTCGCAGAATGGGAGATTTAGACACTCCCCTTTGCCTTTCGGATTCTGCAGATGCACAAATCATACATATTCATTGGTTCTCCCACAATACCCTTGAGATTATGGGATGATATGGAAGAATAATGGAAAGACCAAGCATTATTCTGTTAGAAACCACTAATCATTTGCTACATCACATTTTGTCCTTTATTCGCCTAAAAGAATGTTCTTTTTCTGATTTTGAACTATATGGTGTGGTCTTCCTTTTTTTACACCATTTGGGATTTTAACCCAACAGTCTGTCTTTAGACATTTGGACAAGTTTCTGCTCACGACTTGTACAAAAGTGGTTTAGGTTTTAGCGACTTGTTCCTTGTCGAAAACATAATAGAGGGTTTGGTTCTTTTATAGACATTTTCCTTTGTCTTAAAATGGAAAACAACAAATACTGTTGTTAGTGAATTTAGGAGTGGGAATTAATGTTCTCCGTATTCACTATGTATTATTATCTGTAAACCATCATTTATAAATTTTTTGGATTTTACTTGTTATTTATGCTAAAAATCGTGTTCTTCATCGATGACTGCACCATACTTATCGACCCCATCGCTTCTTGGCAAAGGCATACGGCGACTGTACCAAATGCACAAGTTTGTTATAACTGTCAAAAGCACACTGCAACTGAGATTGTATCTCTTGACAATGCCATACTCTTGCCATCTAAACTTGTCTTCATAACTGTATCTAACATAAATGCAAAGGCAAAGTATAATACATTCACTGCGAATAGTACGATGAAGTTCCTTTAAGGGGATGTTCTTTATCAACCATTTGACATCTCTTCTTTGAGTGCCTACCAGTTTCATATCATCCATAATCTGTTCACTGATGCGAAGGTATTTCTTCACCCTTATCCTTTTGGATTCTTCAGTGTAAGATTCCTTAGACCATTTCTCCATCGGATGCCTTGTCTTATACTTATTCAGAAGCCTTGCATATTCCCCATACTTGCCAGTTCTCTTGTTGCTCATACCACTACCATATCTTGAACATAATTCAGTTGCACTGTAATATGTTCATATGGTTCACGAACAACAAACAGAAAACCGTGATTTGACAAACTCACATATGAACATCTCTTCAAGTCAATAACTTTCTCATCACCATCCTTCATAGTGAACTCTATGGTCTTGGTGAAAGGCTTCTTGAAGACCACAAGGTCTCCATCAATATCATCAAATGTTTTTATTTTTTGTATTAATTCCTTCGCTACTTTATATTTCATTTGTACTTTTGCAGAATCTCATCATAGTTTATTTCGTAAAAACTGTCACTTGTGAACATCAGATACTGTTGCTTCTCTATGCATATTATGTCCACAGTCTCATCATTCAAGGATACGGTCATCTCATCATTCTTTTTCATTTTCCGTATCTTTTTCAGTATTTTCTTGTTTGGCATAGAATGTTTCATCATCAAGTTTCACTCGAACTAACCCTTGGTATAAAATCAAATTGTCGTACAATAATTTAAGGTAAATGTTAAGGAAGTTGCTATATTCTTTCTTCTTCAAGAGACTTGCCACTTCCTTCCCATAATATTGCAATTTCTCTTCTGTTTTATCTATATGCACATCAACACTTTTCATAAGAAAATCTTTAATTGCAGTATGTTTTCATCATACTTAATCTTAAAAAACTCATTTGTGACAGTGGCAACTTCAACAGTGTAACTCTTGTAATCAATCAACTCCTTAAGATTATCAAGATAATCCGAACCAATTGAGCAGTGGCTCAAAAATTGGATAATGACCATATCTTCATTGTAGTACACTCTGCTTATTCCACTGTTTGACTCAAGGAATTTATTCAACAAATCCTTTTCCTTCTGAAGAAGATTCTTGTAATTCTGCAAATCTTCCTTGGTAATCTTAGGCATCTAAAAACACACACCCTTTGTTCCTTTGTTCGGATTTCTCATAATCTTCAAGTATTTCCTTATACTCCAAACATTTTTTTGTTGCAAGAACATAATGTTGCATTGTGTCGAATGTATTGTCAACCACCATACTCCCATCATATTCTGACCAGTCTTCATTGATTAAATGCCGTAATGCATATGCAAGGACTATGTTGAAATTTTCATTGAATTCACCCAATCTTATTTTTTCCATAATGATTCATCATCCACCATAAGATTGGTTATGGAATCATACAAATCCATCAATTCCTTTTTGGTTAAGAGAACTTCTTCTCTACCCATCACTGACAAGACAAAATCATACATCTTGCCATCTTCAATCCTAATCACATCTATCTTGTTTGACATAACCTAAACTTTCATTCCCTAATTTAATAAAAAAAGATATCGGTGTGATGTTCGCACCAATCAATATTGTTTCATATCATATAAACAACCATTTTATGATTTATATTATAATCACTTCTAATATATAAACCTAACGGTTTGAATATGATTTAAAAAAAATAGGAATTATGCTTTCTTGGAAATGCCAAGATTATCCATAATCCTATCAATCTTATCTTCACTAATCAAGTCTTCATCATCGTAAAGGATGTCAAAATCAATCAAAGGCTCAACACCCATCGCTTCTTCATACTCTTCCACATTGTACCTTTCGAACATATCATCAATCACATCATTCTTGCAGATGCCATAATTGAATCCACATTCATAATTGCACAATAAGGAATAATCTTCTATAACATCCTTCAGTTTCAACTCCATCAAATCATCCAATTTCATAATCCTTCACAATCCTTCATCCACTTTTCCTTCTCCAAACGGTTCAAATCCCTAACCATATCACAATGTATCTTTAGCATCCCCTTTTGGATTTTGTCTTCAGACACGACAATCACTCTCTGCCCCCCTATGAATTGGAAATCACTGATTTCCGAAATGTCGAAGCCATAGAAATCCATAAGTCTGCAGTCACCGTATGTCTCAAGTTTCTGTTGAAGAATCCTTATCGCATCACTTATTCTCACTCGATTCGCCCCCTAAAAAAGATATAAAAGATGAATCTCCCTTTTTAGCCTAAAACCCAATAATAAGGTTCTTCCTTATTGTTGTATCTTATGCTACCAGTACCTTTCTCAAAATCCTTGAAAGGGCAAGTCAGTTCTTCAGTTGGGTCAAAGAACAGTTCAAGTTCACCATCACCATCAACATACACTGTCAATTCTCTGCTTTGCTTTGCTCTGCAACAAGTATCGATGAAATTTATGAAGGATTCAAACATATGAATCTGCTCTTCATTTTTCGCTTGTACATTAAAAGTCTTTTCAATCATAGTATTTCTCCATATCTCAATAGGTATTTTATCTTCTTTAGCACATAGTAGTATTCATCCCAACAGTCTATTCCTTTGTTTCGGAGTTCACTGTAATGGGACAGTTCTTTATAATATTTCTGCAATGCCAACCGTTGTTTTTCATCCAATGACATAAGGACAGTGCTTTATCATATCCTTTATTGTTACATATAGGACATTAGGCTTTTCCTTGCAGAAATAATACGGCTCATTCTCAAGAGTGGAAAGGCAACAGTTCATACATTCCTTGCAAGGGATGAACACATCTTCAGATTTCATTGCAGTTTCTCTCCTAAGTATCTGTGAAGTCTTCCACCACTTTTCTTCAGATGTGGGTACTCGCTTCCGAATATTCTCATCAAGTCAGTTATGGATTCATTGGGATGCTCTTCCATCAACTTGTCACCTATCGCCATAATCTCTTCAGACAACGGTTGTGGAGTAATCTTCTTCTCAAACAGTTCCTTTATCTTCTTTTGGGATTTGTCTATGTATTCCCTTTCAAAACTTTCTGAAAGATTGTCATTGATGTATTCCATAACTTCATCTTGATTGTTTTCCCAGTTCTCCTTGGCTTCGCTACGGTATTCATCCAAGTATTTCATAATCTCTTTCATAATGAATTGTTTAGGTATACCGTTTTCGCTTTTGTGTGCCAATTCAATAGTGTGTGGCTTCACCTTGATGAACACGAATCGGTCTTCATAGTCCACTCCATTTATCACTGCTCCTTCCAAGGCTATGCGATGGTTATGCTTATCATACTCACGGTTCAATCCTTCCATAACATCCTTCATATATTCCACACACTCTTCCATATTCTTGCATCTTTTACCCACTTCATTGGTGTGACCTTTATATATCAAGTTTATGGAATCGCAACTGACATAGAAATTGTATCCTTCAGTGTTTGAAGATTGTATGTTGAATATTCTGAACAAACGGTTTGGTCTGCAGTGGTTTGCCAGTGAAAAATCGTGTTGCTTTATGAATTCCTTCCCATCGTAAGCCCCCAAGAACTTAAGGTCTAACCAAGTGTCCAAGTGCTTGACAGTGTGTAGGTTTCCCATACCATAAAGTTCAAAGTACAAGACAAAATCTTGGTTCTCCATAATATGCTCTTCGAACACCCTTTTGTCCAGTTGGTCATAGAGTTGATGGAATTGTGGGTCAAGTGTTCCCCTATTCCGTGATTTCGGAACGATTTCAATGACTTCTCCTTTAGCATCCTTCAAACCGTATAGGCATATGTTTGTCCCATCCAGTTTCTCATACACATCATAGTAGTCATAAGGGCTTCCAGTCTTAATCATATGGTAATTGTCCAAGTAGTGTATCTTGGGCATTCCTTGGACAAATTGTTCCGTGTTTTCCCCATCGACTTCAAGAATCAGTAGGCTTCCAAGGTAGCGATTATGCTTTGTGCAAATCAATGCCTCCACATTGTGACCTTGTGGGGTTTCGAATATGATTTCCTTCAGTTCCTTGGGTTTGCAGTTTCCAAAGTAGGTTTCAGTGTAACCTTTCTTCTCTTCCTTAGTAACGGTTGTCATCTTCAAAATTCACCATCCAATGTTTCTTTTTTTGCCAAATTCAAGTAGTATGTTTGTAAGTCATAATATATAATATGTTCGCTTTATAATATTATTTCCCTACCATATTCCTTAGTCTCCACCAGTAGATGTTCAGTCGCCAATCCCTTGAACATCCTTGCCCTTGAAACCAACTCATCCCTTGTGGGTGGAGTGAAATCATTGATGAAATCATCAATGCATTCTCCCACTTGCAACTGGTTCAAAGTCAAATAATTGGGCTTGGCATCTATTGATTGCATAAAGGATAATGTCTTGTCCAAATCCACAATCAAATGATGATAAACAACACTCCATTCCACCTTGTCAGAATCAGTGGCATCAGAATATTTAGTTATATTATCCTTCAATTGTTGATACGACCCATTATACCCATATCTCTGATAATCCTTAAAGCATCCCTTGAAACTTAAGTTTATGTAATCTGCAGTGAATTCATCCCTTGGTGGGACAACACCACTTGTGTTCACCTTCAGTTTCAAATTCTCATCACGAACATAATCGCAAATCCTATAGAAATCCGAAGACAAAAGTGGTTCTCCACCACTCAAACAGACACCAGTGATGAATTCCCTATTCTCTGAAATTATGCGAACAGTATTTTCATACTTTAGCAGAGCATTAGTCAGATTGTTTTTATTGAAACACCAATTGCAATTCAAGAAGCAAGGGCTATGGTAAAGAACAAGACAAACTTCGCCACTGTATTCTGAAAGACTTATGTTGAAATCTTGCTTTCTGCCAATCATATTCGCTCAAACCACCACACAAAATGAATCTCTCTTGATAATGCAACCAGTATCATATGGAAAGGATAGGATTACAAGTTGAATTTTTTCCTTTCCTTGAATTCGCCAATCTTCCCATCATTCCATTGCCTATAAACTTTCCCTTCTTCATCGGTCTTATAGACTGGAACATAATACCCAGTGATTTTGGAGTAGACAGTCAAAGCCTTGCTACCACAGTTTGGACATTCATCAAGTGCTTGAAGGAATGTCTGTTGACAATTGTTGCAGATTGTGAAGTCCAAGGTGTAACTCCAAAATCCTATATCGTGCTTCTTGATAAGTTTTGTCAATTTGACCAAAGACTCAACGGTTGGCTTACTTCCAAGGAAGATATGGCAAATAGCACCGAAAGGAGTCAACTTATGGAATGTCTCTGCATTACGGAGATGGTCTGTCAATAGCACATCGTTTGCAACTTGGATGTGATGGCTATTTGTGTAGAATATGTCATTGCCTTTTCCATTGATTATCGCCTTAGGATATTTCTGCTTGTTGAGTTTAGCGAAACGGTAAGCAGTGGATTCTGCAGGGGTACTGAAAACACCAATCTTGTACCCAGTCTCATTCTTTCGTATGTCCACAAGTTCTTGTATCTTGTTGATGATGTCTATTCCGATTTGCCTTCCTTTGTCAGTGGTTATGTCTTCTTCTTTTCCAGTGAGTTCCTTGACTGTCTCATCCAATCCAACATAGCCCACGGAAAGAGTGGTTCTTTCCACTTCATACAAAGTCCTTCCAGTCTGCTTGTCCTTCCACATAAGGAAAGGCAACTTGTCATCTGCAAGTCTCTGCTCAATGACTTGTCTTCTCAAGCATAAACCATCCAATGCAATGTTGCAGTATTTGGTCAACAGTTCATAGAATTCTTCAATGGTTTCGCTTTCCAATGCGAACAGTGGCAAGTTCAATGTATGGAATGCAAGGTTTCCATTGTTCACTGTATTGTCTTTCCAACTGAACCGTTTGTCTGCATTGGTGTTTCTTGTTCTGCACCCCATAATGGTGCTTATTCCCCCAGTGTTAGGAAGGTCATCATTACTGAAGTAGCCAGTAGGGAATTTGCACAAGTATTCGCAAATCCAATGAAGTTGTTCATCTATGTCGTTCTCATAATCATCACGAAGAGTGAAAATGTTATTTGGGAAACGGAATGGGACACCACGACTGTCCCCTTCTTGTTGAAGTTCACACCATATCTTAAGTATCCTTTTGGCTTCATCCTCATAATCACCATACTTGCCGACAACAACACCACCCAAACCGATGGCATCTTCATCTTTCATATAGGATGGTATCTCCAAGTCCCAACCCATTGATGAGAATACAACTTCTCCCTTGCTCATTATCGCTTGATTCAAGTTGAACAACAAGGACTGTAGATTCTGCTTCAATTCATCATATGACAAGTCCACACTGCACGGTGCAAGATAAACATTACTGTGTGGGAAATTTTGCCCCCCACTCAAATCAATCTTACCACACCCTAACAATTCGTGCATAAGATTCATCAATGTGTCAAAGTGTTTTGGTGGACTGCTTGTCGCCCCAAGATGCCTTTCACCATCAGGACTGAATCCATTACGGAGCAACCAAGGTATTTCGTAACTGAAGCAATTAGGTTTTATGAAGAAATCGCTTCTGTCGTGGATATGGATATATCCGTGAGTGTGTGCTTGGCTTATCTCTTTAGGGAGTTTTGCAAGTGTGTACTCTTCAAGTGTTCCTTCTGCAACTCTTTTGTAGAATGATTCTGAGTTGTCGTTGTTGTTTGCATTTTCAGTGGAATGTTGATTCAACAGACTTTCTATTTGTGGCATACTCATACCCATTTTCAAGGTGTTTTCTGCATCATCAACCATTCCTTCGTTGAGCAAATGGGATGAGACTTCTGCTCTTATCTGCCTTGTGCTTATCTCATTGACACCTAACTTATAGAACTTGTTGCTTATCCTATCTTGTATTCTTTGTGCCAATTCTTCACTGCAATTTGTTTCTTCAATTATCTTCTGCTTTATCTTTCTTGGCTTAAATGGTTCTTTCTCCCCATCGCCTTTAATGACTTGTATCTTCATTTTCCTAAATTCCCCTTTTCATCATATATCTTATCGTTTTGATAACTTCCACTATAACTTGTTTCAGACCCATCAGTAGGGATTGTCACTGCTTGGATGATTCTTTCGTTGAATCCCATATGCACTGGCACTGGTCCACTGTTGTATATTCCAAGCATCAGAGTGCCGTTAAAGTCACTGTCACCTATTGCATCAGTGAGTATCAGACCACATCGACTGAAAGTGCTTCTCAAGTAATATTGTTGTATATATCCTTTAGGTATGTGAATAGGTCTGTCTATCTTGGCAAAATAGAAGTTCTTAGGCTCTAAGACATAATGGTCTTTACCTTCCTTGCTCACTTCTGCATATGATGGTGGCAATTTCTCATCATCAACACATCCTACCCAACCATTAGTGTTGGATTCCTTCTTGTTTATGATATACAACTCACCTATTCTCAAGTCAATGCCATTTTCGGCAACATCATCCTTGAATGTAGGGAACATCTCCACAAGATTATTATGACCTACCACCCCACTTGCCTTAAGATGGGCTATGGTCTGCACGGATTCAACCAAGTTTGTCATTGTGTCTGTCAAATCACTAAGGATTTCCACTAAAATTTTCTCAAGATTCATTATTCCACCTTCAATTGGTAAGTGAATGTATATGATTCTGTGTCTGACTTGAACTTTTGCAACATATACGGTATTTCCACAGACAAGTCTTCCATTATTTCATTCAAACCCTTGAAACATAACTTTTTATCAATCACTATTTCAAGGAAATTGCATCCTAAATCATAAGTGATGCAATCATATTTCATATCAAGTTTAATCAACAATTCATCAATAAACGGATTATTCATACTATCCTCATCCCAAAATACTGGTTTGTGACATTCATATGGCTATCATCGATAACTTCTTCTATACTCAAGATATTAGGGAAACTGCTTGTCACACCATTTCTCCATCCATAATACTTTATCTTGTATGTGCCACCTGGCTTCATATGGTTAAGAATATCCCTTGTCTCAAACTTCCCAAACCACAAATGCTCGGTATTCTGAAAACCATCACCTTCACTGGTGATTAGTATCAACTGATTCGCATTGTCAATGACCATACGACCATCAGAATCATATTTCACATTCGGAGAAGGTTGCCACTCTTGAACAGTAACCACCGTTTCATCAACACTTGGAACTTCCATAGTCTCAAACCATACAAAACTGGAAACACAAAGCATACAGATTATGAAAATGATTCCACCCCATACCAACTTACGGCTTTCCTTCGCAATCCCAAAAAGGATTATGACCACACCGATAATCACTGGCAAGAGATAAATCAGTCCCCAAATCAAAGCCCCATCTATAAAATTAGGTGCTACAAATCCCATCTCTTTAAACAACTCCAACCTTAAGACTGGTCTCCTTCTTCTTCTTGATGCTTCTTGAAGCAATCGCCAATCCAATCCAAATTCTTCAACATCTGCTCCAACTCTTGACTTATATGGTCATACATAGTTGAATCATACTCATATTTCTTAAGATAATTGACATTGCTCAACATATACTTCGCAAACATCTTGCATAATTTCAAATCACGAAGGAACAGTTCTTCAGTGCATATCTTACCTTCAGACTTGCGAAGAACATCAACATCAACATCCTTAACCTTATATCTCTTCATAACATTTACCTAAAAATATTTTTCCAGTTTAATCGTTCAACCACTTAATTATGTTCTTGGCAGTCTTCTCGCCAAAACCATAAACACTTGTAATCTCCTCTTCAGTCAGATTCAACAGACCATTAAGAGAAGTGATATTCAACTCATCCACAAGTTTCTCTGCTCTTGTACTGTTAATGTCACCGACTAAAGACAAGACAGTGACAATCTTGTTTTCGTGCTTACCTACAGATGGTGCTTTAGCAGTACGGTTTTTGCCATCAGTCGATTTCTTGAACAGACTTTTCGCAATCTTGAATGCTTGGGACTCATTCTCAACTTGAATGACTTTAGTTATCTGAGACAAACTGGCTATAGCCCCAAGATAGGAATTTATACTGAACCTATGTTTGAGATGATATAATCGTTTCAAAGTGCCAGTCACATCACCATACACAATGATGTAATGATGATTGAATTGTTCACTCATATTTATCGCTTGATTGTATATTCTCCGTGACTTCACACTTCCAATGAAATCTTCAACAGTCTTGAACTCAATGGCAACATCCTTATACACATAATCTCCAACATCCAACTTCTCAATCACGATGTTCTCAAAATGCTTCTTTGCCTTTCTCTTCCGACTGTCTGTTTCTCTGCTATCTACCTTAACTTCTTCCTTCATAATTTAAATTGCTTGTTCTTGATTAAAGTCCACACATTTCCTTTAGTCCCACATCCAGTGCAGTAGAACCATTCTTTTGTGACCATAAGGCTTGGTCTTCTGTCAGTATGCCAAGGACACTGCATAAAGATGTACCCATCATACCTTTTGACATCGCCCCCATACAATGAAGGGAGCAGAGTTCTCAAATCGTTTTCTGCAATAGGGTCTTTCCAGTTCTCATTATGCACAATCTTCTTTTTTTTCTTTTCAAGTTCCTTCAATCGAAACTTTTCCTTAATCCAATATTGATGGATGCTTGACTTGTAGATTGAATTCACATAATGGGAACATCTGCCGTAATACTCATCACGGATTCCTTCATCATTCAAATCCAACAGTTCGCCTTTCACTATATGAACCTTTTCATTGGTTTTCGGATGTATGCTCCCTAACAATCGTATATTGCCCCTTAACCCTGCATTGGTGTTGGTAGGGTCTAAGAAATCCAATTCGAAATGTTGGGGATTTATAAGGTTTTTCGTGAACATCACGAACAAACGGTTTGAATCCCTATTGTCCAAACTCAATGTATCTCCATCGAAGCATACTGTGGGGATTTGCACATAAAAATGGAATCCCTTATTGGTTGATGTGACAATAACACTGTTGAGACCTTTAGTTGCAAGGAAATTATGCATCTTCAACACTTCCTTGTACACCTTCTCCTTGTCTTCTTCACCATCAAAATCCAATATGATATTGTTTATCTTCCCATCATTGGAATATTTTGTGATGAATATGTCATCATCAGTTCTCTGCTTCTTAAGAATCTTGCAGATGTCATTGACATCATTTAGCAGAAACCTTCGTGGGATAATCATTATCATTCCGAATGGTTATGTAATGCCCCTTCGGTTTAAACAACAAATTATACATATTCATAATCATAATCATTCCACCATATCTTCAGAAATTTATGTTCCAAGGGACTTTATATAATGTTGATTCATTTATCTCAAAATCCACACGGTTGCATCTTATCATACGGTCACGGTTTATGAATTCTTCGAAATCATCATACAACAAAGGGTATTTCCTTTTGAACTCTTCCTTCCCTTTCTTGAGTCTTTCCCCACCGAAAATAGGGATGTTGTTCTCAATCTTTCCAGTGAGATTGGGAGTTAGACCGTAAATGTTCTCATTACTGGTTGACTTCCCCAACTTTATCAAATACTTGTTCTCATACAACTTGCGAAGTTTTTGGGATAATGAGTTCTTGACATTACGATACCATAATTGGGATGCATATGCTCTGCGAATGCTTGAGACTGTGAAGAAATAATAATGTATGCCATCATCTTCTTCGACATAATTATGCTCCCAGTCCACTATGCTTCCATCTTCCCTTGTGTAATACAATTCGTTGTCACCATACTCTTTCATAAGCCTTTCGTATTCGCTCACTGGAACATCTTCTTCCAAACCCAAATCGAATTCACGGTAAACCTTGTTCAATCCCTTGAGCAATGCAGTTTCTGTAGGCATAAGATTGTTAGCACCATCGAAAATCACCAATGCATTCAACACATCTTGCTTTGAAGCGACAATAAGATTGGTAGTCTTCGGTTCATAAGTCTCTTCATCAACATACAACTGGTGTTGCAACAAGAAAGGATTGTTCAACAATGAAACCACAAACAATGTCTTGTTGAATTCCTTGATTTTCCTATTGAAGTCATCCATCTCTGCCAAGAATTCAGACACATTGAACATATATGGATTGAAAAGTTCATAATCTTGAATATGCTCCATCAAGTACCAAGTCAAACCCCTTACAGATTCAACATCTTCCCTTATCTTTTCCAATAAATGAATGTCTTCACCTGGCGATTCGTGGACTGCATTGAACAGTGTCAAACGGTCAGGGTCTACATTAGAAGGGTTTATGATTGTGGAACGGCTTTTCTCTTGGTCATTGATTATGTCCTCTTCCACGGTTGAATACACAATAGCAGGGTATCCTTTCACCCATTCATCGTGTGCTTCCCCATCTATGCTTATACCCCTTTCAACATACCCATCAGTGTTCAGTTCCTTGAGTATGTCTCTTGTGTCAATCGTTTGTTGGTCATCCTTGATTCCACCTAAGTCCCCAAGGTAAAACACCTTACGGCTCACATCTTGGTGATTGAACTTGGTGAAGAAATATGCTTTAGTGTGGACTCCACGGATTACGAATTCTTGGGGAATCATCTCTATAGCCCTTTCAAGACTGTGAGTTTTTCCACTGCTTTGCTTCCCAATCGCAATCACATTGGTTGCCTTAATCCCAAGGACAGTCAACAGTAGTGCAACATAGACTTTTAGGACAGTGTCTGCAACACCCACACCTACCCCTTGACATATCTGCCCCAAGTATTGGAGTGTTGTGAAACCGTGTTCATCCCTATTGGTTATGAAATTGGAATACAACTGAATGTACTTTTCAGTGTTTTCCTTCTCTGCGATTTCTTGTTCGTGGGCTTCCTTCTTACTGTCTTCCTTGATTCCCTTTTCCAGTTCTTCAAGGATTGTACGGAATTCATTGTCTCGCTTTATGTTTCTTTGATTGTCATTCCTTGCAGAATATTCCTTGTCCTTAAGTGGAGTGAAGATGGACATCCCAACTTCACTTCTCTTTGTGATTTCCAGTGGAGACTTACTGGTTGTCCCTATATTGCAACTTTCTTCTCCGTTCACACGGAGCATATAATTGTATTTTCCATTGATGAGTTCACATTTAACTTCATAAGGTGTGTCTTTAATGGTTATGTATTCCATCTGTCCATCCCCACACTCTCATCTGCATCAACTAAATGTGACCCTTCCATTAATTCAATGTACTTATTTTCTTTGCGATGGATAATCTTTCATCAGAAGAGATTTCACCATCTTCTTCCATTTTCTGCAATTGTTCAAGCACTTGTTTCATAGTGATTGTTATTGCCCCTTCATCGATTATCTTCTTTAAGGTCTCATCTGCTTCACTCATAGCCTTCTTCTGCTTTAAAGTCAATCTCTTGTTAGTAGTCATCGGTTGAGTGGTTTTCTTAGGAGTTGGCTTCTTGACAGTCTCAGATGGGCTTGGTGGTCTGCTTCTTGGCTTGTTCACTGGTGCTTTCTTCGGAGCAGTGGATGGTGCTTTCTTCGGAGAGTTGTCTGAAGCATCCACTTCATCGTTCTGTGCTATGTCCAAGAATAGCAAGTACAAGTATCTGCGAAGGTAAGTTTCAGTCCTTCCAGTGTCTTGCAAGACATTATTGAGATTGTTCCCTTCAATTTGTGGCATTTTGATACGGAAATACACTTTCTCTTCGACATTGTCAACATTGACTACAGTCAAGGTAGCATAACCGAACAAGTTTGCTCCCAAATCGATTTCTGTATAAAGACCTATTTCATTGCATATCCTTGTGGATTGTGGAATGATGTCATCAAGTTCGTAATACTTGAAATCTTGGAACTTGTTGTATCCACTCTTTTTCGGATTGGACTCCAAGAATTGGAGTCTTGCTTTCATTATCTTTGCATAGATGTTATCATCTGTATTTTCTTTAGGCATAAAAATCAGTTCTCCCTTAATATCAATAGCATAATAAAAATAAAAAAACCTATTGGTTCTAATATGACAATCTTTAAACTGGGCAATGACATTAAAACATCAGTTGCCCAGTGAAAAGACATTATCTCTTTTTATTGTTTTTTCTCATTTTACAGTAAAAAGAAAGGTGAATCAAATGAATAGATAAAAATCATTCAACACTTATTCTTCTTCATCTTCTTCATCCTTGAAGAGTTTATAATCGTGAGCATTGTCTTCTTCTCTTTGACCATTGTACTCGACAAGGACATAGTCTCCAACGGCAATCTTCATCTTCTTGATTTGATAATCAAGCCTTGCACATTGGGTTGTACCCCAAACATTGCCATTGTCATCTTCAATAACTAAATAATATTTCTCATAAACACCTTTCTCGACTTTCTTGACAGTTCCCATCAAGGAGTCGCCTTCTTGAGGATTCCAAAACTGGAGTTCGTTGTTATCGAACTCATAGTCATCCTCTGACTTCCAAACCATCGTTAATCATCTCCGAATAATTTATCTAACAGTTCAAATAACTCTTGATTTTCTTTTTCAAATTTTTTGTATTCTTCAAGCATAAGGTCTTGGTGGGACAATGTCAACTTGATGCTTTCAATAAAGTTCTGCTTCTTATGTATCTTAGTGAGCAGTCCCTTATGTTCCATCTTGGATTGCAATTCTGCAATCTTGTATTCCACCATATCCCTTGGTTCACTACGGATTATGGACACTGCGACTTTAGTGTCATAATCTTCTATCATCTCACTTAACTCATTGGATTCCATAAGGAAATGGTTAAGTGACATCCTAAACATTTCTGATTCATCAGTCATATGTTCACCTTATTTTTTACATTGTAGTTCATTTCATAAAAATATTTTTATGAGCATTAAAAAAAAGCAGTGGATTGGAAGATAGTTCAGTACCAAAAGTACCCATTTGTTGGGGGTACGACTATCATACAGACCACCAAGAATAATATTATGATAAGTATAATTATTATTATGTTCAACAAGTTGCAGTTCCTAATGAGAAGTTGCTCCAACTTTTCCTTTTCGGAAACCTTTTTCTCCAAACGAACTGGTTCTTTGTCTTTAGTCACAGTTATAGTATATTTCCCTATTCTACACATATCCATTCCCCACTGACTTCATCATACACAATCATCTTGTTGTGTTCAAGGTGTTCTTCATACATCTTTTCACCGTGAACGGTGAGTTCTCCATTGAACACGATTTGAGATTCGATGTACTCATCAATCTCATCGTATTCTTCTTTGACTTGTGGGTCTTTGCCATCATATGCCATTGTTGTTCAACTCCATAATATACGATTTTTTTAAGTGGGTGTTTTTTCGGCAGTGGTTAACGGTCGTGATTTATTTACTGATATTAATTAAGTAATTTTTTCATTGCATATTATGAATATTTAATTCATTGTTTTTTTTCAAGGATTCTTGTTATATGGAAAACCTTTCGTGTTAATTTTTTAATGGTCTGCCGAAAAACCCCCACTGTATAATATATCTATCATTTGACATATATAAAGGTTTCTAATTATGATGCTTTAGTATCATCCTTCTTGCAAAACGATGATGCAGTCATCATCAATGTAATCCCTATTCAACAACACTCTGCAAGTGTGGTCATTGTTCGAATGTATTCCCTTGTTGTGGATTTCATTCACACTCACAAAAAGGTTGCCATCAACTTCCTTCGTTTCCTTCGGAAACAAGACATATGCTCTCTTCCCAAGATACCCATTCTTGAGCCTTACCAATCCTTGCCCATTGAATGTGGACTTGACCTTTCCAGTGTAAATCAATTCCCTTTTCATAAGTTTGACATTAATCGGTTGAGTCCCATCAATGACAACACATTTCCTTCCGACATACTCTTGTCCCATATTCACCTTGTAGACACCTTCCCTTTCAAGTTCCACTTTTTTGGAAAGGATTTCATCTATCGCTATAGTGACAGTGCCATCATCATCTTCACGGTATATTGGGAATATGACATAAGCATTCTGAAGTTTTTCCTTTAGTCTGATTATTCCCTTGCTACTGTAGTGAGTCTTCACCTTGTCATCATAGAGAATCGTACTCTTGTCAATTTGTATGTTTATAAATCTTACCATTTTACATTTCACTCTCCTTCTCATAGTTTATACGGATATATTTGTCAGTTCCATTATTTAAAGATTATGTTTTATGGTTTAAAATTCTCAAAGAGATAAAACACAAAAAATGACAAGCAAAAAGGATTCACTCTTCAAACAGTAAAATCAACTTATCCAAATAATCTCTGCATTTCTTCAAGTCAGACAATGGGTCATCCTTATACTGAAACCGTACAAGATACTTCAACACATTGCCCATCAAGAAACCCCTATACTCATCGACACTGACCAAACCCTTTTTCATAGCATCAAGGGGAGACAGACCATTCCCCCCATAATACAAAGGTTGCCCCCCATCGACACCATAATCATCATCCTTCATCATCTTCAGTCAAAAGTTTTAACATTTCAGATTCATATTCGAAGAGTTCATTATTCAACATATCAACCAGTTCAGAGCAATCTGAATCAAACCCAAACAGTTCAGAACGGACATCTGCACATCTGACATAAGCCATACATAACTTATAGAATTTACCACGGTTACTAATCTTCATAATCATTAGAACATATTGGAATTATCATCCAATGTAAACATATTTCTCATCCAGTGACTTGTACTGTATCTTGCACATAGTCACACTCATTATGTCTTGTCTATACCTATTATCTGATTTCACTTCAAGTTCCCCATCGAACTCTTGCAATTTCTCAATCAATTCCTTAACTTTCATAACAATCAAAAAATCTCCTAAATAAAGAATGAACCGAACATCATTCAATCTTATCATACATTATATCCAACAACTCTCTTTGCTTCGCCAAAATCTCCTTCAGATGAGCATTCTCATCTTCCAACTTTTCAATGCAATTGCACTTCTTGACTATCAAATCATTCAATCGCTTCTCTTCTTCAAGCAATTCATTATATGTCAATCCCATAAGAACAAATTTCACTCCTTCAAATAACTATTCCATCCATTCAGTTCCGAATCTGCTTATACTCATAATCATTCAACAGATTCAACAGTTTCTTGGACTGGGAAGACACAACCGTGTATTCTTCACCAGTCAAATTGTCCACAATAGTGTCAAAAGCACTTTCGTGTTCATTTATAGTGAATCTCATATTATCAATTTCCAATTCCATTTCCATCTATAATCACTTGTAATAAAAAAATAAAAAAATAAAAGAAATCAACAACACCAATAAAATGACAATTAAAGCCAAAGTATCATACAACATAAAAAAATACTCCCAAATCATCTCTGTTTCTGCTCTCCACAAATTAGTTTAGCCAACTCATCCACATCGCACTCATTAAGAAGTTCATAAAGTTCAACCATATTGTTCATTCTTCGGACTTGGTCTTCAAAGCATTCCCAAGCATCCCAAGTGCCAAACTTACTGAACTCTTTCCAATAATCCCTTTGCAACATATGGGGAATCAGTTCTTCTTCCAACATAATCCCCATATCCACAATCATCTGATTTAAATCTCTTTTATTTTCCATACAAATCAACTTTCAACATATATCTCAGATATGCCATCATTCTTCTCAACTTTCAACAAGGAATCTGCCACATTCTCCAAGGACTGTTCGTGAGTAACGATAATCGCTTGGGGTATTATGTCCAAATTCCCAAAGAGATTGCTCAACTCATTGATGCGAACAGAATCCAAATAAACAGTCGGTTCATCCAATATGATGCATTCAACACTTGACTGTGCAATGGTTTCAGTTATGCCAAGCCGTAATGCAAGTGCAACGGCTATCTGCTCCCCACCACTGAGCATACTTATGCTTGTTTCACCATTTTTTCCGATGAGTGAAACTTCATAGTCATCAGTCAGTGACAAATCGGAATAATCAAAATTGAATTTTTCAAAGAATTCCTTAGTGTTCTGCTCTATCCTTGGTTTCACTGAAGCCCTTATTTCGTGTTGGACACCATTCTTGCCATACATCTCACGGCAATCATTCAAAATATCCACAAACATCCTAAGGTTCTCCATCTCCTTCTCCATCTCATCCATTTTTTCCATATGTGCTTTTAGCACATTTATCCGATGTTCGGTTTTGCTTATTTTCCCTTTTGCAACACCAGTGCTTTCAATGGAATGTTGGATTGTCTTGTTCAACTGCATCTCTGCTCTTGATAATTCGTTGTATTTCCCATCATCATAATCAATATCTTGCAATTTTCTTGCCAGTTCATCCAATGATTCAATTTTTTCTTTCAACTCCCCTTCGGTTGAATCCAATGCCTTCATCACATCATCCTTGTTGGATATGGATGATTGAAGTTGAAGAATTCTTGATTCAAGTTTTTTCGCTTCATCAAGTTCCATCTGCAATGCCTTCAGTTTCGAATTGTTGGAGTTGATGGTTTCATTGTTCTGACTTATGCTTGACTCATATTGTTGTATGAGTTCATCTCTTTTTTCATCACTTATCTTGGATTGGCACACTGGACATTTCCCATCGACACCAATGATATCTTTTAATGATTTCTTCAGTGCATCATTTTGATGTTTGCACAAGATGATTTCAGAATTCAAGTCGGAAATTTGATTATTAAGGTCATCGATATCAAACTTTCTTAATTTGCCTTCACTTATGGATATGTCTTTCTCCATTTTTATGATTCTATCGTATTGTCTTGAAAGGTTTGACTTAGCAATCTCAATTGTTTTCACATTATCCTTTGCATTCCTTATGTCATTTGACAGAATTGTATGTGTTGACCTAAGGGCATCCAATTCAACTCTTTCCTTTGATAATTGAGCCTTTTCATCTTCCAAACCCTTTAGGTTCATCTCAAACTCAGTGACTTGTTTTTTGAGAGTCTCGATTTCATCCGTTTTCTCACCCAGTTCAATGACACCATCACTCCTTGTTGAAAGAATCCCTTTGAATTCAGATATCTTATTCTCATATAGGTTGATTATCTTAGGCATTCTTTCCCAAGCCTTCTCCAAATCATCTATCTTCAGAAGTTTAGTTATGATTTTTTTCCTTTCGGAAGGAGACTTGTTGATAAGTGCAGTTATCTCTCCTTGCCTTATGTATATTGCATTTGAAAACAAGTCAATGTCATTGTTGATTATCTGTTGTATCAGATTGTCAACATCCTTATTGCTTGAAGCCAAAACAACAGTTTCCCCATCTTTAATTTCTTGGAGTTTTGATGATGTCTTTCCCTTTGCCTTTGACCTTGTCACTATGTACTGCCTTCCCTTTTCAGTGAATGTGAGTTCCACTGATGTTGAATCTGCATTGTGCATCGTGATGTCTTTTGAGTTCTTCTTGAACAATGCATACTGAATTCCTTCAAGTATTGTGGATTTACCTGCACCATTCTCTCCATTGATTACGGTTGTCCCAATCTCAAAAACAATGTTTGTATTCTTATGGGACTTGAAATTCTCCAGTTTCAAACCATTTATAATCATATTATAATCATCTCCCTTCCATTTTATTCAATTCATCTCTCTTGATTTAAAAGACATTAATGATATATGTGACTGGGAATATATAAATCCATCGACTCGATAATGGGAGAAATCATTTAATCCTATCATCCCATAACTTTTTACCGTTCATCACTCGCTCATCCTTGTCCGTATGGTCATTCACCACATTGAACATAATCCTCTTACTGGTTGCCTTATGGCAATTCGGACAATGGAAAAGCCAACTGCATTCCCCAAGTAAGAAGAATCTTAACCTTACCTTCCAGTACAAGACCCAATGGTCAGTTCTGCAATGGGGACAACGAAGATTATACCATTTCAAACCATACCTTTTCCTAATGTACACTTTATTTATCATACGACAAAAAAATCTCCCAATTATAAAAAAATGTAATTCACGGTCTCTTGATTTCCCTTTCTTCAAAGATATCTCTTTCTTTCATAAGGCTTCTCAACCATCTCCATCCTTTGCCACCCCCATTCGGAGAATCGCTTCGCATATACCCTTTCACCTTATCCTTATCACTACGGACAAATCCAGTGACATAAAAAATAGGATACTCATCAAAAAGTATGTTATAAACACCCAAATGTTTAATCTGCTTACCCAATATTGCATCCTTCTTCCGTTCTTCTGCCAACATAGTCATATACAATATAATCCACAACAAAAGAGTGTCATCTTCATATTCATCTGCAACCATTCTGCAGACATTATAGCACAAGACCCTATCATTCTCAGTCCAATCATTATACTCCACACTTTTATATACTGTGTAGAATGAAAGGTAAACCTTCATAGTGCCATACTTGGAAGCCAATTCCTTAAGTTGAGTGAAATAATCCAAATCAGTTGGAGAGTAACTGTCATCACCATCAACTACAAAGACACACCAATCATCGAATCCACCAGTGTCAAAGTGAATCCACACACCATTTTCCAAACGGAAACCTTTCTTGAACAAAGGAACTTTGGGCTTCGCTTTCAAAACAGATTCATTTGCTTCTTCCATCATATTAATTCAACAACAATTAAGTCAACCGTATTCTTGTTTTGTCTGAAGTCATAAAAAAAATAAAAGAATTCAATCCACCAATTCATAGCAGAACAATCCAACTAAAACAACAAGCCCAACAATCATAATCATCATAAATTTCAACATAATCCCAAAAACACCTTTATATTCTGAACACTATTTCAAAAGAATAGATTCCTTCCAACTTGTCATTTGACAACAGTTCCTTTTTCAATGCACCTAAATCCCAGTAATCTTGCTCATCATAGACCCTACTGTCACTACTGCCAATTATATGAACAGTATAGAACATAATATAGTAAGGGTCAATCTCATCAAGCAATCTGCAAAACTCTTTCAAACCAATAGATTTGCCATCATTTCTCATATCATTGGAACTGATTCTGTAAAAAACACCACAATTCTCAATCTTCAAACCATAATCTTTGTTAAAACTAAAATTAAACATAACCAACTCTCCCTTTTTTTATTCCGTAATGTTGATGAGCCATTCATTCTTCATAGAATTCAACAATAACATCTCATTGTCAGACATCGGCACACCAGTGAAACTTATACTGTCCCCACTTAAGTTATGACAATATATGTAATAATTCAACAATGTGTTCAACTTGTTGAAACTTGCCAACCAGTTCCTTTTGCATTTTCCCAATTCAAACAACTGATAATTGTTGTCGCTAATCTTATATGCTTCGAAATTCATAACCTATACCACCAATTAACAAAATAACAGAAAAGCATCAGTGAAATCACAAAACAACACACCAACACCATATTATATAATAAATTTCCAATTAAATCCATAACATCCTTGCTTTTTAATAATATCCTAAACAATATCACCACATCATCATTTGTTGTGTGGAAATATAAACTTTATTATCTTCATCACAGTTCATATAATACCAACTGTCCCAACTCATCTTGTCACTATTGAAAAAATCACCATTCAACAAATCAATGAAGGATGTGAAACCATTGAATGTGTAACTGTTCATCACACACCTTCTGCAATAATCTTCCTTGAAACTGTAGATGGAATGCATTGAAATATGATTCATCCACTTCCACCCACCATCTCATTATAAAAACCCAATTTGGTTTTCAGACTTTCATTTTCCATTTGCAGTCTACAGTTCTCCCTTTCCAAAAGAAGAATCCTATCAATCAGACTGTCAAATGCATTAACAGACAACAACTCTTCAGATTGTGATGCCTTGATGACTTCAATCAATGTCCTAATAGTGTCATCCTTCAACTGAAGTCGCTTTTCATATGAACCAATCAACTCACGGCTCTTATGTTGAGCATCTTCATATTCCTTTCCCCATCTGTCCAAGTCATCCAAGAGACTTTCGATTTCATTATTATGAGTCATATCCTATATCTCCTTGAACGGTTTGTCAGTACAAACCTATGGACTCTTGTATGGTCATATGTCTTGACTGACAATTCAAGATTTTCCATATCGTAGACTGCACTGTAGATGGTGTATTCATATGAATCATTGACTGGTGTTGCCCCCCAAGTCTGCTTGACAAGGTCAAGCAAATGGAATGTCTCCACATCATCATAACAAGCCCTAACCTTCGGTTCTTTCATCCTTTCCATATAATAATGGACTCTACTGAATCGGCTTATGCTTGTAGTGTCTCCCTTGACTCCTTGGGTGTTCTTCCCACGGCTCTCATATTCTCCAGTAGGGTATGAGTATTTGCCAATCATATCATCCAACTGCTTCATACATTGGACTTGATTTTCAAATGGTGGATTGTTTGTCAATACATCGTATGGATTGTCATATATATGTAGCCCATCTTCAGTCTGTTCAACAACTATGCTTTTTTTCTTGTCGCAGATAAACCAATGCAAGTCAGAACTTGGGAACTCATCATTATAATCCTTATCACAAATATTGACATTCCTTAAATTCCTTTTCGCTTCTGCAACAGTCTTGTGGTTTCCCACTACCTTTTGGACAAAGTCATATGATGGGATGTTTCGCTTGTCCTTATCATATGGCTTGTACGATGCATTCCCAGTGAATGCCAATGCACTGCAACATAAACCATACTGGTTCATAGCATCATACATTAATGGATAGTTCTTGACAATGCCAGTGCCTATTCCAATCAAGTGGTACTTGTTCCCATCATAACCTTTAGGGAGTGTCATCACAATTTCATTATATGATTGTTCATAATCATAGTTTCTGCCCATACAAGTGCCGAATCTTATTGAAGTACACATACTTGAATCACTCCTTTTCACCTTTAGGCTTGTCACTTACCTTCTCCAAGAATTGGTGAGCAACTGCCCATTTGGATGGTTCAACACTTTCCTTGACTTCCTTGCCAGTTTTCTTCTTGAATCTTGCAAACTCTTCACCTTTCGCATAGGCTTCATCCACAATATCTTCAAGGTACTGCAAAGGGCAAAACTGCTCCAAGTAACTCATCCAATCACCTTCCACATCATAACATCTTGTGTCTGAAAGTTCACATCCCTTCAACTCTTTCTCATCCAAGAGTTTAGGACATTCACTACAGTCATTAATCGGCAATATCTTTATCATAGTCATTGTTCAACTCCTTAATGAAAAGTAAATCCTAAACATCATATTGCTTCTTCAAAAAGCCCCAATATGTTGCTTTCTCCGTGATATGTATCAAATATCTGCTCATTCATATCTTCTATCTTCTGTTGAGCCTTGAAAAAATCTTCACTGTTTATCTCCACACTTATAATAGCACAGTATCTCTTTTGCTTATTAACCATAACCTTCTACTCTCCTTTATCCTTAATCTCTCCATCAACGGTCATTCCGAATATCTTCCCCTTGAACACTGGCTTCCATTTGAATTGGATAATGTTTCCATACATTATCTTGTATTCCTTCCCACCATTCGGTTCATAAAACAAAAGATAATCATCGAATAACCGAAGCATATGCTTCTCATAATTGAAGAATGTCAAACTGTCCCCCAATGTCTTCACGATGGTTATCTCAACATCATACTCATTGGGGATTCTGTTCAACATCTCATTTATCTTGTATTTGTCTAAGCCATTATGCATTGTTTCGCAACTCTTCGATTAGCAGTTCCAAATCAGAGCCAATATCCCTCAATCGGTTCAACAAGTATTTGTCAGTTCTCACATCTTCAGATGTGAGTGATTGTGAAATTATTGATTCTGCTTTCTGCAATTCATCTAATACATTATAAGGAATGTTCATATTGTCTATCTCCCCCAAATCATTCGGCTTTTGTCAAATGCTTGTGACTCCAAGAGTATTTCTCTTTCCCACATTCGACACACCAGTCACTGTCGCAAATTTTACAGGTCAACTCCTTTTCGTGGACTGCTCCCCTTTTGTGCTTGTCAATCAAGCAACGGTAATGATGACAATTAGGACAGTAATCCACATAAGTGTGAGTTTTCCATCTGTATGGCTTGTGGTTTCTTGCACAAGTAGTGCAACTTGGTCTGCCAGTCATACTGACTGTCGGTTGCTTCTTCACTTTCACTGAATTGTCAGTGTATATCTTGCCATCTGTCTTTGCGATTCCACTGTCGCTTGGTAGCACATAAGCCTCATCTATGAATGTGATGTTCTTGTTGTCTGAAAGATTCTTCAGAGAACTTTCATTCACATTGCTTATGGTGTCGTTCGCACTGTCCACATTTACACATATCCCCAATAATATCAAACATATTAATATTCCTATTAATAGTTTCTTTGCTCTAATGTTGTCGGCTAATCACTCCTTCAGTTTCATTTTTTCATCAAGTCTGTATAAAATCATACAAATCATCATTGCCATCATTATTATGGCAAGTATGAGAATAATTCCATAGATTACCATTTCAATCCCCCACTGGTTCTTTCATAACACTCTCAATGACCAATTCTTCAACATCACCCACTTGTTGGAGTTTCTGTCTTATCTTTATCTCTTCAAAACTTTCGGACATTACTTTTATTTTTCCGTGAAGGATTATTGTATATTCGTAAATGGTCTTCACCTTCTTTCCGTTCAATTCGCTTCTTTTTTTCCTTTTCCTTAATCTGATTTTTCTGCAGTGGAAAGAAATGCACATCCACTTCCCAATCTGATTTGCTTTTGGGGGAATAAGCATCCAAGATATGATTGTAGTTTTTTTTATTCGTGTCAATATGGTATTCAGTCTTTTATCCAGTTTTTCTTAGAGGAATTTTTTTTGCTTGTTTTTGCCTATTCCCAATTTCTTCATCTTTTTTCTGCAGATATGTATCCACTGCAGTAATCAGACCATTCGATTTATTGAAAAGGTGTGGGTTTCATTGGGGCTTAAACCCAAACATATTATGAAACCATATGAAAATATCTGTAAGTTCAAGTATTTAAAATTTTCTGATTATCGTTTGGAGAATATTAGAGCGACATAATACCCCCCAAACGGTTGGATAACATAATCCTTTCCCTTCAGTTCATCTTCGTGCTTTTCGAAATCAAGCATATCATCACAGATTATGTAATGGACTTCATCGCCTTGTTGCGATATTGCATTTTCGATTGCATCAACAAGATTGCTTTTTTCTTCATCCATATGAATTGCTCACCACCAAGCATAGAATCGGAACGAATCATAATCCTTGAAGTCGATTGAATCCAAGAAATCCTTTGTTCGGACAACTGTAGACATATGGTAATCGGAATCTTGCTCCAAATGATGAACGGTTGTCCAAACACCCTTCATTTTATTCGCTTCAGTGAAATCTCCATCTTCAATCACTTTAGCACAGAATCCTTTCAATCGTTCAAGTTCATCTACATCAATCTCATATTCTTCAAGGTTTTCGATGAAGCCTTTAGTATTCTCAAACCAATCCATTATCAGATATGCTTTCCTTAAGTAATGTGTCGATTTAATCTCACCTTCCTTTAAGCATTCGATAAACATATCAAGACCCATCAGTCATCACCTTCACCATTCAACACCTTGCATAACCTTTTCATATCTTCAACTGAATCAAGTCGGTAAAATGCCATACTGTCTTCTTCAACTATCGCAAGATGATGCTCTTGTTCGCCATCACCACCAACATAATCTGCAATGAACATATTGCACACATCATAATGAGTCACTCTTCATCACCACCTTCTTCAAAACACAATCCATTAGCCATCTCATAATTCCTATTCAATCTTCTCATCTCTTCAAGAAGATATCTCAATATCAAGTTCTGCTTTTCGATTTGCCTTCTGAGATTAAGTATCTCCAAGGACTCTGCAGTCATAATATCACATCACCTTCCAATATCTATCTTGTTAATTCTCAAATTGCAATGCCAGTCATTCCGTATATTATTGTCTTCATCAACAAAGAGTTTCTTATCGCAGAAATGGAATGTTACAACATAAGGCTTATGCCTAAAGCGAATCCGTATCCTTTCCAAAAGGGATTTTGCACTTCTTTCAAATTCATCATCATCATAAGTGTTGTTGTTTGAGAGATTGAACAACACATCATAATCCCCAAACTGCACAAACTCTTGGTTCAAATGATAATACCCCATAATGTAAGATTCAACGATATCACATATCCTTATGGACTCATCAAATCCAATGAATGCACGATTCATAGCCAGTAACCCCCAGTGACATTTGAATCATCCCCACCATCATCGATTCTACCCATTCGTGTGAATGATTTCCAGTTAGGGGTTTCAGTGGTTATGTAATACCCACAATTCTTGCAGTGGTGTTCTTTCAGATAATGTGGGTGGCTTGGGTCTGTACGGTAAATCCTTGTGCAGTCTGCCTTTTCCCCACAACTGCAATAATGCTTCTCAATCAACACTTGATTAGCCCTTTCACGGACAGAATCCGAATCAGTCTCCTTCATTATCCTTGCAATTTCTGAAAAGTCCCTTGCACTTTCGACCTTTGCAAGTTCTATTGATTCTTCTTTCACTTCAAAATTGTTCAATTGGTAAGTCTTCTTGCAGTTAGGATAATTTCTACATCCAATGAATCTGCCGAACTTACCTTCCCTTAGCACAAGTTCGTGGTGACATTTGGGACATATGCCCACAATGTCGCCCACATCATAATCATCAATATTTGCCATAATTCATCCAACTCCATTAGAATTTCCCATTTTCAGAACACTGTCCCTTTTTGGATATGCCCTTCAAGATTCTGTGGCAATGTTCCACGATGCCATAATCCAATGTCCTTAAGGACAGTGCCATCTTCAAGTTCAACAGTGTATCTTCTTCCACCGAATCCACCTTCTCCTTCAGTGAAGGACAACACCCTTCCGTGTTGGTCTACAAAATGGTGGTCTTTGGCTTCGTACACTTCTGCCCAAAATTGCTCCCCAAAGCACCTTTCACGGTCAGAGAGTATCCCTGGACTGCTATCCCAAGACGGTTCTTTCTTATGCCCATCACATAATCCATCAGTGCAATTGCAACATTTGTATTTCCTTCCATCTTCAGTGGTCTGTTCAGTTAGGAAATCTCCCCATTTGGAGTACAAGTGCAATATGTATTTTGTGCTTCGGTATCCAGTTCCGTGGAGTATTGCATAAGGATATTTTGCTTTGAGTTCTTTTATGAATTCAACTGCTTGTTCACGACTTGGTATGTCCAGTTCTTGTATTTCTGTGTGTTCATAAGTTATAGCATTTTCAGTGCTTTCCATTTTCTCATTTCTCCCTTAGAATTATTTTTTTTACCTATCGGTTGCCATCACCAATCAGATTGACATTCTCTGCAGTCATTACATAGATGGCTTCCACATTTTCCTTCACGGAGTGCCACAAGACCCTTAATGTCTTGCAAGTCGTTTTCAACTGTGACACTTATTGCGAAAAGCACAGTCCTTAATGGGAATATGTCCTTCCCTTCGAATTGACCATCCTTTCCACCAGTCACAACTTTCCTTCTGATGTTGTTGTTGCATTTGACAACACCAGTGGTTGAAGACCATTCGCCATTTATGTTTCTGCCACAACTGGTAAACCAGTTCATCTCTCTTTTTGTGAGTCCCCCTTTGACAAGGGGTTTGTCTTGCCCTTCTCCCATCATAGTAGTCTCATCTCCTTTAGATAAATTTCATCTGTCGGTTAATCATATATATGTGAATCATTATTTATAACTGTTTTTAAATATGATATATGGAATAGGGCAAGACCCAAAAAGAAACATAATCAATCGGAATCTTCAATCTTGCCGATATTCCTAATCATATCTTCCAAACGGATTTCAACATCCAAAAGTTCAATATGGTAATTCTCCAATATCTCGCTATAGGACTCTTCCATTTTTTTGTCAACAAGTTGCCTTGCACTTTGAACATTAAACAATGACTGCTTCAATTGGTATTCCATCAAATTCACCATAATTCACACCCCACATCTTGCTTTAGCCAAAATCTGCTTGACTGTCTCATCGGACTCATCATTTATTTTCTCATTTAACCTTTCATCAAAACTCTTGTTGGAATTCGGATTATTCTCATCCCAACAACTGACAATTATCTCAACTGCCTTATCAAATTTCCTCTTTGTCTCATCTTTCATCTAACCAACTCCAAACACTTGGTTCTTGCAATATAATCTGCCCTTTCATTCATCTCATCACCATTATGTGCCTTGACCTTATGGAGATGAATATGGGGATTGCCCTTAAGGATATAGAATATTTCCTTAATGATTTCCTTATTCTTAATTCCACCTTTCTTCTTCCACCCATTCTTTTCCCAATTGTATGCCCATTCGGTCAAACTGCCTATTGCATACTGTGAATCAGAATAGATGTGTATCTCTTCATAGCCATACATCTGCCCATATTCGATTGCCTTCAGAATGCTATACAATTCCATCTCATTATTGGTTGTACCCTTCTTATTGCCACTGACAGAGAATAAGGCAGACACTATAGCCCATCCACCGACTTTCTGTTGCACATTGCAACTCCCATCAGTGTAAATGGATATGCATTTTGTAGAAGTCATAATTTGCTCACACACCTTCAAAATATTTGGCAAGACATTCCGAAAATGAGAGAATCACATCATTTACGAAATTTTTGGACTTCAATGATTCCACCCATTCTTTAGGTATCTGCTCATATCCATAATACAATCCGACAAGTCCACCGACAGTACAAGCAGTGGTATCTGTGTCGTACCCAAGATTCACTGCCTTCAGAACTGCATCCTTGTAATTGTCTGTTCTGAGAACACACCAAATGGTTGCTTCCAATGTGGAAACAGTGTAGCCCCCACTGTCAATCTCATCACGGTGGAATTCGCTTATGTCTGAAGAGAAAACCCAGTACAAGTCTTCCATAGATGCTTCCCATCCTTCCAGTGAAGAGTAGTAATCCCTTGCAGTTCGTATTGCAGTAGAAACCATATTCTCCAATGGCACATCCTTATTGGAGTCCATATTCTTTAGAATTTCCAATATAATCATACAATATGTCCCACAACTCATTTGGCTTGTCTTGTGCCTATGGGTAAGGGAAGACATATTGTGTATGAATTCAAATTGCTCATCAAGACTCCACTGGTTCTTCCTTCCAACATAATACACATAATATGCCACTGGCAACATTCTCATAAGTGAGCCATTGCCATTGTTATTGTCGTTTTCACCACCACAATAAAGGGAAGGAACACCTAATGTGTAATTTGTCACGGCATCCAACACAGTATTGCCCACATCAAATGCATCTCCGTGTGGAGTGAATTCTCCATACATCACCCAATCTGCATAATTGTCCATAATCAAATCATAATCTATGGATTTATGTTGTTTGAGTGTGCTTGTCATTGCATCCATTGTCGCAAGTATCATTGAAGAGTCATCTGACCAAGTACCCACTGGTTGGTCGTGTTTGCCATATCCCATCATCCCTTTGCAAGGATTATAATTCATCTCTTGCCTTGGGGTGAATTCATAAGGCACACCCAGTGCATCCCCAATCATTGCACCATATGTTCCATTTCGGATTATTTCATTTATGCCATTTCTCATTGATTATCACATCCTTAAAAAAAGATTAAAAAAAAGAAAAAAAATTTCAAATAGTGAAAAAAAGTCAGATTTTCTTAAAGGTAGGTCACATCAAAGTAAGTGCCGTACCCCACACCTTCTGCATAGAACTTTTCGCTCTTGTGAGCAAGAGTCCTTAAGAGTTCTTCTGAATGGTGAATCATAGCGAACACCATCTTGTTGTGACTGCCAATCCAATCATCACAACTGGATTCGTAAGGTTTTGGAGTCACTGGTTTCCAATCAAGGCTTTTATCAGTTCTGTAGAAAAGGTTTCCATCCACACATCTGCAGAAAATGACTGCTCCCACCTTGACTGAGAATCTGCCTTTTGTCCATTTGGTCAAATTGAAAAGGAGTTCTCCATCGATTGTAGGCTTGTTCCAAATTGCAGTGGAATCTTCCCAATCAATGGTTCTTACCTTATTCCCAACATTGTCACGGACATAAGCCATCTCATCATAAGTTTCAATCTCAATAGGAATCGCTTGTAGGTTTTCACCTATCTTGTAATGCAAGTTCCCTTTGCCCCAAGTGTTTGGGTCTAATGCAAGTACATATTCATCTGCAGTGTTACATATCTCTTCGAATTCTTGAATATTTAAAGCCATAATTTAACAACTCCTTCCGATTTTTTTCGTTCTCCCAAAAAATAAAAATTAATTGAATATAGGTTTGAAGTCAATGCAGTCAACTGCTCTGTTGAATTCTTCCCTATATTCGTGGAAATACTTTATGAAGTATATCGGCAAATTTGCATATTCTTCAACGGTTGCTTCTTGTTCGAAGACAACTCTTTCGTGTGCTTTGGTGGAAGTGTATCCCCATTTTTCAGATTCGTAGTTTGGGACTTCAGTTATCCTTTTGAAAAGGATTTTCCCATCATTGTAGGATAATTGGTAGCCTACCTTGTAGCATTCGCAATCATATTCTTCATTGGAGAGTATGATTTTGAAGCATTTGTCAAGCAACATACTGTTTTTTCCTCCATTTAGTTATTGCATCTTCCTTTCAAAAATTATTGAAAAAACAGACACTATTACAATATCTGTAACTTGGAGTATATAAATGTTTGCATTTTTTATCTGTTTTCAAAACACAAAAAACATAATCACTTGTCACTATACTTAGAACTAATCTTCCTTATCAACAACAACTCTTCCAACTTCTCAATCTTTTCATTCAATTTCATAATAAGATGATGTTGGTCATCAATCAAACCTTCACAGACCACAATCTCATCACAAAAACCATTCAACAAATCAACCACTTCCCTTGCAGTCAATTCAACACCATTTTCATTAACAACTTCTCCCTTACCATCTTCTTGTTCAAACCGTACTCTAAATTTTTTCTCACTCATCTGTAACACCATATTTTTGTTTCAATTCTCTAATTTCATCATCAATATATATTCTGTCAGAAATATCGCTTGTTTCAATCACATAATCCTTTTCCAATTCAAAACATCGCTTTCGCAACTGCTCATTCTCATTTCGCAATACTAAATTATCTTGTTCCAATAATCTCCTTTTGGCAAAATTTTCACCAAACACCTTTTCCAAGTGAGTTATGGTGGCTTGTTGCTCATTCAACCTATTGCAAACAACTAATAAAGTTGCACGAATTTTTGAAATCATCATCGCCTTATCATACTTGTTGTCAAATAACCAATGCTCCCCATCGATATTTGTTCGTATCTCATATCGCTTCTCACTCATCACCAATCACCTTTTCTAATCTTTCACAAATAAGGTCATCAAGAAAATCAACAATATTAATTTTCACAACATTCCCCATTTCATCCGTTTCAGTATAATCAGATAATCTCAATCGGTTCTCACTCATAAAGTACACCTTCGCACTTGTTGTTGAAATGCTTTTTTATACACAAACACTTCTTGTTGCAACTGCTCGTTTTCTTCTGCTAACTCATTCAACTTATCAACAAAATACTTGAAATCATCATCATACACATCTATTGTTGCAGACTTGCAAGTATGACAATCCATAATATGTGCTTGTCTACTGCCTTTTATGACCCCATATACAAATCGTTTCTCACACATCATCCCACCCCTTCGCACTTTAATTTCTTAACCAACAAATCCCTTCTACCACAATTATGACAGAATTTCACACTTTCGTAATCATTCTCCTTTTCCAACAACATCTTTTCACCACAATCTCTACATACAAGGTTTTCCCATTCGGTCATTGATGTGAATGTTTTCCCTTGCCTTTTTAATAAGGGAGATGTAGCAATGTTAAACCGTTTCTCACTCATACATCAATCACCTTAAATCTCTTATTCTGTGCCAACCACCATTCTTAAAATCAGAAAGATTATTTGAAATAACTTTTTCAAGCATTTGTTTCTCAACTTTCAACTTTTCAATCTCATTTTCTTGTTGTTCAATGGTGACTTGTTGCTCATCAATCTTCTCTTTTAATTCTGTTATATCCTTTTTATACCATTCATTGAAACAATCACTATTCAAGACAAACTCATATTTATCTTTATGCCTTGTGTCTTGTTCAAGGTCAAAGAAACCCACATATCCTTGTTGCATTTGTAATCCTATGCAAATAAGAGACTCATCAGTATAAGGTTCTAACATCATAATCAAATCTTTTTTACTTAATTTAATCAATCTTTCTGTCTTTTGTTCTGTCAAACACATCATAAACACCAAATTCTTCCCTTAACACCCCACTCATCGCAAGACATAAATTATATTGTCTGCTTATTTCCATATCTTGACTTTTGATTATTTCTTCTTGTTTGTTGATTGTGGCTTGTTGCTTATTCAACCTTTTAGTTGTCTCTAAAGCAGTCATTCTCTCATCCTTTTCATTGTCGAACACGAAAAAGGTATGTTCATCGAACATAAGAACATACCGACCCCTTGTCCACTTATGAATATCTTCACTCATACATCAATCACCAACTAATCTCACTCATTCTCTAACTCCTTAAAATATAAATGTATTGGTCTGATTTTTCCCATAACAATAATCTTGTTATCTTTTATAAAGACTTCAACTTCATAATCATCATCTTCATTCATATTATCCAACATCAAATTTCACCAATTTACCACATTTAAGGATTTCATTCTCCCATAGTCATCATTTATTAACCTCTCATTGTTTATAGGTATGCTAATTATCATATTGTCTTTTATGAGTTCCAATAACTCTTCTTCATTTCGGCAGTCTTTGAACTGCCTTATCAAGTCTTCTGCTCCATTTCTCCATTTTAAATGGAAACTTATCATTAAATCATTCATCATCAATCACCAATCAATCTCACCAAACCATCATCACCAACGAAAACATAATGCAAATCAGAATATGCCATTTCAGTATCATATAATACCCCAATCGGCAAATCATCATCAAAGTTTTCCAATGCTTTTTTCAATGACCCAACGGTTGCCCTATAATCATTTTCAAATCCGAATTTGTTCTTAAAATTTTTTTGTTTAATTTCAAACCTTTTTTCACTCATAATGCTTTCCACCCTATATGTTTGTCTTTCTCATTAAGCCAATCTAAAAACTCTTCAAGAGAATAGTAAGCATTTTCTTGATTGTCTTTAACCCCATTCTTTTTACTATTGATTTTCCATATTTCAAATCGTTTGTCAGTCATTCTTTCCTCTCCGAAAGTTTATTTATTTTATTTAATAAGAGATATAATTCATAACAAATCATCTCATCAGTCCGAATATACTGATATTTTTTCTTAAATTCATTAAATGATAAAACTTCACCCATACATCAATCACCTTTATTATATCCATCATACAATCTTTGAGAAAATTCAAACTTCTCACACACATCTTCAACATTCACTAAATTATGAGATAACCAACAAGTCTGTGTAGTTGAAGAGTCCAAGTTTACAAGAAGATGTTTGCAGTATTTACACCTACAACGACCATCTGCTATTTCATTCATCATTAATCTCCCCCCATATGACATAACCAAGCCCCAATCATAATATCCAATGCTTCATCTTGACTGAACCCATCTGCCATTATTTTTTCCATTTCTTTTTTAAGAACTGGGTGATTAGACATCTTTTCCTTCATATCCATAATCATATCTTCACTCATCACCAATCACCATAAATTTTATACTTTTCACCAATTTTATTTTACTTTTTTCATCACTTTTGTTTTACATTTTTCACCATATTCCTTTTTCATCATCAAATAATAACCAACATTAAATAAGACATATGGACTTCTTGTATTGATGAAAGGCTTCTCATCATCATTCATATTTTCATATCCTTCTCAAATTGTATGACAATTATATGTCCAGTTTCTTCATTTCTGTCTTCCCCTTGTTCCTTTGCTCTTTTCAAGTCATCATAACCATCCTTGATTTCATCTGCAATCATATCCCAATCGAAATCCTTACAGATTGTAATTGGATATATTAGGTAATTGGAGAAATTATTCAGTGATGTACAAGCATCTTCAATGTCAAGGAAATCATCTGTCATATTGTCAAATATTAACTTTTTGTCTTCTGATATTTCAAATCGTTCACTCATTTTTCCATCAACTCTTTGAAATCTTTGATTGTGTAGATGTCATATTCGGCTAATGTGTCTTGCCATAACTTCAATTTCTCGACTATTATGTTCTTGTTTAATCTGCAATTGTGCAAATCATCGCCAAGTTCCTTGTTGATTTCCCTTAACTGCTCATTCTCATAATTCAACTTATTTAACAATTCACATACTGGTTCTACACTACTAATATGTCCCAAATCATTGTAAAAGGTAGGGATTTCTTGTGCAGTATCTTGTATGTCGCACATATCAAGTCTTTTCAAATTCAAATGCACTATCTTAAATCTTTTCTCGCTCATCATCTGACTCCTTATCATTATATTTGTATATTCCTTTTTTTGCTAAAAATAAAGTTAAAAAAATGTCTAATTTATTGTCAAAATTATGCTTTTGCAATGTTCCAGTTTTTTTAGGAAATGGATATTTTTTCTCACTCATCAGTCATCACCTTTAAGCAGTTTTATTGCTTTCTTAATAGAACAAGCAAGATAATAAGCATCTTTATTATCAAATTCTTGTAATTCAATGTAAGCCTTAATATCGTGTTCTGTTGCTTCATCAGAGAATATGTCTGCTTCCTCTTTCAGTAATTCATACACTTTGTCGATAGTGGCTTGTTGCTCATTCAACAAACCAACCACTTCTACATTGAAATATGCTTTCTCTTCCTTTGTATCGAAAATATGACAATTTTCATCATCACATTTCCAAATAAATCGTTTCTCACTCATCTAACCACACTTCCTTAATGTTTTTAGGTATTTGATTTAACATTGAAGATAATACTGCATTTCTTGTTTGTAGTTCTGCAACTTCTTGCCTTAATTTACTGATTACTTTATGTAATTGGTTCTTATCATCTTTCAAGCCACTCATTATTTCTTGTAACCCAATAATTGTGGATTGTTGCTCTTCAATTTCCATTATTTTATCCATCAACTGTGGAGCAGATAACTCTGTATTAATCTTTGTCTGCACTCTACCAAAACCATCTTCCAATGTTACAATTACTTGTTTCTCACTCATTCAATACACTCCCTAATTTCCCCATATTTTTCATAATCAAGGACAACTGTAACTTTGAACACATTTGTATTTTTTGTGTATGTTTCATCTGTTGCCCCTACAATGTCTTTTAGAATTTGTCGCAACTGCACATTCTCTTCTTGCAATTTAATGTTTTCGATTGTGCATTCTTTCAAATCATCTTCATTCTTATTTAATATATTGTTTTCATCGGACAACTCATTCAACAAATCAACAATCTCATCAAGGTAAAGAGTATGTTGTTTCTTATTATCAAATATCCTACCACTCGGATAATTGGTTGAAACAGAATTTGTCCTTAAAGTAAATCGCTTCTCACTCATTTCATCACCACAGTTAAACTAACAGAATGAGCAATTAAAATAATGCCCATCAATAAACACATACCACTATATTCCCCTAAAAGATTCATATCATAACCACATATACATAAAGAACCGAAAATCAACAACAAATACCTTAATATTTTTAATAATCGCTTCTCACTCATTTAAGGACACTCCATTATTCTTAACATATTCTAACAAATCTCCACCAGTTATAACTATAAGTCAAATCAATACCAGTGAATGTTCTTTAACTTCCTATTCTCTTCCTTTAAAGATTGTATGATTGCTTGTTGCTCTAATATCTTCGCTTTCAACTTGTCAGTACATTCTTCAAACTCTTCCAATGCCTTGATTTTATCACCCAACAAATCTGCACATTGTTGGTCAAGTTCTGCAATCTCCTTGTCTTTCTGTTCGATTGTGGATTGTTGCTTATTCAACAAACCCACCAATTTCTTATTTGAAAGTCTTTTCCCATTGTCTTCAATGACAACTTCATTCCCCCTTTCATAATAGAAAGTAAATCTTTTCCCACTCATAATTTACCACCTTTCAAAAGAGTTGTTACTATCCATCAATATTTTCATTTGAAATTCCAATGAATCTGCAATCTCATACAAATCCTTATCCCTTTCATTTACTGCTCTTTTTTTCAAAGCAATAATGTAATATAATATATCAGTAATTGAAACCACTGCACAAGTGTCTGCACTTATAGGTTCTTCATCAAATCGTTTCTCACTCATATGTATTCCTCAAATGTTCCAATATAAATATTATAAATTATTCTTCCAAGCACATCTTTGTCAAATTTACGAAACTTATTTCTCATTTGCATAAATGTTTCACGATTAAAATCTCCAAAAGGTGGCAATTCTTGACTAATCTCACGAACATCTTTCATCCGATATGACACCCCACTATTTTTCTTACCAGTTCTGACTACCCCATTCGGAGATACACTCCTAATGGTATAAGGTTGTGCTTGATTAGAATTAAATTGAAAAGTTGTGCCATTTTCACTTATTTGAAATGTTTCAGTTCCTTGCTCATATTTTTTCTGCCAATATTCAACAGATTGTCGCAACTCCCTATTCTCCTTTTGTAACTGCTTATTCCCATCATTCAATTCATTCAACAAACGAACAACATCATACTTACTAATCATCTTCCCATCCATCTCAATTTCAGATGGTTTCTTCATCAAATTTAAAGTAAATCGTTTCCCACTCATTTAAATCGCCTTGTAATTACTCTTCCCTTATCAGAATACTTTTCATAATAATCGTTTCTCAGTCATCATCAAACAATCCTTTCAACTCCATCAAACAAGCGATTATATCCCACTGCACATTAATCACCATATGTTGTTTCTTGACTTTCTTATCCTTTTGCCTTAATTCATTATGAAGATTAATGATGACTTGGTTTAATCTTTTATCTTCTGCCCTTAACTCTTCAATGATTCCATCTTTTTCTTTTGTCTTTTTTTCAACATATTCATCTAATCCATCAAGTTTCCCCAAATCTCGCATATCATTCATTATTCTTCCATCTCCTTGTCAATTTCTCGATAATGTTCCCTTGCTTTTTCAATGCCCACTTCTTGTTGAAACCTCCACTGGATTTTCCATATCATCTTTTCAAGCCTTCTAATTTCTTTTTCCATTGCATCAGACCTTTCATATTCTCTCATCAGTAATTTGGATATTTCATCGCCATCAACCAATTTTTCAATATGTGAATTTAATGATTGGATTTCTATGTCTTGCTTTTTAATTGTCTTTTGTTGCTCATTCATTATCTTGCAACAATCATTTAAGTCAAGGACACTATCATCACCGATTGCTTCAATGTCAATAATCTTATCTTCATCAAAATTCAATTCATATCTCATCTGTATTCCACCTATTAATCACAATTATTATATTTTATATCTCTTATCCTTTGCTTTAAACTTGCATTTTCTTCTTGTAGTTTATTGATGGTGGCTTGTTGCTCTTCATATTTCTTTGCATATTCTTTTATCACATCAATCAAGTGGTTGTTTTCTGTCCTTAAAGCAGAATTGGTGGCTTGTTGCTCATTCAACTTATGCTCCACATCATTCACATTCAATACCTTATCGGTTTCGGAGTCATAAATTCCACCCCATTTATCCACAATCCTTGTTTTCTGAAATCTTTTCTCACTCATTTAAACCACCCACAATAATCGTGCAATATTCCAAATATAATCATACCACCAACAAAACCTAACAATACGGAATACATTCCAATTCCAAAACGAATAAACTCAATCTCACTCATACATTATCCCCCTTAATGCAAATACAATTGATGATATCTGAAATATTCATCTATAGCATCGATTGTCTTGTTTGCTTCATCATTACTTTCATCATAAACATTTATATTATCCAAGAAGCCTTTATCGTGTAAATGCCCTATATATGCTCTGCTCCAATCTACTGTTTTAGCATCAAAGTTGAATCTTGCATACATATCAATCATTTTGTCTCCTACGAAACAACTGCATAGGGGTTTGGGTTTATGTGGCATAATATGATTGCCATCTTCTTTTTCTATCATTAAGTATTCAGTATTCATAACAACTTCTCATAATGTTTTTCCAAATGTTCTCTTGTCCTTTCAGATGGTCTGAAACAAGTAAACTCATATTCACTAAAACTCCCAGTCCAATTCCTTTCAAGGAAAGTCAATATTTCTCTCTTCTTGGTGCAGTAACTGTCACCATTTTTCATAGTGTAATGTTTGCAGTCGCTACAAGACAAACAAATCATACCCCATCACCACATTTTAGTTTTTTGTAAAGTTTATCAAATGGAGTTTCTGCACCCAATAATTCCTTTTCCAACTGCTCTTTATCGACAAGCAATGCTCTTTTTCCATCATTTTTGGCTTTTTCATATTCTTGTTGTATCTTAATTGTTTTGCCACATCGTGCCATACTGAAAATGCAAGTAAATCGCTCACTCATCAATACCACACTCCTTAAACACAACTACATCATTGCAGAACACATCAAACTCTTTCTCCAATCCTTTCAAATGTATAAATTCGTGGAAAGCATTAATCAAGGTTTGTTGGTTGTTCAATGTTTCCAATAACCCATCTTCACAAGGAGCATACCACTCTTCACCAGTTAAAATATCTTTGATATGTGTGTCTCCTAATTGCACAAATCGTTCATCACTCATCATCAATCACCACAAAATTATTCGGATATTTACAACTCCAACACCATAAAATACAAACACCTATAAGAACTAAAAATGTATTCATTTTATTGAACACCCCATTTATCAAACCATTTATCTTTTTTTGTATCTAATATGTTTCCTTGAATATTACGAATAAATCGTTTACTCATCTTTCGCACCATCTGATGTTGTGAATGATACTCTCATTCCTTTCGGTATTGGTGGCACTTCCCACACTTGAAACCGACCATCATCATTCTTGGATTGTTGGCAGATTAACAATTGTGTTCGCAACTGCTCATTCTCCTTTTCCAACTTGTGACATTTTGTCTCAAGTTCATTCAAACAATCAACAATCCCAAAACTATTGAATGTTCTCCCAGTTACAGTATCAAGCACCCCTATCAAATCTTCATCAGAATAAAATTCAAATCGTTTCTCACTTATAATCTCACCCCCATACTATAAGGGAAAATAATAAAGAAATTCAAAAAGAATAACAAATGATTCAATTGCACCAATCGTTCCCCACTCATACAACACCCCCATCATCCATATCGTTCTCTCGCATAGTCTTCCGTGCCAACTTATCTGCACATCTGTTATTCTTGCGATTGATTTTTTCAACACGAATATTGGGCTTCAACAAAGGAGCAATCTTCTGCAACAATCTCTTATTCGGTATTCTCTTTCTCCACCCCTTTGATTTCCACCCAAGAGACTCATATTCCTTTGCCTTCCAATTCACATTGCTATAAACATATTGCGAATCCGTGTAAATCACAACATCCCCACAATATTTCCGTGCTTCCAAAAGTGCTTCATAAACTGCATACAACTCAACATAACCTATATTGTCTGCTTCAACAATCCCAGTCCTATGGAACTTGTTGGAAACTATAGCCCAAGCACCAAAACCTTGTTGATGATTGCAAGAAGCATCTGCAAATATTTCCAACACACACATCTCGCTCTGCTTACGAATCTTCAACTCATAACCATTAAGCAGAAACAACACTTCATCAACAGACAACATTTTACCTTCACACCCCTTATCAAATATAGGGAGCAACATATCTCCATCCCCCAAAGGGTCTTTACCAAATCTCTCCAAATCATCCATAACCAATCTAAAAAGAAAAATGCACTTAAATACTCCTAATGTTTAAATTATTTTTTATTAATGAGATTCTATATGGAAGAATGATAAACATACTCCCCACCCTTCTTGACTACAGTGATTTCCCTTGCAGATTCCAACTCATCACGGAAACCGTAAGGGACACTGACAATATACACATTGCCACCGTAAACATAATATGCAAACAGATTTTCATTATGCTTCTGCAGAATCCTTCCAGTGAACTTCTCCCCATTAGGTCTTTCAAGAATCTGAAACCTTGTCTGCACACCACCACTTGCCTTATCAGAAAACAACTTCCACTTGTGGGAATTGCTCTTCACAAGTCAACCTCCAAGTCATCAAGCAACTTATCCATAATCTCACTGAAAGGGTGGAATACATCGGCATTTTCACCATAACCTATAGTCACTTTCACATTTCTCATCTTTTCCAATTCTTCTGCACACCCATACAATTTGAACTTGTAATCTGAAACCATACTGCTCAACTGAGTTATACGGTCTTCAGATTCCCTAAGTCTGTCCAAGCATTTGTGCAATGCCCTATCTTGATATTTCAACAAGTCCTTCAGTTTCTCATCAGACACCAAGCCTTCCCTTCGGTTCATAGACTCCACCAATGAGCAATAATCTCTGTCAATCTTCAGTTCTTCAGTTTGGAACACTGCAATAATGTCTTCAATATCTATAGAGCCAGTACATTCCCAAATCTCATTCTCACTTATGAGAAGTTCTTCGAACAAGTCTGTCACTTCTGCAATCAAGTCAACGACATCATTGACTCCACGATTATGCCAAAAGGTAATGTCTTCAGACACAGATTCATTCCAAATCTGTGGGAATTTCAATATCATTTCCTTCAATGTGCAGTTTTCACCATCCTTGCAGTATATCAACATTCGGTTCAATCCTCCTTCACAAGGTATTTCCTATGGATATAAGGGCAGTCATCCCACATATCATAGATGTCGTTAGTTCTCATACAGTTTGCCTTGCAACTGTAAAGTTCATCTGAGTCCTTGTGATAACTGAATTCCCTACAAACAAAACATTGTGGGGAAAGTTCTATAATCTCTGCCATATCGCATCATTTCTCCTTTAAATTTTCTTTTTTTTTTAATTGAATATGCCTTCTTTTCATTCCCTTTTTCTCGGAAAAAGAAGTTTCTGATAAAAAAATAAGGGGAAAAAATAGTAAAACAAGAAAAGGCTTACATTTTTCTCCTTATATGATTGTTATATCTGTAGTTTAAATGATTTAAGTTTTTTTATCTGATTTTTCAACAAAATAAGCAGTCCACTTCAAATGCTTCTTTCCTTTTCTTGAAATCCTTTTCAAGATACTCTTCAAAATCTTCAAACATCTCACACTGCAACATATAGTTTTCCTTTAGCAAATCATTAATCAAGTTATCCCTTTTCATAATCTGCTCCGAATTCCAACTGTTTTCCTTTTCCAGTCTCTCGATTTCATCGAACAGTTCGTTGCATCCGATGTGTTCATCAGTGACATAGTAATGCTTGTCTGTTTTTGTGTCGTGTGTGTGACTCGCATACTTACTCGGTTGAAACCTTCCACACATAAAACCAATCACCCCTTTAGACATATGAAATAAGCCATCATTTCCTTTCGCTCATCTTCATCCATCTGAAGAACATACAACAAGTCTTCCTTCAACTTTCCAATCATCTTCTGTTGAAGTTCCAACTTGGAGTCTTGCATATTCAAGATTTCACATAACTCATCCATATCCATTATCGCTTCACCAGTCTTGTTGTCCACCAAGAACTTATTGAACACACTGGTTGAATACCTTACATTAGTCACATCATCCACTTTTATATGTGAATGAATTTTCTTGTTTTTCACTTCAAATCTTTCAGTAGTCATAAAATAACAACATCCTATCATTTCTTTAGTTTATGATGATTTGTTTTGGATTGACCGTAATGTCCTAAGGTAGCCCATAGTCTGATTCGCTTGGGCAATGACATTCAGATTCATATCAGTGGTTATCCCTTCCCATTTCCTTGGAACATAAACATCGCTTTTCATCAGTAGATACTCTTGACTGCAGTCATAAAGGTCACATAACATCCTTAACTGGTGCAATGTCCTAATCCTTCTCTTTCCAAGTTCAATCTTGGAGTAATTGGATTGGTCTATTCCAAGATAATCTGCAACTTGCCTTTGTGTGAAACCATAATTGTTTCTCAGTTCCCTTAGCCTTTGACCCATAGCCAAATAAAGTTCATCATCTGCCACCATTCATCTCACCCCATCAAAATATTGGATTTGTGATTGATAATATCAAACACCACACACCAAACATAACAAATATTTGCACCACACTCCCATTTAATTAAAGGGTATGGTGAAATCCATCATTCATCCATCAGTCTATGTACATTCACTGGGACTTTTTCCGTGGTCTTGGCAAAACTTGTGGATGAAACACAATCTTCTTGCCTTCAGTGTCCCTATCATACTTATCTATAGGGAATTCAACACCATTCATATCCACATACAAGTCATACTCGACCCATTCCTTCAACTTCGCTTGATTGTAAACTTCTATCAACTTCATAAGGAATCATCCCCCAATCACATAAAAAGGACAACTATTCGGTTCAGAAGAAACCTCCTTCGGAACACCCCATAAATCCTTATCTGCATCAGAGTTTGTGCATTTCAAGTCATCGGCTTCTTCAACTGCATAAGCACACCCAATGCACCCATACTCATTAAACGGTTCGCCCACCAATCTCAAACTAAGTATATTGAGCAATGCAGTGTACTGTATATACAATTGGTCAATCTCTGCCTTCTTCTCATTAATCTGCCTTATGGTAAGAAGCACAAAATTATACAATTGAGTGTTGTCCAACTTCTTGCATTTCTGTATGTCTTCCCCCAAACCTTTTAAGAAAAGTTCCTTGTCATTCTCATCGAATTCAACAAGTTCTTCATCCAAATCTTTCTCATCCAAATCCATAATGTCCACCATCTAAAAACAACTCCATAAAAAAGAATCAAAGTTCATCATTCTTTATCCTTCTCTTCAACTCATCTTGCACATCAAGGATTTCCATACAAATGCTATCCCTTATCTCATCAGTGGAAGACACTCCCAATTCATACAAATCGGACTCCATCTCATAAAGCAACACCAATCTTTTGCAGAAATCATACAATGTGCTTGTTTCACTTATGTTAAAATTACCTAACATAATCCATAAAACCCCCAAATATAAAAAAAAGAAACAAGGTTTTTATAGTGGAAAAAACTATAATTCCACCATTTCCTTGTTGAGCAACTCATAAACAGTTTCCTTCTCTGCATACTTCTTAAGGATGTTCAATGGGATTTCAAGACCACGATTGTCAATCCAGTCATCCATCCATTTCATATCTGTTGTGCCTAATCTGAAGATTGCAAACTTGCCAACATCTTCACGGTGAAGATTGAAAACAGTGCAATGAGTGTCCTTGAAAACCCCATCTTGCATCACGAATTCTTCAACATATTTGACTCTGAAACCAAGGTCATCCTTGAAATATTTCTCAAATTCCTCGGTTGTCGCATCTCCCAAAACCACTCCAAGCCATACAACTGGAACGGTATAATCGTTAATCTCTGACATAAAATATCCAACTCCTAATTTTCCCTTTTATTTTTACTAATGGTTAAAAATTCATCCAACTATTTCTATTCTGTCGTAATCAAGATTGATTGCCAATCCACTGCCAGTCCAATGGATTTGACCTATATCATCCACAAAAATCACTTTTCCCACTGTCCCCATTGGTGGGGCAGAAGGGTCATCCATATGCACCAACTTGATTTCAGTTCCAACTGGGTACTTGGCACGGATGTATTCCACTTCTTCTTTGGTTTTGAAATTCATAAGACTCCCTTTTTACCTCCCATACCTTCTGTTGAATTCTTCAATTTGGTACTTGTTCCCCCTTGCATATACAAGGCTTCTTTTGTATTCAACTTTCCTATCACAATGGTTCTGCCTTTTTCTATTCTTAATCCTATCTGCCATCAGATTCACACCCCTAAAACTGCACTTTTAGTGATTCTCTTCCTTTCGCCCAATTTCTTCCCATCAATGCTCAATTGGTATGACACATCAATGCCATCAAGCACATACTGGTTTATTAGCCACTGGCGAATTTCCATCTCATCTTCTCTTCCACCGTGGATGACATTTATCTCATCACCCTTGTGGATAGTCTCTCCATATCCTTCAAAATCGGATTCGGAATATATAATATATGCCATTTTTTTAATTCTCCCTTAAAAAATACTTATTGGTGGGGGGTTATTCCCCCAAAACCACAGTTTATGCTTCTGCCTTTATTTTAGACAATCTCTTCGGTTCAAAGGTCACATCCCTTTCAATGTGTATTGTATCCACCAAACCTTCCACGATTTCTATAGGTATGCTTATGCTTTGGAGTTCGGACAATGTGAATGGTCCAAGTTCATCGCAGTCTGCACCCAGTGGGCTTTTGACCCATCCGTGGAACAAGTAGTCATCGTTCTCAAGTTTCTGTGCTTCAAGCACATACCATTCGCCCCTACCGTAATTGGTGAAGAATTTCACCAGTGCTATAGGGTCTTCTTCGTACTCTTGGCTTTTCCAAGGGTACTTTTCAAGCAATTTTTCAATTTCTTCTGTCACAAGTTTCATCTTGAAAAACCTCCATTAAAGTCAGTTATATAACATATATGTGCATCATCCTTTATAAAGATTCCTATTTGGAAGACTCATTTTGGAAATGCATAGCATAAACATCATCTGCCAAACCTTTAGCACCTTCAACATCCCCACTGCTCAAAAGTTGAAGCAGTTCAAAACAGAAATCCGATTTCCATTTCTCATCAAACTTGGACTGTATAATCGCTTCAATGGACATACCATCTTCAATGCCCCCATAATCCACAACTTCATCGGTTGCCAAGGGTTTGAACACCTTATACCTTAGGGTCAAGCAGTAATCTTCCAGTTTTTTTGTCATTTCATATACATCACTTGCATTCTCTGACACCACATTCAACTGAACAATCGGTTTTATGGAATACTCCTTCAATCTAACACACATAGAATCGATTAAGTCATCATTTAATTCATCAACATTCACATTAAATTTGACATAATCTCTGCAGTGTGGGAGAGTCTTCATCTCCAACATATATGAATCCGTGTCAAACACAGTATAACCCTTACCGTTTTCCATCTCATCTTCCAACTCAACAACACTGCAACTGTTGAGACTTCCCACATAATGATATACAGTGTCCGAAGAAAACGGTTGCCTAATAAGTCTCTTATGGAAATGCCCTAAGAACACATAATCAAAACGATTCAATTCCAACTCTTCTTCATCAAAATCATACCCAATCTCTTGGTCTTCCTTCAGAATCTGATGGAGCAAAAGAATCTTAAGTTTGCACCCTTCGGCATTCTCATACAAATCATCAATGATTTCTTTTATGCTATGTGTTTTCGAATGGTACTTCAATCCACCTATGAAAACATCACCAACAATCACGAAGTCATCATCCAACACACAAAGGTTGTCATCAAAAACATTGTCAATAGGGAAAAAATTATTCCTTTGCACTAAAGTATGGTTTCCAACAATACAATAAATAGGGATGCCATTTTCAGTTATCCTTTTAAGCCCATCTTGGAATTTCCTTATTGCTATAGGCTTAGGGTAAGGAGTGTCAAAGATATCTCCTAAAATCAAGAACATATTCGGATTCTCTTCAATTATCGCATCCACCAACTTTTCATACTGGGCATAAAAATCATTTTCCCTTTCTTCCAAACCATACTGGCGATAGGAGAGATGAAAATCTGTTGCCAAGCAAATCTTCATTATGCCACCCCCAATCTTTTTGCAAGTCCCACATCCTTGGTTGCACCATCTTCCTTAAGAATGTTTCCTATGGCATAAAACTTGTCGTGATACATCTCTTCCCCCAAAGGTGTGAGTTGAAGTATCTCTTGTCTGTTATTGCCATCGTGATGGATAGTCTTGAAAACCAACTTGCCATTTTCTTCTTCGTAAACTTGAGTGTAACATATGCCGAATCCTTCTTGAGATTCAACTATTGCATCCCTTATGGATTTGTATGCTTTAGTGCTATTCCCCTTGTATGTCCCATCCCATAATTGATGGTATCCAAGCACCACATACTGGTTCTTCTCTTCAGAGTCATCAAAGAGTTCATCAAACTCATCCCATATGTTCACTCCTTCAGTCTTGTCGTATCCGTTCTCATCCCATCTTTCATCCAGTTCATCAAACAGTTTTATCATTGAAATTCACTCCTTGCATATTGCAGTTTTTTTGCTATTTGCTAAAGTTTATATAAAAGTTTTTACAAAAGTTAATATTGTAAGCCAATATATGAAAAGACAACAATTAAATTGCATTTTTCTTGGTCTTCTCCCTTAGACTACATTGTTCAACTCCTAAGATTTGGAGAGATGCATTATATTGTTTTGTTTTTTTCATTTGTGGCTTACTTTTTTTTATCAAACATAATAATGTTTGAATGTTTACAAACTAATGTCATTTTTCGTACACTAATGTATATTTTTGTCCTTGTTTTTTATCACATCAAACCCATTTTTCAACAAATAAGACCCAAATTTTAAAAATCCATACCCAAACTTTAAAATTCAGACCCAAACTTTAAAACACACCCACCCAAACTTTAACTCTCAGACCCAAAATTTAAGTCGAAAATGGATAAGAACACTTATTTTCAAAAAATAAGCATTTTAAAGAAAAATCAAAAATTTTCTTCAGAAAAATGGGCAACACATTAAAAACATAAAAAAAGTAATAATAATATAATAATAAATTATTACGAATTATTCAATAATAATTTATCATAACAATATATATTACTACAACTTATATATAAGTTAATACCATAAAATACGGAATGTCACCAATCACGACATTACAATTCAAAGTTCCGTATTTTTTCCTTCATTTCAGTTTCAGTCTTCAATATTTCTTCGCAGACCAAATCTTCAAACTCTTCATCCATCTTGAATCCCATCTCAAATATATGAGCCTTGGTTTCATAAAGTGCAGTGAGTTTTCTGCAGTATTCATATAAAGTCGGATTTTCAGACATAGATATGTCAATCACTGTTTTGGGAACATCCCAATTTTCCATTTCAATATTCTCATAATCTTCCATAAAAAATCACTATCCTATATATGATTCATCTTCCGAAGACCAGTTTCATATATGCCCTTTCATCATCTGCACGACAGTCATAATTATCATTGAAGATTTCCTTAAACTTGCCGTTTACTTCATCGACCAAATCAGTATTCTCATCCAAGAACTTTTCATAGATTTCCTTGTATTCTGTTGAGTCCAAATCTTCGACCAAACGATTGTCATCCAGTGGGTATCCCCACCCATACTCTTCGATTTCAATCAAAGAACTCGGTTGATACCTCTTTCTGTCTTCGCAAGATTCTTCATACAGTTTTTCTGCAACATATTCAATAAAGTCTTCCTTATCTATCATAACGAATCACCATTATTACAATATCTATCATTCAGAATATATAAATGTTTTGAAATAAAAATAAAAAAAAGATAAAAAAATAAGAATTTTATACATTAACAACAACAACTTCAAGAACTGTAGTGCCAATATAACCAGTTTCACCCATAACTGACCTAACAAAACATTCAGAATCAGAAAAGAGTCTGTCTCTCAATTCAACAATAGTGTCCAACTCCACCTTGTTTGAGCCGAAATCTATCTTCACCCTATTCGCACCCCAATAACTGAACTTAAGAGACACATCAAGCCCAACAATCTTATAGCCCTTGTTGATTTCCCTAATTGTTCTCTTGATTTCCACACCAAGAGACTCCACCAACTCATCGATTCTTTCACAAGGCTTCCAAGAAGGTCTGAAACTTTTATATTTTTCGTGATTGCCCTTCTCAAATTTCACTTGCTTCTTGATTTCAGTGCCAAGTTCTCTCCAAACTTCATCAAAGTCAATGACTGGCACATCAGAATCATCAACTTCAATCGGTTCATAAGGTGGAGCATTCTTGCAGATGTCCACCCAACTAAAATTGCCCACACTCATAATGAATCACCCTTCCAATTGTTCGATTAGCATCTTTTCCAAATCTTCTTCAGTAATCTCTCGGATGTGGAACTCTTCTTCCCATCTCAAGATTTCTTCGTGTATGATTTTTCTTTCCTTTTCAGATAAGCGACTTAGTTCCATAATATAATCACCAACATAATATCTGTCATTTAGAGTATATAAAGGTTTGCATCTGATAGGGTAATCAAAAAAAAAGGAAAAAAGGGAAAAAACTCACAAAGAACAATACTCCCTAATCATACAATCCAAACTCTCATCATAAGGGACAACCAATCCTATAGCACCTGCACCACCAGTCTTGACATTGTTCTTAGACCAATCTGCACCATCGAAACAATTGTTCCTTATAAACCACAATGAATCATCGCAAATCACAAAACGATAACCCCCACCATAAACATTCCAAGCATACTCCTTAGGCTCTAAGACATCACCATCCAAATCAGAAAAAACAACATCCAACGGCTTCTCACCCATATCTTCAAAATAGGAAAAAATCACTTCCTTCAACTCGTTTCTCCTACCAACCGTTTCCATTTTCTGCTTTTCCTTCTCTTTCTTGACATTTTCACGATACTCCAAGGTCAAATCTTCACGAATGTTAAGAATCTTCTCCACCTTCTGTGGCTCAGTGGTAAACCACCCACACAAGATGTTGCCATAAACAGTGTCTTGCTCATCACACCCTTCATCACGGACAAAATGAACAAAATAATCTTCAACAGTAACCCATTCATCATACTCCAGTCTTGAAGACAAACGATAATACTCAATCCCAGTCTCCCAAGACTTGTCATAGAAGAAAAGATGAAGATTTTCCCTTGCTTCCTTCTCTAACAACTCTTGCTCCATAACCCAAGTGTCATAATCCTTCAACACAACAAGTTCACGACCACAATTAGGACATTTCAACACACCATCACGATACTCATACTGCACACCCTTGTTAGCAGTCTCAAACTGCTCTTCCTTAGTCTTCACTGGATAACCATACCTTTCAATGCATTCCTTACACAACAAAGGTCTATTGCCACGAAAAACCTTACGGTTTCTCTTGCCAAAATTCACCCTAATGTTATTCTGAATCTCCAACTCATTTTCCTTCATAATTCACCACATATCATTACTGCTATATTCCTTTATATGAATCCAATCATCATACTCCGTACAATCAACAAGAGCATACTTGTCACCCATATACTCCAAAGCCTTTTCCTTATCAATCAACACCCTACAAGTGGTTGGATTCCTATACTCCAAACCATAAGTGTACCTTATGGGCTTTTCTGTAGACTTGATTAATTCAACTGCTTGTTCTTTAGTGCAATTACTGTACTTTGACATAAAACTGTATTTCAACAAACTCATAGCAACTCCCCATAATCAATCTTGTTAAAAGCATCATAAGGGAAAACATCATCTTCGTGGAAAATCAAATCCAAGGAAAAACCATCAAAATCAAGAGAGTCATTCATCTCATTGTTAAGGATTCTGTGAAGATGCCTTAAGTTCCCACTAATCGGTTGCTCAATCTCATTCAACTTATCATCATACCATTTCAGTTTTCTGCCATTCCGTGACAAGAAGAACAAATCATCAAATTCATAGTTCAATGCACGACCTTCTTCATCAATAGCCCATTTTTCAACTCTGCAAATAACCATAAAACTAATCAACTCCATAATACTTTTTCAATCCATTATCCAACAACTCCACATCATATTCCAAGAAATCTTCCAATGTAAAACAGTAAAGATTGCATAACTTTTCAAGGTATTCCAATCTTATGTTCCGATTCCCTTTCTCATACTGCGAATACAACGGTTGGCTAATCCCCAAAAAATCTGCAATGCATTTCTGTGTGTAACCACTGGTGTTCCTTAACCTTTTAAGTTTAACCCCAATGGATTTCATATTGCAATTCTTGACCATATCAATCACTTACCTTATTATCCATTATTGTCCACATTATCTTCATTTTCAGATGAATCTTTCGGATTGTACTTGTCTTCAAGCATATAAGCAGTCTCCAAAATTTCAATTTCTGCACCATCTAATTCAAAATCTTCATCATTAAGATGTTTCTTAACAATTTCCAAAGCAGAATCCACATCATCTTCTTCTTCACTGGTCAAATCATACAAATATAAATTTTCCAGTTCAGAATATGATAAGCAAAATCTGATTTTCTCATCAAAAACCATCATTATCATCCACCATCATCATTTATCTCCACTCTTTCGTGGTTTTTTAATGCAATCTCCTTGGTCTTTATAGCCATAATTCTTAAAAGTTATGTTTTTTCCACCTACATAGGCTTTGGAAAGTCTGCTTCTTGGATGTTCATAGATATATTGCAATATATCTTCTTGCAAAGGTTGGGGCATATTGACATATTCAACATCCCCATTACTCCTTTTTACACTAAGTTTTCCACCCATAATCTCTGTAGTCTTATCCCAAGTGGTTTTTGTCAAGACCCTTTTCATATCCCTTTCCAAAGTCTCAATGCTATATAATTTTCCCATAAAATTCAAAACCCCCAAAAGCGAATGTTATTGGATAAATTTACTCACCAACTCATACAACTTACTGTCAACAGTGCAGAATTTCCCATCTTTCATAACTGTACCATTACTTTGTATCACAATTTGATGGTTAGCAACATCTTTAGGTTTTTTTGAAGAATGGTTCTTTCTCTGAATATTGTACTCTTTCTTAAGAATTGCCTTTATCTCATCTAAAGAATGATTCATTTTCAATGACTCATATTTCTCAGAGACTTCCTTCCTTTGTGTGGAACTGCAATGACAGACAGTATGGGTGACTCCACTGTCCCTTATGAAAACTTGCATTCTTCCATTTTCCCTATCGTGGAATGTGAGTGAATGGTCTCTAAAGGATTTTCCCCTTCCATCTTGTCTTTTCACTGGCTTAGGGGCATTGGACTTTCTTGATGGGACACTAATCCTATTGTACTCCTTTTTCATAATGCTTTGGATTTCCCCTAAGGAATGGTTCTTCTTAAGAGAATCATATCTTGCACGGACTTCATCCTTTTGGTTTTCATCACATTGGCAAATGGTATATGATTTTGCTTTATGTGAAACTCTTACAGAATACCTTCCATTTCTCCTTTTTTGGAAAGTGAGATTGTTTTTCTTGTAGGTTTTCCCTTTTCTTCCCCTTTTCTTCGGAATCTTTTCACCGTTCTTATGGTGCATTCCTTTAATCTTGTCATTGTACTTCATCTTCAAATGGTCAGATAATTCCTTAATGTTCTTGCCATTGAAATTCTCATCAAAATATCCTTGCACATTTTCCAATTCAGTCCCATCGCACATACATAAGTAAGACTTGTTGTAATGGACACTGTATCTGTTCCTATGGTTTCTATAGAATTTCAACTCAAATTTCCCATTAGGCAAGGAGTAATCCACAAGGTTTGGATTTCCATTCTCAACTTCATCAGATTCCACTATTTCAACATTCACTGGAGTTTCAACAACATTCGGTTGCTTACCAGTGACCTTATACATAACCCAATCTATAGGGTTTTCAAAGTCTTCACGATTCAACATTTTATAACTCTCCTTTTTTAACCATTTCTTCTGCTTCTTCCCAACTTATTGGATTGCAACTGTCAAGAAGATTCTGATATTCGATTGGATTCAACATCAATGTGTTGTCTCTCATCAGTCTGAAGTGTTCCATAGCACTGATATTGAACATATCTTGAATGTCTCTTGCAAGTTCGTGCTTGGATTTATGGGACACACCTATCTTTGTCCCAATTACAAGCCCACTTTCAGTTTCGACACCGTGTGCGACAACATCACCATTGTCTATACACAGTATCACATTCTTTATAGTTTCCATTTTGCCATTCAACTCCTTTAGATATTCTTTTTAAAAAGGGGTGAGAAAAATCAAAGATGGGATTTCTCCAAGGTTTTGATTTTCTCCTTTAGTTCATCTATCTCTTTTTCATAATCTGTGATGATGTCTTGTTGCAAGTTCAGTCTGCCAACAATTTGGGCAGTGAAACCAAGACATTCACCAGTCTTGTTGTCCCACACAACGATGTTTTTCCCACCGTTGCATTTCTGTGGTTCATACCTTCTCTTTCTCATAACTTATCAAATCTCCCTAATAATGATGCTTTAAAGGTAGACACTACCTTTCTTGTCAAAATCTTCCACACTTCTGTTTGGTCTAATAAGTCTTGAAGACACAGACCCATCATCATTATGGATGGTTTCCCACTTGTCGAAGACAGTGTTTCCCCACCCATCATTGGAATGGAAGATTGTGAAGCCCCCATAAGCATCTTCATCATAGTTCTCTTCTGCCAAATGAAGATAGAGTTCTTGCAAGTTCTCTTCTCCAGTCAAGTCCAGTGAAAGATAATACTTGCAGTTGTACCCTTCCAAGTATAATTGAATAGTCGGCAATAATGCCTTGACAACATCTACATCATAGTGTGCAAGATGCACTGTTTTCATCATATGATACAGTTCGTTGCATTCGTGGTCAATTATATCCATTTCAAGAAGACTGCCATATGTTTCCTTGAAGACATCTTCAAGCATTTTGTAGTACAACATCACATTCAAAAAGTAATCTGTACTGAACATAAGATTCTTGTTGTGATATTCCCAAATGTGTGGAATCAAACGATAATATTTCCTTTCAATCATATCATCGCCACCCCACCCATCTTCATCACGGCACAAATCCTTTAGCATAAGATTCTTCCGTGCAGAATGATACCAAACACGAAGACCACGGAAACCGTACTCTTCTTGAATCCTTGCAAGGTTTTCCTTGCACATACTCTTCAACTCTTGATTGGTATATATGTGGGGACAGTTCTCTTGCACTTCCACAATACAGTCATCAATCATTTTGCCATCAAATTCAAGTCCTAATGCCTTTTCATAATCCATCAGTTGACTAATCAAATCCATAGGAGAATAAAATACCATAAAAAAAATCACCATCCTATTCTTTGCAAACCACTTCAAGTGTTTGAATCTTTTCAACATCCATATAAAATCTGTTCTTGTACCATCCACCCCAATAGTCTTGGTGGTTTCCAAGGATTTCCAGTTTTCCATTAGACAGTTCTATGCAAAAACCAGTGTCTTCAGTAGCACAGATTTCCATAAATCCGTTTACAATCAACTTGACAGACCGATGGTTGGGCATATACCGTGTATGGAACTTGTCATCAACAACAGACTTATAACTTGTTTCAGAAAATCCATTCTTCAACAATTCATTGACAATGCCATCTTCATTCATAAAAAGAATTCCCCCAGTAACAATAAAAGAGATATGGTTTTACAGAGTGTTTCTCTGCCCAATGCCGAAGCCAGTTAGAAAAACATCAATCAATTGGTTGAGTTTAATGACTTCAAACATACCATATTTCTCCAATAATTCATATGCAGTGAATTCCACCATAATTGAAGGAAGCAAAACTTGAGAGTTGCCCCCATAATCGGATTCCACAATACTAATTACATTTTGCCTTTTCGCTTCTATGTTCCTTAAGTATTTTTCATCTTCCATTTTCTGTTCTCTCCCTAAAAAAGAATATGTGAAGAAATTTAATCATAATAGAAATCAGTAAAAAAAAGGTTTGCAGAAGAGTGGTTTCCCTTACTCTTCTAAGAAACCAACTCCACTGTTTTTAAATGCATCACCAAAGACCCTTACGATGAGCCTATCTTCACTGTCCCAATCGCCTTCATTGTAGTGGCGAGAGAGAAGGATATAGTTCCCCATATTGAAGTAAAAACCGTAGTAGTTGGTGTCGTTGAATTCTTCAATTTGATGGAATTCCCATCGAGAGCCACCAAGCAATCCGAAGTTTCCGTGGTAGAAGAAACTGTCCTTGAAGATATCGAATGGGTCTTCGATTCTTTTGAAGTCGATTTTGATTCCACCGTTCAAGACATCTTCTTCAGTGAAGTGCTTTGCATCCTTGCCGTGTTCCTTGTATGCACAAGTGGTAGCCCAAGCCAAGACAGTCGCTTCGTATGGGTTGTACTTCTTGGAGTATTTGCCAGTTTTCTCTTCAGAGTACCTTTCGAATGCTTCATCGAAACTTTTCCTATTGAAGAAGATTTCGTGGCAATTGTTGGATGCCAAGAAGGATTCGAAGTGTGCTTGGTTTCTGAAGAAGATTTGTCTCTCAAATCTGTCAGAGAACAAGAGCCTTGCAACTTCATCAAGAGTGTTCTTATCAGAGCATTGTTCAAGCACAAGGTTTGCTAATGCTCTTGCCTTGTAGTTTGGGTCATCAGAGAGATTCTTCTCAATGGTGTCCCAAAGTTGTACTGCCCAAGTTCTGTCCCCATCTTCAATGGTTTGCAAGAGTTCGAAGTCACCATCGGTGACCTTGAAGATGTGGTAGTTGGATTGCTTAGGTTTGCGAAGTTTGGAGCAGTCGACATAAAGTCCATCTGCATAAGTTGTTTCGAAGTCGCCTTTCCTTACGAATTCCCCTTGCAAGGAGTATCCGTTTCTTTTGGACTTGTCGATTCCAGTCACAGTCTTTAGCCATCCAGTTGAACGAACGGATGGGTGCTTTGTTTGAACATCTTTCTTGAAGTTAATGGAATTCATAAAATATCACCTTTTCCGAATTATATAACTAAATATATCATTGCCCCTATATAAAGGTTTCGATTTGGGAGAGATTACCATCTTTCAATGGAAATCGCCCCATAATGACAAACGGACTGACAAGGTGCTTTCTTTTCCCACACACCATCACAATGATGACAAGGAACATAGTCACTGGACTCAATAGCCCCACGACCACGACCCCCAATGAGAAAGCCTTGACCCTTCTCATTACAAGCCTTCACACACCTTCCACATTTCATACAACTGCCGTTTGTGTGAAAATAAGTATCCATACAAATATCATTCCCCCATTCTCTTTTTTGCAGTTCACATTCACCTTGTCTTATCCTTAATGACCAAACTGGAAACACTTCTCCAATCCTTCTCATAAAGCACCCAAGTTCTTTTAATCCGTGGATTAATCAGAAAACCACTTGTATATAAATAAAACAAAGATTTATAACTTCTCAACAAGTTCCTATGCCTTTGTGGGTTGTCCAAATGATTCTTATGAGTGAATCTTCTCATCAGACTCACCCCCTAATGCTTCATAAGACACTCCATAATCTTCCAACTTGCTTTCCAACTCTTCAGTTTCCAAGCCGTACTTTCTGCAGAAATCAATCTCTTGCTTCAAATCTATGAGTTTTTTCAAATCAATAGGCACGAAACTATTGAAATTCAAAGAGAAACTATAAACATAATCGTGATAGTAATCTTCAATCTCCAAATCTAACCCATAAACTTGGTTCGCCAATTTAACAATTTCCTTATTGCTCTTGGCAATCCCTTTGAATTCAGGGAAATAATCCACAATGTTAAACAAATAGCAAAGGAAAGGAGCATCATCACAGTGTAGCCATTCAACGAAATTGCATTCGATGTCATCACTAAAGGCATAATGCTCTGCAATTCTCCAACAAGGGGAATACTCTTCTTCATCTGCACTTACCCCAAACCTTTGAGCAACAATCAATGACATACCTTTCAAAATCAAAGCACCATCACGGACATTGTCTGCAATTTGCTTGAAGTATTTTTGCCTTTTCAACTCTCTTCTGTCTTCAGACTTCCTAATATACTCTTCAAACTCATCCATAAATATCAAAACCCCATCCATCATAATAAAATAAAATAATAAGAAAAATATTGGGGGGAACATTCATAATTCGAATTTATCCCACCTTAAATTTCCCCAACGAAGATGCCCTTCCATACGGTTCTTGTCTCCCACATCCATATCGAAATCGATAGATACCTTTTCAACACCGTGTGCCTTCAGTTCAGTTTGGATATGGTCAAAAAGAATCCATATCCTTGTGTCCCATTCGCATTCGGTGGTGAAGTCAATGTCATCGCAAGTGATTCTGCCCCTTACGGCATATTCCTTCTTGCCTTTTAGGTATTTTTCCCATCGGCTTTCGCAGTAATCATAATCCATCACAAAAGCCAAACAGACTTCAGAATCCTTATGGTTCTTGATTATATCCTTGCAAATCATCTTGCATTGGTATTCATCAGAATACAATCCGTTTATAGGATGTATCAATCCATAATCAAGGGAAGTCTCATACCTTCCTTTTATGGCTTTCAGATTCTCTTGACTGTACGGTCTGTACAATCCTTCATTGTAAAGGATATAATTCGCACAATAGGTGTCTTCCCAACTGCCGTGGTTATCTATTTCGATTTTGCCTACAGTTTCGTACAAACCATACTTGTCAGAGTTGTCATTGTAGTAGACACAATCGATTCCAGTATAATGGGAAAGCAGTCCGAACTCATTGGTATAGCACCTATCTCCATCATACACTCTCATATGGGTTGCCCCTTTAGGCATATTCCCCTTTGCTTTTTCAACAATTCTTATGATTCTTTCAGTGTGTTGTTCTCTTAAATCCATAATGAATAACCCCTAAACAATCAATATATATTTAATAAAAAAATGTAAGATGGGTTTTTTTATACATTGTGCTTAGGCACGAATGTCATTCCCCATTCAAACTTAAGTTCTTCTGCTTTAGGTGTGTAGAGAATCTTGTCTCTGTACCATTCCACAATGCCTTCTTTCCAAGATGGCAAGTCATAACGGTCTTGGTTCTCTCCACAAATCTCTTCATACATAAGACTGTCTATGCAGAACATTTCATTCATCTCATCATACGGATGAAAGATTGTTCTTCTGTCCCATTGTTCTTTAGGAATTCCCCCTTTAGCATAAGATTCCTTCCAAGCATCTGTGAGTTCAGAGTCAGTGAATTTAAATATCAACACACTTTTGTCATATAAATGATTGAAAGTGTCAAGGAATTTATCTGAAGGGATTATGTACATACTTGAAAACATTTTTGTCCCTACAATCATTGCACATTCACCATTGTCTTCAGTTGGAAGGATGAACTGCACAGTTTTCAAGTTTTCACTGGTTAATTTCTCATTGATTTCTTCTTGAGATGAAATAACACTCATAAAGATTATCCTCCTTCGGTTCAAACTTACTCAAATAAAAAAGAAATATGGTGGATGGATTTCATTTTATGAATTTTCCCTTCCACCCTTGGTCTCCTTTTTGGATTTGATGTCCTTTAAAAAGACCTTCAGATATGTCAATTCCAATGTTATCGACATTTCTGATTTTTTCGATTTCGACAGTCACACCATTTTCATCCAAGCCTTTGACTGTTTTTTGGACAGTTTCAAGGTCGAATGCTATGGACTTCAATTCGTGAGAATTGGTTTCTTTAATTAGAAATATGTCGTTCATAGGATTGGTCTCCAATAAAATTCAGTTATTACAATATATCTCATTGGGAGTATATAAAGGTTTCGATTTAGAAGATAAAAAAAGTTGCCACAAAACGGAGAGACCAACCTATTTTGCTATTAAAAAAAAAGACATTACAATAAAAGAATGTGGATAAAAAAAAGATTCAAAAGACATAGGGCTTAATCCCCCATAAAACATAAAAGGAGTAATTCATTGCAAGAAAAAAGAGCCAAAACAATCCGAAGAGAACGAACGGATTTCATTTAACAGAACAGAAGAAAAAAACCTTTCTGCCTTTCAAGTCCCCCCAAAAAAGCAATATCCACATACCCCCATCATCTCCAAAGAGTAGGAAAAAGATACAGATATCAAGATGGAAAAAATAAGGGACTGATAGAACATAATGGAACTAATATCAAAGTGTGCAAAATTTTAACGAAAAATTCATAGACCACTTATTCCCCCAACAAGAAAAACTATCCTTTTTCCTAACTTTAGAAAATAATGATTTTAGAAAATTTCATAAAAAAGAGAAAAGGCAAAACAATACATAAACCATCTTGCTTGTAATTCTCCTTTTTACAATAATATATTAGTAGAATCTAATATATAAATATTTAGTATAATAAAAAAAGAGAAAAGGCAAAAATAAATAAAAAAAATATGCCTTTTTATATTGAAAATAAATGAAATTTTGTACGATTCGATTCCGAATTGCCTTTATTCTGTTAGCAACCTTCTTCAGTGGTGTTTACTTCTTCAGTGTATTCATCGTTCATAATCAAATCATCATCATCAAAAGTGTCCTTGTCGGAATTGTCAAAGTCCACTTTGCATTTCTTGATTTGATTGCCTAAAAATCCAAATGTGTTTGGATTAGCAGAAGAAAACACAGTAAAGCCGAACCACAAAAGAGTAAAGATAAGACTTGTAAGAACATCCTTGTCCAATCCATAACTTGCCACATAAGGCAAAATCAAGTTAACAATCCAAACCACAATAGTGGTTATGTTTCCAGTTGTCAATAAATCATTCGCTTCCATAATATTCTTTTTTATTGTACGAAACCATCATCTGTAATGATGTTGTTTTTATCTGCAGAATCTTTATGATTCCTTATCTTGTTTATTCTTACTTGGTACTCAATAACTTTGTCAGTCAAACCTTCCTTTTCATACATCTGATTGACTTTGCCTTGACACCAATCCAAAATTTTTCTGTTTATGTTAAAAATTCCCATAAAAAAACCTTTCAATTATTTTCTTCTGATTATGCACAGTGCAGACTGACCCCCTGGAGTGTTCCTTGCAAAATAAGATTGCACACTGAAAGGTCTGTCTTGAAGTTTTCCTTGATATGAACCGTTATTGTTTCTGTCACCCAAGGAATTCAATGCCCTTACATAATCAGTTGAGATGTTCACCTTATCAATTGTTTCATAATGACCGAAATGTTTGCCATTAGTCGAATTTCCTCCATTGATATATGCGATGTGCCAAATCACGGCAGTGTCATTTCTGCAGAGAAGTTTCCCTATGTTCGCAAACCTTTCAGTGGATGTCTTACCCATATCACTGAAATTCTTCCATTCGGTTGTGAGTTTGATTCCAGTGTTCTTTGACACTTTCGCTATGCAAGTGCTTATGCCTTGATGGTCAGTACCCTTTCGTGTTGTCCCACACCAACTTGCCAAAGTCCCTTCACCATATTTGCTTATGCCGAACTTTTTGAGTGCTTGATGGATTGAATGTGGTCCACAGAAGTAACCAGTGCATTGTCCCAACTTGTTGCACCCCCTTTCAGTGTAGTGGGGTGTGCTTGTGTAAGGGTTTTCGCAATTTGACTTTTTATGCTTTGAAGAGTTTGTGGTTTTTGCCTTCTCTGATGTAGATGAAGTGGTCTTTTTTTTAGTGTTTGATGTGGTGCTTTGTTTTCCTTGAACATCTGTTTTATTAAACACACAGTAACTTGGCAAAGTATTCTTTTGGTGATAGAAAGCAAGTATTTTGGCGACACAAAATGCAAAAAGTTCAAAACTTGAAGCACCATACTCACCATTCACCATAATGTTGCTTGGAACTCGACCATTCTTGCGACAATAAGTGACAAATCTTTTCACCATATCCATATACCGACTATTGGATACCTTAACATTGTTAAGTTTGTCCTTGAATTTGACAGTGTTGTACTTGCCAACTTTCTCAACGAAAGTCCACATCTCAACTCTCTGCTTCAACAACACATTGCACATATAAAAGGTCATATGATAAATATCAAAAGTCTGACCATCATTCAAAGTGCAAGTCTTCGGCAACACACCATTCTTCTCAACAAAACCCTTTATCTCAACGGCTTCCTTCAGTATCGAAGAAGTTTTCACTTTCACCATATCTAATTCTTCTCTTACGATTTTTTTCATCGTGTAAAAATTTACTGCAAATCAACACATTGCAATAATCCCCATAGTATTCGCATTTGCAATTCATTCTACCCTTCTCCACATATAAACTGGTAAGTAAGGTGGCATAATGGTTATAGGTTGCCCACCACCAGTATAATTATTTTCTGCAGTAGTGCTTTGATTTGATGCAGTTGCACCATTGATTGTTGCATTAGCACTTGCAGTAGTGGATGGTTCAGTCAAACCATTTGTATTCTTGTTAGAATATGGGTAATAATTACTTCCTTTGGTGTAAGACATAGTCCTTGCACTTGTATACATCCAATTGTCATTCTTTCCTACTGCAAGGAATTTCCTATCCGTGCTTGTTGAATGATTATGACTGGATTGGGTATGAGTATGACTATTCTGTATGTGAGTATGAGCCTTTTGAGTATGAGTATGTGAAGGCAACTGACTTTCACTCAAAGTCACTGTAGAATTACCACCTGGATGGTCTTTCTTGTAATTGACTTCATCTTCACTGATACCAATCAAGAATCTATCAGTTAATCTTTCCCATTTTCCACCCCACAAATCTTGTGGATTCCTATTGGAAAGACTCAAATATATCGCACCCACTGGATACACAATATTTGCAATACTGTTTATTTGTTGTCTGCTAATTATCTCCACAGTGTAAAAGAAAGTGCAAGTACCTAAAGGATACAGATACAATTCGCCATTAGGCTCAACAGTGTAAACATATGATTCATTCTCATTCATCAAATGAGCAGATGGTCTTTGAAGTATTTCAACCCTATCGGTGTGAATATAAACATTGTTTACATTCTCCACCATTCTCACTGTCATTCTTATAGGGCTTGAAGAAGGATTCACATACTTGTACAGACTGACATTCTCATTGCTAATCCTTGTGTCTGTTATAACATACCCACTCCCTTCGCCACTGTCTTCAGACCAACATTCACTGCAATAATCAGAATCAGTTGTTTGTGTAGGATAATCTATAGCATCAGTGGATGAAGCACCCAATTTGGTATAAGTCAATTCGATATTGGATTGCAAGTCATCATAATCTAAAGTTCCACTTGCACCCCTAATGTTTTGACAATCTATTGCAGAAGGCAACGGTTCAGACCCACTACGGAACTCTTCAATCAAAGTATTCAATTGTGGTCTGATGAAATTTTCAGTATTGTTTTCACGAATATCTTCAAGAGTGTTTGCCAAGTCAGTGTAATCAGATGAAGACACAATGCTAAAATTGTCACTGGAATTATCATTTTCATCAGAAGAGATTTCAACACTTACAGAATCTAAGCCCACAACTGGATTTCTTGTGATGCTCACATAATATTTTGAAGCATTATCCTCATTTTCAAGGATGCTCATTTCAAATATATCACCATAATATATTTGAGAAGATTCTAACTGGTTTAATGGTGAATTTAAAATGTTTCCAACCCAATCAGTTCTGTCAGTGTATATCACTATAGGAGTCAATGTGCTTATGGACTTATGGGCTTCAGTTATCACTGCAGACACCGAAGAGTTTCTATCGTAAGTCAAGAACACTTTCCCTTCACTGCTCAATTCCCTTATAGACTTATCCATATCTTCATTGGAGAAATCTATAATGAAATATGTGTAAGCAACTATAGAAGTCGTACCACTGGTAGTGCAAGTCACTGTTTCCCCAACATAAACGGTTGTCTTATCTATAAAAATTTCTATACTCATCAGATTTCCTTTATTATTTTTTTCTCAATCAAAATTTTTCAATAATATTTCAGATGGGAGAAATAGAACAAGAAAAATCATTTCTCCCCACCTTTTTTAGTTAAAACAGATGTTATTCCTTATTTATGTTCTTGTTGTGAAATAATTGCTCATCACATACACATCATCACCATCATCATTCAACTGATTGTTAACTCTTGAAGTCAAGTCAACAATCAATCTTTCTTGTGGGTCTGACAACTCTTGACCTTGGCTATTGTAAATAGGTCTGTCCAAACGGTAAGCGATGCTTAAACCATTGTCAGTCAAGTTTGGAGTGTATTTAATCATCACAATCATCCCTTCTTCCAATTGTGGATAATGCAAGTCCACTTTGCTCTTGAGATAATCAACATAATAGTCTTCATCTTCAACTAAAGGCTCATCAGTCAAGGAATTGCCGTTTTCATCTTGCAATTCAACATCACGAAGATTATCCACTGGTGGAACACTTAAAGTGATGTAACTCTTGCTCTTGTTCTGCAATTCTTCATTAACCACAATCTTTCCACAATCCATAATCTTGCACTTGTCAAACACGAAACTTTCATCACCTTCAGTTTCTCCAGTTTCTTCATCAGTGTACTCATTATGAACGGTTCTCACCTTATAATACTCAGTCCACAAGTCCATACGAAGTGGGAAATCATCAATGTCCAAATCCCTTACCCATAATGGATTATAGTTCACTTTCAAATCACCTTCGCTTAAAGCCCAAGGATTATAGAAATTGAAATCTTTAGTGTTGTAATTCACAAGATAGTCTTGAAACTCAATGTAATCATATGCTTTCTTTTCAACCATTATTTCCAAGTCTTCTGCATAGTTCATAGGAGTATTGTCGGCGACACTATCCACATTATCTAAACAAGGATTCAACACAAGAGAATTATTTTGGAGTGATATGAATTGTGCTAAAGGATGAGCATAATTTTCTTCCCCTTCGGCTTTTGGAGTTATGTTAAAGTAAATCTTGTTCCCTTGAATGTAATAATCCCCTTCAACTTTTCCAGTAGTGGCATCCACTTTAGGTAAATTAGTGGATTCATCTATTTCAATAGGATTCAAGACTATTGTTCCAAGTTCTTGTTGTGTTGTTTCACCATCTTCAGATTCTGCAATCTTCTCATCAGTAGTGAACTTATAATTCACAACAACTTGATTCACATCCCCTTCCAAAATCTCATCGTGTTCATATAACACATATTCTGCTCTTGAAAGGTCATCTTTCTGTATCTTTCCACCTACCTTGACTTCATCCACCATTTTCAAGTGAATATCATCAGTACCTATAGTACAACTGTTGATAGGGTATGAAGGATAATTCTCCAATTCCAAATGAACATTTTCCCCATCCCAATTGTCATAGAAGAATATGTCCACATTATCCATAATCGGTTCACCAGTATCAGAATCATCCACACCAGTGTACTGTTGGATTGTTGTTTCGAAAGGCAACAAGTAAACTTTAGGGCTTCTTGATTGTAACCAGTCAACAAACTCTTGGTTTATAGTCAAGTCTTCAACGGAATCATAATTGTTAAGGCTTCCCTTAAGGATGTAATCTTGTATCAAGTCTCCGATTACATATTCATCCTTACCCACAGTCTTGTCTTTAGTCGCTTCAAATTCAACAATGTATGGTCTCAGTTCCATATTGTTGATTTTATAGAGCAAGATGTGGTCTATTGCAGTTCTTTCGTGTACAATATCCACTTTACAAGTACCACGGTTCTTAGGAATGGCATCCACATCCACTTCACTCCAAATACAAGCAGGGAGCATACCTTCTTGTGGTGGGTGGTATTCCAATGTACGGAGATAACCGTTGAAGGAAGGTTTCTTGTACAAGTCAAACACAACACTTCTCAATCTATTGATTCCTAAAGGATAGTGAGTGGCATTCTGTTGATAACTGTCTCCAATCCAAGCGAACTGATTGTATATTGCATTCAACCAAGGGAGCATATCTTCATCAGTGACAGTCACGGTTTGACCATCACTTGCATCACTGTCATTCATAGCCTTGATTTCCTTCATCTTTTCTGCCAACTCTTCATCGAATTCCCTATCAAGAACATTCTTTGGCAAGGACATCTTCAAACGGACTTGGACAAAGGTCAAAGCCTTGTTGAATACCAGTTCATAACTGCTTAAAATCTGATTGCTCACTGGGTCTTTATAAGGGTTATTGTTAGCATTGATACAAAGGTCAGACTGTGCAAAGTCTTCAAAACTTTGCCATTGCTTCTCATCATTATTGAATATTTCCCAACTGAAATCCCCAATGTTTGCATTCGCTTCATTGTTCGGAGCATATTTGTCATATATGCAACGGATACTTGTGTAGAAGTTACCTACAAAAGGCTTGAAATGAAGATAGTAATTCCCTGCTTGATAATAGGACAAGGTTATACTTGCATCATAATATCCAGTTTCGCTTTGGCTTTTCTTCACTTGAGTGGTTGTCTTATAAGTTTTAGGGGCTTTTGGCACTTTCAATGGTTTTTTGCCGTTAACTGTTTTTGTACCAGTCTTTGGTGCTATGTATACTTCAAATCCGAAGTTCACTGGTGCTTCTGCAAAACCCCAATCATAATAATGGCTACCATAACACTTTTCCCTTGTACCGTGGACAATCCAAGTTTTACCGTTGTCTTCAGAAAGGAATGTTTCACCATCATAATAAGCCCTTTTTCTACTGTTACTGAAGCAAGTTGAAGCCCAACCAACTATCCAGTAACAATGATTGAAATTAGATAAAGGGCTTCTTAACACAATAGCATATGTTGTTCCTTTCTTGACTACACACGGCTTCTTGAAAGTGAAGTTCACCATTGAAGCAGTGGTATGATTGAATTTTTGCTCTGTCCTTGCAAGGATTTCTTGAGTAGGCTTTCCCTTTTTATCCACAGTACGGATTTCCACGACACAAGGACTTACACTCTTTGATGAGCCTTTCATCTTGAATGTAACCTTACGAAGTTCTCCAGTATGCAATGCCTTGAAAGTTTGGCTACGACATATGCTTGGCACTCTACCATACTTCTTGGTTGAAGCCTTATCTTCATTATAAGGGTCTTTTTTCCAAGCATTCTTGACATTGTAGTTCTTATGTCTGTTGTACCCTATATACCATACACTGTTCGCATTCCAGTTCTTGTAAGGTCCACTGCAATGTGCATCAAGCACAAGTTTTCCGAAAACATCAACTTTTTTGTTGCCCTTACGGTTTTTGTTGAGTTTCTTGTATTTCTTGTTTATCTTCTTTTGAAGTTTTTTCCGTTCTGCCTTAGTGTATTTTTTAGTTACAGTCTGTGGTTCTTCCCAATATTTGGTGGTTACAAAAGGAATCTTGCTTGTGATGTCAGAAGTTGTACTTGTAGGCAACACTGTGTGGATGATGTTCGGAGAGTCGGCAGTCCCATAATCTTCTGCTACAATCTTCAATGTACTTGCATCATCAATAATCTTATCATTTTCAACGACCAAAGTATCATAACTGCTATTACTGTTCATCTGCCAGTAAGTACGGTCATTTGTATAGTCAAAGTCAACCACATACTTTTCGTGGAGAGCATTGCTCAAATGATAAGCATTCTGTATTGTACCGTTTGACTTGGTGAGTTTAAGGATATCATTCTCACTTACCTTGTTCTGCAATGCATCATCACTGGACAGTTCACTTCCTTCAAACAATAAAGGCTCAACACCATAAGACTTGCTTGTATCCATATAATAAGGTGGATAAAACCTTTTCCTTGTTTCAGGGTCAGTCTTATCCCACAAATCCATAACTTGCTTATACAAGTATGAATCGTTTTTGCAGAATTGGTATAAAAGGTCTGCAGTCACCTTCTTTCCATCCCCAAAGTTTTGTGAACCGATGTTTTTGTATTTTGGGGGGCAGTTTATATTGTTCTTATCGCAATCGTTCATTTTCTATTCAGTGCATTCATCATTGTTTTTAGATGTTAAATTGTATACATATTCCATTGTGACAATGCAAGTCGATGGGATGTTGATGACTGGATGAGTGTCCCTACTGATAAGAATAGGGTCGGAAACCTTGGTTTCAAGGATTTCCATATCATCTTCTTCATATATTTCTGTCACTATCTCCCCAAGGACACCTATTTCAGTCGTACCATTCAAGATTCTTCCACTTAAATTGTTAGTTGACATCTTTAATTTTGCCCCATCAGAATAAACATTTACATTGAAAGGATTGTCTCCAGTGTCTTGCTTTATGAATGTGTCCAATGTGTCTGTAGGTTTGGGCAAGGTATCGTTTTCACCCACAACTATCTTCAGAATATTGTACTCTCGCTTTTTATTGTTCTTGATTTCTGATGTGTTTGCAAGTTTCCCAACAAGGAATTTCAAGCCTTCATCAGTTATAAGGTTATGGTGGTGAAACCTTGCAGAATACGAATCAAACATCCTTTGATACCGTATTTCAAAAGTGTATTCTCCACTAAGTCTTAATTGCTCCATAACTCTTCCTCACTTATAGGTTCTCTTCTCTTTATGCTCAAATCTTTGTATTTGAACTCAGTATCGTTTGTATAAAATCTGACAATAAGTATGTTGCTATCTTTAGGGGGTATGAAATTATGATTCAATATTGTTTCTGAATTCGGAGTTATTTCCTTTTTGATTAATTCCCTATCAAGATTCAGATGTTCTCCATCCCTTGTCTGCTTGAAGATGATTTCAGTGAAGACATAGTCTTCCCCTTCAACTATAGGTTCATTGTTCTCAAACACCACATTCAAAGTATAATGACAATTTTCCTTTATGAACGAATCAAATTCGATTGGTGGATACTGTTTCTTGTCTGCACCATAATCATTGGTGAAATCACATAAGTCCACTAATCGGATATTCCCAAAGAAAGAACATAATCCTATTTCTTCACCATATGAATTTGAAATGTTCAAGAAGCCTTTATGAGTTATAGGCAAACTTCTCTGAAGAATCTTCTCAAATATTTGGGTGTTTGTAAAATCAATGTTTGTAGGAACTTCAGTATAATCAACACTCAAGTCATAGACACAACTGTTGTAATCATTCTTTGTAGCCATATACATAGCATCCTTGTCCACTATGGTATGCTTTGTTAGGATTGCATTATCGAAACTGAACCAATAGTCTGATTCAATCACAAAATCCATCTTGATTGCATCATTACGGACAGTGAAAATTTCATCGACACTATAAACCATATTGTCTTGACCATCCCTTTCAACATATGATAATTTAGGATAGATTAAAGTTTCGTTATGGCAATTTCCTTTTTTATCCAAATAATACAAATGCAAAGACACCCTATCGCTTTCAATGTCAATGATTTCATTTGAACGAATTATGCATTTGAACCTATACTCTGCATTAGGGACAACAAACAGATTATCCACCAGTACGGATTCATACCATAAATGCTTGTTGATGCTCACTTCATTGCAGATTCCCTTGACAATATCAAGTTTGTTTCGGCTTTCTTCCACAGAAGTGGAATCAACATAATAAGGGAATTCTTGCATATAAGAAATGTCTTGAGTGCTTAATATATCCTTACGGTTTCTCAACTCACCCCATATCTGATAGTTTTTCCATAATTCCAAAACTGGGAAATATTCCTTATTGTACCTTTGGATATAGGTAGTGATTCTTTGTTGATAATTATAGTCATCTTCAGTCAGTCTGTCATTGAATGAAGGGTAAGTTCTGCTATAATAGTCCACATTCAATCTATCACATTTGTTTTCGTAGATGCTTGGATTGAACTCCAACCGTGGTATGTTCCAAAATTTTCCTAACATATCTAAGGAATAATCGTGAGTGAAGCAATCATAGTTATGCTTGTCAAAACCATTATACCTTTTATGAATCTGTTTATCGTATTCCTTGCAGTTCCTATGATTCTTGTCATATATTGTTATGAGCAAATCATAAACATCTTTCAGATGCCTTACATAACGGACATTTGGCTCAATGACTGCAAAATGATAATTTTCACCATCAAACACTGTCTTATATGCACTGAATCTGTCCTTTTCATTCTTCCTTATCACAACCGTGTTTAATGTTTCTTCAGAAGGATTGACAGAAGATTCAAGAGCATATTCCAAGACATAATCTTCAGTGTTAGGATATTCCAGTTCAAGAGCAGTATAGTCAAATATGTACTGGAAATCATTATCATCCAACAATACTCTAATCACATAGTTGTCCTTTTTAGGGTCTGCTACAATCACTTGCTTATCATAATCATTCTTGACTTTTTGATTTGCAAGATAATCGTGATAAATAAATTGCTTCCCATTAGCATCAGTGAACAAATCTTGCTTGAATATGGGTGAACCGTTTTTGAGGATGGAAATGTTCTTTATGTTTTGTTTCTTTATCTCAAATGTCAAGTAATCAGTGTAACTTTTCTGCTCTTGGTATATACGGAACAAATCCATCTCATCATTCTCAGGGAAACCCTTCACCCAACGGTAATCATCATAAGTCAACACTTCTATGATGAATGTGTCCTTTGGGATTATAGGAGTTATGTCTTTCACAATTACCTTCGCATCACTTATTGGGATGCCTTCAGTGTTGGCGACATTGAGTGTTATTGTATGTTGTGGGATTTCCCCTTCATAAGGTTCAAATGAATCAATAGGAATCTTCTCATCGGATGGTCTTTTGATTCGTGAATCTCCTTTGTAGGTGAAATTAAATTGATTGTTGTAACCATCATCCTTGAATTCTTTAGTGTAGCATTCATCATATGAAAGAATCTCTTCATCATCATTTATGATTGGATTGACATATACATTGACTTCCTTCAGATTGTCAAGAGACACTTCAAAGATGATATCATACTTGTATTTTTCCTTTTGTTCCTTATGTATCCTAATGGGCTTGTACAGTTTCTGAGCAAAAGACAATGCACGAATCTTATGGCATTTATCCACATACTGCTTGTTCAAGACCCTTATCACCTTACTGAAGTTACTATAAGGGTTCTTATCATACCAATGGGGAAAACTTCTTAGTGTCTCTTCATAATTGTCATATTTCATAATTGGCATTCAAAAAAATATTTCTGTTTAAAACATTTAGCAATTCGCTTCATCTTCCCCTTGTATCTTGACTACACAATCACGGAGAATAGCCTTTTCTTCATTATTTATGCAGATATGAGTGTTGTAATCAGATTCTCCCCCTTTTGCATACAAACGGATATAGGATAATGTTGCATTGTCCTTGTATGCTTCCAGTTCTATCCAACCACCATAAATGTCAAAATTATCCACCTTGAACTTGGCTTGTTTAGTTGAAAACAGTTTCTCTTCATTGACTTGAGTCAAACCATCATTGTCCACGGTTTCCACATTCTTCTTGAATGTCATAATGAAACCATCATTGTCAGATTCCACAAGATAAGGGTAATTCACATAGATTATGTCAGACTTGCACTTTTGCCCATAATTTCCTTTCAATCTGTAGTTTTCAACAATGACATTTTCGGTCTTACGGTCAGAATCAGAAGTGTAGTCACTGAACTCATCATAACGGAGAGTGTTGTCAATCTTGTTCAATGTGTCTCTCCAGTCAACACTCATTATCTGTGGAATCTCTTGGTTGATGAATATCCCTGCTTTGAACGGCACAAAGTCTTGACCGATTGCCAATCCATTGTAATATGTCCCATCACGGCGATAACCACCATTCACATAAACATTCAATGCTTGTTCCACAAGTTCTCTGATTTGATTATAATCCACACTTGAATATTCCACGACATTGTCAATGTCCACATTTATAGTGCAATCAATGTCCAAAGGTCTTTCGATTGCACCAGTGATGACTACATCTTCTATTAATAGGAAAGTTTTCTCTTGAAGTTTATTGTAAAGGTCATTCTTCAACCAGTCATCTGAAGGAGTTATGATTATCTTCAAAGTCCCAGTCCCATCCCATTTAGGAATCAAGCGATAATCATCCAAACCATCATAATTGGCAAAGAACTCTTCATATGCTTCCTTTGTTCCACGGATATGGGAGTATGTCCAGTTACGGAGAAGTTCACGGTATTCGTTATCAGTGTATGTTTCGTGACTTCCACTGCTTCCTTTAGGGTTTGTGACTGAAACAAGCCCATCAAGTGTGTTGCAGTGAGTCAAAGAATAAGGTTCAACTCGGCTATTACCCCCATTCACAACACTTAAAGCACCAACTTCCGTAGTGAATTCGCCCCTTATGATTGTTCCATCTTCCACTGTAGCATACGATGTTCCATCATCAGTAGACACTATAGTGTTCTGTGGAATAATATAATCATAATCCAAGGCTTCGTTGCCTTTTAATGTGAATTCCAAAGTAACAGAAGACTTGGTTGCTTGAGGTCTGTAAGTTGCACATTTCTGACCCATAGTATCCAAGTCTTGACCTATAGCATAATCCAAATCATTAGCCAAGTAGATGTTGGTCATATCTTCATACTGTTGACTGTCCTTCAGAGCATATACACTCATCATCATAACAAGATTGTTCTCTATATCTTGTCTGTTTTTCACATATTCAAGGAAATGCTCATCTGTGGATAGCAGTCCTTCAACATACCCATCACTGAGCATTTCAGTGAATATTGTCTCATAATTTTTCTGCTTATAATTTGTAGTGTTCATATTATAATTTCCATATGTTAAAATCTTTGAATGTTATGCTCCTACTACTCTGACTATGTGTCTTAAAACCAATATATCCATCAGTATCTGAAACCACTTGTGAAGAACCCACTTTCTGATTATCAAGATAAACAGTCAATGTTGTCCCTATCCGTTCAACACCCACATATCTTCCCATTTGAGTATCAGTTGTCATAGTAACATCACTTGTCTTTGAAAAGACAAGCCCAGTAGGTAAGGAATATTCCACACACCATTCCCTTTCCTTATCCGTATTTAGCCAAGCGATTCCACCAAATTTGACAACATTCACACATAAAAACTCGGCATAAAAATCCCCACTAACCAATTCGTTTGCATAATAATATGAATCATTATATGTACTGGTGGAGATTTTAGTCCCATTGGAATTGCATAACACATTTATATCATTAACCATACCATAATTTGTGTTGTTTTTACCAAGAACTCCCTTATCCTTAAAGGTCAATTCATTAATCCCTAACTTTTGGGCGATTATGTTCTTGACATAAAAATTATATGAACTAATGTTAGCATATCCTATATCCAAACCATAATCCAAAACTGCAATATTGCCTAATTGTATTCCTAAAAGGGACAAATCCTTTGACACACTCCTTAATAGATTACCTTCCTTGTCATAACAGTTCCAAACTACATTAGGGTGGATTACAATCATTTCCAATGTATAATAATCATCATAATAAAGGGTATTCACTCTCATTTCTTCGTTTCTTATGAAGGCATTATTATCAAAACTATGGACATTGATGTTCAATTTTGAAGAACTTCTTCCTATAACCATTCCAATGCCACTATGTGCAGACTTATTCACAATTGTCAATCCACAACAACTATTGGTGGAAACAGTAGGTATACGAACATCACACCTAACCTTGAATCTATCCCTTGTACTTAATGCTTTAATTGGGAATACTTTAACACCACTATTTGTTGATGTTAAACTGTATGCTTTTTCATTGGAATCATATGTTAATGTCGCACCAGTCTGACTTTCTAAACTCACAACAGTATCATAATTGGAAGTCTTGTCAGATTCCCCAATATCCTTGAAATAAGAGACTTTCCCATAATGAGATAATTTCTCCACCAAGGTCATTATCCCTTCTTGTTCAAAGTCTTCAATGCTATCATCACATATTATCATTCCTTGATTTGTGTTATTAGCACCTATCTTCAAGTAGATTGGTGTTTGCCCAATAGTAACATCGAATAATGGTGTGTCTGCATTTTGTTTGATTGCAGTAACCCTATAATTCCCTTGACTGTTCTTTGTTATATTAATTGTAGAATTATCACTTACAGAATTATTAAGTGTAGTATATGAAGTGGAATCTGCACTAATTCTCCAACCACCTCCTATAAGAGTAAAGTTTATTTCATTTGCAGACCTTTTTTTCAAAGAGTATATTCCACCAATATCAAATGACCCAATGGTTTCTCCTTGCATTGCAAGGAATCTTATAGAAGAAGATGTATAATCGATTCTCACACCCATAATAAAAGTTATATAATTGAATATTCTTTCATATTTGCTTGTTGCTTCTGAAATTACACTAATCCCCCTTTCAGACATACAAGCCCCTAATTCATCATATATATGATAAACACTTTCTTCCAATGTAGGTTCTCTTTCATTAATGGAAATCGCTTCATAAACATAAGGGTCATCATAAGCATCATTGTAAACCCAAAGGAACAAACCTTCCCCATTAAAATTCCACTCACGGATTTCAGACAATTCAAATGTTATGTCTTCATAATACTCATAATCTGCAAGGTCAAATTCAACAGTAGCATTCTTATACATCACCACCAACATATCCCCATCTTCATACTGTTGGTCTGATGAAAAGACATTAACCTTAATCTCCAATGGGAAATACTTCACATAATCCAATTGATGTGATGGAACATCTATCCCATAAACTCTTTCTGACATTCTCACAACACCCTTATCCTATGTATCACACTTGTCAAACCTTCCCCTTCCTTTGAAATAGGGTCATACACCCTAATGCTTTCATTGAAATTATCTTCAAGAACATCAACCAATGAATTATAGATTATCGCTAATGATTGTGCAAAAGGGGGATTGGCAACTCTTATATTAAGTGTTTCTACACTCTGAACTTCACCATTCAACAAACCACTTATCTCAATAGGACATACAATATTCTCCATTTCTTCCAAAGTGTAAGTGAAGGAAAAACTGTTGTTCCTATAAGGAACTGTCTGAACAACATCACCATACACCTTCATCCGTATCTCTTGACTTTTAACAGACCCATAAAGAGTGCCAGTAATTGTGAAAGGCAAATATAAATCAATTGAAGAAGGGCTTGTGAGAATAATCATTATCTCATCACCACCCAATACTTCTTGTCCACCTGCCATATTACACCTTCAATTATGAATGTATGAACTCTTGAAGAGTCCTAATCATACCATCTATATCTGATTTGCTATAATACTCTTCTTCAATATAATCAATAGTCGCATTAACACTTGGGGCTATTGTTGTGGAATTCCTATTAGCATAAATATCATCTGTTATTTTGCCATCAACATCACTCTTTGTATAATAATTATTAAGGTTTATAGTGAATGCTCCAATATGTTCCCATCTGTTATTGACATTGTTCCACACATATTCTTCGTGAGTGTTTTCAGTGGTAGGTGATGATGATGGAACAACATAGATGCTTTTTCTGTCAATGTCTGTTGTCGGCAGAGTCTGAACAAAATGAATCAATTCAAACCTTTCCACTGCAGTTACTCTATTACTCAAATTTGCTATGTTCCCTTCAATTTCACTGAACTTCAGAGTAACCACCCTATTCTGTATTGGTTGATGGCTTGTAGGTGACAATTCACTGTCCCCAGTATCCCCATCTTCACCGTTACGGACATAAAAATCCCAAGTTTCACCATTATCATAATATATTCTGTAAGTGTCAATCAATGGATTATCTTGGTTAACTATGTCCAGTTTCCTTATACTGTTTATCCCTACACCTTTTGCTCCAGTCTGACCTTGACTTCCTTTCACATTTCCAAGGTCTACAGTTTCATACTTATTAGTCATAATGCTATTTCTATATGTCCATCAGTTGTTCTGCTTAATCTTCCTATAATATACAAATCCTTATTCAAATCTTCCACAAACAATCTCAAATCCCCAACAGATGGTTCGCCATAAAACCCCTTATTTATTATACTATACACCGTGTCGAAATCAACATTCCACTGATTTCCATAGTATACATACTTATGGTAATCTTCACTTCCTTCTATAGGGACAATATAACATTTATTCGGATTGCCATCATAAACCATACTATCAGTGCTTTCAACAATCTCCCCAATCCAAACAGTCACATCATAATCTTTATTCTTTATGATTTTCAAGTTGTCATTTTCATCCAAACTGAAGAAGAAAGGGATGGAAAGAACATCAAATGTTTCGCTTTCGCAAGAACCAAAGGAGTCATTGCCCCTAAACCTAAACTTTATCTTCTTATAACCGAACTCATTGAAGGGATAAATTAAGATTTCACCATCAATCCTATATGCCTTTAGAAATTCTTCACTCCCATCTTCAAGGACAATATATGCATATACCAATTCATTTGCAAGATGCTCTTCATATTCTGTATGGATATGCACACTGAATGCAGAAGGTTTGGTCGGACTGCTTGACACACCATCTTGATGAACTTCCATAAAAGTAGGAGATAGATTCATTTCAAGATTAACTGGAAAACTTCCTTTCACGATTTCATCATTTGTGGCTTCAACTGTGAATAGCACATTATATGCATTTGGGTCTGTAGGATGATTCACAACTTGCAAATCCACCACCCTATGCACTCTTCTCATACGATTCAACACTTCAAGGAAATACTGCTTGATAGTGTATTCCACCATCGCAGACTTTTTCTTTTTGAGTTCACGATAAGCCTTGTTCCCAAATTCCGAATATGTTGGGTTTCCTTGTCTGTTCATATAATTCCAACTTGTCAGACAAGCGATTATAAGTGCATTTCTTAAGGATTGCTTCCCTTCGCTTTCAACATAATCCCCATATTGGAATTCAAAGTCCCAATAACCGTTTTCCCTTTCCACAAGATTGATGTCCTTGTTAAGGGTGCTATAATTATTGCTCATATACTTGCTTTTACATTAAATTAAATAATCATATAAAATGGAAAACAATGAAATAATGAATCATTGTTTCCATCTAATTAACTCATATCTTTTTTTCTCTGCCAATTGCTTGTTCCATATACATAAATTTGGGCATTGACATTATTTTAAGAATTATTCCTTCAAGTCCTTGTATACACTGTATGCAGTTATGCACATACAAGTCAACAAGCAGAATATTGCAACATAAAACAATGTGTCATTATGGAATAACAAGCCCAATAATATCTTGAAAACTGTTATGACACAGAAAATCATATTCAAAATCCTAACATCCAACATAATCCTATCCTAAAATCACTCCCAATACTAAAAATGTTTCAACATAAAAAATCATTACAAACAACCACCATAATACTCCTTCTAAGCCACACCAACTCGCTAATAAACCACCACAAACAAAGCAAAAGAACAATATAAAAAACAATGAAAATAATGATTTCCTTAAAATATCTTTAAAAACTGGATATACTTCAATCACCCAAAACCATTTTTTTCATAAAAAAATTTATACAATCATTACTAATATGCACACCATTATGATGCAGAATAGTATCCAAAAGCCCACCAAAACCAGTCCAGTAAGACCAAGACTTGTTGCAATATAAGTCCATAATATTATAGCACATACTAATGGTAGCAGTAAGATTATACAAACAATGATGAGTAACCCAAATACTCCTAATCCTAATAATATTTCCCTTAACATTCTTATTCTTCCAATTTGTTTATTCTTATGCTATTCTCTTCCACATATAAACTGCCAGGTACGGTGGCATATTCTCGTGTGGGCTACCATTTGCATCTGCATTTGTTGTTTCAGTACCCCCAGTATGGTTAATGACTGGTGTTTGATAATCTGTGTAATGGTCTACGGCAGTACGATTAGAAGTGTACATATAAGCACCTGCAGAACCAGTTCCATCAGAATATTTATTTGCTTGTTTGTGTCTGTGTTGTGCTTGTGTGTGGTTGTGTCTTGGCATCTGTGCTTTTGTCAATGCTACTGTGGAAGCACCACCAGTAGAAGCATTAGTATAAGTATCACCACTACCAAGCAAAAACCTATCTTTTAATTGTGTCCATCTCCCACCGAATAATACTTGTGGACTGGTGCTATTCACACTCATATAGATTGAGCCTACTGGGTAGATAATGTTTGCTATACTGTTGATTTGAACATCTGTAACTCCTTGTACAGAGTAAACAAATTGAATTGTACTGGTATCATTATATTGTATTTTTATGCTATCTTGATATTCGAGATTGTAAGTCATCTCTTCATTTTCCACCATAATAAGCATTATATCATTCCCATCATCGTACCCAATCAAAGCACCACCATCACCATTTGTTAGGGTAATCTTCAATGTTACATCTTCTTCGTTAGGGTCATTGTTAGTGTATTTTACACCTCCCTCTCCTTGGGCAGATAATGAAAATGAAGAGTTTGTCAAATCTGACAATCCTTGGTATTGACCCCAATAAGTCCAAGAGTTCTTGCAACGAGCATCATCAGTCAGAGTGTCAATGACTTGAACATTATCATTAGTGCTTCTCTCTAATTTGTCCTTTGGATTTGTCCAACGGTTTATCAAGTATTTCAATTGCCCATAAATATTACGGTTAAAATCCACTTCAAATGTTTCACCAATAGTAACAAAAGGTAATGACCTTGTCATAAGGGTAGAAATAGAAGTGTTATACTCAATCGCAGATAAATATTGATTATTTGGTACTGTGAATGTTATTGGAGTCAATGTATGTATTCTTGCATCATCTTCTGTAAGAGTTACACTTGAACTACTTGGAGTTGAACTAATATCAAATAATTTCCCTTTATCTCTTAAACCATTAATACTAAATTCATAGTCATTGTCATTTAAATCAATGACCCATATGCAAGTACCCCCACCAGTTGTATTAGACACAGATAATGTTATTGTATCCCCTACACTTCCAGTTGTACTGCTTATATTGTAGGTTGCCATCAATTATCACCACTCATCATCATTATATATTCCATAATCTATCATCTCACTCAACAAATCACCTAACTTATCGGAAGTGAACTGAAAGTCCTTGACATCAACATCTTGCTTAACATAAGTCAAGTTTGTTATCCTTGAATTGGTGTCTTGAACAACCTTATAAATAACATCTCTCTGCAAATCCTTTGCATTGAAAGATGGAGTCCAATTAAGTGATGAACTGAACTCTGTTGTATTTCCATTTACATATAAGTAGGTGGTGCAACGATATGT
>JAEEGK010000289.1_pt1 | contig 126085 bp, 101 predicted proteins | sample 8958771 | NCBI WGS metagenome assembly JAEEGK01 (sample SAMN16246547, study PRJNA631951) | gut metagenome | biome: gut microbiome; feature: rumen; material: SC-attached | host: Bos | place: Iran: Karaj | collected 2018-10 | reverse complement strand
AGGAGAAGAAGCGTATCGCATTGGGTCTCAAGCAGCTCACCCCACATCCATGGGATGCACTTGACCCTAACCTCCAGGTTGGTGACAAGGTTAAGGGTAAGGTTGTCGTCATGGCCGACTACGGTGCATTCGTTGAGATTGCTCCTGGCGTTGAGGGCTTGATCCACGTCTCAGAGATGAGCTGGAGCCAGCACGTTCGCAGCGCTAACGACATCCTCAAGGTAGGCGACGAGGTTGAGGCACAGATCTTGACCCTCGACCGCGCAGAGCGTAAGATGTCTCTCGGCTTGAAGCAGCTCAAGGCTGATCCATGGGCCGACATCGAGGTTCGCTTCCCTGTTGGTTCTACCCACACCGCTAAGGTTCGCAACTTCACCAACTTCGGTGTATTCGTTGAGATCGAGGACGGCGTAGAGGGTCTGATCCACATCAGCGACCTGAGCTGGACCAAGAAGATCAAGCACCCATCAGAGTTCACTCAGATTGGCGCTTCTATCGAGGTACAGGTTCTGGAGATCGACAAGGACAACCGTCGTCTCAGCCTTGGCCACAAGCAGCTCGAGGAGAATCCTTGGGACGCTATCGAGGCTAAGTACACCGTTGGTTCAGTTCACACCGGCAAGATTGCCGAGATGATCGACAAGGGTGCTGTTATCTCTCTCGAGGAGGGTGTAGAGGGCTTTGCTACTCCTAAGCACCTCCAGAAGCAGGATGGTTCACAGCCAGTTGCAGGTGAGGAACTTGAGTTCAAGGTCATCGAGTTCAACAAGGAGAGCCGCCGCATCATCCTGAGCCACAGCCGCATCTTCGAGGATGCTGCCAAGGCTGACGCTCGTCGTGAGCAGCAGGCTGCCCGCAAGGCCAAGAAGGCCGAGGCAGCTGAGGCACCAGCACAGATGCCAGCTATCGAGAAGACCACTCTCGGTGACATCGACGCTCTTGCAGCACTCCGCGACAAGCTCGCTGGCAAGTAATCTTGCAAAAAGACAAACACGGGCGGACTTTTGACAAAATGTCATATCGTTCTGCCCGAAACATAGTTAGCAGACCCTCCCGCGAGGGTCTGCTTTTTTTCTGCATTTTTTTCGAAAAAAAAGTTTGGAGATATCAAAATATCTTATTATCTTTGCATCGCTAAATTCTTCGATTATTACTTTAAACCGTTTAAACACTAAAAACTACAATGGCAGTATTTTGTTCCGTAAAAATCTCAGGAGACTATGCTGTGGTAAAAAGCGAGGAAGCGAACCTAAGGGCATTGAGGTTCGACCTATCGAAAAGTTACAGCCGATGCTACGAAAACACAAAAGACCAGACAAGATCTTACTTGGAAGAGATTGTCAACTGGTGTGGTGAAAGACCCCAGAACGTGGAAAACGTCCTCAAAAGTCTGATGATGTACCTTACAGTCAAGAGACGTCAGATGGGTCTTACAGCATAGTTTTTCTGTTAGTGCGCTTGACAAACAGCGCGCATTGCTAAAAAAATTAGCCGAAAGATATCACTTTTCTAAATGGAATAGCGGTATCTTTCGGTTTTTTTGATTATATTTGCACGCGATTTTTATAGTATATTTTAGGATAATGAATAAAAACACTATCATTGGCATCCTGCTGTTGTTCGGCCTCCTTATGGGCATGCAATGGTACAACGGCAAGGAAGCTGCAGAAAAAGAGGCGGCTCACAAGGCGCTGGTCGAGAAAAGAAACGCCGAGCGTGAAGCCGAACTGAAAAAACAGGCCGAATGGCAGGCCATGCAGGATACCCTCACCCAGGAGCAGAAAGACAGTCTGAACATCGCTGCCGCCTTGCAGGATAGCCTGAACGACATCAAACATTTCGGAGTATTGGCATCGGCCTCGAAGGGCGAAGCCAAAATCGTCACATTGGAGAACGACGTGTTGCGCCTCACCCTCAACACCCATGGTGGTATGATTGAGAGCGTGACGCTCAAGGAGTATATCAACAACTTGGATTCGACCCAGTTGCAGCTCTTCGACACCCGCAACAACAAGATGGCCATCCTCTTTGAGGGTCGCGGCCAATATCGTGACGACATCAGCACCGAGGAACTCTACTTCGATGCCATCAACCAGACCGACAGCACTGTCACCATGCGTCTGAAGTCGGACGACGGCGGCGTGCTCGACTTTGTCTATTCGCTCAAGGCTGGCAGCTACGTGGTTGGCTTCGACATCCACACCCAGAACAAGAACCTCCTCACCAACGACAGCCGTTTCAACCTCAAGTGGACGCAGAAGTTGCTGCGCACCGAGATTGGACGAGACTTCGAGGAGCGTTACAGCAGTCTGTACTACCGCTTTGCCGGCGAGGAACCGGACGACGACGATCTGGGCAGTTCGACCAAGAACGGCGTCAAGAACGTGAGCGGTGCACTCACCTGGTTCAACTTCAAGAACCAGTTCTTCTCTTCTATCCTCGTAAGCCGTAACCTCTTCAAGGACGGAGAGTTGCGTTCGGACATGATCGAGGAAGAAAGTCGCGAGGGTTACCTCTACTTGAAGAACTATGCTGCCAACCTCTACTTCGACATGGAGCAGGAGACGGAGCGTTTCTGTTTCTTCTTCGGCCCGAACAACTATCCTTTGCTCAATGACCTCAGCGAAGAGATTGCCGAGCAGGTAGGTCTGGACGGCGAGGACATTGAGTTGGAACACACCATCTACCTGGGTTGGCCTATCGTCCGTTGGGTGAACCGCTTCATCGTATTGCCATTCTTCCACTGGTTGGACAGCTACGCCTTGAACTATGGTCTGATTATCCTCTTGATGACCCTGCTTATCAAGTTGATTACCATGCCACTGACCTACAAGTCGTTCGTGGCTTCGGCCAAGATGCGTATTGCACAGCAACTCCCAGAGGTTCAGGCATTGAACGAGAAGTATCCGAACCAGGAAGATGCCATGAAGAAGCAGCAGGAGATGATGGCTCTGTATGGCAAGATGGGTGTCAACCAGATGGGTGGCTGTCTGCCAATGTTGCTCCAGTGGCCAGTCTTGATTGCCTTGTTCTACTTCTTCCCAACCAGTATCGAACTGCGCGGCGAGAGTTTCCTCTGGGCGCATGACCTCTCGACCTACGACGCCGTTATTACTTGGGACAGTTACATCCCTGTAGTGGATTGGATCTTCCACCAGCATATCTCCCTGTTCTGTATCTTGATGACTGCCACCAACATCTTCTACACTTGGTTGATGCAGAAGCAGAACCCATCGCAGCAAAGTATGCCTGGCATGAAGGCCATGATGTACTTGATGCCATTGATGTTCCTGGCCATCTTGAACAACTATTCGGCTGGTCTGTCTTACTACTACTTCCTCTCTACCCTCTTCGGCATCATCCAGACATACGCTATCCGTCTGTCGATGAACGAGCCTAAGATCTTGGAGCAGTTGAAGTACAACTTGACTCACCCCAAGAAGAAGAGCGAGATGTCGGGTTGCGCCGGATTGGCCGCCAAGGCTCAGGAGGCTCAGAAGTTGCAGCAGCAACAGATGAAGGCTCAGGCTCGCAAACAATATAGATAATAGAATAAAAAGATTAAAAGTTAAAAATGAAATAACGGATATACCGCATTTTGGTTTTTAACTTTTAATTTTTAAATAGTTAAACAATAATTCTTCTCTACGTATGGATTCTAATCAGCGTTACATGATGCGTGGCGTAAGTGCCAGCAAGGAAGACGTGCACAATGCAATCAAAAACATCGACAAGGGCCTCTACCCTCAGGCATTCTGCAAAATCATTCCCGACATCCTGGGCGGCGACCCAGAGTATTGCAATATCATGCACGCTGACGGTGCAGGCACCAAGACCAGTCTGGCCTACATGTACTGGAAAGAGACGGGCGACCTCTCTGTATGGAAAGGCATTGCACAGGACAGTCTCATCATGAACATCGATGACCTAATCTGCGTCGGCGCTGTCGATAACATCCTGGTATCGTCCACCATCGGCCGTAACAAGATGCTCATTCCTGGCGAGGTCATCTCTGCCATCATCAACGGCAACGACGAACTGATGGCAGAACTCCGTGAGATGGGTATTGGCGTCTATGGCACGGGCGGTGAGACGGCCGACATCGGTGACTTGGCTCGCACGGTGATTGTCGATTCCACCGTCACCTGCCGCATGAAGCGCAGTGACGTCATCAACAATGCCAACATTCAGGCAGGCGACGTCATCGTCGGTCTGGCAAGTTATGGCAAGGCTACCTACGAGAAGGAATACAACGGAGGTATGGGTTCCAACGGACTCACCTCGGCCCGACATGATGTCTTCAGCAAGTATCTGGCCGAGAAATATCCTGAGAGTTACGACCATGCCGTTCCTGAGGAATTGGTTTACAGCGGCGGCCTCAAGTTGACCGATGCCGTCGAAGGCAGTCCATTGGACGCCGGCAAGCTGGTATTGAGCCCAACCCGCACCTACGCTCCCGTGGTCAAGAAGATGCTCGATGCCATGCGCCATGACATTCACGGCATGGTTCATTGTTCGGGCGGAGCGCAGACCAAGGTACTCCACTTCATCAAGGACCTGCACGTCATTAAGGACAACCTCTTCCCTATCCCACCCCTGTTCCGTACTATCCACGAGCAGTCGGGCACCGATTGGCAAGAGATGTACAAGGTCTTCAACATGGGTCACCGTCTGGAGGTTTATCTCCCAGCCGAAAAGGCTCAGCAGGTCATCGAGATTGCCAAGTCGTTCAACATCGACGCCCAGATTATCGGCCGCGTCGAAGCCAGCGATCACGCCCACGTTACATTGCACACGGAGAACGGTGTCTTTGAATATTGATTCAAGTCACCTTGTGGAGCCGCCGAGTGGCACATTAAACAAGTAGGATGCAAGATATCGAATTAGCAATCATTGACTCCAACACACTTGTGCGTATGGGATTACAGTCACTTTTGGAAGAGATTCTTCCGAAGGTGACTGTACGCTCTTTTGGTTCCTTTGACGAACTGATTGCCGACACACCCTACTATTTCGTGCATTACTTTGTCTCGGCCAACATCTTCTTCGAGCATGCCTCCTTCTTCCGCGAACAGGGTCGAAAGACTATCTTGTTGGTACAGAATCAAGAACAGGCGCAACGTGCCGGACTTCCCTCTATCGACGTGACGCAAAGCGAAAGCCACTTGGTGCAACAGTTGATTCGCCTCCGAGAAATGGGACGTCAGATGGGCGGACATGCTCAACCAGATGATTCTGCTGCTCACGGCACGAATCGCGTCCCTCCGATGTCCAACAAAGGCGTGGGCACCATCGACTCCCGCAGTTTCAAGACAGAACTCAACCCACAGATGCAACCGGAGCTCTCGCTCCGCGAGATTGAAGTGTTGCAGTTCCTGGTAAAAGGATTAACCAACAAGGAGATTGCCGACAAACTGAATATCAGTCTGACAACGGTCATCACCCACCGCAAGAACATCCAAGAGAAGACCGGCATCAAATCGCTATCCGGACTTACCGTCTATGCGGTCTTTAACGGCCACATTGACATTGACGAAATATAACTCGCCATGGCTTCTTCTGCCAACGGAACGTTATAAATTTCCAGACGCACTATCGAAATAAAAGGTGTACCTGCCCCAAACGGCAAGTACACCTCGGTTTTATTATGGAAATAGGCTAAAGAGTAATCTATGCCATCGAGAACGAGATATACAATCGAGGAAGATATATTCAATCGCGAACGAAAGCTATTTCACCCTGACATAGTATTCATCCATTCGGGCGCCAGTCACGGTATTGATATAAATCAGGTGCATCACGTCACCCTTATCACTCAGTATAAGTTCCATGGCATTGGTCTTTCCGTGGAAAGCATTGTTACTTCCTACATCGACCGTTTCCATCAGGCAATTGTCTTTTACTTTCCAAGTGCCAGTACCACCGAACTGGAATTTCAAGCTTTTGGCCGAAGCCAAGCCAAAGTTCTTGAATGTATGGTCGTCACTCAGCAACTTGAAAAACGGGCCATATTGCCTACCTCTCTCTCCCTCATTAGAAAAACGTTGCCACAAGCCGACGAGCTGTTCTTCTGTAGGGTTTTGCACAATGTCTTTTTCTTGTATTTCAGCCGATTGGGTTGATTTCTCGGCAACAACTTCTTGAGTTAGATACCATTCCGTAGCCACTTCAAATCGCTTGATATTGCTCTTGGTTGCATCCATGGCCAATCGGAATCCCAACCCATCATCTTTGCTGGCAGGATACCTGAGGTCACGATAGCAAACCTGACACCAATAGGCATAATGACGGTAACTACCACCTCGGGCTTCATGCCACGTCTCTTTGGCTGGTCCCGTAGGATTTTTCTGTTCCTCCGAAGTATAGGCTCCATTATAGTCACTACACCATTCCCAAACGTTACCCGTCATATCGTATATACCCAACTCATTCGGTGCCTTATTGGCCACATTATGAGTGACTTTGGTCGGATTCGTATTGCCCGTCCAACCCACTTCTTCCAAGTTGTCACTACCACTATAGACATATCCCTTACTGAACAAACCGCCACGGGCAGCAAATTCCCATTCAGCTTCTGTCAGGAGACGGAACTTGATGCCCGTCATGGCATTCAGTTTCTTGAGGAAAGACATAATTTCCTCATAGTCAATACTCTCGACAGGACGATACTCTCCTTTATAGGTACTGTTATTGTACCCCATCACAGCCTCCCAAAGTTGTTGTGTCACCTCCGTTCGGCCGACGTAATAACTGTCAAGACTCACCTTGTGCAACGGAAGAGCATCTTTGTTCTGCTTGTTATGATCTCCCATCATGAAGGAGCCGCCTCTGACCTCAATCATTTCTATCGGGGCATCATTCACCTTCGTTTTCAGATTTTCGGCATTCAGTTGGCAAGACATCATCAGGCACGATGACACCAGAAAGGCAATAGGTAATAAATTATTATTCATAGTGTTTTCATTATTAATAGTTTACTCGTAATCATTGTTTCTCTTTGGATTAAATATCGGTGAGTCTTCCGACCACACGCGAGGCAAGACGATGTTGTAGTCTTTCGTTCCCTCCAGACGTAGCAGTTTGAGTTCGCCCTCCTTAATCGTGGCGGCAAAGACAATCGGCACGGTGCTCTCTCGGTCAATCCATATCTCCACCGATTCATGGTCTCGATAGACATCGTTCCAAGCCACCTGCACATTGTATCGCAACGCATACCCGCGCATCTTGTTGAATATCAGCGTCCAATCTTCGACCTTGCAGTTCGGAATCGTGAATATCCGACCTTCGGCATGCTGGCGAATCTGCTGAGGATTGTTGAAAGTCACCAATTGGTACTGGTAGGTTGGGCCATCGAAAGTGATGCCGTAACTAACCACCTCATGGCGATTGGTAAACGTCCGGAAAAGTTCATCCATTTCATTGGCAATCTGCTGATTAGGTTCGTTTTTCAACGCAGTGTTCCTTCGCTTGGAAGTATAGTAGAAATGGATTTTGTTTCGGTTGAAAACCAGTTCCACATAGTTGTCTTGCGACTCATCTCGGAAGGTAGGCCGGCAGGCATAAACAATTCCTTCAGCAGGCTGACTATCAGAGGTATAAGGAGGATTTTTGCAAGGCAACGACTTCAGCTTGTCAATGACAGGTTTCAACCGTTTCATGGTCCCCACATAGTCATATTCCGGACGCATGGTGCGATTCACCCAATAACACACCTCCGACTGTTTCAAGGTCACATAGTCGCTAAAAGGAAATGCGCGGTTAAGCTCGTCATAGATTTCCACCAATTCCTGCATCGGCACGACACAATCCGCCGATTGAGCCGCGACTTTTCCTCCCCAAAGTCCTTGCAGCAATCCGACAATGATAATGAGTTTTATTCTATAAATCATATTCATAATCAATTATTTGTCCAATATCGTTGAGACATTCTTTCTCTATCTTTTGGTTCAACAATATCTCCTTGAGGGTCTCTTCTTCGGCCTTCATTTGCTGACGCTCTTCCAGAGTCATGAAATTTTCGGCAATATATCGGGCCATGATCTGCTCGTCCGTCAGTTCGGGAACATCTTTGACGATAGAGGCGTCGGCAGCTACTTGGATCGATTTCTGTGCCAGTTTCTGTTTGGCAACAACTGGCTGAACCTTCGGCACTATCGGCGGACATACTGATTCCGTATCTTGTTGAACCTCAGGAAGATGTGCCTCTTCGGGGCTTGAATACACCTCGACTATAGCGTCTTGGTTTGTACGCTCCTGCTCCTTGGTCAGGAACAGACTGAAAACCAGCAAGACACATGCCGCAGCACCCGTCAGGAGCCATCCGACAAGGCGTATTTTAGGCTTCTCCCTGACAGGTTGTGGCAACGTCCGCACCTTGTCCTCCTCTGCCACGAAGAGGCTGTCGGAAGACGTTGAACAGACCGGAACATCCACCTCGCCACGATCGAACAAGGCAAACATTTCCTTATATTCAGTCCACTCTTCGCACACCTCGTGTGTCCGAAAGTATTGAGCCAGAGCCTGTTCCTCATGCACGGAAGTCTCCCCCGCCATGAACTTTTCGAGCAGTAGGGCAATCTCTTTATTTGTATCTAGACTTCTCATTGAGCATTTCTCTTTTTCAGTTTGTTCAACAATTCATTGCGAGCACGGGATAGCAGCGTCGAAACCGATGATTGCTGAATACCCAAGATGACGGCAATCTCACTCAGTTCGCGTCGTTCCAGTTGCCTCATTCTCAACACGATGCCCGACGTCGATGGGAGTTTGTCTATTTGTTCATTCAGCCATTGTTCCAGTTCCGCATATTCGAGCGGATCGCTAAAAGAACCTTCATCTACGACGGCCAACGATTCGTCTATGTCAACGAAACTATGTTGTGTTCGCCATCGGTCGATGCACATCTGTTTCGTCGAAATCGTCACCGAGGCTTTCAGATGATTCTCGTCCCGAATATCTTCGTGCAGGCACCACAATTTGAGCATCACATCTTGTGCAATATCATCGGCATCGCCCTCTGCATAGCCAAATCTTTTGGCCATTGCAACGGACTTTGCCCTCATTTCGCTTGCTCTATATGTGAACTCTTCTTGTGTCATACACCTATATAACGAAGAACTTTCAAAAATTAAACAAAAATCTTCCATTTTTTTTTAATAAGTAGTTATTTTTTATTAATTATATGTATTCTTAGAAAAAAAAAGTGGATTATTTTTGAACATCGTCTTAGACCATAACCAGACTTCAAACTCTCAGTTAAGTGCACCTCTCTGTCCAGAATTTGGACAGTTTGCACCTGCAAAATGGGGTTTTGCGGTTGCAGCAATACACAATTCGGACTTTTCTTGCCAACTTTGCGCCAAGAAAACAAAGCTATGAAGAAAATCTTTGCTGTAATCATTCTGGTCATACACCTGACCATGGGCGTTGCACAAGAGGCACGTCGGCTCACGCTCGACGAGACCATCCTCCTGGCACAACAGAAGTCGCCCAGCGCGGTGGCGGCACAACACACGTTGCGAAGTGCCTATTGGACCTATCGGAATTACCTGGCCACCTACAAACCCGCCGTATCGCTAATCGAATCACCCTACTACCGACGCAAGTTCGAACTCGTCACTCAAGCTGACGGCACGACCGAATACAAGTACGTCAACCGCATGGGCAACGAACTCACCTTGCAGGTGTCGCAACAGATTCCCCTCACAGGAGGTAGCCTCTTCATACAGAGTAACTTGGAACGTACCGACCAAGAGTTCGGAGGCAAGTCTCGACACGCCTACAGCACGGAACCTATCTCGATTGGCTACCAGCAGAGCATGATCGGTTACAACGAAATGAAGTGGAACCGACGCATCGAACCTCTCCGTTGGCAAGAGGCGCAAAAGCAATATAGCGAGACGATGGAACTGGTGGCGTCACAGGCTTGCAACTATTTCTTCGCCTTGGCCACGGCACAGACCAACGTCGAGATTGCCCGTTGTAACTTGGCTTCGGCCGACACCCTTTTTTACTATGCCGAAGGGCGTTACAACATCGGCACCATTACCGAGAACGAGATGCTGCAACTCCAACTCAACCGCCTGCGCGAAGAGAACAACCTCATCGATGCCGAAGCCAACCTCCAGTCGGCCGCCGAGAACCTCCGCAACTACCTCGACCTGCCCACCTCGACACAACTCTGCGCCGTGACCAACGACCACCTGCCACAGTTGGAAATTCCTGTAGCCGAGGCACTTGCATTGGCATTGCAAAACAACCCCGACCCAGACAATTTCCGCCGTTCGCAACTGGAAAGCCGACAGAACCAAGCCTACGTCCGTGCCAATACCGGACTCAAAGCCGACCTCTATCTCCAATTCGGACTCTCGCAGACAGGAACGGAACTGACCGATGCCTACCGTCGCCCCTCGGACATGCAATATGCCTCGGTGACGGTCTCGGTACCCATCTTGGATTGGGGACGAGGCAAAGGGCGCCGACGAGTGGCTCAATCGAATGTCGATCTGGCCGACATCCGTGCCGAACAGGGCATGAAGAGTTTCGTGCAAAACGTCACGCAGATGGTGCAGCAATTCAACCTCCAATCCCGTCGCGTGACGGTTGCCCGACAGACCGACCAGACCGCCATGAAACGATACGAAGTGGCACGCCGACTATATATCTTGGGCAAGAACACTATCCTGGACCTCAACAGCGCTATCGCCGAAAAGGATTCTTCGCGTCGCAACTACATCCAAAGTCTATCGGCCTATTGGTCACTCTATTACGGTCTTCGTTCCCTCACGGGTTACGACTTTGCCCTCCAGTTGCCCATCGCCCATTCCCTACCCTGACATAAGTAGAGAGCATTCCTTTCAAATCCCATTCACACTCCAACCAACCTATTTTATGGATACCCTTTTACCTCCACGCCCCTGGTATATTCGCCACCGTTTTCCTTTGCTGCTTGGCCTCATCGTCTGCTCACTCATCGTCTATGCCATCACCCTTTCCGCAGGACCGAGCCAACTACGCATTGACGCCGACCAAGTGCAATTGGGCGAAGCCACGAACGCCCCCTTCCTCGAGTATATTGATGTAGAGGGATTGGTGCAACCCATTCGCACGCAACGGATTAACACCCTCGAATCGGGCTGCGTGACACACATCCTGGCCGAAGAGGGACAGACTCTTCATGTCGGAGACACCATCCTCATCCTCTCCAATCCCGACCTGGAGCAGACCATTGCCGACTTGCGCGACGAACTGGAACGACAGGAAACATCCTATCAGGAGAAACTCCTGGAGCAGGAGAAACTCCGCCTCTCGTTGAGCAAACAGGCACTCCAGACCAGTCACGAACAACAGCGATTGGACAAGAACATCCAGTTGGACCGAGAGGAGCACCGCATGGGCATCAAGAGCAAGGTGCAACTGGACCTCTCCGAAGACGAATACCGCTATCAGCAGCAACGCACCGAATTGGAGTTGCTCTCCTTGCGCAACGATTCTGCCACCGCCTCGCTTCGCGCCCAAATCATGGAGCGCGACATGGAACGCGAAAAAAAGAAATACCTCCGTTCCGCTGCCCGACTGAAAGATCTGGTGGTTCGCGCTCCCTGCGATGGTCAACTCAGTTTCATCTCCGCCACCCTGGGACAACGTGTCAACACTGGCGAACAGATAGCCGAAATCAAGGTTCTGACCAGTTACAAAGTACATGCTGCGCTCAACGAATATTACGTCGAACGTATCTCGGCGGGACTGCCTGCCAGCATCCACCAACAGGGGCAGACCTACCCTCTCCACATCAGTCGAGTGGTACCCGAGGTGCACAACCGCACCTTCGATGTGGATCTGGTCTTCGAAGGCGATTGCCCCTCCAATATCCGAATCGGCAAGTCCTACATGGTCAAGGTGGAACTCGGCAAGGCGGACAACACCGTCGTCATTCCCCGTGGCGATTTCTACCAACACACCGGCGGACGTTGGCTCTACCGACTCGATGACTCGGGGAAGCGGGCATTGCGTACACCGGTCAAGATTGGGCGACAGAATCCTTCCCAATACGAGATTATTGAGGGGCTGCAACCCGGCGACCGCATCATTACTTCCGGTTACGACCATCTGGGCGACACCGAAGTACTGATACTGAAGTGAGGTTGTGAGGTTATGAGGTTGGAAGGTTCACCTACCGTTCATCCACTATTCAGCAGGGTCATCGGTAGGTGTTGGCTTTCTGTTTCATGCTACTTTACCCTCTACTCTTTCCATTACCCTTTACCCTCTACTCTCGCCCGCTAAGCCTCTACTGTCAAAAAAATGGACATTTGCACCCCTTGTCCTATTGAAAAGCTCTTTTCCTTGATAAAACAATATCCAATTCTGATTATCTTTGTACCGCGAAAAGGCTTTTTCAATTGAAAGTTGAAAACTGAAAACCGTAAATTGAAAGTTGAATGTTGAAAATTGAAAAAGCCTTTTCGTAATTTGTAATCCGTAATCCGTAATTTGTAATTAGTAATTAGTTTGTAATTTGTAATTAGTAATTTATTATTTATAATTAGTATTATGGCACTTATCCAAATTACCAACCTCCAGAAGGTATTTCGCACCGAACTCGTAGAGACGGTGGCATTGAACAACGTATCACTCTCGGTCGAAAAAGGCGAATTTGTCGCCATCATGGGTCCGTCGGGTTGTGGCAAATCCACTTTGCTCAACATCTTAGGTCTGCTCGACACTCCCACTTCAGGCGAGTATCTGCTCGATGGTGTCGATGTAAGCCAATGTTCCGAGTCCGAGCGCACCGACATCCGCAAGGGCACTTTGGGATTTGTCTTTCAGGCATTTAACCTCATCGAAGACCTCAATGTGGAGGAGAATATCGAACTGCCCCTGCTCTACATGGGGTTGCCCAAGGCCGAACGCCAGCGACGCATCCAGGATGCCATGGAACGGATGAACATCGGACATCGCGCCAAGCACTTCCCAGCCCAACTCTCGGGTGGTCAGCAGCAACGTGTGGCCATCGCCCGCGCCGTAGTTTGCCAACCCTCCCTTATCCTGGCCGACGAACCGACGGGTAACCTCGACTCCAAGAATGGCCACGAGGTGATGGAACTGCTCTCCGAACTGCACAAGGAGGGCACCACCATCGTCATGGTGACCCACTCGCAGAAGGATGCCACCTATGCCGACCGCATCGTCAACCTGTTCGACGGACAAGTGGTAGAGAAGGTGGAACTGTAAGACAATTGATAATTGACAATTGATAGCCTATTAATTGAAAATTGAAAGTTGAAAATTGAAAAGGCAATCAGAGTTCGTAATTTGTAATTAGTAATTTGTAATTAGTGCTTAGAACTTCATGCATTTCTTAAAATCAGCACTCCGATTCCTTTCTCGGCAGAAAGTGTTTACTGCCATCAACGGGATGGGGCTGGCACTTTGTCTGGCCTGTTGCATTATCTTGAGCAGATATCTGTATTGTCAGTTCACCCCCGACAGACACCTCATTGACCCTGAGACCTGCTATACTATCTATCGTCAAAGCGATGACCCCAGAGGCAAGAGAGCCATCTCGGTGAAAGATGCCAAAGATGAGTACGACGACGAGGGAAGGGCTTACCTGGACCAGATAGTGACCGACTGCTGCGACCTCTATGAGTTTCCCAACACGGACGTCAAACTGGGACAGAATACATGGGCATGCAACCTGCTGTATGCCGACAGCACCTTGACACACTTCTGGCACTACGATGTACAGGGCGACGCCGAAGCACTGACCCGCAAGGATGTCTGCTGGATATCGTCCGATTACCTTGCCCAACTGGGATTGACCCCACAGGAGGCTCTTGACACCACCCTCAGCATCAAGATGCAGAACTTTCGTATCGCGGGCATCTTCCAGCATCCCGATGGCGAAGAGATTGTCAATCCAGACATCATCATTCCCTCCCATTCCCTTCCTCATGTACTCCACAACAACTTCTCCATCATCCGCGTGCATCCTGGATTCGATGCTGAGGAGGCCATGAAAAGACTCTCCACCTTTGGAGAAACCGAAAGGCATCACATCATATACAGTGACAACTTCATCAAACACGAAATCGTTCCTTGGCGCAAGAGCTATATGTACTATGACGACTATACCGACGTCGACAAGATGCACCATTACTGCAATGCCACCTTATGCTGGATCTTGGCAGGTGTATTGCTCTTGATTTTTGCCGTAGGCATCATCAACTTCATCAACCTCAATCTGGTATTGTGGCAACGCCGACAGCACGAGGCAGGAGTACGTCGCATCTTTGGCCGACAGAAGCGACAAATCTGTCTGGACCTCTGGATAGAGCATCTGGTGCTCATCGCCGCCGCTATTCTGTTGGCCTGGCTCATCGTGCAATTGAGCACCCCCTACGTAGTCACCATGCTGGGCGACAGCATCGCCGGCACCCGCTTTGACCTGTTACTCACCTCGGGATTCCTGCTGTTGTTACCGCCGTTGGCGATGGCCTACCCCCTGTACCGGCAACTGCACGCCAACCCAATCTCCTTCTTGCAGCAACGAGGAGGCAGCATACAGAGTCTTCGCACCCGTACGATGATACTCGGCTTCCAGTATTTCATCACGCTCACTCTCATGGTGTTATCCCTCTGGATGCGTTCGCACTTGGACTTCCTGCTCAACCAACCGATAGGATTTGACGCCAATCGCGTGCTGCTCTCTCGTCCTGCCTGCTTGTCGGAACTATACGGTTGGAAAAATGGCAAGACATTTTTAGACGACAACCGTGAGGAACTGACCCCTTTATTGGAACAATATGCCGAAAAACTATCGCAAATACCCTGCGTAGAGAGTTTCTGCTTTACCAATTTGAATGACCTACCCATTACCAACAATAATGAGTTTTACTACAATGGGCAGGACGAGAAGCGTACATTGAACAGCATCGGGGTCTCGGAAAGTTGGTTCCAGGTCTTTGGCATCCAGTTGCAAGAGGGAACCATGCCGATTCCATTGGATTTCTTTCCCGAGAAAGAAAGTGACGGGAACATCTTGAACGGATGGTTGGTGAACCGCTCTGCCCTTCATACCTTAGGTTATGAAAGTCTGGACAGTGCCATCGTCCGCCGAAATACCCCTTTAATCTACGCCGCCGACGGTGTGTACGGACTGGAGTTTGCTCCTATCCAAGGCCTCGTCGGAGACCACTATTCCAGTCATCGCACCCTGGGTATCTCCCCTTGCATCTATTGCATTGAGACAGAAGAGGAGCAGAAATACTGGCGCGAAGACAGTTATATCGCCATCCGTTGCCACGATGGGCAGCAGCGACAGTTGATGAACGAGGTAGAGAAATTGCAGAAGGAGATTTTTCCCTCCTATACCCCTGTCTATCAATGGATGTCCGACATAGTCGATGAGCAATACAAGAGCGACCGAATGATAGCCGACGTATATACACTCTTTGCGGCCATTGCCATTATCATCTGTTGCCTCGGTCTGCTGGGACTATCGTTCTACGACATCCGTCAGCGCTATCGCGAGATTGCTATCCGCAAGGCGCATGGTGCACATCGCCAAGACCTGTACCTCCGTTTAGGGCACAAGTACATTGCCGTACTGCTCGTTGCCTTTGTACTGAGCATTCCCGTCACCTATCTGTTCATCCACAGCTACACCGAAACCTTTGTCGAAAGTGCTCCCCTCACACCAATCATATATGTCGAGGCTTTCGCCATCGTGTTGCTCATCTCTCTCCTTACCCTCATCTACCAGTTGGAGCGAGCAGCCCGGGTCAATGTTGCAACTACCATCAAGACAGATTAAATCATGTTCCGCCACTATCTAATTATCGCTTTTCGTAACCTGATGCGCAACAAGTTCCAATCGTTGTTTACGATTGTGGGACTGGCAGTAGCATTCTATTGCTTTGGCTTCTTTGCCTATTTTGTCCATGCCTATGCCACTTGGGACGAATACTACGAGAAACACGACAGGGTCATCCAACTTCTCAATACCAAAAGCGGAGATGAATCCGAAAGTGGCATTACGGATGATCAAATCCAAAAGTTGCAGCAGCGCTTTCCAGAGGTAGAGGCAGTATTCCGCTATGTAGATAAGAGTGTATTGTTTGAAGCCACCGATAGCCGTTTCCTAAAACGAATGAATGTTATCGAGTGTGACACCTGTCTGCAATATATCTATGAGCCTACTCTGCTGGCAGGAGACTGGGTGTCGGCAAAGACTGCCGACTACAGCATAGTGCTTTGTCAAAGCACTGCCATCCAATTATATGGGTCTGTAGAGGAGGCCATAGGTCAACAATTATACAGTACCTCGGTTCGGCAGAGAGATCGCACTCTTGGTTGGGAGGAAAGATATCACGAAACCAACCTATTAGGGCAAGAGAAAATCTATACCATCCGTGCCGTGGTGGAAGATCTGCCCTACAATTCCTCTCTTTCAAGCAACAAAACCTTCAATGCTTGGATATTCAATGGTTGGCTCAAAGACCTGGAGCAAAAAGACCAGGCATTAGCGAATAAACATCTCTATTTATCAGACGTTTTCAACACGCGGATTCTACTGCAGGAAGGGACAGACATTACCGATTTCTGCCAGCGGCTCGAAGAGGCCAATATCGCCCACCAAGATACATACAACATAGGTGAACGTTTGATCAGCAGCACCTTGGACGGATATCATCTGAAAGCCCATCGAATCTTGTTTGCTAAAAATCCCATCCTAAAATGGATTGGCTTGATGATCATCCTCCTGCCTGGAGCTGTCATTTTGCTGTCCGCCCTGAGCAATTTCTTCCACTTGCTGCTCTCCAATATCTTGTTGCGCCGTCGCGAATATACATTGCGTCGAGCACATGGAGCACATACGTTCGACCTCTGGTGCATGGTCAGCACCCAAATCATTGTGTCGCTCCTACTGGTGGGCGCGTGCACCTTGGTCATCGTCAAAATCGGTGCTAAGTGGTTTCAGATTGGTGATTTCATCCCCAACACAGAGGTCATGTTGGAGCACACCTGTCAGCACATTGGACTACTGTTGGTCCTGGGACTCCTGATTGCCTGGATGGCAGTAGTCAGAGTCCGCAAAGACTCTCTGCAGGAGTCGATGCAGACCACCACGGGGCAGAAACCTAAACGCCATCTGGTGCGCCATCTGCTGCTCGGCTGGCAACTCACGGTGGGTTATTTCTTCCTGGCCACCCTGATGGCTTTGGTGTGGCAAATCAAAGAGAAAGACGACTCGTACCTACCCCAATTGTCTGATGCTGAGAAAGAGGAAATCATCACGCTGCCATTTAATATCTCTGCCGGCACTAATTATGACATGACTGTAATCAATGAATGGAGAGATGCCCTCAAAGCCATTCCCTCTATCAAAGATTTCAGTTTTGAAGAACCAATCTTAAGGAATATTAGTTTCAATATGGTTAGAATAAATGATAGTCCCGATACAATATCTACGCACTACGAGTCTTTCTCAAGAATAAGAGCAGAAATGCTGAAAATATCCTTATTGGAAGGTGAATGGCCTAAAAATTATAACGAGGTTGTGGTCGATCGAAACTTTGCAGAAAAACACCCTGTCTCTATCGGCGACAGACTGACCCTGTGTGTAGGTTATGACGGTGGAACGTATGTCATCTCTGGCATCATAGACAACTATTTGGCACAAAAGTCTGGACCTTTGTTCAGCTATACAACGGATTGTTACTATCAAACGGGCAGTGACAACTACACTTTCGGAAGGTTCACTTGCCGCAGTTACCCCGGTCAAGCTGACCAGATGCGCAAAGACCTCCAAAAACTGATCCATGACAAGGTGGATATGGCAAAGAGGATGGCTCTCCCCCTGCCCAGTCTATTGGACGATATCAAGGGTTGCAACGAACTGTACTATTTTTCTACGATAATCAATATCCTGGCAGGCATTGCCATGTGTCTGGCTCAGTTGGGCATCTACTCCTCCATTGCAACCGACTGCGCCACCCGCCGGAAAGAGATGGCTATCCGCAAAATAAACGGTGCAAAGGCACACCACATTGCCTTACGCTTCTGCCGCATCTACGGATTGCTTCTTGCCATCTCGATGTTGATAGCCATACCCATTCTCTACATTCTGCTGTCTTATGCCAAAGAGAATATTGGCCATCTCATAACCATCTTCAACTATGGTCCACTCTTCTGGCTGAGCACTGCCGCCGTCATGATTTCGCTGATTGCCATCGCCACGGGTTGGCAAGTATGGCGCATAGCAAGAATACAACCCGCCGAAGTCATCAAGAGCGAATAAGTAGTTGGTCAAAAATAATAAAGTAACAACTAAAACTTCTCCCCCTAAATATGTTCCGCCACTATCTGATTATCGCTTTTCGCAATCTGATGCGTAACAAGTTCCAATCGTTGTTTACGATTGTGGGACTGGCAGTAGCGTTCTTTTGTTTCGGCATCTGCGCCTACTTTGTGCACGGATGGCTGACCATAGACGATTATTACGCTAATCGCGACCGCACCATTGAGCTTCGGCAAGAGGAGAATGTGATGGGTATCTTGGAGGAGCAGTTCGACAAAGTGATTCAACACTTCCCCGAAGAGATAGAGGCTATCTGTATATTCTCGAAAGGCGAAGACCGCGTGTATAAGTACCGGGATATGGAACTGGACCCATTCCCCGTCATAAACTGCGACACGACCCTGCGCCATATCTTCGCGCCACGACTGTTGGCAGGCAGTTGGATAGCCGCCGAGACGATGCCCAACAGTATGTTGCTCACCGAACGATATGCCATACAATTGTTCGGTTCGCCAGAAGAGGCCATCGGACAGCAAATCACGCAGTGGGTAAGAGTCAACCCCTACGATACGGACGGGGACAACGAAATCAAGAAACGGAACTTTACCGTTCAGGCGGTTGTAGAAAATCTGCCATACAACAACTCGATAGACGCATTCGGCGACTTGGGAACCTGGATCATGAATGACGAGGGAGGCCTTCAAACCCGGGGTGGCTATATCTATACAAACCGCATCCTGCTACGCGAAGGCACAGACTTCGACCTCTTTGCTAAGCGTCTGAAAGAGGCACATATCAAACACTCAGAACACACCTTTGACCATGGAGTACCCTACGTCAGATATATCGAGGCATATTGGCCTGGAGACATTGATACCCTATTCGGCAGTCACACCCAGTTCATAGGAGCCTTAGCCCTGATACTGCTGCCAGGCGTGCTTATCTTGCTATCGGCCCTCAGCAACTTCTTCCACCTGCTCATCAGCAGCATCCTGCTGCGCAGGCGTGAATATGCTTTGCGTCGTGCACACGGAGCGCATACCCTCGACCTCTGGAAGATGCTCAGCGTGCAGATTGTCGTCACCATGTTGTTGGTAGGCGGTGGCTCTATGCTCATCATCCAACTATGCGCCTCTATGATGCATATCAGCAACGACGGCCAGCTGATGGCCATACTCGATACAAACGAATTGCTCTGGCAGAGCGCACAGCACCTGGCCATCCTGCTGTTGATAGGGTTCGTAGTGGCCTGGTTGGCTGTGGCACGCTTCCGTCGTGACTCATTGCAGGAGTCACTCAAGACCTCCACCGGCCACCGCCCAGGCCGACATGTGTTGCGCAATGTACTGATGGGCACACAAATGAGCATCGGCTTTCTTTTCCTCATCCTGCTCGCAGCGCTTATTCTCTTTGGGCGCGACATGGAAAACAATTACCTACCCTGGCTCTCCAAAGAAGAGAAGCAGACCATCATTGCCGTGCCGTGCGACTGGAAGGACATGAAAAAGACCCGGTCTATAAAGGCCGACGTTGAAGCTATTCCCTCCGTAACGGGACTGCTGTGCGACTATTGGGGTGGTCATGATATAGTCCACGGATATAGGAGTGCCCTTGCTCTCAACCCAGCAGGTGATACCATCCGTACCCATGAATTGGTATTGGTCAAAGACTATCTGAAGTTTGTCCATGTACCGCTGTTGGAGGGCCGACTACCGGAGACACCAAATGAAATCGTCGTGGATCCTCTCTTCGTTGAGCAGCATCACCTCGGCATCGGAGATCAAATGGATGTACTTGCCTCTCTGATGGGGGGCTGGCAATCTACCGATGGAAAATTACCCGACTTTCAAGATGGAAAATTACCCAACTTTCGTTTTACGATAGTGGGTGTAATCGATAACATATTGGCCAAGAGTCAATTCATGACAAATGGACCACGGAGTCGGTTAAACTGTTATTACCGATTCTATGACGAATGTTGTGACCAACTTGTCATCAAGTGCGCCCCAGACAAAATCACCGAGACACGCCAGGCGCTCAATGACATTATGCACCGTCACGGCATCTGGCCACAAGATAGATTCGAAAAGATGCCTACCCTCTATGAGAGTATCAAGAAGCGAAGCGAGATGATATACCAAATCATCGACCTCGGTTGGCTCTTCACCGCCATAGCCATTGTCATCACCATGCTGAGTGTCTATTCGGCCATCACGATGGACACCACTGCCCGCCGCAAGGAAATGGCCATCCGCAAGATAAATGGAGCTAAGGCACACCACATTGCCCTTTGGTTCGGTCGCCTCTACATCCTCCTGTTGGGGGTATCGGCTGCCATCACCTTCCCCGTGACCTACATCCTGTTCCTCTACATCAACACAGGCGAAAGATTAGTTTGCCGCGAAACGGCCGCCTACGCCCTACTCTTCTACTTCGCCATCCTGCTGTGCATGACCCTCTTCGTGGCCCTCACCATAGGAGTGCAGATTTGGAAAATTGCCCGAATACAACCTGCCGAGATTGTCAAGGAGGAGTGACAATCCCATCATTGTACGGTTCATACAGAAACACGTCCCATAAAACAAATTTGAGATGCATCTCCCAAGGTGCATCTCAATATTTTATACTGCTACTTATAAATATCATTTGTTTTATTCTTTTTCATTCGGTGTTCCTTAAAACCCTCGCGAAGGCAGAAATCAGAATTGAAGGATAAACGAAGCTCCGCCCTGCTCGTTGGTCGAACAGGAGAGCGAGCCCTTGTGCAGGTTCATGATTTGACGGCTCAGGGCAAGACCGATGCCGGAACCTGTTGATTTAGAAGTATAGAAAGGGAGGAAAATCTCTTCGCGCTTGCTGGACGGAATACCGGGACCACGGTCACTCACCGTAATACGGGGAGTACCTTCGGGAGCCGATGCCGTGATGGTGATGGCCGGGAGATTTTCCTCCTTCAACGTTGCCAACCGAACAGGTCCAATAGCCTCGATGGCATTCTTGACCAAGTTGATGAGAATCTGCTTCACCTGCGTCTCGTCACACAGCAAACGAAGTCCCTGCGTGCATTGCACCGAGATATCCACGTCCGCATAAAGACGCTCGACGTGTTGCAGCAGGGAGCGGGCCTCCACCTCACGCATCTGAGGTTTGGGCAAATGGGTCAGTTCGTAGTAACTGTCCAGAAACTGCTTGATCGAGGAACATTGTTCATGAATCACCTCGACCGCCTCGTGTGTATCTTCGGGTGAATAATCACGCCGCAACATATCTTCACTGATCGAGATGATCGGAGTGACACTGTTCCGCAACTCATGCGTCATGATGCGGAGGATGCGGTCATAGTACATTCGCTTGGTTTCCAACTCCATCTGACTCTGTCCATAGGCCGCCATGATACGGTTCATGTCCTCATACATACGGCGCAGTTCGGCGTCGTGCGTTTGGGGAAACCGGCTCATGGTCTCTTTGTTCAATAGGCAACCCAGGAAATACTTGACCTGGTCGGGCAGGAACGATGCCCCCTGCCACAGCACCACCAACAGCACCACACAAACCACACCACATCCCACCAGCGCCAACGTGCTCCACCCACTCACCCATCCGTAGGAGAGCAATGCTCCCGACGCGATGAGCAAGAGGGCCAAGCCCAGCATATAGAGGTGGTAATGGTGCTGTTTCATACCAAAGTCCCGAATTTCTTGAGTTTGTTGTAGAGCGTCTGTCGCGATATACCCAGATGCTCGGCAGCGTTGACCAGATTGCCGTTTTCCTGCTCGATGACCGTCAGGATGTGCTTCTTTTCCAGTTCCTCGAGCGACAGTTGCTGGTCGGCAGCCAGCCGGTCGTGCAACGTAGCCGCCTCCGCCACCAACTGAGCGGTCTGTTGTTTGGCCCGATGTTGCTCAATGGCCCTCTCCAGTTTTTCGACCAATACCTCGTTGTTCCACGGTTTGGTGATGAAGTCCTCCGCTCCTTGCTGCACACTACGCACGGCCAGATCGATGTCGCCGAAGGCGGTAATCAGCACCACCGCCGGCGGATTTGGCATCTCGTTGATGCGGTTGAGCCAAAAAAGTCCCTCTTCGCCATCCAACTTCGAGGAGGGCAACACGTTACTGCTACCCACCTTGTCGAAATTCATGTCCAGCAACACCACATCCACGTCCCCGGCTTGCAACAGGGCGGGAATGAGTTTGGGGTCGGGCACCGTCACCACGGTACGGAACACGCCGTTCAGCACCAGTTTCAGGGCTCGGAGCACCGACTGGTTGTCATCGATAATCAGTATCTTATAGGGATTCATGGGGAATCTCGGTGATGGAGAAATAGTGTTCGCGCAACGGTTTGCTGACTGGCTTGCCCGTCAAACGGATAGTTTGATGCAGACGCAGGTCGGCCGACGAGGCACCGATATGCAATGTATAGGCCCCTGGAGCAATGTTCCACTGGCGCTTACCTTGGTTCGAGTAATAACCCAACTGCTCGGTGAAGAGACGAATACGGACCGTGCGGGTCTGACCCGGTTTCAACGACACGCGGGCAAAACCCTGCAACTGAATAGGACGGATCGGAAGACCCTCATCGGCAGGCGAGAGATAGAGCTGTGCCACCTCGTCCGCCTCGACCGAACCCGTATTGGTGACTTGGAACGAGAGGTCGATTGCCTCGGCATCCGTACGGAAGACCGAATCCACCTGTAAGTTGCTGTAATCGAAAGTGGTATAGGACAATCCATAACCGAAAGGCCAAGCCACACGCGGATCGGGCGTAGCCGAATAGTTGTAACAGAGAGGTTCATAGACCTCGGTGTTGGGATAAGAGACACTCAACTTGGCCGACGGAGCGACACGGCCATACAGGATGTCGGCCACGGCGTTGCCTCCCTCTTCACCTGGATACCAGGCCTGGATGACAGCGGCACAGCGTTGAGCCAACCCCTCAATGACCTGAGCACGACCACCGAAGACCACCAGCACCACTGGTTTGCCCGTAGCGATGAGCGACTCGACAAACTGCTCCTGACGACCTGGCAGACGCAGACCCGGACGGTCGCGGTTCTCGCCACACAACAGCACATTCTCACCCACGGCAGCGACAATGACGTCGGCCTGACGTGCCAGACGGAGCGCCTCCTTGGGGTCGGCTTTCTCGCCCGACTCTACACGACGCTGCAAGTTCTTGTACTTACGGGCGCGCTGGTCGCCATCCTGAGCAATCTGAGTCTCAATGCCTTCCGTCCAGTCACAACCGCGCGTATAGAGCAACGAAGCCCCTTGTGGTTGACTCTTTTCCATACCCTCGCGCAGAGAAACGATGTGCGGGTGCTCGGCATCGACCTCTGCCTGCTTCCAGAAATAGAGCATGGCCGGGTAAGAATAGTCGCCACACATGGCCCACATCGAGTTGGCATTCGGACCCGTGAGCAAGACCTTGGGCGTACCCTTCAACGGCAATACACCATTGTTCTGAAGCAATACAACCGACTGAGTGGCAATATCATACGCCGTTTTTCGCTCTTCGGGCGAATCCAGTACGATAGGGTCGGTGCTATAGAGATAAGGTTGCTCGTCCAACAAGCCCGACACATATTTGTGACGCAACACATTCTTGACCGCACGTTCCAACGTCTCGGGCTGAATCAACCCCTCGTCCAACGCCTGCTGGAGGTAGGCGTAGTTAGAACCGCGCGGAAAATCGACGTCGTTGCCAGCCTGGATGGCGGCCACCGCTTTGTGCAGACGGTCCGGCTGGTCGGGCAACTGGTCGATGGAACCGTAGTCGCTCACCATCATTCCGTTGAAACCCACATAGTTGTGCAGAATATCCTGCATAATCTCCGCATTGGCAACACACTTGGTGCCATGCACCGCATGGTAACCCGTCATCACCACCCGACTGCCTGCCAGGCGGATCATCGTCTCGTGGGGCAACAGGATCTCCTCCATCAACTCCTTCTCGTCGGCATCACCGCCACCTCCGTAACCCAGAAAGTGCTTCGAGCAGGTGGCTACGCCCCGTTTCAAGTCGCCCTGTTGCAAACCCTTGGCAAAGGCCACACCCATCACGGCCGAGAGGTATGAATCCTCGCCATACGACTCTTCCAGGCGGTTGAAACTGGGATTTCGGCACACATCGACCATCGGCGAGAGCGACAGCACGCCACCCATCCGGCGCATGTCGGTAGCCGTCTGCCAAGTCTTCCGTTCTGCCAATTCGGGATTGAACGAACCTGCCTGACCAATCTGTTGCGGATAGACCGTAGCGCCACGGGCATTGACACCCGACAAAACCTCCTCGTGGAAGAGGGCAGGAATGCCGTTCGGCGTATTTTCCATGAGCCATTTCTGCATCTTGACCACCTGGTCGCGCCACACGTTGGCATCCCACGGCTTCTGGGAGGTGAACTGTGAGAAATGACCAATACCGTCGGCCAGTTCGGCCCTGCACTTGGCCTCGTCCAAGTTCCCTTGTTCGTCAAAGTACTCGTTCATATAACCGCTTCGCAACTGAGCAATGCGTTCGGCATTAGACATGTTCCGATAGAGTTGATCTATACGCTGTTCCATATCGTCGGAGCTCTTGGTTCCGCAACCTGCCATACATACGGCAAGCGAAAGAAGGGGGAATAGTTTGTTTTTCATAAAGAGTGAAATTGTCCATGCCAAAGGTACACTTTTTCCGACAATTATGCAAACAGAAGGGCCAAATATTGCACAAAATGCAAACATTGTGGTAAGATAATGTTATAAAATGTAAAATATCAGCCCGAAAAATGGGCATTTGCAAGAAAAATAACTATCTTCGCTGTCGCGCAATCGACATATCACACCTATTTATATATACATTATTTCTATGAAATCACTCTTGACATTATCTTTGGCGACGATGCTGGCAGTGCCCGCATTGGCGCAGAAAGTACCAGCTGGCGGCAAAGCCATCAGCCCAGACATGATTGGTATCTTCTTCGAGGACATCAGTTACTCGGCCGACGGTGGCTTGAACGCCGACCTTATCCAGAACGGTTCGTTCGAATACAACGGCGCCATCCGCGACGAGTGGGGTGCCACTACGGCTTGGCGTCAACTCCGTCCCGGCCACTCGCTCGGCACCTTCGAGGTGAAGGGCCAGTCTCCGCTCAACGAGAACAATCCCAACTACTTGCACATCACCGTCGAGCGTGTAGGTCACTACTACGACTACAACGGTTGGACCGGTTACGGCCTCCGCAACGACGGCTGGGACGGCATCTCGGTCAAAGCCGGCGAGAAATATGACTTCTCCATGTTCGCCCGTCCTGCCAAGGGTCTCATGCAGGCTCGCGTTGTCCTGGTGGGCGAGAAAGAGGTAGAGGCCGAAGGTCCTCGTGGCAAGTACAAGCGCCGCGAACCTGTCATCCTGGCCGAAGACACCTTGAAACTCAATGCCGGCGCTACTTGGCAAAAATATGCTTGCACCCTGACTGCCAACCAGTCATGGCAGAAGGCTCACCTCGAAGTGCTCTTCCTCACCGTAGGCACCGTCGATGTCGATATGTTCGCCCTCGTGCCACAAGACACCTACAAGGGGCATGGCCTCCGCCGCGACCTCTGTGAGGCGCTGGCTGGCTTGCAACCTAAATTTATGCGCTTCCCTGGCGGCTGTGTCGTACACGGCGGTGGCGACGGATTCTGGAACACCTATATGTGGAAGAACACCATCGGACCAAAGGAGGCACGCAAGCAGATGAAGAACACCTGGGGCTACAACCAGAGCTTCGGGTTGGGCTACTTCGAGTACTTCCAGTTGTGCGAGGACATGGGTTGCGAACCATTGCCAATCCTCCCCTGCGGCGTATCGTGCCAAGGCACCAACGGCGGTTGGGGCATGAAGGGTCAGGCACAGGATGTCTGCCCGATGGAAGACATGGAACAGTGGACGCAGGACGCCCTCGACCTCATCGAGTGGGCCAACGGCGACGTCACCACCACCTGGGGTAAGAAGCGTGCCGAGGCTGGTCACCCAGCTCCTTTCAACCTCAAGTACCTGGGCATCGGCAACGAGGAACGTATCTCGCCCGAGTTCACCGAGCGCTTTAAATATATGTACGAGCGCATCACCAAGGCCTATCCCGACATCATCATCGTGGGCACCGCCGGTCCAGGTTCACATCCTAAGAACTGGGACTACGAGAATGGCTGGAAGTTGGCCGACGAGATTGGTCTGCCCATCATGGACGAGCACTACTATGAGCCACGCGAGTACTTCCAGACCAGCAAGCAGTACGACTCCTATCCCCGCGACCGCAAGACCAAGGTCTATCTGGGCGAGTATGCTGCCAAGGACAAGAAACTCATCGATGCCCTCTCGGAGGCCCTCTACCTCATTCACGTAGAGCGCAACGGCGACGTTGTCTGCATGACCAGCTATGCCCCACTCTTTGCCAAGAAGGGCCACTACAGCTGGAACCCCGACCTCATCTACTTCGACAACGACACCACCATCCTCACCTGCAGCTACTACGTACAGCAGCTGTTCGGCCAGCACTTCGGCGACTACTACTATGACCCTGCCATCAGCAAGGACAACAAGAACGTCGATGCCAGCATCGTGCTCAACTCCAAGAAGAAGGAACTCTACATCAAGGTAGCCAACATCGGAGACAAGGCCGAGTCGCTCCAGTTCGACCTGAGCAAGTTCAGCGTCAAGAAGAACGCCACCCTCATCACCCTATCCGGCACCGACCCGATGGCCGAGAACAACTTCGACGCTCAGCCTATCCAACCTCAGACCTCTGCCCTCACGGTCAGCAAGGCGCTGAAGTTCGAGGCAAAGCCTTATTCGTTCTCCGTCATCAAGATCAAGCTGTAACGACACGGCTATTCCCCATTGGAACGGACCACTACACTCGCCTGCCTATCCCCCATAGGCAGGCGAGTTTTTTCTTACTGTCCGGTTGAAATGATAAAAAAGCAAGCCTGAAGGGCTGGCAAGAATACAGGCAGGTGGTAAGCGAAGCGCAACCCCTGCTATAAGGTATATATCACAGAGAAAGCCCAGAATGGGCGGCAGAATCCTCCAGCAATGCTCCACCTTTCCCTCTTTCTGCCACCCCTTCGGGGTTTGGGATGCTCTCGTTCCTCAACGCAGGGGTTGTACCCCTGCCTGTGGTCTACCACCCCTTTGGGGTTTATTTGGATCAACCGTACTGTATGAGTTTTTTTCACCCTCCAACCTCGCCCCACCCTTCATCCTCTCTCGCGGTAATGAAAGAGTCGCATTTGAATCGGAATTGGGTACGTATTTGCCTATTGTCGGGTATCACATTTTTTCAATCACCAATCGATACCCAATCGATACCCAATCGATACCCGACCCTCACCGCGATAGGGGGTCAATGGTGGGGCAAGGGAGAATACCGTCCTGTCGCTACACGCTTGAAACATGGAAATAGCAAAATGATAGCGTGAAGGGGAATTAACGTTCAAAATAGAGAAAAAAACTATAGAAACAGAGGTTAGATGGAGAAATCATCTATCTTTGCACCTCCAAAAACATTTCAGTTGAAAAAGGAACTTCGGTTTGCAACCCATTTGCAAAACATAGATAGTATCTTTGCACCGCGATACACTTCAAGGTGCGTCTAAAACTGGCTTTTAATCAAAACAAAAACTTCTAACAATCGCCTTATTGTACGAAGTGAAGAAACCCTATTCCCTGACTTGGCCATAAGGGGGAGGGAGGAACCACACTCGCCTCGGCGGTTTTAGAACCTTCAAAATCAAAAACAATTACGAGCAACAAGAAATGAGAAAATTATTGGCTTTATTGGGACTATTACTGATTTGCCACAACATCGAAGCAGCTAAAATTACTGGTGTCGTCAAGGACCGGAACGGAATGACTATTCCATTTGTATCGGTGGCAGAAAAAGGAACTACCAACGGTGCTATGTCCGATGCGGACGGCCGGTTTGTCATTAAGGTAAAGACATTGCCCACCACACTGGCCTTCAACTGCGTCGGGTTCAACGACGTAGAGCAGGCGGTCTCCAAGAACGTAGAAAAGATTACGGTAGAGATGGAAGAAAAGACCTCTCTGCTGGACGAAGTGCAGATTGTGTCCAAGTATGGACGCAGCCGCACCGACAACGTCATCATCGGCGTGGAGAACATCCAGATGGCCGAGATGGCCAAGATGCCCGCCCTGATGGGCGAAAGGGACATCATCAAGTCCATCCAGTTGCTGCCCGGCATCAAGTCGGAGGGCGATGGTTCGTGCGGTTTCCAGGTGCGCGGCGGTACGGCAGCGCAGAACCTCATCCTGATTGACGATGCTCCTATCTATAATGCAGGTCACTTGATGGGCGTGTTCTCGACCTTCAACGACGATGCCTTGACCAACGCCTCGCTCTACAAAGGTGCCATCCCTGCGCAGTTCGGCGATGCCTCGTCGTCGGTGTTTGACATCAAGACCCGCAGCGGCGCCATGGACGAGTATTTCGGCAACGCCACCGTCGGACTCCTGTCGTCGAAGTTCACCTTGCACGGACCCATCGTCAAGGAGAAGGCTTCGTTCTTCCTCTCGGCCCGTCGCACCTATTTCGAGATCTTCCTGAAACCGACCGAGAAGTACCGCGACAAGGTGTTGAACTTCTACGACATCAACTCGAAGGTCACCTACAAACCCACCAAGAACGGCACGCTGAACGTCATGTTCTTCCGTGGTCGTGACAACATGGACATGGGCAACCACATTGCCGAAATCCATTGGGGCAACACGGCAGCCACGGCAGACTACAAACACAGCTTCAACCACACGGTGAGTGCCAAGACTTCGTTGATTTACAGCAAGTACGACTTCAAGGAGTCGATGGACATCCTGAAAATCAAAGAGAGCTTCGGCGGCAACCTCATCCACCATGCTGCCCGCGAGGAGGTGGTCCTCTCTCCGACCGACGGACTGAAGTTCAACGTCGGCGCTCAGTTTGACCACGTCAGCCTCACGTCGGGCGAGTTTGAATACAGCAATGGCCGCAAGGAGAAGGAACAGCGCAAGGGCGACGAGATCTCCTATTGGGCAGGTGGCGACTGGACGGCAGCGTGCGGACTGGAACTCTCGGCCGGCGTGCGAGGCATTGTGTTTAAGGCTCTTAACGACGAGAGCAAGAAACAATACGCCCTGTGGGAACCGCGCTTCAGCGTCAAGTACGCCCTGACCGACAACCAGAGCATCAAGGCAGGTTACTGTCGCACCTCGCAGTTCGTGCAGGCCATCATGGACAATGGTATGTCGTCCCCCATCGGGCGCTCCATCATGGCAGGCAAGAACATCAAACCGCAGGTGTCGGACCAAGTGAGTGCCGGTTTTGCCACCGAGATATTGGACCAGAAATATGAGTTCAGCATCGAGGGCTACTACAAGAAAATCGACAACGTCTATGACTACGTGGACGGCAAGACGCAATTCTCGTCCATGTATATGGAGGAGTTGGTCACCAAGGGAATGGGCCGTGCCTATGGCGTGGAGTGCTTTGCCAAAAAGAACGTGGGTGACTTCTCAGGCTGGATTTCCTACACCCTGTCGTGGTCGGAGAACAAAGTAAACGGCATCAGCAACAACCGCTGGTACACCGCTGCCAACGACCGCCGGCACGATGTCTCGATTGTCGCTATGTACAAACTGAACAAGACTTGGGACTTCTCTGCCACTTGGGTTTATACCTCGGGACAGGCCTTGACGGCACCGAGCGCGAAATATGACCTCGACGAGTTCACACACTATTATTATGCCGAGCGAAACGGATACCGCGCTCCTGCCTATCACCGCATGGATATTGGTGCCACCAATACCAAGGAGCGGCCTCGCTACACACGCATCTGGTCTTTCGGCATCTACAACCTCTACAATCACTATAATCCCTACGTCATCACCTTCGAGAACGATGACGAGAAAGCCACGGGCACCAAGACTACTCAGTACTCGCTGTTCGGTCTGATACCTTCGGTTTCCTATACAATAAAGTTTTAAGGTCGCTTCGCTGGTGAGGTTGCTTCGCTTGTAAGGTTTTAAGGTTATGAGGATAGTTACATTAAGATGCCCTATGCTGGTATAATACCTTATAACCTAATAACCTTAAAACCTTACAACCTAATAAAGCAACCTAAAAACCTAAAAACCTAAAAACCTAAAAACCTAAAAATTATGAACAGAATACTCTATATATCACTATTGCTCAGCGCCTTGTGCAGTTGCACCAAGGAGATTGAGCTCGACTATCGAGACATCGAACCGGTCCCCGTCATCGAGGGACTGCTGTCACCCGACTTGGCCGAGGTGAAGATTACACGGACCCGTAATATGAATGACTCCGTCAAGACGCGCGGCCAGAAGGTCGATGAGGTCAAAGTGCTGTCGGACAAGGGCCTGACCTACGACTTCGCCTACGACAAGGACGGCATCTACCGACCCACCACCACCATCAAGCCTCAGGAGGGCGAGACCTATACCCTCTACGTGACCATCGATGGCGTGGAGTATGTCGGCTCCTCCACCATGCAGACCACCATGCGTATCACCGAACCCCAGTTTGTCTGGGCGGAGCTGATGGACTGGATGCAAGTCATGGAGTTTGAGTCGATCAATGTTCCTGACGACGAAGAGGTCTATGGGTGGGTACGCATCCACCGCAACAGGAAAATCTACTTCTCGGACGTAGGCAAGACCACAGGCAACTCGCCTTTCGATATTGGGCTGTACTACGACTCGGATGTAGAGATGGATGACGAGATGATTCTCTACAACGGCGACACACTCCACCTGGAGGTGCGCACCATCGAGAAAAAGGTCTATGACTACCTCAGTGAGTACAACTCGGGGCACATGAACCCCAAGCAGTTCTTCACACCGTCGGAGGAGGGCAAAGTTTGCTTAGGCTACTTTGCGGTTTATGGCAATGTGACCTACGAAACCATCTATGTAAAGACCCCTCATGAGTGATACCGTTTGCCCAATTGGACAACCAATATTCCCCCTCAAGCCAAGGCGCAAAGCACGGCTTGAGGGGGTTAATATTGACTGTTTTGCCAAACTCAGTTGACACACAATGGATTGCATTTCTACATTTTTACATCAAAAAACCAAATGGAAGGACATCGTTTGAACGCAATCCCTTACCTTTGCATCCAGAATAACCCCAATAGGCACAGCCGAAAAGAAAAACCAAATGATTATTACTCGAACCTTACATTGTTTCAACAACTAAGAGTTTATAGATCATCCCCATTGTTCTATTTGCCGCGTGCAATCATAGGACAAGTTTTTTTGTTGACTGTACAGAATCCAAACTACTTGGAAGGACAGACCCACCCAAAGTTTGCCATCCTTCGTTACGATTATTCTAAATTTGAAATCTGATAGTATTACAACCTGTTTCACTAAAAAATCTAAAAACTCATGAATCAATCCCATTTACACATGAAATGGTGTTTGGCTATCCCCTTGCTCCTTGCATCGCAATGGGCTATGGCACAGACACGCACCATCACAGGAAAGGTGACCGACTCGACGTCGGAACCATTGGCTGGAGTAAACGTCACTGTCAAGGGAACCTCACAAGGTACCATTACCGATGTGGACGGTAAGTTCACCTTGACCCTCCCGGACGGAAAGAAAGAACTGGAGGCATCCTACATTGGATTTGCCACCCAAACCATTGCCATTGGCGCATCAAGCGACATCCGAATCAAGTTGACCGAAGAACTGTCGGACCTGGAAGAGGTAATCGTGGTCGGTTACGGCACGATGCGTAAGAGCGACCTCACCGGTGCAGTAAAAGCCATAAGTTCGGACGACTTCAAGTTGGGCAGCAACCTGACCTCACAGCAGTTGATGCAGGGACAGTTTGCCGGTGTGAACATCACCATGAACTCCGGAAAACCAGGTGGAACCTCTTCTATCCGCGTTCGAGGAGGAACATCCATCCATGCCAGCAACAACCCACTCTACGTCGTGGACGGAGTGCCGTTGAATGCAGGTGCCGATGCCAGCCACACCAAATTATCGCAGGATGTGAGCACCGATGCCTTCGACCTGGAGGCAAGTGATCCGCTCTCCTTGATCGACCCCGAGGATATCGAGTCCATCAACGTGTTGAAAGATGCATCGGCCACTGCCATCTTCGGTTCGCGTGGTGCCAATGGTGTCATCATCATCACCACCAAGAAGGGTACTAAGGGCAAAAAACAGATTAACTACGGTTACAACATAGGTTGGAGCACCGTCGCCAAGAAGTTGGATGTGCTCAATGCCGACGAGTATCGCAAGGCCATTGCCGACATCAACTCGACCATCACCGACCCAACGAAGAAGATTACGTTGCTGGACGGCGGCACCAACACCGATTGGCAAGACGAAATCATGCGTACGGGCATCTCGCAAAGCCACCATGTTTCGCTCTCCAACAGCACAGACAATGGCACCAACTATCGCGCCTCGCTGTTCTACAAAGACCAAGAGGGTATTATCAAGAAGTCGGGCACCGAGAGTTATGGTGCACGTGTCAACCTAAGTCAGAAGGGGTTGAACGACCGACTGACCGTGAACCTCAACATTGCCTACAACGAACAACATGCCAGCCAGGCACCTATCTCAGGTACCGTCGGTTCGGAAATGGGTTCTTGTGCCCTCTACGAAGCGTATGTCTTCAATCCCACCTTGCCGGTACGTAAGGACGATGGAGACTTCTATGACGTGACACCAAATCGCGTCAATCCAGTCTCTTTCCTCGACGAGACCAAAGACAAACGTACCACGCGCAAGTTCATCGGCAACTTCTCGGCCGACTACAACTTCTGGGGACCATTGACAGCACATGTCAATCTGGGATACAACTATAACAACATGTACCGCTCGATGTACATCTCGAAGAACAACCTCTTCGGATTCAATATGGGAGGTTTCTCGGCGATGCAAAAATCCGAGGACTACAACAAGTTGCTCGACCTCATCCTGAAGTACAAGCAGAGCATTGACCAACACCATATCGATGCCATGTTCGGTTACTCCAACGAGTACTTCAAGAACAACGGCATGATAGTAAGTGCTCAAGGTTTCCGGTCCGACGTCTTTTCTTACACCTCCGAAGCAGGCGACAGTTACACCGCTCCTATCACCTACACCGAGAGTAACAAACTCATCTCTTTCTACGGTCGTGTGAACTACAACTACGCCAACCGTTACCTCATCACAGGTACCGTCCGTCGTGACGGCACAAGCCGCGTCGGCGAAGACAACAAGTGGGGTATCTTCCCATCGGCAGCAGCCTCTTGGCGCATCACACAGGAAGACTTCTGGAACCTGGACGTAATGAACGACTTCAAGGTGCGTTACAGCTGGGGTATCACCGGCAACCAGGAGATTGGCAACTACCTGGCGACCAACACCTTAGCCGCACTTAGGTCCGGTTATATCTTTGGCAAAAAGAAGATGACTATCATCCTGCCTAAGCAATACGGCAACTCCGGCCTGAAATGGGAAGAGACCACCCAGAGCAATATCGGTATCGACTTCGGCTTCCTGGATAGCCGCATCCGAGGCAGTTTCGACTGGTACAAGAAGACAACCGATGACCTGCTGCTCCAGGTAGATGTGCCAGCGCCATCACTCATCAACAAGATGACCGCCAACGTCGGCTCGGTCGAGAACAAAGGCTTCGAATTAGAATTGGCAGGTGACATCATCCGCACAAACGACTGGACATGGGATATCTCATTCAATATCAGTCACAACACCAACAAGGTGAAGAGCCTATCGAACAAAGACTGGACCGGCAATGACGTGCTCACCGCACCCTGTCAGGGTCAGGGACTGTCGGGTTCCTATGCTCAACGCATCAAGGAGGGATATTCCGTTGGTACCTTCTGGGGCCGAAAGTTCACCGGCATCCAAGATGGCAAGGAAACCTACAAGAAGAATGCCGATGGCACCGACTGGATCGGTGAGATTGGTTGCGCCATGCCAGATGCCACTTACGGCATCAACTCGAACGTCCGCTATAAGAACTGGACGGCAGGCATCGTCCTGCGTGGTTCTATTGGCAACGAGGTCTATAACTGTACAGCCAACAACCTGATGTACACCGGCAACCTGCCTGGTCGCAACGTTCTGAAGGATGCTCTCACGTCGGGCATTGCCTATGGAGAACAGAAAGCCTTTTCTTCACGCTTTGTCGAGGATGCCTCCTTCCTGCGTCTGGACAACTTGAACGTAAGTTACAATTTCTCAGTCAAGTCGCTCGGTATCAGTCATGCACGCGCTACCTTGTCGGCCCAGAATCTCTTTGTCATTACCGACTATTCGGGCCTTGACCCAGAAGTCAGCTCGGTCATTTCCAGCGATGGCAATGCCACCCTCGGCATGGACTACCTGAGCTATCCACGTGCACGTACCTTCTCTATTGGCATTAACTTAACCTTCTAAAAGCATCGTTTACAATGAAACACAATATATTCTATAAAAGCCTGGCCATCGGTTCATTAGGTACACTCTTGTTGGCCACTGGCTGTACCAATCTGGACGAGGAGTTGTATGGTCAACTCACCCCTTCGTCGTTCTACCAGAACGAGGAGGAAGCCCTGTCATCGTTGGCAGGTGTGTATGAAAAAATGACTCCCATGGTGATGGCTGCCAACGACGGTTGGCGCGTGGGCGAATACTCGACCGACGAGTTCTTCTGCCCAGGCCGTGGCGGTGGTTGGTGGGACGACAATCAAGATGAGATTGCCATGCACCAAGTCTCTCCAACCAACGAACGTCTCACCAACAGTTGGGCCAACCGTATCTTCCCCGCCATCGGTTGTGCCAATGCCGTCATCGAGTCGCTGCAGGCCTCGCCCAGGGCAAGTGAGTTCGGCGCCCTGATTGCAGAATGTCGTGCAATCCGTGCCATTGAATACTTCTGGGCGATGGAGTATTGGGGCAATATTCCGGTCTTTACAGGAGCTCGTGTCGATGCTAAAAATCTGCCTGAGCAGTGGCCTGTAGAGAAGGTCTATGCCTTCATCGAACAAGAGCTTAAAGAGGCTGCCGAAGTGCTGCCATCGGCTACCACCGTCGGAGCAGAATACTATCCACGTCTCACCAAGGAGGCTGTCTTGTGCCGCTTGGCTCAACTCTACATCATGGGCGAATTCTATACGGGTCAAGCCCGTTGGGCAGAATGCGAAGCCACTTGTAATGCCATCATCAATACCAACGCTTTCGGCCTAGAGGAACACGTCGGCGACTGCTTCCGTGAAGATATGGAAGGGAAGTCCAAAGAGGTGCTCTCGGCCGTGTCGGTGGATGCCAAACAAAACGTTGGTCAAGGTGGCAACGACTTCTGGCTCTACAGTCAGGGCGAATGGGACATGGTTAAATATGGTTGCTCGGTTTATGGTGCACGAGGTTATTCCTTCAGCGACGAAGCCCTCAACCGTTATGAAAAGGGCGACGAACGTCTCGAACTTATCGAACATGGTCCTCAGTTTGATCTGGATGGCAACATGATTGACGAAAAGGGTGCCATTGTGACCGACCCTGCCAAGCAGTTGGTCATCAAGGGCATGACCAACAAACACGACTCGAAAGTGGATGAAGGCTACATCGTCTTGAAATACACCCCTGTGGGTGGTTCTTGGATTAACAACAGTCTCAACAACGACTTCATCCTGGACCGATATTCGAATGTACTGCTCCTCAAGTGCGAAGCTTTGTTCCGTCAGAAAAAAGACCTCTCGACAGCCCTTGAGTTGATTAACCAAGTGCGCCGCCGTTCGGAGTTGAGCGACCTCACAGCCGAGCAACTGAACGAGGATGCCATCGAGAAAGAACGTGCCAACGAGTTCATCTGGGAGGGCCAACGCCGCCGCGACATGCTGCGTTTCGGTTCGTTCTTCACCGACACCAACTGGTGGAAGACCACTCCCGATGCCGATCATCACACACAGTTCTTCCCTATCCCTGCTCAACAGTTGGCAGCCAATCCAAAACTGAAACAAAACCCTGGTTATTAAACCAATACATCAATAGCAGCGGGCTACCCTTCCAACACAAGAGTAGTCCGCTGCTCTGATTTATTGGCTCTCACATTTGGCAATATCATAAAAAAGCGTTATCTTTGCCTCGACTTAAAGATAAACATAACTATGAAAAAATCCATCTTGATTACACTAGTCGTTTTTCTCTTCGCCTTGACGGTTCAAGCCCGAACGGCCAAGATTGTGCAACAATCGGAAGGTAGCATCACCTTCGTAGTAGATAAAGGCCTCGAAGACAGAGCCTATAAAAGCAAACCGGTCGATAGTCAGAAATTGGCTAAAGCACTATCTTCCCATTTGGAGGAGAAAAGTCAAAAGGTACTCGCCACCAGTTTTGCCAAAGACAAGCATCTGCTGAACTATGGTCAATATGCTTTCTTCTCCAGTCTGGTAGAGGCCTATGCCTGCCACCACTCCTTCACCATCTCGCCCGACATGATTTGGGTGCTCATCAGTCAGGGTTTTGCCCGCTACGTCAATGCCCACCCCGAAGAGATGCGCGACAAATTGGTCTATCACCAGAAAAAAAAGGAGATTGCCATCAAGTTAAGTATGTATGCCGAAGACATGATGAAAGCAGACATGGACTGGAACCCTATCATCCAAATGTATGTTGACTCCATCAAAGCGAATACAAAAGGCGATATCGCCGACATCATCTCTGCCGACTTCTCCACCACAGGGTTGGTCGAAAAACTGGCCTCACAAATCACATTGATGGAGAGTGTCAAAGCCTACTTTGACTTTAGAGGGATAGCAACAGGTTGCGGATTTCCGACCATCACCATAGAAGGCACTCCCCAAGACTGGCAACGCATTATTGAAAAGACCGAGCAACTGAGTCAATACGGCCTGTCTGAATGGCTGAAAGAATTGAAACCCCTATTGCAAGAATTCGTCCTGGCTGCCGAGGGGCGACCTAATCAATCTTTCTGGCGGACCATTGTCAAGAAAGATGCCATCAAGAACTTCAAACCTGGTGGCGGATACAAGAAGGCACCCACACAACTCGATGGCTGGATGCTCAAGTTCTACCCAGACAAAGACGGAAAGACCCGAAAACGAATTTCATATACCACCCGTCTTGAAAAAGAAATTGTCGAAGTGCCCTACACGCTCATAGATGCCGTGAAAGGGAAAACCTATTACCTGAATCTGTGTGCCGGCTTCGTCGGGGCTACCTTAGACAGCGAGAACCGCTCCGTCAAACCCAAAATCGGCTGGTTCATGGTGTTGAAGGATAAAGAATAAATAGGTATAAGGAACTATTCACAATACAATTATGCGCATCCTACCACTTCTTCTCCTCTTTAGCTTGATGGGCGCATCGGCCACGGCGCAAGACTATACAAGCTACGGTTTCGAACGAGAGTTCCCCGCCTGCCTGGACCAAATGCAAGCCACCTTGACCTACCCCCTGGCATGGGGCAACAGTCCTATCCAACAGTTCGACCTCTGGCGCACCGAGGCCCGACACAAGGTGCTCGATGCTATGCTTTTGCCCCCACCTCCTGCCACCGACCGACAGACCGAACTGGTGGCTGTGGAGAAACGCAAGAACTACGAGGTGCGGAAACTGCGTTTCAACCTGTCGGCCTTCACCCGTGCCGAAGCCTATTTCCTGGTTCCCGATGGCAAAGGTCCCTTCCCTACCGTAATCCTGTTGCACGACCACGGAGGATATTACCTGATTGGCAAGGAGAAGATGGTTCGCCCCTTCGACTGCACCGACAACATCCGTAAGGCCGCCGAAGAGTGGTTGCCCAAATGCTATGGAGATCAATACGTTGGCGATTATTTGGCCGAACAGGGCTATGCCGTCTTTGTCACCGATGCCCTCTATTGGGGCGAACGAGGCAGGAAAGAGGGTCGCGGCACCGACACCCACATGCGCATGGCAGGTAACCTGATGGAACTGGGTTACTGCTGGAGCGGCATCATCACCTACGACGATGTGTACACCGCCGACTATGTTGCTTCGCTTCCCGAAGTCGATGCCTCCCGTATCGGCTGCCTGGGACACTCTATGGGTGGCTACAGGGCGTGGATGTTGGCCGCCATGAGCGACCGCATCAAGGCAGGAGTAGCGATATGCTGGATGGTGACGACCGACGTACAATGTTCCTGGCAGTATGGCAACGAGTGGGGCGGTTTTGCCAACACACTGCCAGGCCTGAAACGCTACTTGGACTATCCTCACACGGCGGCCATTGCCTGTCCCAAACCGATGTACTTCATCAACGGGCAACAGGACAAACTCTTCCACCCTTCGGGAGTCAAGAAGGCCTACGACTATATGCACTCCGTATGGGACAGTCAAGGTGCGGGCAACAACCTGAAAACCGAACTCTGGGACATGTCCCATTGGTGCGGACCCGAAGTGCAACGTGCCGCCAAAATGTTTTTGGACGAGAAACTCTAATAGAGGGTACTCCTGAGAAAGTATAATAATGAAATCACCAGAAAAGGGGTTGGACCTAAAATCCAACCCCTTTTTCCGTGTCAATATCTATTTATTCCGGCAAATAGCCCTCGGTATCTTCACCCGCATACTCCAAAGTCAACCCCTTGAGTCGCAGACGTATACCACCCGATTGGGACGACGCAAGTTCCTTCCTCCCCTCCTGCCGTCACGCACTGACGAGCACGTTTCGAGAATCCCTCTGCCATCCTCCCTTCTTGGCTCTTGCTTCGAAAAGAAGGAAAAAGAACCAAAAAAGAAAGGAAAAAGAACGGAAAAAGAACGCAACTCCGTGACGACGTCGGTGGGACGAAGGGTAGTTTTCGAACCCTCTTTTTCTCAAAATACACACAGGTATTTGGATATTTCTGAAAAACTATGTATCTTTGCCGAACCAAAAAGGACTTTTTTGCTTCAAAATGGGAATATTTGACAAACTCAAAGGGTGGTTCGCAAGCGACGAACAACTGGTAGGCGATATCGGACAAGCTACACCGACACAGCAGACGCCCTTTCAGGTACCGACGGAGTTCGATACGGAACATATCTATGCGGCTCTGTTGGACTACGGCAAGGCTTCGGGATACCTTCGGGAACACCGTAAGCCGACGGACAGCGAGGCACTGTTGGCATCGGTCAAGAACCAGTCGGTGAAGATGCACGAGGAGATATTGAACTACTATGCCAAGAAGAACCTCTCGCCCGACGAGAAGTTGTTGAACCGCCTCACGGTCGAGGACATGTTCTACCTCGCTATGGGCACAGCCATCCTGGCCAAAGTGAAAAAGACCAACCTCATTGCGCAAGGATTCTTCGCCAAGATGCTCCGCAAGTCGGGGCCAGAATACTTCTACCGCGAAGTGGCGCGCATGGCGGGCAACAAATATGGAGCAACCAACGTCGAGAACCTTCACCGACATATACAGCGGGCCGTATTTCAGTTATTGACTGCCACGGAGCAGAAACCGAACGCCCGCCTGCTGGTCATTGAATGCGCCAAAGCGCTTTATCTGTACGGATTGGCCGTAACGATAAAGGAAAAAGAGAAATAACATTCGAACGTTTTCGTTAAGCCATAGACAGAAAGCTTGCTTTATGTTATGGCGAGAAAATGTCTATTGAAAAACGAACGTATTTATGAAGAAAACAACAATCATCTGGGATCTGGACGGCACGTTGATGGACACTTTGCAGGATTTGGCCAATGCGGTCAACCATGCGCTGAGGAAATTTCACCTGCCGGAACATACCATCGAGGAGATACGTCAGTACGTGGGCAACGGTGTACGCCGCCTGATGATACTCTCGGTTCCTCAAGGAGAACAGCATCCCCAGTTTGAAGAGATATTTGCTGAATTCAAAGCCTACTATGTGGTGCATTGCAAGGACAACACCAACCTCTATGCCGGCGTGGCCGAGATGCTCCGCGACCTGAAACAGAAAGGGTTCCGCATGGCGGTGGTGAGCAACAAACTGCAATCGGGCGTCGATGAACTCTACGAGGAGTACTTCAAGGACACCATCGAGGTGGCTATTGGTGAACGCCCGAACGTGGCACGCAAACCTGCGCCCGACATGGTCTATGCCGCCCTCAAGAGTCTGGGTGTCAGCAAGGAAGAGGCCGTCTATGTGGGCGACTCGGATGTGGACCTCGCCACGGCACGCAATGCCGGTTTGCCTTGCATCTCGGTCCTGTGGGGCTTCCGCGACAAGGATTTCCTCCTGCAACACGGAGCCACGACGTTTGCCGAAAAGCCGGAAGAGGTCGTTTCACGAATTGAAAATTGAAAGTTGAAAATTGAAAAACAATTGGAGCCGAGTTCAATTTCTCAATAATCAAATAAATGTCCAAATGGTAAATGATAAAATAGTAAATCATTTATCCTTTTCTTTGAGCTATAGTACCTTTATATATCTACACGCCCTATGAAAAAACATTTGTTCATTGCCCTGTTGTCCCTCCTTCCGTTGGGACTGATGGCACAAGAGAATGAGGTCGTTCCCTTCAACGGAATAGTGACCGACCTGACTGGTACGCCGCTGCGTGGTGTGAAAATCTATGTGACGGATGCCAACTATGCTGCCAAGAGTGACCGAAAAGGCCGCTTCGGATTGTCGAACGTCAAGGGTACCGACACCCTGCATGTGGTCTTCCGCAAGTTACACTACGACATCCCCGTGGCAGGACGTAAGGCCATCCGCATCCGATTGGCCGACCAGTCGGCGCCTCAGGCAGAGGAAGATGTGGCTTTGGCCGACATCGGTTACGGTTTTGTATCGCGTCGAGAACTGCTCACATCGAGCAACGGTATCTCGGGCGAGGTGATCCGTCGGACGGGCAAGACCAACTTGCTGGAGGCCCTAACGGGTTTAGTACCAGGCTTGAACGTACATTCTTCGGGCGTACCTGGAGGACCCGTCTCTTCCACCATCCGAGGCATTGGCAGTATCAACCAGAGCAACGAACCGCTCTACCTGGTCGATGGTGTCGAGGTCTCGACGTTGGACATGATTAACCTGAACGACGTGGAGAGTGTCGAAGTGATGAAAGACGGCACCATCTACGGTTCGCGAGGTGCCAACGGCATCATCTCGGTGCACTTGAAGAAGCGATAAATAATAATACCAAATAGTTAAATGAAGATTACTCACATGCAATTTCTCAGTCTGTCATCCCTCAGCATGGTCTTGACATGCGGCCTTGTGTCTTGCTCGCAACAGATGGAAGCCGAAAACTATACAGACGTGCAGTTTGACAGCACACAACTGTATTCGCGCCTCATGATAGAGAGCCGCATCAACGACTTCTATGCCAACAAGAACCAGATGGGCTTCAATGTCTATGACGAACAAGGTAACTTGGTCAAGAAGAATGCCGGCGGGTCGAAACTGAAGTTCGACTATGTACCGGGTCTGGTGGCAAAAGCTCTGATTGAGGGTGCTGCCTATTACAAGGATTCCACGTTTGCCCGCCCTTGGTTCTATACCGTCGAGAACTATGCCAACACCTACGTCGGTTCGGTTCCTACCACCGGCGAGAGTCTGGACAACCTCAATGCTGCCAAGATGTATGCCTACCTCTATGACCTGACAGAGGAAGGGGGTGCCTATGCCGCCATAGCGGATGCCTCGACACACAGCAATGCGTTGAAAGCCATGCAGAAAGCACAGAAGGGACTGACCGACGCCAACAACCGTTACGTCATCAAGGCCTCGGTCAAGGAGGATGCGGCTGGCGGCTGGTTCCACAAGAGCGGTTATCCCAACCAGATGTGGTGCGACGGCCAATATATGGGTCCTGCCCTGCTGGGATTGTTGCAGAAATACGACCTGCACATCGGAGACAATGATTGGGCCACCATCACCCGCCAGTTCGACATCACTTGGCATTACCTCTGGGATGCCGACAAGGAGTTGTTGTGGCATGCCTTCTCGGCCGACCCAACCAGTTCGGAATCAGCCTGTTGGGCCGACCCGACGACGGGACGCTCGGCCGAATATTGGGGGCGCGCCTGTGGTTGGTACTTCCTGGCGTTGGTCGATTTGATCGAGATGATGCCTACCGACCAGGTCTATGTCCCGACTCAGAGTTCGTTGAGTGAATACAGTATCGACTGTCGCACCCGCCTCAAGCAATATCTGGAGCAGTTGGCAGCTGGATTGAAGAAACGTCAGGACCCAGAAACGGGTTGCTGGTATCAGCTGTTGGCCTACGACAGCACTTTCGTTGCCGACACCTACAAGGGCAAATCCTACTCCCCAAAGCGCAACTATCTGGAGAGTTCCGCCTCGGCCATATTCACAGCTACTTACCTCAAAGCCATACGGTTAGGTTATCTGCCTGCCGACGAGTATCTCCCCATGGCCAAGAAGGCGTACGAGGGTTTTGTCAACCAGTTTGTCAAGCAAAAGGAGGACGGTACGTTGACCCTGGTAAACAGTTGTGCTTCAGCTGGTTTGGGTGGCGGCGACAAACGTGACGGCTCGGCTGCCTACTATCTGTTGGGCAGTGACGTGACCCGCATCACCAACTACACCGAAGGCAAGGTGCTGGGTGCTTTCCTTTTGGCCGCTATCGAGTATGAACGACTGATGAATGAGACCCAAGCCGACGAGACAAACGGCATCGAAGAGATGTCCGCAGTGGACTCAAATGCAAGCACTTCGGGCCTCACTTCCCTCTCGGGTCGAAGCGCCTCGGAAAGCGAAAAACTCCTCATTTTGGAGAGGCGAATTGTCGTTCGTCGATAAAATCGTGTCGTTCGTCGATTTTTTTTGGTCACTTACGACAGAATATCTATCTTTGCACTGTCAAAAAAAGAAAATAACTTTTCAGAGACAGTTAATTTATTGGGATATAAAAAGAGAGCACCATCCGATGCTCTCTTTTTTTATTGCATTCCAATTGCAAAAAAGTGCATCTATCTCTTGGTTGTCTCAAAAATATACCGTATATTTGCACCCGAGAAGAAACATTCAATACTTTCTTGTTTTCAACTCAACGAAAACATTCTAATCGACACTCTTCTTCGACATACACACATATCTTTTAACAATATAACTATCATGAAACAAATCTTATCTATTCTGTTTCTGGCTTTTAGCTTGGCGGTTTGTCAAGCCAAAGAGGTTGTCTGGGAAGCTCCATATGCATTCATGGAAACCGGCAACACCAGAATCTCTATCAAAAAAGTCGAATTGTCCAAGAAAGAAACCGTGCTTCACCTTACGGTGAGGAATCGGCCACACAACTGGATTCGCTTTAGCAAACATTCGTTCCTGACTACGCCCGACGGAAAACAATATGCCATCACCAGTGGCATTCAGACCGACTCGACCGAGACCGAACTATTACTCGACTCCCTTTTCTGGATGCCCGAAAGCGGCAAGGCCAACATAGCCCTGCACTTTGCCCCAGTACCAACCAACACGAAGCAGATGGATTTCCTGGAAAGTTACAACAAAGGCGACTTCAAGTTTTGGAACATCTGCGACAAAAAGAACCAGCAGGAGATTGAACTACCTGACGAATGGAAAAACTTGAAATATGAAGCCGATGAGGTCCTTCCCGTCGCGAAAGTTAACAAGGGTACGGCCACCATCAAGGTGAAAGTGCTGGGCTACAAGAAAGGAATGAACCTGGAGTTCTATGTAGGCCAATACAAGCCATTGGGTGATAATAATTATTGCAACAAGTTCTTCCCATTGAATGATGACGGCACCCTGACCATCGAAATTCCCCTATGGTTGATGAGCGAAGCGGAAGTAGGCTTTTGGGGAATGCAATCAAACATCTTTATCGCCCCTGGACAAGTGACCGAGATTCTGATGAAGGTACCAAATGATTATCGTCCCTTCGTTGCATTCAAAGGCTTCATGGCCAAGACCAACAAGGATCTGGAAACCGAAAGTGCTCTTTCCTTAGCCTCCCCTGATTCTCAATTCTATTCCAAGGTCAAGGATTGCAAATCTAAGGAAGAAAGAATGCAATGTCTGAAAGATGTCTTTGACCAGCGAGTGACCGAAATCAGAGACAAAGACTACACTACTGCGACCAAAGACCTGCTCTGCATGACGGTTGAACACAAATACGCCCAATGGATGAGCAATTTTGCTCCCATATATTGCAAATACAGCACCAATAAAGATGGAACAATTAGGGTGTCTTCCAAATATTCTCATGAGAAATACGAGGAGTGCAAGAATATGCTTGTTCTGACCGAAAAAGAAAGATTCGGGTTCTCATGGCAATATATAAATGAGCCTGGGGCATCTTGCCATCGTTGGTTCTGGGACGCCAAGTCCTATTTGAATTTGGACAAACATGCCTACGAGAAGAATCCTTTCAACTTCGATCTGTACCGCTTGAATAACATTCTACTAGCGGACGAAGCCAGCCGAGAAGAGCTCCCCGATCCAATAGACGAGTCATGCAAGGCCGTCATCCGTGAATTTGAAGCCGAACAGAAACGAACAGCCGAAGCTTTGGCCAACCAAGAAAACATCTTCTACAAGAAGTTGGACGACATCGCTCCCCAGGATATCCTTTCGACCATTCTGGACCGATACAAAAGCAAAGTCGTACTCATCGACATCTGGGCCACTTGGTGTGGACCTTGCAGAGCCGGTCATGAGGCCATGAAGCCGATGAAGGAGGAGATGAAGGGCAAAGACATCCAGTTCGTCTATATTACATCGCCCACTTCGCCTCTCTCCACATGGCAGGAAATGATCAAGGACATCGACGGCGACCACTACTACCTGACCAAGGAGCAGTACAACTACCTGCTTGATCATTATGAATCGAACGGCATTCCGACCTATGTCATCTACGACCGTAATGCCAAACAGACCTACAAGGAAATTGGTCTCCCAGGAGTAGAACCAATCAAGAAAGCAATTGAAGAGATACTATAAATAAATGCCCTCTCCCAGCCTCCCCTAGGGGAGGGGGTGTAGGTAAAATACAAACTCTATACTAACTACTACTATGAAAAAAGTACTATTTACCTTCCTTATTACCTTGGGCTTGGTTTCATGCCAGCCTGAGCAAGTGGTAGTATGGGACAACCCATCTGCCGTCACTTCTGTATATGGAGCATCCTATTACAAGGTCCTCAAAGTCGAATTGAAAGAGTCAGAAACCATCATGCATCTGGAAATGGGCGATTTCTCTGGCTCTTGTCTCAAGTTTACTAAAGAGTCGGCACTTCTCACCGACGACGGACAGGAGTATGCCCTCATGGGGTGTGTCAAGACTTGCGACGACGAAATGGACATTCAACTTGACTCTCTGTTCCGAATACCAAGGAATCAATCCGGAAGAGTCGCACTCCATTTTCAACCCTTGCCACTGGACACCCGCAAGATGCACTTCCGATTTAGAGGCGATGACAGATATCTCCAGTTAATGAATATCTGCGATGCCTCGAATTACGTCGAACCAGAGTGGCCCGACGATTGGAAAAGCATCCAATATGACGACAACGAGACTTTGGAGCCAGTCAAGCTGACAGAAGGAGAGGCTACCATAAAAGCCAAAGTATTGGACTATCACCCAGACATGCATTGGAGCATAACCTTTGAGGGGTTCCAGACATTCAATCCTGACAGTTTTTCCTTTCGACGTTTTTACTTTGATGACGAAGGTAACATCTCTGCCAAGATACCTATGAGAATGACAAGCGAGGTCGAAGTGCGCATAAACAACAGGAACCACAATATAATGAACAATTTCATCGTCATGGCTCCAGGCAAAGAGACCGAAATCCTGCTCAAAGCCGTTGATAATTCAACGGGATTCCTTGCTTTCAAGGGCTACATGGCCAAAACGAACACGGAATTGAAGCGCGAAGACAATAGCTATTCGGACGTCTTCTGGCGATACAATGTCATGGATAGTCTTGAGAATTGCGACACCCCCGAGGAACGCATCCAATGCCTCAAATCGGTGTTGGACAGGCGCATCGAAGACCTCCAATCGTCCGATTATACTCCCGCGGCCAAAGAATTGCTATGCATCAACGCCGAGGCCGAATACTTGTCATGGTGCAGAGGCTTTGGTTATAGATACTTAGATTATCTAAGGAAGTCGGGGCGCATCAAATACAACAGTTCCTCGTGGAGCAAACTAAACGCCATCAGCGACCGACTTCTGCCCGATCGCACACCGAATCCTTACACTTTCCAGTATTTGAATGGACCAACCGCCCCAATCTCCCACCGCTTCTGGAATAAGACGTTCGACAGAGTAGAAAAATTTGACAAGACCAAGAGTCCCTACATCTGGGAGCTGCATAAAACAGCCGATATTCTCTATCACAGGAATATAACGCCGCAAAAAATTGCCCAAGTCAAGGACAAGGAGTGCAAGAAGATTCTGCAAGATTACGTTGCAAAGGAGCAACGAATGAACGACCTTCTGAAACAACTTCCAAGCAATTTCCATTACAAGACGTACGATGACGTTGACCCCAGAGACATGTTTCAGGTTTTGCTCGGCAATTGCCATAGCAAAGCTATTGTCGTCTATCTTTGGGCTTCCTTTTGGAATTCTGGAGAGGAAAAACTGAAAGCCATCGCTTCCATCAGCAATCAGTTGAAGGACAAGGACGTCCAATTCATCTACGTCGCATCAGCTGGCACCAGACCCAAGGAATGGTATGACATCGTCAAAGACTTGCCTGGCGAACACTATAATGTCACAAACCGTCAGTTCAGCTACCTGCTGAGAAGATATGACTCTGAAGAAGTCCCGACCTTGGTCATCTACGACAAGGAAGGAAACCGTGCCTACCAACGCAACGGAAAATTCGACTTGGACTCCTTCCAAAAAGCCTTAGAGGAGGTGCTTGAATAACCCATATTGGCTAAATCCAGAACATTCCAGAACCTGGATTTAGCCATACTATTTCTTTCTGCACATTGGATTCTTTTCCATGTATCTGCAAGAATTAAGTCCCATAGTTTGGTCGTCTCGAAAATATATCTGCATTAAGCACTTCAACTTCTCTCCTTGCGGATGGGAAAATACTTTCCATAGGTCAACATACGCCACAGCCATTCCAAGGGACCGAAGCGGAACGCACGGAACCACCATCGACTACAGATAATCTGCAAGACGAAAACGGCAATAGCGGTCAGTTCAACAGTAACCAATCCGAAGGTGGTGCCCCATCCCAGTCCTATGCCATAGAACAAGAGAATGCCGATAAGCGACTGAGAGATATAATTGGTCAAGGCCATCCGACCAGGGGCTGCCAACCAACCGAACATCATGGAATGCTTGTCTGAACATGCCCGATATAAGATACAGATACCCAACACGAAGGCAATAGCCAACGGGAAGACACTGACCGTATAGAGCAACGAATGAATCGTCAAGCCCCAAGGATGACCCGAAGTGGCACTCCAAGCATAGAGCAGCGAAGTAGGCAATCCCCAAGCCAGCGTCCAAGTACAATATCGCTTCAAGGGGAAATCTCCCAATCGGGCATACCATCTGTTTCGGCCAATCAGATAACCCAACATGAACAATGCCAAGACTTTCGGAAGACGATGTCCGCCAACGAACTCCCACAGACGTTCATGAGCTCCTTGAATCAGGAAAGCAAAAACCTCCTGATAACTGCCGGCATCGCGCAACCAAGTGGCGAAATTCTCTTCCGTGATGCCCTGCGCCGCAGCACTTGCCCACCATGCGTCATAGAAAGGTGCCGCAAAGTCGATACCACCGAACTCGGTCATAGCATCCAGCCCGACAGGCAACAGGAGCAACCCGATGGCCCAACCAATCAACACTTTGTCGGAGCAGCGGACAAACAACGTCAGCAACAATCCGCCCACGGCATAGAGCAACAGGATATCGCCGCTCCAGATGAACATCAAGTGCAACGCTCCGATAATCAGCAATATAAGCATTCGACGCACAAACCGTCCTACACTATGCCGCGCCAGTATCAACGAGAAACCGACTCCGAAAAGCAAAGAGAAGATGGTGTAGAACTTACCATCGACCAACAGATATTGCAAGTAGCGCGCCACCGAATCCACCTCCGCCGTCGGCATGACCGACTGCTCGGCCGACGAAAGGAACGTCCACAAGGCAAATTCCGGATAGTTGGCCAAGGCAATGCCCAACAGGGCAAGCCCTCGCAACACGTCAAGAATGACGTGCCGCTCACGTTCTGTCGTCGGGCCAGTTTGTATGTTCTCCATTGAATTGCTCATAGTTTTTTTAGAGGAGGCAAAGATACTATTATTCTGCCAAATAAGCAATAGTTTCGCGACTTATTTCACCCCCTATCCATTATAATGAGGCAAAAGGTCAATAAGGGGAATCCCAATTCATCTGTTTCACTTTTATCTGGAACATCGACGAAAACTCGTCATCTGGGTTGTTCTCTACATACCTAACCAAGGCTTCATTACAAAAGAACCAAGTAAGGTCACCATATTGCATGATTTTTCTCAATTGTCCCAATGCCCAGTCATTCCGATAAGCCAACAAGGCTGCGGCCAGACACTCACCGCTACAACCATACTCCAAACCCATGTTTATGATTCGTTCAATAGCAGGAACAAACCGCTGGTCAGGCCAATTCGCAACAGCCTTCAATGCTTCGTGGGCATAGAGAATAGAATAAACATCTAAAGTATCACATTGTTCCAAGGCATTCAAGATGAACTTGAAATCCCTTTCCTTCCGATATTTTGCGAGAAGGAGCAATGCTCCTGGTATGGTATCCTTAATCCATAACTCTCGAACACGGTTATAATAGTCTTCCCGTGGCTCCATCTGTGCCAACAGTTCGGAGCGCTCACGCAACTCAAGTTTAAGAATACCAACTGGTGCCGCCGAATAGAGAACGATCGAGTCAACACAAGCCTTGTCCTGGGCACTTATCCGGTCCTTATTTTCCCGAATCTGCCCAAGAACGACATCGGCAGGATTTGCCAAATAGCCAGTATCATCAAACAATATAGTCACTGTCGTTGTATCAACCAATTGTACGGGCAGAAATCGTTTATAAGCAGGATTACCCGATTCTACCAGACCCACCAAAGCATTCACTTTTGTAGCCCAAGAGTGATTACCCTGACACAATTCAATTTTCTCCTCATCGGTGGTATATTGCTTAAAACGTCGATTTACAAGCACATCCTCACAATCGGAATACTCTCTATCCATACGCGCCAAGACAGTATCCTTGTCATTGAGTTCGGCCTCCTGATTGCGTCGAAAGCAGACCTTGGTTGACACCCTCATCGATGTAGGCACCCATTGTCCTGTCAAGGTATCATACTTCATGGGTGGTTTCTCATATTTCAACGAACTGATTACCCTCCTGGCCTCCTGTTCCTTATACTTCGCCGTAGATTTGTGCCCAAATAAAGCAAAAGCGAAATCGTCTGGAAAGGATATGCTACAATCGGCATTGACAATATAGGATGCAGAAATTGGTTGAGGCCACTCTTCGACATCCAAGACCTTATCGTATCGAATGTTTCGTGCCAAATAACAACGCAACGAGTCGTAACCTCCAGGAAAAACAGGCCACTCTTTGCCCCATACTTCTTTGGTCAGCACAATCTTCTCTGCATTGTGGTCAAACACACCGCAATGCGCCAAGGAAGCATTTTCCGATTCTCTTTTCAGTCCGCAACTACTGCCAATTATTGACAATGTGCCAAGCAGGAAATAATACAAGCGTTTCTTCATGATTGATTGATTTTGTGCCGCAAAGATAACAAGAATCATGCTAACCGACACCAAATAATCGACAAACGACATGATTATATCGACATACAGCTGTACCCCTCACCGATTCCAGGGTAAAAACAAACAACGAGGCAGGTTTGTTATCCAAACTCGCCTCGCTGTTATTCGCGTATGAATGTATCCTAAAGTTAATACTCTTCCTCGTTGAAGAAGAAGTCCTCCTTGGAAGGATAGTCGGGCCAAAGGTCTTCGATCGATTCATAAATCTCACCTTCGTCCTCCATCTCCTGCAAGTTCTCAATCACTTCGAGCGGAGCACCCGAGCGGTTGGCATAGTCGAGCAGTTCATCGCGAGTAGCTGGCCAAGGAGCATCCTCCAGTTTTGAGGCCAATTCAAGAGTCCAATACATAGTTAATAGATTTATTATTAAAAGATTGATTTATAATAACAATATCGTCAACCAGCACAGTGGGGGTCAGAAAGCGACCTGATAGTGCTGCTTGAAGAATCGGGGTTGGCGGATGGCCAATCCATAGTCGTACAGGTCCATGGTGACCTCAATATGATCGCACTCACAGATCTCGTCCCAGTAACTCTCCATCTGGCGACCCGGCTGAATGCCACGCACAAAGAAGATGCCACGCTCACTGAGGTGCAGCTGCAACCAAGCGGCGAAGTCGGCGGGTGACATCGAGGCCGGCGCGCCATTGACGACAATCATGTCGGCCACATAATCCTCGGGCAGCGCCTCGATGGAGTCAATAAAGGTGACACGTTCCGTAAATCCAGCAAAGAGAGAGAGATGTTGCAGGCAGCGGCGTTTCTGGTCCGCACCGGCCACCGAATGAATCACGTTGCGCGAATCGACCATCAGCAACGGCATCAGCGAATAACCGGCATCGCAACCGATTTCCAAGATACGGCGGGCGCGGAAGCGATTGGCCAGACGGAAGAGCAAAGTAGCTACCTTGAACTTCACGGGGCTGTCCTTGGGATATAGTTTCGACAACTTCTGATAAGCATAGTAAGGACATTTCTCTTCGATCACTTCCGTGATGACGGCATAGGCGAATGGAGAATGCACTCCATATCCCTTGCGATGCTTCAACTTGCGCACCCCCTTGCTTATGTAATCTTTCAGTTTCTTTTTGGTGCTCATGTTTTTATAAGGTCAGTTTTAATAGTATCTCTTTGTACAAGCGGATTGCTTCACGAATTTCCTGTTTCTCGATATATTCGTCCGCTGTGTGCGAACGTGCCGAGTCGCCAGGACCCATCTTCACACTGGGGCACGACAGTAATGCCTGGTCGCTCAACGTGGGCGAACCGAACTGCACGGCATCGGGCACTACCTCCAGGATGCGACGCAGGAGTGGGTGATCCGTAGCGATGTGCGATGGTTGCAACCTTGTGCTGCGTGGCACTAACTCGACAGGAGCGACAGCCTCTTGCAACTTGGCCGCTACCTCCTGGTTGCTGTAGGCATCCGTGGTACGCACATCCACCACGAACGAGCATTTGTCGGGCACAACGTTATGTACAGTTCCTGCCTGAATCACCGTGGTCGTGACCTTGACCGGACCCAACGTAGGCGACTCTTTGTCAAAACGGTAGTTCCTCAACGTCTGGATGGCATCCAGAGCCAAGTAGAGAGCATTGATACCCTCGTTGCGAGCAGCATGTCCCGACTTGCCGTGTGCTGTACCGTCCAGCACCATGAGTCCCTTCTCGGCCACGGCGATGCGCACGCCCCCTTTCACGTTGGGATTCATGCCGGTAGGTTCGCCAACCCATGCCACATCCACCTTGGGCAACAGGGGCAACACACTCGACAGACCGTTCTTGCCCGACACCTCCTCCTCGCACGAGGCCAGGAACACAAGGTTGTAGTTCAATTGCTTCGAGTCGAAGACCGGCAACTCTGGGAAGGCCGTTCCCGTCAGGTAGAGAAACACATGCAGCAACGAGACCAAGGATGCCCCGTCGTCGTTGGCTCCCAGACCATAGATGCGGTCGCCCACCTCGGTGGCAGCGAAGGGCTCGTAGGACCACGACTCGACCGGTTTGACGGTGTCGATATGGGCATTGAGCAACAACGTGGGCCGATGCTCGTCGTAGCCGGGTGCCACCATCCACAGGTTGTTTCCCGAACGGTTGACTTTCAATGCACTGACCTGACCCAGATACTGCTCCAAGAGGTCTGCCACGGCCGATTCTTCACGACTCACAGAAGGAATCGCAAGCATCTTTTTCAGCAAACCGATTGCCGCATCAGAAATGTTCAGGTCAGTTATCATTGTATTAAATTTTGGGCGCAAAGATAGCACATTTTAATGAAAAAACAAGATTATAGTCAAAGAATTTTGCAAAATTGACATAATTTGCCTATCTTTGCGCCCGAATTACATTAAATAGCCAATATTTATAAGGCGAAATCGTCTAAAAACTACATTTTCGTGATTACAATTGAGCAACTGAAGGCAACGCAAGATCGCCTTGCCGACTTGAAACGTTATCTCGACATCGACAACAAACTCATCCAGTTGGAGGAGGAGGAACTTCGCACCCAGGTACCCGGTTTCTGGGACGACCAGAAAGCCGCTGAGGCTCAGATGAAAGTGGTCAAAGGCATCCGCTCTTGGATTGACGCCTACAACGAGGCCAAGACCAACGTGGATGAACTCACCACGGCATTCGACTTCTACAAGGAGGAACTCGTCACCGAGGAGGAAGTGGATGCACAATACAAGAAAACCATCGACCTCTTCGAGGACATCGAGCTCCGCAACATGTTGCAGGGCGAAGAGGACCACCTGAACTGCATTCTCAAGATCAACGCCGGTGCCGGTGGTACCGAGGCCAACGACTGGGCGCAACAGCTGATGCGCCTCTACATGCGCTACGCCGAGGATCATGGCTACAAGGTCACCGTCCAGGACCTCGTCGATGGCGACGATGCCGGCATCAAGTCGTGCACCCTCGAGATTGAGGGCGACATGGCATTCGGCTACCTCAAGTCCGAGAATGGCGTCCACCGTCTGGTTCGTGTCTCTCCCTACAATGCTCAGGGCAAGCGCATGACCTCCTTCGCTTCGGTCTTTGCCTTCCCGATGATCGACGACACCATCGAGGTCACCATCGACCCAGGCCGACTCACTTGGGATACCTTCCGAAGCGGCGGTGCCGGTGGTCAGAACGTCAACAAGGTCGAGTCGGGTGTCCGTGCCCGTTATATGTACCTCGACCCCTACACCGGTCAGGAGCAGGAACTCCTCCAGGCTTGTACCGTCACCCGCGACCAACCTAAGAACCGCGAGATGGCTCTCCAGCTCCTCAAGTCTCAAATTTACAACATCGAGATGGAGCACAAGCGCGAGAAACAGGCTGCCATCGAGGCGGGCAAGAAGAAGATTGAGTGGGGCTCACAGATTCGCTCCTACGTCTTCGACGACCGCCGCGTCAAGGACCACCGCACCGGCTACCAGACCAGCGACGTCACCGGCGTCATGGATGGCAAGATTGACGGCTTCATCAAGGCCTATCTGATGGAGTTCGGCGGTCAATAATATCTCTTTGCGACTATCTATATCCCTATAAGAATGATGTTAATTGGAGCCATTTAACATCATTCTTTTTTACTTTCATTCCGCAATCCCTTTGTACTTTGTCCTTAGTCCCTTTGTACTTTAACCCTTAACCCTTAAACGTTAACCCTTTTATGAAAAACCGCGCCGCCAACAACCGCACCCTGACACTCCAGCCCGACGAGGTCGCCGCGCTCCAGCAGGAACTGCTTTCGGTCTCCGACCTCCGTGCAGGCCTCTCTCCCATCGACCGTGTCATCCACGCCGACATGACAGAGGCCCTCTCGCTCATCGCCGACGAGTCGGTGGACCTCATCATCCTCGACCCGCCCTACAACCTGACACGCACCTTCGGCGACTCCACCTTCAATGCCCGCAAGGAGAGTGCCTACGAGGAGTACCTCCGCTCCTGGATGCACCTGGTTTGCAAGAAGTTAAAGCCCAGCGGGTCGCTCTATCTGTGTGGCGACTGGAAGTGTTGCGCCTCGTTGCAAAGGGTCCTCAGCGAGGAGTTGACCATCCTGAACCGCATCACCTGGCAGCGCGAGAAGGGGCGCGGCGCCACGAACAACTGGAAGAACGGCATGGAGGACATCTGGTTCGCTGTCAAGAACCCCAAGGACTACTACTTCAACGTCGAGGCGGTCAAGATGAAGCGCCGCGTCATCGCCCCCTATCGAGAGAACGGCCAACCCAAGGACTGGCAAGAGACCTCCGAAGGCAACTTCCGTCTCACCCACCCCTCCAACTTCTGGGACGACATCAGCATCCCCTTCTGGTCCATGCCCGAGAACACCGACCACCCCACCCAGAAGCCCGAAAAACTCATTGCCAAACTCCTCTTGGCCTCCAGCCGTCCCGGCGATGTGGTGCTCGACCCCTTCCTGGGTAGCGGCACTACCTGCGTGGTTGCCAAGAAGTTAGGCCGCCACTTCTGCGGCATCGAGGCCGAACTGGAATACTGCCTTTGGGCCATCAAGCGCCTCCACCTGGCCGACACCGACAACAGCATCCAGGGCTATGCCAACGGCGTCTTCTGGGAACGGAATACAAAACCCAACTATTGACGCATATTAAGCCCGAAGGGCTGACAGACCACAGGCAGGGGTAAAACCCCTGCGTTGAGGAGAGAGAGTTTTCCAAACCCAGAAGGGGTGGCAGAATTCGGGACAGGATACATATTGCGGGAGGATTCTGTCGCCCATTCTGGGCTTTCGGGGTGATATGCCCTTTAGCAGGGGTTACGCTTCGCTCACCGCCTGCCTGTAATCTTGTCAGCCCTTCGGGCTTGCTTTTCATTTTCTCCAAGCAATAAAAGGAATCACCGAATTAACCGAATCCAGACTAATAACTCTGTGCGCTCCCATCCGCTTGAAAGGAATATTAAACAGAACGAATTTGGGCTAACAAACACACCAAAAACCAACTCCTTTACGCTCACTTACACTCGCGAGAGATTACAACCGGAAAGCAGAAGCGGAAAAATAGGATCGAGGATGAGCTTATTGCGACCTCCAGAGCTATCGAATTCTCTAATTCTCACCAATTCAATACTGATACCTACATTCCGTTGAGCGCAAAAGAAAATTCTCCAATTCTCTAATTCTTGAGATAGTATCACCGAATGGAAGAAGACAAAAACCCTTGCACGCACCCACCTATGCTGCCGTTGACATTCTTCATCACTACTACTTTCCTTCTACCTTCTTGCTACCTTTAAAAGGGAGGAAAAAGGGAGAAGGTCGATAAAATCCTGACAATAGATCAACTTCAGCAGAAGGACATGAAAGGCAAGAGAGAAGGGTGTCCGATGTCGTTGGTCGAGAAAAACATGCTTTCTGTCGAAGAAATTTGGCGCTTTCGCCGAAAACTCCTTACCTTTGTGCCCGAACAAACACCAAATCGGTCATGAAAGCAGCATTTGCACACCCCAGCTCCTCAACGTCGGCACCTCGCGCCCCCTTCATCGGCGTGGCGCGACACCGCATTCCCACCGATGGCGAGGGTGTAACCACGTTGGCGGCTTTCAGTCAATGCCCTTTGCAATGTGCCTATTGCCTCAATCCGCAATGCGCATCGGCCGACGGGGCCGTCTTTCAACTCACGCCGCAGGAACTGCTGGAGCGGGTCAAAGTCGATCACCTCTATTTCCTGGCCACGGGAGGAGGCATCTGTTTCGGAGGAGGTGAACCCTGTCTGCGGAGCGACTTCATCGCTCAGTTTCATCGTCTCATGCCCTCCGAGTGGCACCTTTATATCGAGACGAGTCTGGCGGTTGCCCCTCAACACATCGAGACGCTTGCGCCCCTCATAGACCACTGGTTCATCGACGTCAAGGACTTGCACCCCGACATCTACTGCCGCTACACCCAGCACGACATCGCGCCATTGATGCACAACCTACTGCTACTGAAGAAGTTGGAACTGCAAGACCGCTGCACCCTGCGCCTCCCCCTCATCCCCGATTATAACGACGAGACCCTGCGCGCCGAGAGTCAACAGCAACTGGAAGAGATGGGCTTCACTCGGTTCGACTTGTTTGAATATATCGTTAAACATTGACCTATGAGAAACGGAAAGAAAAACTATAAGTCACTCAGTACGATAGGATTGCTATTCATCCTATTTGCCGCCTCTTGTGCTCACGGAACGCACCAAGCCGACACCATTGGCAAAGAGAGTGTCGTTGTTGTCAATCCAGACTCCATATTCACTCAACCCCAGAAACAGCCGTTATTTCATGGAGGAGAGGAAGAGTTTGTGCGATATGTCCGAAAGAGGTTAGTCTTTCCTCGAGCCACATGGTTAGAAGGCAGCCGTGTAGTAGCTTCTTTTATAGTAGAGAAAGATGGTTCCATTACCCATGTCGAAGTTGAAAAAGCACCCATATTCGATATCGAAAACTCAGTAACGACAGTAAAAGATTCCATCGAGAAAACCTTCTACAGCATGCCGAAGTGGGAACCTGGAACACAAAATGGGCTACCTGTAAGAACAAAGTACACCTTTTGTATGACAATATGTTTTCAATAACACAGAACAGATCTATGAGAAACGGAAAGAAAATATGCGAGCACCTCAAGGTGGTGCGCAAGCAAATAGCGGATGCCAACGACATCCCTTACGAGATTACAGAATGCACTCACCAAGGTCCTTGTGCTGGAACTTGTCCCAAATGCGAGTCGGAGTTGCGTTACATCGAGAACCAACTCACTCTGCGTCGTGCGGCTGGCAAGGCGGTCTCCTTGGTCGGTCTGTCGTTGGGCATATCGTCGGCCTTTATGGCAACTGGCTGTACGTCACTGCCCAACAACAGCGAGTTCACTGAACGAACCGCCCCAAGCGATTCTTCAGATATCATTGAAGGAATGATGCTACCGCCAGACTCCACGTCGCAAAACGCGGCGAAAGAACCTGGCAACCAAGCGGATACAACCCTTGAAGAATGTATCATGGGAGACATTGAAATAGATGATTATACTTTAGAAGAAACCTCGGGTATGATCGGCTACAAACCTGACAGTTCGGATTGTTATACTATAGCAGAAGAAATGACCGAGTTCCCCGGTGGCGACGTTGCGTTGATGAATTACATCAAGCAAAACCTCCGTTATCCTGCAATGGCGGGAGAGATTGGTCTTCAAGGACGTGTCACTCTCAGTTTCATTGTTGAAGAGGATGGTGCCATCACCAATATCGAGGTGCTACGCACCCCAGCCGAGGAATTGTCCAAAGAGGCTATCAGTCTTGTCAAATCTATGCCCAAATGGAAACCCGGCAAAATAAAAGGCACTCCTGTCAGAATGAAGTATGTCCTTCCTATCACTTTCAGAATTGAATAGACCTCCACATCAAGACACAAGATAACCCCATTCTCTCACCAAGAATGGGGTTGCTTTTTCTTGCCAAAACAGGCCTAATTTTGCAAACATTTCGGTATTTCCGGACTTTTTGGCTAAAAACATTTCGGTATTTTCGGACTTTTTGGCCAAAAAAATTTGCGTAAAAGAGAAAAATAGACTAATTTTGCACCCGAAACCAAATGAAAAACGAGTTGTATGGAAAGAATTTTCAAACGCAAACTCTACGACAGACTCCTTGCATGGAAACGTGAACAAAATGGCAAGACGGCTATTTTAGTTGAGGGTGCCCGTCGTGTCGGCAAATCGACTCTGGTAGAACAATTTGCCCAAAACGAATATGAATCCTATATCCTCATTGACTTCAACGAGGCATCGAATGATGTCAAAGCGTTGTTCAATGACTTGATGAACAAGGATTACATTTTCCTGCAATTGCAATCGATATATAATGTCATACTGAAAGAACGCAAGTCGGTCATCATCTTCGACGAGGTACAGAATTGCCCATTAGCGCGTCAAGCGATAAAATATCTTGTCAAAGATGGCCGCTATGACTATATCGAAACGGGGTCTCTCATCAGCATAAAGAAGAACACCAAGGATATCACCATCCCCAGCGAGGAAGAACGTATCACCCTCTACCCCATGGACTATGAAGAGTTCCGTTGGGCATTGGGAGACGAAGCCACTATGCCATTGCTCCGAACCTTTTTCGAGAAAAAGATTCCTCTGGATAGAGCCCATCGTGACAAGATGCGCGACTTCCGTCTCTATATGTTGGTGGGCGGTATGCCACAAGCGGTCAATGCCTATCTGGAGACAAACAATTTCAGTGTAGTCGATCAAGCCAAACGCGGCATCATCAAGATATATCAGGATGATTTCCAAAAACTTGACCCATCGGGCCGATTGGAAACGCTTTTCATGGAAATCCCCTCACAATTGAGTCAAAACAGCAATCGATATAAGGCCACCTCTGTGATTGGAGATATGAATGACGACAAATTGCTGGAACTGTTGCGAGATTTGGATGACAGCAAGACGACGCTCTTTTCCTATCATTCCAACGACCCAAATGTGGGTATGTCGCTGACGAAAGATATTTCGAAATATAAGATTTTCTGTGCCGATACGGGTCTGTTTGTGACCCTTGCTTTTTGGGATAAAGACCACACGGAGAATGAAATCTACCAAAAGTTGCTCAATGACAAGCTCAGTACCAATCTGGGATATGTCTATGAGAATATGATAGCACAGATGTTGGCGGCATCGGGCAACAAGCTATTCTATTATACCTGGCCCAAAGATGCCACTCACAACTACGAGATAGACTTTCTCCTCTCCCGAGGAAGCAAACTCTACCCCATTGAGGTCAAATCATCGGGTTACAACACTCACAAGTCACTGGATGCCTTCTGTGAAAAGTTCTCCCCTATTGTTGACAAACGGTATCTGATATATACCAAAGACTTGAAAAAGGACGAGGCAACACTCCTTTTGCCCGTCTATTTGACCCCGTTCATATAATCAGTTCAAGAATAGACCGAGGATTTTGTAAACGTAGGATATCTTGAACTACTTCAAAATATTACCGGACAGCAATAATGCATACCACAAAAAATAGCGTAGCAGAAAGAATTCTACTACGCTATTTTTCATTTTATAGGAATCCTCCTCCCCCAACGGGGGAAAAGAGGGGGGTCTTAGTTTTCGTATTCCTGCCAGCTCTTGATCTGCAAGTCGTTGAGCGACAGAGTGCAGAAGGCCTGGATGAAGGCACTGGCCAAACGGGCATTGGTGATGAGCGGGATGTTGTGGTCGATGGCACCACGGCGAATCTTGTAGCCGTTGGTGAGTTCGCGCTTCGAGTGGTTCTTGGGGATGTTGACCACCAGGTCGAAAGCATGGTCGTGAATCATGGTCATAACGTTCTCACGCTCAGGGTGCTCCTCGTCGGGCCAAGAGACAGCCGTCACCTTGACGCCCTCGGCATTGAGATACTGCGCCGTACCGGGCGAAGCATAGACCTTGTAACCATTCTTGACCAACGCCTCGGCAGCATCGAGCAACATTGCCTTCTCGCGGGCCGAACCGGACGAGAGCATGATGCCCTTCTCCTTGCTTGGGATCTTGTAGCCCGTGGCAATCATGGAGTTAAGCAATGCCTCCTCGAAGGTGTCACCCATGCAACCTACCTCGCCTGTCGAAGACATATCGACACCCAGGACAGGGTCGGCATTCTGGAGACGGGCGAACGAGAACTGCGAAGCCTTGACACCCATGCGGTCAATGTCGAACGCCGACTTGTCGGGTTTCTGATAAGGAGCATCGAGCATGATGCGAGTGGCGGTGTCGATGAAGTTGCACTTCAAGACCTTGCTGACAAACGGGAACGAACGTGAAGCACGGAGGTTACACTCGATGACCTTGACGTCACGACCCTTGGCCAGATACTGGATATTGAAAGGACCCGAGATGTTGAGTTCCTTGGCAATGGCACGGCTTATCTTCTTGATCTGGCGGATAGTAGCGAACGAAATCTGCTGGGCAGGGAACACCATCGTGGCATCGCCCGAGTGGACACCGGCATACTCGATATGCTCCGAAATACCGTATTCGACCACCTCACCCTGATGCGCAACGCCGTCGAACTCCACCTCGTTGGTCTCGGTCATGAACTGCGAGATAACGACCGGATATTCCTTCGACACTTCGCTGGCGGCCTCCAGGAAACGGGTCAACTCCTCGTCATCGTGGCAGACGTTCATGGCAGCACCCGACAGCACATACGACGGACGCACCAGAACAGGATAGCCCACCTCGTCGATGAACTTCTTGACATCGGCCATCGAGGTCAAGGCACTCCACTTCGGCTGGTCGATGCCCAACTGGTCGAGCATGGCCGAGAACTTACCTCGGTTCTCAGCGCGGTCGATGCTGACTGGCGACGTTCCCAAGATGGGCACACTCTGACGGTGCAGCTTCATAGCCAGGTTGTTAGGTATCTGACCACCCACACTGACAATGACGCCACGAGGCGACTCCAGGTCGATGACATCGAGCACACGCTCGAACGAGAGTTCGTCGAAGTAGAGGCGGTCGCACATGTCGTAGTCGGTCGAGACGGTCTCGGGGTTGTAGTTGATCATGATGGACTTATAGCCCAACTTACGCGCCGTCTGAACCGCATTGACCGAGCACCAGTCAAACTCGACGGACGAACCGATACGGTAGGCACCGGAACCCAGTACGACGACCGACTTCTCATTCTTATAGTAGTTGACGTCGTAACCCTCCACAGCGTAAGTCATATAGAGGTAGTTGGTCAATTCGGGGTGCTCGCTTGCCACCGTCGGGATACGTTTTACGGCTGGCAGGATGCCCAACTTCTTACGGTAGGCACGGACAGCGAGGTTCTCCTTCTCCATGTTGCCGTCATGCTTGTGCATCACGAAACGGGCAATCTGGAAGTCGGAGAAGCCCATCACCTTGGCCTTGCGGAGCACGTCGGCAGGCACCTCTTCGATGGCCTGGTAGCCCTCCAGAACGTGCTTATAGTCAACGATATTCTTCATGCGCTTGATGAACCAAGGGTCAATCTTGGTGAGCTCATAGATGCGGTCGATGGTGTAGCCCTCTTCCAATGCCTGGGCGATGGCAAAGATGCGGAGGTCGGTTGGGTTGGCCAACTCCTCGTCAAGGTTCTCGAAGCGCGTATGGTCGTTGCCGACAAAGCCGTGCATACCCTGACCAATCATGCGGAGACCCTTCTGAATCATCTCTTCGAACGAGCGGCCGATGGACATGATCTCACCTACCGACTTCATGCTCGAACCAATCTTACGGCTCACACCGACAAACTTGGTGAGGTCCCAACGCGGAATCTTGCAAATCATGTAGTCGAGCGACGGAGCGACATAAGCCGAATTGGTGGTACCCATCTCACCAATCTGGTCGAGGTTGTAGCCCAACGCAATCTTGGCTGCCACGAAAGCGAGCGGATAACCCGTTGCCTTGGAGGCCAATGCCGACGAACGGGACAATCGGGCATTGATCTCGATGATGCGGTAGTCGTTGGTCTCGGCGTTGAAGGCATACTGGATGTTGCACTCGCCCACAATGTTGAGGTGGCGCACACACTTGATGGCGATGTCCTGGAGCATCTTGACTTGCTCGTCGGTCAACGAACAGGTCGGAGCAACGACAATGGATTCGCCCGTATGGATGCCCAGCGGGTCGAAATTCTCCATGGATGCCACCGTGAAACAACGGTCGCTGGCATCGCGAATGACCTCAAACTCAATCTCTTTCCAGCCTTTGAGCGACTCCTCGACCAAGACTTGCGGCGCAAAGGTGAAGGCCGACTCTGCCACCTCGATGAAGGTCTTCTCGTCGGGACAGACACCCGAACCCAGACCGCCCAGGGCATAGGCCGAACGAATCATGATAGGATAACCTATCTGTCGGGCAGCGGCCAAGGCATCGTCCATGTTCTCACAGGCGTGAGAGACAGGCACCTTGAGATCCACCTTGTTCAACTCCTTGACAAAGAGGTCACGATCCTCCGTGTTCATGATGGCCTCGACGCTGGTGCCCAACACTTCGACACCATACTCCTTGAGCACACCCGTACGGTAAAGTTCTGTACCACAGTTCAATGCGGTCTGACCACCGAAGGCCAGGAGGATGCCATCAGGACGCTCTTTCTTGATGACCTCCGTAACGAAGTGTGTATTGACGGGCAAGAAATAAACCTTGTCGGCAATGCCTTCGCTGGTCTGGATGGTAGCTACGTTGGGGTTGATGAGTACAGAGCGGATGCCCTCTTCGCGCAAGGCCTTCAGGGCCTGACTGCCAGAGTAGTCGAACTCGCCGGCCTGCCCAATCTTGAGGGCGCCGGAACCAAGCACGAGCACTTTCTTAAGTTGCTTCTTCATCTTGAATTAAAGTAAATTCTAAGAATGTCATGTCGAGCGTAGTCGAGACATCTCTTTCGCCCATTGTTCGAGAATAGAGTTTCTTCACTTCGTTCAGAATGACAAATTTAGATGGTTGCTTAAAGAATAATATTTGTTTAAGGTCATTGACAGAGGGTTGCTTCTCCCCTCTTTTCGTGAGCGCAAAAGTAATGAAAAGATTTCAATATTTCAAACAATTCTCCGTTTTGTTGTCCAAATGATTACAATTTAGTGCTATAACATTAACTTTTGCAATACAAAACTATTATTTTCTTGGCGAATGGCAGTTGGTCGCCCATCCCGACCGGTTGTCTTAAAAGAACTTAAATAATCCGGCCCGAATTTGGTGGAATAAAGAAAATTGCGTACCTTTGCGCGGTTCAAAAATCAACTTTTGCAAGTTGAAAGAAGTTAAAGTAGTACAAGAAGTTATCGCATCCTAATGGATGCTGGGAAGTTAAAGACAATGGTTTTAGGTTAACGGTTAACGTTTATTGCCCTCTGTTCTATTGTCCGTTAACTCCCCAAGTGAAGCGATAACTCCAGTTAACTCCCAATAACTCCTAGTATTGTCTTTATCTCCTTTATCTTCTTTTACTCCTTTTAATTCTAAAATTTGATAAACCTTCCCTTATGGATCCTATCGAACTCTCCCTACAGATTGCCATGGAGGCCCACGCTGGCCAAATGGACAAAGACGGACACCCCTATATCCTTCATCCACTGGCTGTTGGCCTGATGGGCCATACTGACGAAGAGAAGATGGCGGGCTTCCTGCACGACGTGGTCGAGGACTCCGACATCACTTGCCAGAACCTCTTGGACCGTGGCATCCCGGTCGGCATCGTCAATGCCGTGGCTATCCTTACCCGCGACCGCTCCGTCTCGTACGAAGACTACATTCAGCACATCATCGACTCGGAGAACCCTATTGCCCTCCAGGTCAAGTACAACGACCTTCAGCACAACTACAGTCGCAGCAAGGCTCACCCGAAGCTATTACAGAAGTACGGCAATGTGCTGCCCAAAGTCAAAGAGGCCATCGATGCCTGTTCCCGCATCGACCTCTACCAGGCGCCTGTCGACCCCAACATCGGCATCGCCATCTTTGCCTGCGGTTGTTTCTGGGGCACCCAACATCAGTTCGACCGCCAGAAAGGCGTGCTCCGCACCTTGGCAGGTTATACCGGTGGTACCGAGGCCTTCCCGACCTACGCTCAGGTGCGCGACCACCTCACCCACCACGTCGAGGCCGTCATCGTGGAGTTCGACCCTCAGCAAGTCACCTACACGCAACTCTGCCAACTCTTCTTCGAGATACACGACCCCGCCCAGACCGATGGCGTGGGTCCCGACCTCGGCCCTCAATACCGCAGTTGTCTCTTCTACCGCGACGCCGAACAGAAACGTGCTGCCGAAGCCGTCATCCAGGTGCTCCGCGACCGGGGCGACGAGGTCAACACCCTCGTCCTCCCCGCCACCGACTTCTACATCGGCGAGAAGTACCACCAGCAATATTACGAAAAGACGGGCGGCGAACCCTATTGCCACCTCCGCGTCAAGAAGTTCTGAGTTGACAACATGCAAGATTACTATGACTTCAAACAAAAACAGCTATCAGAAGTCCCAAGAGGACATACTGGCAGGGCGCATAGAGAAGTTCTCCTCCTCCGAAGAAATGTTCCAGTCATTAGGACTCCGAGAGATTCCAAAGACTGAAAATGGCAAACAAAAAGGTTGATTCCCGATGTAGGAATCAACCTTTTTTAGTTATATATGTATAGCAGAAACCTCTCAAATTACCACACTCCTTTCATCCATCAGGAAATCATAGATATCCATGAAGAGGATGCCGTCCTCATTCTGGTAACGGGGACTATGGTCGCCCACGATGACAATCTTTTGGAAAGAGTCGTCAATGCGGCGCAAAGACTGTAGTTCCTGCTCTCGTTTTTCGTCATCTGGAATACGATAAGCCGATTGAATGTAGGAACGCTTATAGCCTTGGTTGCAGACGAAATCCACCTCAAGCGCCTTGCGAACTTTCTTGCCGTCATCGTCCTTAGTATTCCAAACCACTTCTCCCACATCGACCGACATACCTCGGGCACGCAACTCATTATAAATGGCATTTTCCATCAAATGAGTCATCTCCACCTGTCGGAAATTCAAGAGAGCATTTCGAAGACCCAAATCCTCAAAATAGAACTTGGAAGGAGTATCAATATAGCGTTTTCCCTTAATGTCGTACCGCAAAGCACGTTCCACGATAAAAGCATCCTGCAAATAGTCCAGATAGACTTTGACAGTATCTTGAGTAATCTTGCTATTCTTCACCGACTGAAACGTATCGGCCAATTTCCTTGGATTGGTCAAGCCGCCTACAGACGAAGCCAAGGTAGCTATCAGTTCCTCCAAATCGTCATCAAGTTTGATGTCATAACGCTCCTTGATGTCCTTGAGATAAGTATGTTTGAAGAGCCCCTTCAAATAGGCGACACGCTCCTCGTCTGAGGTCATCGTGACCACTTGTGGCAAACCGCCATACGTCATATATTCCAGCCAAAGTTGTTCCTTGGGCACATCAGGCTTTGCTTCACATATCTCTCTGAACGAGAGTGGATGTACCCTTACCTCCCAACCTCGACCACGGAACTCCGTTATTACATCCTTCGACAGGAAACGTGCATTCGAACCCGTCACATATACATCCGCATTCGGAACATGGAGGTACGAATTGAGAACATCTTCGAATTCATCTACCAGTTGCACCTCATCCAACAGCACATAGTGCATCTGGTCGTCCTTCAGACAACCGTCTATGTACTCCAACAACTTATCTGGATTTCTAAGTTCCTTATTTCTACGGTCTTCCAGATTGACCTTGATAATATGTCGGTCATCCACGCCCTCGGCTTTCAGCGCATCCGAAAACAGGTTGAACAACAGGTATGACTTGCCGCATCGCCTCATTCCCGTGACGACCTTAATCATTCCGTTGTTCCTCAGTCCCATCAATCGGGATAGCAAAGAGTCTCGTTTTATCTCCATGTCAGTCGATTTTTTTGCGGCTATCCGCACTTTTGTCGACTGCAAATATAAAGTTTTAATCGTTTCGCTCCAAATATTTTTGCTTAAAAATCTAATAAAGAAGAATTTTCGTCCCGATTAGGTACCTTTCCATTGCATTCAAACGAAAAGTTAGCAAATTGTATGTTTTCTCTTGCGTCCCACCACCAACTTAAACATCCGTGAGAAGTACCACCAGCATTTTCCATTTCACATTTTTGCGGCTATCCGCATTTTTGTGTAATGGAATTCCAAAATAACATCTTTTCGAGGCTCTTTTCCTACCCTCCATAGTCTATCGCGATGTCGTTCGGGTATCGATTGGGTATCGATTGGATATCGATTGGCGCAAGGTTGAATCATCTGAAATCAATCACCGAATGAAAACCAAATATAGACCAAAATTTAACCCTATCAATACCGCGAAGTGAGGTGGAAGGCACAACAAAACAAAACCCATTTTCCGGATTTCTTTCACGAGTGGCCTTTTCTTTTTCCGAACAACAGAAAACAACTACCATTTTTCAGTCAAGAAACCGAATTTTCAGCACAAATACTTTGTCACTTGAAAGAAAAACAATATATTTGCCGTCGGAAAGATTGATAATCATTCCTTAAGGAATTGTTAGGGCTTGGGTATATTATATGGCTTTAGACTATTCTTAATTTTTGAAAACGCAGCAAAATAAATAAGTAATAACAATGGAAGATATTAAAGACAAGCAACATTTATTGGAAGCAATGATAGGTGATAAAGTATGGAATGTGAGTAAAGATTTCCTACAAATGCCAGTAGACACACGTTTACCTATAAATTTCCCTAATAGTATTCATTATGAATTATATAAGAATCATATTGAATTCCACATTGAAAACCCTTCATATCAGCCTTTGTGTGACTTCTTAAGAGAGAATCTTCCTAAGAATGAAGTTGCTGAATATATTAATTGGAATATTTTCGGGTACAGACTTAAAAGAGACGTTGCCGGGTTGTATAAAGTTGAAGAACTAGGAAATGCTATTATTGAACTTTGCAATATAGTAGAACCCGTGTTGCTTCAGTACTGTGAGCAATTGGTTGAAAACATAAAACTGGCAAATGTACTTTCGGATTATTATGAGAAACTAAAAGTTAATTTACCATTTCATATCAATGTGATTGATGAACTTCATGCCAATGAAAATGCGCACACAAGAATTCTTACTCATCTACTTGAATATAAAAAAGATGGGAGACATATTATTCTTGAATCATTCCTAAAGTTACATCCTACATTCAATGTAGAATCATTAGATATTGAGAATTCACAAATATATTTCAACAAGGACAATATCGATGGACTGATTGAGAAAAGTGGAGAATTTGCTGTTATCATAGAGAATAAAATCCATTGGGCAGTTGATCAAGATAAACAAATTGAACGGTATGTAAATACCGAAAGGGATAAAGGTATTCCCCAAGATAGAATTTGGGTTATATATCTCACACGAGACGGAAGGAAAAAAGTCGAAGGTTACAGTCTTACAGAAGATACTAAAAAGATATTGGGCGACCGTTTCGTGGAAATGGATTATTACCATCATATTCTTCCATGGCTCAAAGAAAAAGTATTGCCTAATTGCAGAGTCAAAGAGGAATGGTTGGAATCTGCTATCAAACAGTACATTGACCATTTAGAGGGACTATTTGGCATAAGGAATACAGAATTAAACAAAAAGATGCAAGAAGAATTGATTGAAAAAATAGGTTGTACTAAAGACATGACAAGTAGTGACGTGTTTTCAAAACTTGAAGCCTTTTATAATTCCCTTGGAGAACTACAAAATATTGTTAGGAATTCAATGGAAAGTCTAATAAATCCTACTATCGAGAGATTACAATATACGACAATAAAAGTATTAGGTCAAATATGTCCAAATGAGGAAATAGGATTTTACAATGGCTTACGTAATGGTTTCTTTCAAGTGTTCTTTAAGAAATGGGTACCACAAGTACATTTCGAATGGATTCCATTGAATGAACATACTCTTTTTGAAACTGAATACACTTTGGTGTTACACATAGAGCGAGATGATTTAAGAGAGAGCTTCAAACAAGTTTGTAATAGCGATTTGAAGAATAAAGCGACAGAAATTGGATTGTCTTTAGACGCTAAAGACAGATCTGTCTTCTATAAACATGTGGTTCACACCCAAAACCAAAAATCCATGTCCAGTATGACAGACGAAGAACTAACAGATTTTCTAAAAGAGGCCTATAAAGATGTTAATAGAATTCAGAATTTCGTTTCTGTATATCTATTTAACAAGAACGAAGAATAATTCCGAGCGACATTCCATATCCTTGAATATATTCCATTCAAGTCATTACAAAGAAGTACTTTATAGAAATATATCAAAGCGCAAGTCCTCATGAACGGTCGGGACTTGCGCTTACTCTCTCATACTGAATCTGTCGAGCAGAAGAAAACAAAATCGAGGGAATATGTGGCAAATGTTTGGAAAATTGGCAAATAATATGTAACTTTGCAGCCGCAAGGAAAACCACAATACATCATTATGCGCATTACAGTCAAAGTGGGCAGCAACGTGCTGACCCGAAAAGATGGGACGTTGGACGTCACCCGCATGTCGGCCATTGTCGATCAGATTGCCACCCTGCGCCGTCAGGGCGTGGAAATCATCCTCGTGTCGAGCGGTGCCGTTGCCTGCGGTCGAAGCGTGCTGAAAGGACAGGTGGATGCCAGTCAGTTGGACGAGGTGCAACAGCGCCAGCTCTTTAGTGCCGTGGGTCAGGCCAAGTTGATTGATAAATACTATGAGTTCTTCCGCGAATGGGGTATGACGTGCGGACAGGTATTGACCACCAAGGTGGGACTGAGCACCCCCGACCAGCGTGAGAACCAGCGCAACTGCATGGAGACGATGTTGTCGCAAGGGGTCATTCCTATCGTCAACGAGAACGACACCATCTCCATCACCGAATTGATGTTTACCGACAACGACGAACTGTCGGGATTGATGTCCACCATGATGCAATCCGAGCTGTTGGTGCTGTTGAGCAACATCGATGGTATCTACACAGGTAATCCGTCGGACCCCTCTTCCCAGTTGATACGCACCATCATGCCCGACACCGACGTGGAGCAATATATCCAGACCAGCAAGAGTTCGGCAGGTCGCGGAGGAATGCTCTCGAAGCACAAGACGGCGCGCGAACTGGCGGCTCAGGGCATCACGGTCATCATCGCCAACGGCAAGCGCGACAACATCCTGTTGGACCTGGTTCAAGTCTCTCCTTGCGGCCAGCTCACCATCAGTCCACAGGTTCCTTGCACGATATTCAAGTAACCGACAATAAACAGCAAAAAAGCGGATGGTTTCCGACCTTTGACTTTCGTCAATCTTGGAAACCATCCGCTTTATTATTGTTCTACGCCGCAAGGGCTTGACTATCAATCGTCGGGAAGCATCTCCTCCATCGCCTCCTTGGAGCTATCTTCCTCCTCGCTGTCGGCCTCTTTGTTCGACTCTTTGATGAGCGGACGACCATTGATGAGGCAGGTATTGACACCCTCCAGACTACATACGTAATCGACCAGTTCGGTATTGATACGTACCTTGTGACCGCGGCAGAAAAGGTGCACACGGTAGTTCTTGATCGCATCGCACACATCAAAATAGAGGGAGGTGGTCGGTGCCTTGACATTATCTTTCTGAGGGATGTTGAGAATCTCCTCCTGCAAGCGTTTGACGGTGTTGTCGGTCAACTTCAGACTATCCAACTCGACCGTGAAGTCCTGAATGAGAGTGTCGGCCACCAGGTCCAACTGCTCAATCTTACCGATAGAGAACTCCAAGTCGAAAATGTTGCGTACAGGGCCGCGCAGATAGATGCTGGGCTGATATTTGGCATGTATCAAGACGTACATACCCTCCTTGCCATAACCACGGAAGGTCGGGAAATTCTGACCGAAAAGGACGAAGTCGTGCTTGCCGGAATAATCCTCGACCGTGAGGATGCCATACATATTACCCTTGCTGCTGGTACCCTCACGCCAACCCGTCACCAGACCGCCACACACGATTTCACGCTGCTGAATCTGGTTGATCTTGGCCAACTGGTCAGGATGCTTCTCCAGGTCGGCCAACACGCCAGGACGTTCATCGCGCTTCGGATTAGGAACCAAGTTGAGGTCCTCCATGGTCGTGTTGCAGGCATAACACAACTGATACTTATACTCGTCCAACGGATGCATGGAGAGATACAGACCCACATATTCCTTTTCGAGGTTCAATCGCTCCAACGTACTCATGGTCACGCCCTCGGGAATGGCAGGATGAACGATACATACATCGGTATCGTTCAGGTCGCCGAAGAGCGAAGTCTCGTTGCTCATTTTCTCGGCACGATACTTCTGTCCATAGCGGAGCAGCACATCGAGGAACGTTTCGCCATTCGGCATCTTGGCAACATACTGTTCGCGACGTATCTTGCCCTGACTCAGACTGTCGAAAGCACCGCTATAGACCAACGACTCCAACGCCTTGCGATTGATGGTACCCAGATCGACACGCTCCACAAAGTCGTAGATATCCTTGAATGGACCATTGGCCTTACGCTCGTTGACAACGGCATCGGAGGCACCTTCGCCAAAGCCCTTGATACCGGCCAGACCGAAACGGACGGCACCTTCGTCGTCCACGCTGTAACGTTGGCGCGAGAGGTTGACGTCGGGTCCCTTGACCGACAATCCCATGGCACGACACTCGTCCATCTGCTTGCCTAACTCCTTGACATCGTTGAGCGAACGGGACAACACTGCGGCCATATATTGTGCCGGATAGTGGGCTTTGAGGTAGGCCGTCTGGTAAGCCACCCAGGCATAGCAGACCGCGTGACTCTTGTTGAAAGCGTAGGAAGCAAACTTCTCCCAGTCGGCCCAAATCTTTTCCAGAATCTTGGGGTCATGACCATTCTTGACACCGCCCTCGATGAACTTAGGCTTCATGGCATCGACGATGTCTTTCTTCTTCTTACCCATCGCCTTACGGAGGGCATCCGACTCACCTCGAGTGAAGTTGGCCAACTTTCGGGACAAGAGCATGACTTGCTCCTGATAGACCGTAATGCCGTAAGTATCTTTGAGATACTCCTCGCAAGCATCCAAGTCGTAAGTGATAGGCTCTGCACCTGTCTTTCGGGCAATGAACGAAGGGATATAGTCCATTGGGCCGGGTCGATAGAGTGCGTTCATGGCGACGATATCACCGATGCAGTCCGGATGTAACTGCTTGAGATACTTCTGCATACCGGGCGACTCGAACTGGAAGGTTCCGATGGTGCGACCGGACGAGAAGAGCTGATAGGTCAACTTGTCGTCAATCGGGATATGGTCAATATCGATGACATCGCCCGTCGTCTCCTTGATATTGTCCAACGCCTCGTTGATGATACCCAACGTCTTGAGTCCCAAGAAGTCCATCTTGATCAGTCCAGTCGATTCGATGACGTGGCCATCGTACTGAGTCACTAACAGTTTGGTACCATGATCATCGACCACCGAGACGGGCACGACAGTGTCGATTGGATCACGGCCAATAATCATACCACAAGCATGCACACCTGTGCCACGAACGTTGCCTTCCAACATCTGACCCAAGCGCATCACGTTGCGGATGGCAGGATCGTCGCTCTCGCAAGCAGCAGCCAACTCCGGGACGACCTTGATACAGTTCTTGAGGTTGCATTTCAGGGTCTTGCCATTCTCCTCGGGCATACGGTCGGGCACCAGTCCAGCCAACCGGTTGGCGACCGGGATAGGCACCTTCTCGACGCGCGCCATGTCCTTGATAACCATCTTGGTAGCCATGGTACCATAGGTGATGATGTGCGAAACGCGGTCCGAACCATACTTGTTCTGCACCCACTCGATGACTCGCGGACGACCGTCATCGTCGAAGTCGGTATCGATATCAGGCAGAGAAATACGGTCGGGGTTCAAGAAACGTTCGAACAGCAGGTCGTACTTGATAGGGTCAATCTTGGTGATTCCCAAGCAATAAGCAACCGCCGAACCGGCAGCCGAACCACGACCAGGGCCTACCGAAACGCCCAATTCCTCACGACAGGCACGGATGAAGTCGGACACAATCAAGAAGTAGCCCGGGAAACCCATCGTCTTCATGATATGCAACTCGAACTTGATGCGCTCCCATACATCGGGACGGAGGGCAGCGACAATCTCGTCGTCGGTCATCTCCTGGGCCATCGGGTCGCCCTCGTAACCATACTCGGGAATGAGGTAATGGTTGTCGCGTGCACCACGTAACGTCAAGTGACGCAGATAGTCGGCCTCAAATTTGATGCGCACCACCTTGTTGAGGTCTCCGTTGCCCAACTTCTTGAACTTCTTCTCGGCCTCCTCTTCCGACAAGACGACGTTGCCATTCTCGTCACGGGTCATCTCCTCAAAGAGCATCTCGCGGGTGAAGCGTTGACGATATTCCTCCTCCGACCCGAACGAAGCCGGAATCTCGAAGTTAGGCATGATAGGATCATTCTCGATGTTGTAGTACTCCTCGCACTTATCGACAATCTCCACCGTATTACGCAAAGCCTCAGGCACATCGGCAAAGAGTTCATTCATCTCCTCCGTCGTCTTGAACCACTCCTGCTTGGTGTAGCGCATACGGTTAGGGTCATCCAGATCCTTGCCCGTATTCAAGCAAATCAGGTGGTCATGGGCATCGCCATTCTCCTCGTCCACGAAGTGTACGTCGTTGGAACAGATGAGTTTGACACCATGTTTCTTGGACATCTCGACAAGGAACTCATTATAGGGCTTCTGCTTCTCGTAACACTCTGGGTTATAGAGAGGGTCCTTCGAGATATGGCGTTGCATCTCCAGATAGTAGTCCTCGCCGAAAAGGTTCTTGTGCCAAAGGATCGCCTCCTCGGCTGCCTCAGGACCCTCCAACTCAAACTTCTTGGCCACCTCGCCACCGATACAGGCCGAACAGCAAATCAGGTTCTCGTGATACTTCTCCAACACCTCATGGTCGATACGGGGGCGCATGTAGAAACCATCGACCCAACCGATAGAGACTGCCTTGATAAGGTTCTGATAACCAGCCTTATTCTTGGCCAACAAGATAAGGTGCCAACCCGACTGGTCCTGGCGTCCCTCCTTCTGTGCCAAGGTTCGATGGGCCACATAGACCTCACAACCGAAGATAGGTTTGATGGGCGGCAATCCCTCGGCCTTACGACCTTTGTTTTCCTTCTTGGCCAAGTCGAAGAACTCCTTGATGCCGAACATGTTACCATGGTCGGTGATGGCAAAGCCAGGCATATTGTCCTTGGCGGCCTTTGCCCACAGACGGGAAATCTTACACTGCCCGTCCAGCAGTGAATACTCTGTATGTACGTGAAGATGTGCAAATGGTTCCATGAAGAACTCGAAGCATTCAAGTCAACACTTGAACGTGATATACAATTATTATATTATTAAACTTTCGGCGATTAACAAGGTTGAGGCTAAGTCCTTACAACCTCACCAGCGAAGCGACCTGACAACCTAACAACCTCACCAGCGTAGCGACCTTATAACCTGATAACCTCACCAGCGAAGCGACCTTACTCACCTATCCGGGTACTTGGCAAAGTAGGCTTCCACCTCGGCCACGTTCTGGTCGATAGCCTTGATCCAACTGTTGCGGAGCGACTTATCTTCCTCCTGTGCAGCATGTTTGCGTTCCGACTCGACCATGTTGGCCCACTCTTCGGAGCGGAAGAAACGACGCTGACGGGCAATGTACTGCATGAGTTGCTGCGAACAACCGAAGTCGGCTATGAGCCACTCACCGTTCTCGCGTACCAACTGGATATTGGTCTCGGCCAACGTGACATTGAAGCCTTGGACATGAGCTACTGTGAGATAGGCCGATACGAAGTCCTCACTGACAGGCAGGATGTGGGTGGACCAGACAAAGACCAGATCATCCTCTTGCGTATTGACCAAATAGTTCAACTGACTCTTGCTGCCCTCGTTGCCGAAACCGTCGTTAGGCAACTCGAAAGCATGGTTTATCAAAGCCGACAACTGCTTGGAATAAGCGCGTTTCGGGTCGGTCAAGTTACAAGCAGGATTACGGCTCGTTGCACCTGGGATGGCATTGAACAAGGCGTGGATACGTGCCTCGCTCAAACCCGAAATCTTGAGTTGGCGGGCAATCTCAGGCGATGTCTCGATGCTGAAAGTGTTGGTCGTCACCGGAGCCACCGAGGCTGTATCCGGGAAGTTCTTCAGATAGTCTTTGATGGACTGAAGCATACGCACCGAGGTGGGTTTCTCCTTCATCTTATAGCGAGGATAACGACCCTCAAATCGCTCATTGACAAACCATTCGCGCCACTCGGGGGCATAGAAACAGATGCGCTGTTTCTTGATGAACTCCGTCACCTCCGACTTGAAATGTCCATGGCCGATAGCAAAGTCATCCATCAGCCATTGACCCTCGGGCGAATGCACCAAGTTCAGGGTAGCCACGATGTTCGAGAACTCACGCGAACCGGAATAGCCTACATAGCAGTAACGCACATAGACATTCGCCAAGACCGAGTCATTGGAGGTGCGAATCTCGATAGAATCGATGGCAGTCTTCTCGCGGTCACAAATCTCGCCGAAGATACTGGAAGCGTAATAGGCAGTACGGAGAGGCGATTCCAACGTCACCAACTCCTTGGCCTCTTTAATCAAAGCTGCTGCCACCGAGGCCGATATCTGTTCACTTCGGCTCATGTCGGAGGCCTCTTTGGCTACGGTTGGCAACGACCAGAACAATCGCTCGACAATGGAATCGGTCAATGGCACAGCACCCTCCAACAGGGTTGAATCAATCGTATGAGACGTCCCGTCGGCTATCTCATTCTGCTTTCCGCTGTTACAAGCGAAACAAAGTCCACTCAGCAAAAGAATCAAGGAAAGGGCTGAATGTAGGTTTCTTCTCATAATATTCAATTAAACGGTAAATAACTAATATAAGGATAATGTAGTCAAATGTCCGCTCTCTCCTACCCGAATGGGGCAGGAAACCATCCTCGATAGGGAGGGTGAAGTATCGGACATATATGAACCATCTTTATTTCTATTGTTTTATTCTACAGACAGATAATCGAACTCCAGAGGTTGCTCGGTGCGCAACACCAAGAGGTACGAACCGGCATTGACCATGCTTCCCGTGGTGGTGCTGACAGGTTTCCACTTCGCCGGCGTGACAGGGAAATCCATCACACCCTGAGCAATAACCCGACGATCGGCCACACTCTGCAACTCCCAACGACCCCGTACGGTGGCGCCGGTGACATTCTTATAGCGGAAGCGCAACACGTTCTCGCGCGCCAACCCGGTCGTGAACTCGAACTTGATACTGCCATCCGACTCCACCTTGGCTGGAGCCTTGATGTCCTGCGACAAGTTGGCATCATAGTTAGGGAAATATCCTTTCGGCGTAACGGCCAACGTCATGGTATCCAACTGCGCCCACGTCAGCCCTGCCGAATAGGGATAACCCGGAACAGCAGGTACTTTTGGCATCACCAACTGCTCGGCAATGAGCGGTGTGGTCGATATGGCAATGGCACTCACCACAGCCTGTCCCACCTTGACATTCGGGAAGGAGATTTCCAGATAGTCCTTGTCTCCGCTATTCACATTGAGAGTAGTACGCACCATACGATTACGGCCAATGGTGAGTCGGGCGATGTCCATGTTGTTGGAATAAACCAGACCATTGACGGCAATGTCATAGACTCTGGCTCCAGCAAATGCCATCCACGGTTCCACACTGAACAGGTCAACTCGATACGGATGATCTCGCTCTACGGGGAAACGGAACTTCAGTTCGTGACGTCCCCAACGGAAGGTGCGAGCCAAAGGTTGATCCACGTCGGGCAACATCTCTACCTCTCCCCTTGGGAAAGCGACACCGACTTCTCCGTCGGTCACTCCCTGCGAGGCCAAGACGGGACAAAGACTATCGGCTGCAAAAGCAGGACGCTGCGCCCACGAGGTTGAGAAACGGGTGTCATCGCCTATCCAGAGTTGACCCCAATTGTCCACCAGACTATCTCCACCACAATTATACCTATATAAATAGACCATGTCGGGAGTGCCTTTCAACAACAGGGAGGCTCTATCGCCCTCCTGTGCCAGCATGGGTGCCTCGTCCAACAATTTTCGGGCGAAGTCGGTCGGCTGACCCCAGATGGTGTATAGACCTTTGTAGTTGTAGGGACCGACCTTGTCGATGAGGCGGAGCGCCTCGTCGGGTTGGTACCGACCCGGATTGTCGTGCGAATACATCAACCAGAGGTATTGACCGCAGACACTGTCGCGAGCCGACCAGGCCTGATCCATCTTGCTTTGCAACAACATAGAGAACTTCTCTTCGCTGTGCGGCGCCTTGCTGTTGAACACGGTCAACGTATCATGCAGTCCCACCGTACGCCAGGCACCATATTCGCCATTCAGCAACTGGTTGTCCTGCTTCAACTCCTTGGCATAGTTCTCCAACTTTCCACCATAGGTGCCACTCCAGTTCTGCACGACGTTCCAGTCGGTGCCTGTGCCACCGTTACAGGTGGTGACCAATCGTCCGCTCCGAGGGTCCATCTCCTTGATGATGGCGGTGCACTCTTCGGCAAACTCCTTGGGCAAGGTCGATTCGTTCTGCAACCCCCAAAGTATCAACGAGGGGTCATTGCGCCGCTCCTTGACCCATTGGCGCAACAGTTTCTTGAAGTTCTCGCGGAACGCCGGTGTGTCGTACCAGATATGGGCCGAGAACTGCGCCCAATAGGTGATGCCCAGTCGGTTCCAATTGCGCTGATAGCGCAGGTTATGGGGCTGATGAGCATCGCGGAAGGAGTTGTAACCCAGCGACTTGACCAACAGACTCCGGAAGTCAATCTCCTGCTGTGTGAAGGCATGGCTCTGTCCGAAATTGTGTTCGTATTCGCAAATGCCGTTCAAGAAGACCGGCTTGCCATCTATCTTGAACTGACGCCCCCACTCAATCTGGCGGAAGCCAATCTCGATGGCCACCTCGTCTTTCACAACAGGCACACCGTCATTCTCCAGGTCGGGACACTTGAGTTGGCAGGCCAGGCGATACAGAAACGGATTCTCGGGTGTCCAATGCGTTACCTCCTTTTCGATAGGAATGGCCTGACGGATTACCGTACGCTGCTCGGGCTGCAAGTCGAAACCCTGAGCCTGCTGTGCCAGTTTTTGTTGCGCACCCATCAAAGGCATGAGTGTGGTCTGGAGAGAGAACTTCCTTTTCTGCTTCGACAGGTGGTTGACAACCTCCGTCTCAACAAAGAGCGTGTCGCAAGTGGCATTGCTCCAAGCGTGTATGCCAAAGGGGGCAATCTGCAAGCCCGACATCTCCTCCAACTTGACCGGCCGGAACAATCCCAAAGGTTGACTGCCTTCGCTGAAACCCCACTCACTGCTGCAACCGCCACACACCCACGGCATATCGGTGATGTGGGAAGGATGTTCACAAATGACGCGTAAGTGATTGACCACCTTAATCTTCCGCCCCACATCGAGGGTGGTCACTACACGTCCCGCAGGTTGATGCCGACACAGCGTGTCGCCATTCATGATGACGGTCACATAACTGCCGGCGCCCTCCAACGTCAATCGGTACCAACGCGGATTACGGTTTGGCAGAACGTCGCTGAAGACAATATCATACACCGCCGTGCCATGCAGATTGCCATGCAACAACTGGCGCGCGCCGTAGTAGTCGTCGAAGTTATGGGGCAAGGTCACGCGGTCCAACACGATCGAATCGCCATACCGTGCTTTGTCCTCAGGATAACACACAGCACGCCAACCCGACTCAAGCAAGTAGGTTCGGCGTAACGTATTGGCGCACAACGGCAGGGTGGCAAGCACCCAAAGCAGCAACAATATCTTCTTCATCGGCAATGTTTCAGCAAGAAGCGCATTTGACGATATCGGGTTTCATCACTGGTCCAATGTTCATTGATGGGGGTGATGTAACACTCTTTCTCGCACGTCAGGGTGTTCCAGACGGCATACGACGTCGTGGGCGGACAGACGTTGTCGTTGTATCCCCACGTCATGTAGGTCGGACATTTCACCAGTCGGGCGAAGTTGACGGCATCGTAATATTGCAAAGTACGGATCACCTCGGGCGTAAGGGTTATGTCCTTGTATTTCAGGCCGAAATGAGGATAACCACCCGTTCGGCCCTTCTCGGCATAAGCTGCCATGTCGCTCAGGGCAGGGTGGGCAATGGCCAATGCCGTGACACGCGGGTCGAGGGCTGCCAGAGCCAATCCCAGACCGCCTCCTTGACTGTTTCCTTGCACCAGGATGTTCTTGCCATCCCACTCAGGACGCGTCACCAGATAATCGACGGCACGCACCAAGCTGGTACACACCTTCTGCATGTAGTAGGTCTCCCGGCTCTGGATGCCGTTGCTCAGATACCCCGCTGCAAAATGGTTGCCGAAGGCCCGCGTAATGTCGCCATACACCTCTTTGCTCAGGCTGGGGTCGATGCCATGTATCTCCATCTCGAAACGGATGCAGTTGCCCTTCGTGGCATAGAACTGCGTCTTGAGCGGATCCATGTGCTTCACGCCAGCTCCTGGAGGCGAGACTACGATGGGATATTTACCCCCTTTCTTGGGAATTGACAAATAGCCATAGACATACGCCTCGGTCGAAGGTCTCCAGGTCCTAATCTTGACCAAGTAGCAATCCACCTCGTCGGTACTGAATTCCGGCGCTGGTGTCACTTGGGCCGACAGGGGCAGTTTCTTCTGCTCGTCCAACACCCCTTGCCAGAAAGCGGCAAAGTCGTTGGGCATCTGGGTGTAAGGTGTTATCTTTTCGGGCGAGAAACCCACCTTGACATGGTTCTTGAAGTTCTTTCCCTCTACGCTGCACTGCATGCGGCAGTCTCGGAACGACGGCTGCTTGGCACCTCCCAACGGGATGCGCGCCCGTCCCTGTGCATCGGTTGTCACCTTCCCTTGCACTTCATCTGCCAGCTCGTCTTGGCCAATGACATAGCGCACCTCGACATCGGACAAGGGTTGTCCATGCCAAAGCAGTTGGAGGTTGACCGAGGCCTTCTCTCCCACCTTGTAAATCCAATCCGCATGGTCGGGGACTGCCACCCATTGCAAATCATTCTGAGCAAAGAAATTCTGTGCCTTTCCCGATTCCATCCGCACGAGCGAAACCAGAATCAATACATACAGGAACCAATTCAGAGTCTTGTTCATAGAGACAAAATATACGTTCACACCATTGCTGAGTCTTCCATCATTGCAGAATAGTTACTGTGCCATCATTTGGGAATTTCATAGCTAACATCTGTCAATCTATAACTCATTCAAGGGATGTTCTAAAAATGTCATGTTGAGCGTAGCCGATACATCTCTGATATCTATAAAACGAGGATAGAGATTCTTCACTTCGTTCAGAATGACAATTATTAGAAGTACCCTCAAGTTTATCGAGTTTCGTCGCAACCCGCCATCGACCTGAGCCTGCTGCCCTACCGTCGTCGTCACGGAGTTGCGTTCTTTTTCCTTTCTTTTTTCGTTCTTTTTCGGTTCTTTTTGCTTCTTTTCGAAGAAGGGTGTTTGCTTGCAGAAAGATTGATGCAAGATAGCAACATACCCCATAGTGCGTCAGGACATCGGGCCATCCTCTACACCTCCCGAACCGAGGGATGCAATCGGACTGCAACGTCTTGAATCACATCGGCGAACCATCGAAAGGTTTCAACTGGAGTTTTCTGTCCACTCTGTTCTTGCTGCAAAGATAGACAGAAAAAAGAGAAATTGCAAATATTATTTGTTTTTTTCAATAAAAAAGCGTATCTTTGCGCCCGTTATTTGAAACAAATGAATAAATTTGAAAAATCCTTGCACTTCATCAGTGACAAAATCCTGCCAGATTCTCCTTTCTATGGAAAGATTTTTTTGGTAGGTGGTTGCGTGCGTGACGAATTGCTGGGTGAACGATATTCTGACTTGGACTTGCTCATTAACCTGCCGAATGGTCAGCGGGAGTTTGTGGAATACATGTGCAAGACCTATCCCGAGACCTGTAAGGGACCTTTTTACTATCAACGCTATGGCACCACCGCCATGGATGTTGAAATCGACAATACGACAACTTTGGTAGAATGCGTGGAGCCCCACATCGAGGCCTACGCCGAGGATGGTGTGACCCTGTTGGAGACGCGTTTCTGCTCGCTGGAGGAGGATGCCATGCGCCGCGACTATACTTGCAACGCCCTCTACAAGAACCTATCGACAGGCGAAGTGCTCGACCCAACGGGTAAGGGCATTGAGGACCTCAAGAACAAGATGCTTCGCACCCCTGCCGAGCCGAACGTCATCTTCCGCCAGGACCCTGTCCGCATGTTGCGAGGCATCCGTTTCAAGCATCAGAAGGGCTTCCGCCTGGACGAGTCGGCTTGGAATGCCATCCTCCTGCAACACGCCGAGATGGAGAAAGCTGCCCCGAAACGCCTGCGTGACGAGTTGAACAAGATGCTCAAAGCGCGCACTTTCGGCGATGGCATCAACGACCTGCTGGAGTGCGGCCTGCTGACTTACGTCATCCCGGGACTGGAGAAATGGCTCCGCGACGAGACGCCACACCCGCTGGGCGATGGCAAGATGACGGTGTGGCAACATACGTTGTTGGCGCTCCGTGTCATGTGCCGCGAACATCCGCACACCGATACCATCCTGAAACTCACGGTCTTGGTGCTCGACCTGGCTGTCGTCCATGGCAAGGAGGTGGCCGAAGAGACGTTGCGCAGTGCACAGATTGGTCGTGAACGCGTCACCACCATCATGCACTACATCCAGCAATACCAGCGGTTCCGTTCGTTCTACCGGAATGGCGAATACATTGGCCGACCCCGTTCCCTGCCGCACTTCATCACCAGCCTGAGTCATCATAAGGACGACTTCCGCCGCATGGTTCGTGCCCTGAATCACGGTCTGGCGCAGGAGTATCAACTCCCCTATACGGTCTTCTACGACAAGGACTATGTCAAGAAGGAGCGCCGTTCTAAATCGGCCGACGACCGTACGCCCGAACAGATCAAGGCGGACCGCAATCATCGTCGCAACCAAGTGCGCCGCCGCAAACGCAAGGACAACCGCCGCAAGACCAAAACCGAAAAAGCCTCGGCCACGACTCAAGAGTCGGCCTGACCCTAGACTTCACACCGTGGGGGAATATTGCCCTCTACCATCTATACAACGACATCCGCAGGACCGAAACAAAGGCGTGTCCTGCGGATGTCGTTTTTTATCGCTCATGACGGAAAAGGATGGCTTGTTGCTCGTCGGAAATCGGGACTGTGGGCAACGTAAAAATAGCCGATTATATGTATTTCAGCGGATTACAAGGATTTCATCCCTCAAAATGTCTGTTAACCCCCAAAAACAATTGGATAAAAGTAAAAAAGAGAGGTCTTAGCTTCGGCTAAAACCTCTCTTTTTTCGACTGCGCTCGTCACGCCGTATAGGAAGCACCTTATTTCTTTTCGGCAGTCTCCACCTTCTTGATAGCCCGTCCGATGACAAAGAAGTGGATGGCGACGAACACCAAGCAGCACAACGTGGCTATAAGGAAGAGCGGAAGGGCACCCGTCGGTTCCAGACTGGGAGCTGCCATCAGAATGAGGTCTCCCACCAGGGGATAGACAAAGACGGAAACGATAGCTGCCAACAACCAGACGGTGACATCAACCCCAAGAACGAGCAGACGGTAAGGAGCCGACATCTGACGTAAGGTATAACCCATGCTGGCGAGGTTGCGGAAGATGTCGCGGTTCTTTTCGACCAACAGCAACATGCTGACTACCAAGAGGAAGAAGGCAAGCAGGACAACCAAAAGTCCAACAGCAGCCACCGCCCAGACAACGCCATAGACCATCGACTGCATTCGGACCATTGCATCGCCGCCATCGGCCACAATATACTGATGGTGAGCAATATGCTGCAACAAGGCATTGCCTGCTGCATCGCCCTTGGTGCGTATCACCAGTCGCGAGGGTTCCTCCTTCTCGTGATTGCCATAGATGCGGTTGGCCTCGGCCAAGAAGGCGTCGGGCACCAGGATGGTGTTGAGACGGGTGGAGAATCCGACGATACGGGCATGGTAGAAACTGCCGCCGATGAACAACTGGAACGAGAACTGACTCACGGCACCTTCCGACAACTGCGGCAGACCGCGGGTGGAGGCATAGCCAAAGTTATAGAGGTCCAGATAGTTACGGGGCACGAGGACAGGCACGAAACGGTCATTCAGGTCGGCCTTCCACTCGATGTTGGCATCGGCCAGATCGACAAAATCGTCGGGCACCGACTCCAGGAACATCTCGGTGCGGAGAGAACGTTTGCCGGAACGGACTATCGCCTCGACGGTGAAATGGGCACTACGGAAAGGCGCCACGCAACTGACATCGGGCAATGCCTCCAATTCCTGAATCTCTCGCTCTTCGAACGACGGAGACTTACCGCCGATGAGACTCTGCACCGTGGTGAGCAGACTGACGGGTTTGCTAATCACGACATAGTTCTCGGAGAAGATGGCGTCCTCGGTAGTGAAGGCGCGATTGACATCACGGAACGACTGTAGGCTCAACAAGAGAATGACTGCACCTAACAAACCGCCCAAGGCGAAACAAACAAGTTGCCAGAGACTTACATGACGACGGAGTAATACGACAAGGAGTTTCATAGTTTGAAGATTCGGGTATATTGATACGGAAAACGATGACCCACAGAAGTGACTATCAGACCAATACCATCGGCCCGCTGACGTTCTGCGACCATCTGAGACATAATGTCGGCATTATCTGCATCCAGATGACTGATGGGTTCATCCAAGAGCAGGAAACTGCATGGTTGGCACAAGGCACGGACAAAAGCCACGCGCTGCTGTTGACCCAAAGAGAGTGTGCGACAGGGACGGTCCATGCATTCCGCCAGACCCAGTCGCTCCAACTGACGGCGCACCTCTTCCACGGTGGCGTAACAGGTCAGTTGGCTTTTGAGCATCACATTCTCCACAGCCGAGAGTTCGCCAAAGAGACGGTGCTCCTGAAAAAGGATGCCGATGTGCTGCCGCAACAGGTCGGATTGCTCCACCACGAGGGCACTGCCATCGGACTGTGTATAAAGGATTTGTCCCTCATAGTCGGAACGCAATCCCGAGATAAAGGAACAGAGCGAAGTCTTGCCTCGACCCGACTCGGCCTCAATCAAAACCGACTCGCCCTGCTGCAGGACCACCTCCCGATGCCATATATCCGAAGGTGCTTCGCCGGCACGAGAACCGACGAAGACCTTGGGTAATAGATTATGTAGGGAAATAGTTGTCAGCATATTAACGTCCTGTTGCCAACTGCTCACACAACTCAACAATCTGGCGGAGCGAGTTCTTGCTCTTGTCGGTCATCTCGATGACCGTCGTAGAATTGGAAGTGCCGAATTCACCCGTGATAACCAAGTTGTCGAACTTAGACAAGGCGGTAGCCACCTGAGTCTGATACTGGTTGCCGGCAAGAAGTGGGTTGACTACGTTGGCCACCTGCTTGAAGTCGATGGTCAAACCGCCCGACTTATTGAAGTTCGATGCCAAAGCGTTGGAACGGAAGTTGCTTGCCTGTTTCTCAATCTTGCCACCCTTGATCAACTTGCGGCCCATAGACTCGTTCATAAAATACACCGTATTGTCAATCAACCCGAAATAGAACTGTTCAGGCAGGTCAGACATAGTAGAAACCAGCAAATTCTTGGAAATTTCCTTGAATTGTCCAGATTCAACCAACTTCTTTATTTCACGAGCATCACGCTCCTCGTTGTTCTTGAGGCTGTCGGCATTGAAGTCCAAAGCCAAGAAAAGTTGTGGGAAGTTGTTTTCCATACCGAGGAAAGCCAAGGTAATGTCTCCCTCGATAGAGTTCAAGTCGGAAGTCTTCATTTCATTCTGCTGGAAGAACTCCTCCACTTTCTGTTGCCATTCTTCAGGATAGAGTTTCAACAACTCTGCCAACTGCTGAACCGCAGTTGAAAAGACAGCGACAGGATACTCGGGCAGATAATCGAAGTGCTTGCCAGTCATCTCACGCTGGAACTTCTTGCTGAATTCGAGAACTTCCTCGGCGCCATATACTTTCATATCGGTAACAATCTTACCGTCCTCGAAGTTGGTAGCAGAGCATGCTCGCATGTCCTTGAACATCTTCAACATTTCGTCCGACATACCGTTCTGTGCCAGTTGGTCTTTAGGCAACATCGAGAAAATCTGGTCATAGTTGCCATAGTAAGCGATGTCGGCGGTTCCGGCAACTGCTGGAGCGAAATAAGGGTCACACACAATAGCCTGACGGTTGGTTGGCAAGTCCATGAGGTCCGATGCCTTGCGGTTCTGCGAAACCAAGAGCACCAATGAGGTGCCATCGAAAGCCACGCTACCTCCCTCCTGAGGGAAATCGACCGTCACTACATCACCCTTCGTAGTGATTCCGAGGCCGGCCTTCTGTCCGAAGGTATCTACCACCTTCTTGAGTGCCTCCTTGTTATCGACTGCCATGACGGCAACCACTTCGGGTTTCTTATTGGCCATGTCACCTCCCACGGCTACAACCAATGGCTTGGTGAAGTCGACACCCGACTTCTGCGGATTATCGAAGATTTCCTTGGCGAATTCCTGATTCTCCTGATCGACAGTGAGCAGCAACATAGGCATGGCACTCTGCACCATGAGGTCGTTGGCCAAATCTGCCTTCTTGCCCAATGAGGCCAAATTGACGGAGAATGCCATACGGGCATCCTCAGGAACTACTTTCAGGTAATTTTCTTTCTCGCCTGTACAAGAACAGATCAGAGAAACAACAGCAAGAGCCAAGAGGCTCTTCATCAGGTTGAAATGCTTCTTCATTGATGTTTGTTTTTTTTAATTGGTAAATATAGGTAAAAAAAATAGGTATTTCTGGATTATAAAGGAGTTAACGGGAGTTAACTGGAGTTATGCTTCGCTTGGGTCCTCGCAGCGAATGGAACGATTGATAATCGTTCAGCGAGAAGACGAAGCTTTAGCTGAGGGGACAGACGGACGTTTGAAACGGCTATCTCTTCGAAGTTTTTTTTATCTCTCGCAGAGTGCAAATGAATGGAAAAGAGTTTTTTAGTGTTCCATATTTAGAACTCCATTACACTCCTTTACACTCTGCGAGAGTTATTCTTGCGTGATTACACTCATTTGTGCACTCTCTCGCTGTTCTTGGCAACGAACTCACTCCAGGAGGAACTGCCGCTACCCGATGAACGGGGAATCTTGGGGTTGGAACCCTTGCGACCGAGGAGCCCCTCGGGTTTGCTTGTCATGTAGAAGTGGGTCAAGGCAATGGCAATGGCATCCGAGGCATCGTTCTTACTGTTCATATCCTCGTCCGTGAGGTGGAGGATATTCTTGACCATCGCTGCCACCTGTTCCTTGCTGGCCGAACCGTTGCCCACTATCTGGATTTTCACCTTGGCAGGCGGATACTCGAAGATAGGGATGTCACGTTCCACCGCTGCTGCCATGGCCACTCCCTGAGCGCGACAGAGTTTGATCATGGAATTCGGGTTGATGCCCACGAAGGGCGACTCGATTGCCAACTCGTCTGGATGATACTGGTCAATGAGGCCAAGGACACGTTCGTAGATGCGCTTGAGGCGAAGGTAATGACTCTCGAACTTCTGCAACTGGAGCACCCCCATCACGACAAGCGCGGGTTGGCGACCATCCACTCGGAGTACGCCATAACCCATCACGTTCGTTCCTGGGTCAATCCCCAGCACTATCTTCTCCATCCGTCTCCGACTCTATCTGCATGAGGTAATTGAGGTGTTGCTGCAGGAGCTCGCTCTCCTTGACGAAGTCGCTCATCGGTTCCATCAGTTCCTTCATCTCGGCCGACGAACGGGCCTGGATAGTCAACACGTTGGCGCAATAGACACCCACCAGGTTGTCGGTATTGGCCTTATAGACAGAATCGACCAAGTCGTTCGCCATCGCGCTGTATTTCAAGTAAAGAGGGATGATATCCGAGTCGGTGAGTGCCGAGTCGGACTTTGCCTGGAGCGCCTCCATCTCGTCGGCCAACAGCATACCGACGGAATCGCCCATCACCATCAACTCGGTAATCGCATCGTTGGTAGGAGTACCCGTGAAGGTAACAGGCTCACTCACAACGGCCTGTATCGTTCCTGGCTCCATGGCAAACATACCAGCAGCATATTCGCTCACCAGATAGGCGAAGTAAGGTTTGTCGGGATCGACCGGTCCCGTGAAGGTGAATTTCTCATCGACCACCTGGACCGAGTCGAACGGCATGCCGTCCAACGAACAGAGATAGACGTAACCTGTGATGGGACCACGCTCCACGACGGTGTCGCCCAACTGGAAAGTCAACGGAATGTCGAAACTGCCCTCGATGGTATAAGTATTGTTCTTTTTACAAGCGGTCAGCGTCAAGGCTGCCAACGCTACCAGGAATAATTTTTTCATATCTTGAGTTTTTGTAAAGCGGTATAAAGACGTTGCACGGGCAGACCCATCACGTTGAAGTAACTTCCCTCCAACTGGGTGCATCCCACATAGCCAATCCACTCCTGAATGCCATAGGCTCCTGCTTTGTCGAATGGCTTGTATCGCTCAATGTAATAGTCTATCTGCTGGTCGCTCAACGTGGTGAATGTCACCTCGGTGCAGCACACGAAACTCTGTTCATCGACGGCACTCTTCAGGCACACGGCGGTATAGACCTGATGGGTACGACCACTCAGTCGTTTCAACATCCTCACGGCGTCGGTCCGGTCCTTCGGTTTGCCCATCTCCTCGCCATCGCACCACACGATGGTGTCGGCGGTGACCAACACTTCGCCGGGTTGCAACACCAGGTCGTAGGCGGCCATCTTCAGTTTGGCAATATGCAGAGGGATGTCTCCGCCCTGCAATCCAGCGGGGTGCGTCTCGTTCACGTCCTTCAACTTGACCACCTCCATGGGCAAGTCCAGTCCCGCCAAGAGCTCCTTGCGCCTGGGACTGTTGGAGGCCAGCAACAACTTGATGCACCTCATTTTATCTATATCGAATATTTCCATAATTTCTTTAGTTAAGGGTTTCCACGAAGGATCTTCATCTCTCTTCCTTCGCATTTTTTATAACCACGAAAGGCACGAAAATCACGAAGGACTTTATCGTCCCTTTCTCTGTTCTTTCATCGAACATTGATAACCACGAAAGGCACGAAAATCACGAAGGACTTTTATCGTCCCTTTCTCTACGCTATCGTCCACGGCACTCTTTTTTTCCGTGTCCTTTAGTGAATTTCGTGGTTACAACCTTATTCCGTGTTTTTTACCACGAAAGGCACGAAAATCACTAAGGACTTTATCTCCCGTTCTCTGCGCTATCGTCCACGGCACTCTTTTTTTTTCGTGTCCTTTAGTGAATTTCGTGGTTACAACCTTATTCTGTGGTTTTCACCACGAAAGGCACGAAAATCACGAAAGACTTTTATCGTCCCTTTCTCTGCGCTATCGTCCACGGCACTCTTTTTTCGTGTCCTTTAGTGAATTTCGTGGTTACAACCTTATTCCGTGGTTTTCACCATCCGAAGGCGACGCGGTCCGACATCCACTTGCCCTGTGCCTTGAGCACCTGTTCAATCACATCGCGGGCAGCGGCATGTCCACCCATGCAGGGACTGACGTAACGGGCGATTGCCTTGATTTCGGGACAAGCATCGGCAGGACAACAAGGCAGGCCCACTTGCTGCATCACTTCGTAGTCGGGGATATCGTCACCCATATAGAGCACCTCCTCCAGTTGGAGGGAGGCCTTTTGCATCAAGTCGGTCAAGTCGTTCGTCTTGATGTGCGAACCCATGTAGATATGCTTCACTCCGAGGTAGTTATAGCGTTTCTCAACGATGCTACTCTTGCCGCCCGAGATGATACCTACGGTGAGTCCCATCTTGACGGCCAACTGAATAGCATAACCGTCCTTCACATTGAGCGTGCGGAGCGGTTGGCCCTCCCCATCCATGGGTATGGTGTTCTCGCTCAATACGCCATCCACGTCAAAGACCAATGCCTTTATCTTGGTTAAATCGTAATTTATCATATTTATATACTTGTGCGCAAAGTTACACACAATTTGTCAAATCTCCAAATATTCCCCTGCAAATCGAACATTTTGCCCCACATTTTGAACTCCACAGAGCAATTGAACGTTAAAATCAGTTAAAAACCTTCGCCTTTCATCGTCCAAACGCATTTTTTGACGCTTCTCCTCCGCCTCACTTTTATTATACTGGAGTCGTCCCATTCAGCAGGTTCTGTGGTGAGTGTTACGACAACGGGAGGGCTTTTGAATAGAAAAAGAATAATAGGACTAACCGACCGCAAAATGCGTCCCGAAAAAATAATCCCTCTTCGAGACATTTCGTCAAGAAGAGGGATTATTTGTTTATTTATCATTTACTGATTATTCGATGATAGTAACCCAGCCGTGAGTGTCTTCGAGGTCGCCGTACTGGATGCCACGAAGGGTCTCGTAGAACTTGGTGCAGACAGGACCTGGCTTGTCGCTTGGGAGGATGTTGTAGGTCTTGTTGGCATCCAAGTCGTCGATGCGGTGGATTGGAGCAATGACAGCTGCCGTACCACACATGGCTGCCTCATCGAGGTATTCGAGTTCCTCGACTGGCATAGGACGAACCTCAATCTTGTAGCCCAAATCCTTGGCTACCTGCTGGATAGACATGTTGGTAATGGAGGGCAGGATGGACTCCGAAGCAGGAGTGACATAGCTGTTGCCCTTGATGCCGAAGAAGTTGGCAGGACCACATTCGTCGATGAACTTCTTGCTGCGGGCATCCAGATAGATGACGGCGCTGTAGCCCTTCTGGTGTGCCAAAACGCCGCTGGCCAACGAAGCCGCATAGTTGCCGCCCACCTTGACACGACCTGTGCCGAGAGGAGCCGCGCGGTCGTAACCACGCATGATGCAACATGGAGTGGCCTTGAAACCATCCTTGAAATATGGGCCTACAGGCATGACGAAGACGATGAACTCATATTGGTCGGCAGGGTTGACACCTACCTGAGGACCTGTACCGAAGAGGACAGGACGGATATACATCGAGCAACCTGTCTCGTAAGGAGGAACAAGGTCGGCATTGAGCTTGACCACCTTCTTGATAGCCTCTTCGAAAAGGCCGTCTGGCAGAGGTTGCATCAAAATGGTGCGGCAGGTATCTTGCATACGCTGGGCGTTCTTGTCCATGCGGAACACTCGGATCTTGCCATCCTTGCCACGGAAAGCCTTCAGACCCTCGAAGCCTGCCTGGCCATAGTGCAGTACGGTAGCAGCCATGTGCATCGTCACTTCCTCACTCTCACTTACGCGTAATTCACCCCACGCACCATCCTTGTAGGTGCATCTAACATTGTAAGGAGCTTTTCTGTAGCCGAAGCCCAGTTTGCTCCAATCCATTTGTTCTGCCATAATTGTATATCGTTTATGATAATGATGTCTCAAAAAGTAAGTAGGTGTTAAGAATTAATTAACTATATTTTTCTTCTATTGGGATGCAGATTTCTGTTTTGACCGATGGTGCAATGTAGTCATTGTGCCTGAGGGCAAGGCTGAAAGATGCGCCCAAGAGTGAAAAAGATAGTAATTAGAATATCTCCAGTTACATATAATTAATTTTGAACAACTACTTAATACGGCGGCAAATTTAACAAAATAATCCATACGTTGTTCAATTCTCCCTCATTTTTTTTGCAATTTCTCCGTTTTTGCCTCATTCTGCCGAAAATTACCGACTTTTTGCTTTCATATTGAAATCGCAGCGCAAGGATAATCCATGCTTTTGAAAGGCATGTATGCACCGTTTCCTGCACATCAAAAGGCCATTGATAATCAAAACAATGTTAAAAAAGTCCATAAACAAGCACTTCGGACAAGCAAATGTTGCCATTATTAGAATTATTCTGTATATTTGCACGCAAAATAACAAATATGAAGCAAGAGAATCCATCTTCGCCAGTTCATCACCTGGACACACTATATAGCGACATACGTAAAATCATCGAGACTTCACGCAGCAACGCAGTGCGTAGTGTCGATTTCTGTCGCGTGCAAATGTATTGGCACTTAGGGCAACGCATCTTCAAGGAAGAGCAGCAAGGCAAGGAACGTGCCGATTATGGCGCATATCTTTTGCAAAACTTAGCCAACCGCTTGGAACCTGAATTTGGAAGCGGTTTCGGATATCGTCAACTTAAGTTTTGCCGTCAATTCTACAGGACTTATCCAAATAGGAACACACTGCGTTCCCAATTGAACTGGAGTCAATATCGTATGCTGATACAGATTCCCGATCCCGACAAACGGGAGTATTATGAATTGGAATCCGTCAACAATTCTTGGACTGCACGCGAGACGGAGAGACAAATCAATTCTATGCTCTATGAACGTCTCTTAATGAGCAACGACAAGGAAAGCGTGCTTGCCGTTGCACGCAAGGAACGCATCCCCGAAAGCCCAACAGAAATCATCAAGGACCCCATGGTGCTTGAATTCCTTGGGCTGCACCGAGAGAGCAGCTATTACGAGAAAGACTTGGAATCGGCCATCATTACCCACCTGACAGATTTCCTCCTTGAAATAGGCAAGGGCTTCTCCTTTGTCGCACGGCAGAAACGTCTTTTGATTGAAGATGACGAATTCTTTGCCGACCTCGTTTTCTACAACCGTTTGTTACGCTGCCATGTGGTGATAGAGTTGAAAACGGGGAAACTTACTCATCAGGATTTGGGTCAGTTGCAAATGTATGTCAATTACTACGACCGCAATGAGAAACTACCCTACGAAAATCCCACTATCGGAATACTCCTTTGCACCGAGAAAAACGATACCGTTGTACGCATGACATTGCCTGAAGATAACCAAAGTATCCTTGCCAGCGAATATAATCTATATCTGCCATCATCTGAGCAACTTATCGAAGAAATCAACGAAGTGAAGAAATTAGCGCAGAACAAGGACAAGGAGGATTGATTTGCCCTATATTTCCCGTCACAAGCAGCATCTTACAACAAAATCTTGCTCTGCAAGGTCAACCCTCCGCACCACCCGAGACGACACTATCCCGTCCCTACCTCGCGGTGAATATACGGTTTGAAAATGGTAAGTAATAGCCTTCAATCATCGGTTGATTCGACCCTGCGCCAATCGTATCTCAATCGATACCCAACCGATACCCGACCGATACCGCGATTGACTATCAGCGGAGGGGCAACGGCCTGTCGGAAAGGCCCGTTTTTGCCGACCATTTTTGACAACCGCGCACATCGGGAAATTGCCGAAAACAAGAAGATTCCGACGGAAATCCGCTTTCACGAATGAGCAAAACAGACCACAAACGGCGTTGAAAATGAAAAAATCACAACAAAATTTGGTTTATTGGCAAAAAATCAGTAACTTTGCGGCGCTTTTAGTTTGAGCCAGTGCGATGGTGTATTGCCTTTACAAAAGCAATTAGAGTAACACAATTAACAAAAAAACTACACATGAAAGAGTATTCTCTTGCAGGCACCAAGCGTGCCGAAAATGGCAAGAAAGCTGCCAAGCAGCTTCGCGCTCAGGGTTTGATTCCTTGCAACTTGATTGGCAAGGATGGTGCCCAGTCATTCACCGTTAAGGCCAGCGACGTTCGCAACCTCCTGTTCACTTCTTACGTTTATGCTGTAAAGCTCAACATCGATGGTGCTGAGTGTCTGGCAGTTGTCAAGGAGGTTCAGTTCGGTCCAGTCAATGAGGAGCTTTACCACATCGACTTCCTGAAGTTCGAAGCTAACGAGCCTATCTCTGTTTCCATCCCAGTTAAGCTGGAAGGTTTCGCAGAGGGTGTCAAGACTGGTGGTAAGTTGGTTAAGCAGGTTCGTAGCCTCACCGTTAAGGGTCTCTACACTGCTATTCCAGACCGTCTTATCGTTGACGTCACCCCAATCGAACTCGGCAAAACTCTTAACGTTGCAGCCCTGCACTATGACGGACTTGAGATCCTGACCGCTCCTTCGGTCATCGTTGCTGCCGTCAAAGCTACTCGTGCTTCACGTCAAAACAACAATTAAGTTTGGTCCTAACAACCAAACTGATGTCCCCTTCCCTCCAACGGGAGGGGGATTTTTCATTTCAAAACGCTGCACTATGAAAAAGATTTCGCTTGCCCTCCTTACGGTTCTTGGCATCGTGGCCTGTACTCCCGAGCAGAAGAAAGAATCGGCTCCTGCCCTACCCCAGGGCACGTTGTTGCTCGACGACCAAGTGACCACTGTGACTTGGATTAAGGACAACCAGGGTGACAAACTCATGCCTCGGGGACTCTTCGCCACGGCTCCCGACTCGCTCATGGAGGAACTGAGTCTGACGGGCGGCGTGCCGTCGTCGATCAGTACGTTCCTGATGCACACCGGCGGCAAGTGGATTCTGTTCGATACGGGTCTGGGCGCTGACAAGGGTGGTCAGATGATGAACGGACTGTCGGCCTTGGGGCTGACGGCAGACAGCATTTCGGAGATCTATCTTACCCACTTCCACGGCGACCACATCGGCGGCATGTTGAAGGAGGGCAAAGCCACCTTCCCAAAAGCCGAAGTGTATGCTTGCAGCCATGAATATATGGCATGGCTCATGGAGATGCCATCGGAACAGGCTAAGTTCCAACGCGAGGTGATGGATGCCTACCGCGACCGCACTCACCTCTTCGAGTGGGGCGACACCTTGACCCACGGCATTGTGGCCATGTATGCCCCTGGTCATACTCCCGGCCATACGGTCTATCGGAAGGAGAACATGCTCATCATCGGCGACTTGATGCACGGCGCCGCCCTGCAACTGGAGCATCCCGAGTTCAGCAGCAACTACGACATGGATGCCACCGAGGCAGCACGCAGTCGTGCCCGCGTCGTGGAGTTCGCTCAAAAACACCAACTGCTCATGGCGGGTATGCACCTGCCCGAACCTGCTTTCATCACTCCCGATCAGTATCAGGCCGACAGCACCGGTTATATTGTCCGCGTGGGACAGATGGCACCCGACTTCACCTGTACGCTCGACGATGGTAAACAGGTGCGACTCAGCGACTTGCGCGGCAAAGTGGTTATGTTGCAGTTCACTGCCTCCTGGTGTGGCGTGTGCCGCAAGGAGATGCCCTTCATCGAGTCGGACATCTGGCAACGCCATCAGTCGGACGACTTCTACCTCATCGGCATCGATCGTGATGAACCCCTCGAAACGGTTCAGAAGATACGACAGGCAACGGGTGTGACCTATCCTTTGGCACTCGACCCGGGCGCGACCATCTATTGCAAATATGCGCTCCGCTCGTCTGGCATCACGCGCAACGTGTTGATTGACCGCGAAGGCCGCATTGTCAAACTCACCCGTCTCTACAACGAAGAGGAGTTTGCCAGCCTGGTCAAGATGATTGACCAAATGACTAAAAAATAACAATATTCAAGTTTCGCAAGTTGAAAGAAGATAAAGAAGTACAAGAAGATATCGCGTCCCAAGGGACGCTGAGAAGTTAAAGACAATAGCTCTTTACGATTCAAAATACTTTACTGCAAATGGATTTGAAGGACATATACTATCGTCTTTATCTCCTTTATCTTCTTTAACTTCCTTAACTTCCAAAAAAAAGTTCCTTAACTTCCAAAAGTTGAGCATTTGCGAAACTAAGTAAAATACGTAAATATGAAGTTTCTCATAGTCGGCCTTGGCAACATCGGCGAGGAATATTGGGGCACACGTCACAATATCGGTTTCCGTGTCGTCAATGCTCTGGCCGAAGCCCACAACGCCAAGTTTGAAGAGAACCGCTACGGCGCCACTTGCGAGTTCCGCGTCAAGAACCAGCAACTCCTTGTGCTTAAACCAAATACATACATGAACCTCTCGGGGTCGGCCGTCCGTTACTGGATGCAGGAGGAGAAGATCGACATCGACCACGTTCTGGTCATCTGTGACGACATTGCTCTGCCTTTCGGCACGTTGCGTATGCGCCAGAAGGGCTCGGCAGGTGGTCATAACGGATTGAAGGACATTGCTGCCAAGTGTGGTGGCGAGGGTTTTGCCCGTCTGCGTTTCGGCGTGGGTGGCGACTTCCCCAAAGGTGCTCAATGCGACTGGGTGTTGGGCCACTTCCCTCAGGAAGAGGAGGACAAGATGCCCGAACGCCTGGAAGTGACCACGAAGTTCATCGAGAGTTTCTGTCTGGAAGGCGCTCAGAGAGCGATGAATAAGTATAATGGGGGACTCTCCCCTGCCCTCCCTAACAGGGAGGGAGATAAATAATTACTTAGAGTCCTTAAAAACGTCTTTCAAAAAGAGTCTGACCAATAACAAAATAGGTATTCACTATGGCAGGAGGTAATAATAACTCCTCCCTCCCTCATAGGGAGGGTCGGGGAGAGTCCGAAGTTCGCATAGATAAATGGCTCTGGGCGGTGCGTATTTTCAAGACACGTTCCATTGCTGCCGATGCCATCAAGATGGGGCGCGTTACTATTGACGGGCAGAAAGTCAAGGCCTCCCGCAATGTCAAGATAGGCGAGGTCATCGACGTCAAGAAACCGCCTATCACCTACTCGTTCAAGGTGTTAGCATTGGCCGAGAACCGTATGGGCGCCAAGATGGTACCTGGCTTCATGGAGAACGTCACGAAACAGGAACAGTTGGACCTCCTCCAGATGAACCGCATCTCCGGTTTCATCAACCGCGCCAAGGGATTGGGCCGTCCTACGAAGAAAGACCGTCGCGACATCGACGACTTCACCACGCCCGAATATGTGGACGAGTTCGACTTCTCGCTGGAAGACTTGGATGACCCAGAGGTGTGGGAAGAGGTCACGGGACTCTCCCCGACTTTACCTCTCGGCTAAAGCCTCGTCTTCTCGCTGGAGGGTTATTAACCCTCCTATTCGCTGCGAGGACCCTCATAGGGAGGGAGAGAAATGAATTACTACTGAAGGACGAAATAACAAATGAGTCATAAAGCAGTCTTGAAGCCATAGACATAAACCAAAAACCTAATATGCTGGACAAATACAATGCCGACCCGATGCTTTACGCGTCGCTACTGGAGTACGCCAGGATAAACAGGCGCAACCAGACGGAGGCAGAAAAAATCTTATGGGACATAGTCAAAGCAAAAGGTTTAGGCTTCCAGATTCTACGACAATACATCATTGATAGTTACATTGTCGATTTCATCTGCCGACCGAGCAAACTCATCATCGAAGTCGATGGCGGTTATCATTCCGAACCGCAGCAGGAAGAAAGCGACGAAATGCGGACTAAACGACTGCAATCTTTGGGATTCCGAGTCATCCGTTTCACTAACGAAGAGATTCTGTTCCACATCGAAGATGTCATTAAAACCATTAAGTACAACCTCTAACTCGACGTTGGAGAAAAAAAGAAAATGTTGGGAAAATATGAATATGATTAATGTTTTTGTCAACAGTTTGTATTATTTTAATCTCCCTCCCTACGAGGGAGGGTTGGGGAGAGTCCAAAAAAGAAGGTCGTCTCACGACGACCATCTTCACTAACCTTAAATCTTATACCATGAAAAACACGCTGCAAAGGTAGGGCGATTTCTTCAATCTTCCAAATAAATTAACAAAAAAATAATATATTAGGCCAAAAATGATTAAGAAACTCACTCAAAATGAAGTAGTTTGCCATCTAAGCTTGCCAATTTTCGACATTATCAGTCAGGAAGCAGACAACCTCCAAAGGGAATGCTACGTGGTGGGTGGATATGTCCGAGATCTTTACTTGGGCTGTCCCTCCAAAGACATTGATTGTGTGACAGTTGGCAGTGGTATCGAATTGGCCGAAAAGGTAGCAAAGCACATCAACAACCTCGCTGCCGCCCACAAGAGTTCTCGCGCCCACCTGAGCGTCTTCCGCAATTTCGGTACGGCGCAGGTGAAATACTTCGACAAGAAATATGGCACCATCGAGGTTGAGTTTGTCGGTGCCCGCAAGGAGAGTTATAGTCACGACAGCCGCAAACCGATAGTCGAGGACGGCACCCTCCAGGACGACCAGAACCGCCGCGACCTGACTATCAACGATATGGCTATCTGCCTGAACCGCAGTCGTTTCGGCGAACTTGTTGACCCCTACCAAGGCATGCAGGATCTGGAAGAGGGATTGATTCGCACCCCGCTTGACCCCGACATCACCTTCAGCGACGACCCCTTGCGCATGCTTCGTGCCATCCGTTTCGCTTGCCGCTTTGGGTTCAAGATTGTGCCCGAGACGTTTGAAGCCATCGCCCGCAACCGCGAACGCATCAAGATCATTTCGGGCGAACGCATCATCGACGAGTTGAACAAGATCATGCTCTGTCACAAGCCCTCGGTCGGGTGGTCGTTGTTGCAAAAGTGCGGTCTGTTGCAAATCATCTTCCCCGAACTGCAAGCCCTGTCGGGCATCGAGACAAAAGAGGGTCGTGGCCACAAAGACAACTTCGTCCACACCATCACGGTGCTCGACAACGTAGTCCGCGCCCAGGAACAGGTGGCCGAAGAGAAAGTCGCGCAACCGCAAGAGAATCAAGAAGAACCGCCCTTCGACAAAGTACTCTACCTCCGCTGGGCTGCCATCATGCACGACCTCGGAAAGGCACGCGCCAAGGCTTGGGACGACAAGATAGGTTGGACCTTCCACAACCACGATTATTTAGGTTCGCGCATGGTGATGGGCATCTTCCGTCGCTTGAAATTACCCCTCGGTGCCGAAGAGAAATTTGTCGAGAAGATGGTCGCCCTCCACATGCGCCCTATCAACTTGGCGGACGAGGGCATCACCGACTCGGCCATTCGCCGCGTACTCTTTGAGGCGGGCGATGACATCGAAGAATTGATGACTCTGTGCGAGGCCGACATCACCTCGAAGATTGCCGAAAAGGTGCGCCGCTTCTTGGATAACTTCAAGGTGGTCCGACAGAAGATGGCGGAGATTCAAGCCAAGGACGACTACCGAAACTGGACTCCCCCCGTGGACGGCAACGAGATCATGCAGCGATACGGTCTCACCCCGTCCAAGCCTGTTGGCATTCTCCGTGAGGCTCAGAAAGATGCCATCCTGGATGGCCTCTGTGACAACACCCGAAATGCCGCTCTCGCCTTCCTCGACCAAAAAGCTGCCGAACTTGGATTGAAGCCTATTGGACAATGAGTTTCTCCTTCATTTGAACGTGAAATCCATTTAGCGGAAGCATGTTCAATTTGGAGAAATACTCCGACTATTGAACTTAATTTAAGTCAATGATCGGACAGCGAGACCCGCATCGGAGCATTTTCAATTTTCAACTTTCAATTTTCAATTTCTACCGTGAGCGAATCGTATCAACTTGGCAAGAACGGAGAAGAGATGGCGGCAGACTATCTCCGCATGTTGGGCTATCGGATAGAGGCTCAACGTTGGCACCTGCATCACCTGGAGTTGGACATTGTTGCCACCGATCGCTCGACCAACGAGATTGTTTTTGTAGAAGTGAAGACACGTACCACTCCGTTGTATGGTGCCCCCGAAGAAGCTGTTGATTACAAGAAGATTATGCACACCGTCCGAGCGGCCGATGCCTACCTCAAGACCTACAACATCAATCAGGACTGGCGCTTCGACATCATCGCCATCATCGACGACGGACACGAGCCCAAAATCAACCATATCAAGGATGCCTTCTATCCGCCCTTGGGATGAAGATATTTACTATTTGATAATGTACTATTTACAATTTATTTGATTATTGAGCATTTCTGCTATTTCATTGCAGTTCAGCAATTCATATTTTGTATTTAGTGAAGTTAGCATTCATTTCGAACGACTACATATAATATAACATAATTATCCATCAGGACTCAACACCATCAAGAGCAACGCCTCACGAAGTTCTCCAATCATGGACACAAGGTGTTTATTCTCATGGCAAGAGTCCATAAATCCGTCCCCACGGTGGTATATAAATACCCCCTCCCTCATAGGGAGGGTTGGGGAGAGTCCTTATGATTGAATACCTAAAAGGTGAGCTCACAGAGCTCGAACCTACCCAAGCCATCATTGAGTGCGGCGGCGTCGGCTACTGCTGCAATATCTCGGTCTATACCTACGACAAACTGAAGCGTGGCGAGATTCAGAAACTCTATGTCGCTGAAAGCATCCGCGAAGATGCACATGTCCTTTATGGTTTTATTTCCAAACAGGAACGAGCTCTTTACAATCTGCTTATCAGCGTGTCGGGTGTCGGTCCTGGCACGGCACGTTGCATCTTGTCGAGCCTCTCCCCAGACGAACTGGTTGCCGTCGTAGCATCGGGCAATGACCGCCAATTGCGTAATGTCAAAGGTCTCGGACCCAAGACGGCACAACGCATCATCGTGGACCTGAAAGACAAGGTCGGTAACCTCGGCATCGCTGCCGCCACCGCCCAAGAGAGTGTCCTCGTAGCCAGCAACAAGAGTGGCGACGAAGCCGTACAAGCTCTCGTGGCATTGGGGTACCCCATGTCCAACGCCTCAAAAGCCGTGGCTCAACTCCTCAGCCAAGATCCATCGATGTCTGTCCAATCGCTCATCAAACAGGCGCTTCACATGATGTAAATCGGGCCGAAAAGTAAGATTTTCCACCTTTTTGGACAAAGAAATATAAAATTCCTTATATAAGACATTTTTTTCCGCCAGTGAGACATACTTCTCACTGGCGTTTCGTATCTTTGCACCGTCAAAACAGACAGAATAACGAATCGCAAAATATTTCATGCCAAAGAATATGTAAAAAATGCCAGAGTGTCATAAAATAAAAGACCTTGAAAACAACGGTTTAAATGGTAATATTTTCACATAATTCAATCTATTATAATTCAATCTATCTATTGCTCATGCCTCGTAGGGATACGGGGCATGCTTCTTTTCTATACTCCTCCCCTACATTCGGATTAGCAAAAGCGCCTGCAAAAATCTTTAGATTTACTGATGCTATAATTGTTCAGTCTAGCAAATTAAAAATGGAGCTAATTGGGGTTTTAGCGGAGCCATACAGAGCAACCAACAAACGCAGATGAAAATCTCATATCAAGAGATAGCGCACTGGAATAACAAGTGCCAAAGCTAATAAAAAGAAGGCGGCAAGTCTCTTTGCGAAAGACTTGACCGCCTTGATATTGATTATCGAGCAAAGCCCGACTTAGAACTTATTAGAGTTCTACCTTCTTGTACTTAGGAACAAGAGTCTTCATAATAGACCACGCAATGAGATAAGCAACTGCGCAGATGCAGAAGACAATCATGTAAGAGGCAGGTTTGCCCTCGAAACCGAGGAAAGTGAAAGCAGATCCCTGCTCCTCAGCATAGGTAAAGAGTTTACCTGAACCCTTGTTGATGAGGAAAGAACCTACACCACCTGCCATACCGCCGATACCTGTGATGGTTGCAACAGCCGACTTAGGGAACATATCGCCAATGGTAGAGAACAGGTTAGCTGACCAAGCCTGGTGACCTGCACCAACCAAACCAATCACGATGGCTGGCCACCATGCAGAGTATTCTCCGAGTGGCTGTGCGAACACACAAACCAATGGCATGAAAGCAATGAACAACATAGCCAACATACGGCCAGAATAAGGTTCCATACCTTTCTTCTCGACGAAGTAAGTAGGTAACTTACAGATATAGATGGAAAGGAAGGTAACGATGGCATAGAGGGTCATGATGAGCATCATACCCGTACCCGTCGAAGCCTTATAACCATATACATCCTGGAAGTAACCAGGTGCCCAGAAGAGGAAGAACCACCATACACCGTCGGTAAAGAACTTACCAGTGATGAAGGCCCAAGTCTGCTTGTAAGAGAAAGCCTTGCCAATAGAAACCGACTTCTCCTCGGTTGGAGCAGCACTCACTTCAACAGCCTCAGCAGCATCGTCCTGGTGGATATATTCAAGCTCCTCCTTGTTGACACGAGGACTCTTCTCTGGAGCGTCATACCACTTCACATAGAAGCCCATCCAGACGAAACCGAGGGCACCGATGATGATGAAAGCCAACTCCCAACCGAAAGCCTTGGCCAACGGTGGAATCATCAATGGAGCAGCCAACGCGCCGACAGAGGCACCAGCATTGAAGATAGAGGTAGCATAAGAACGGTCTTTCTTAGGGAAGTACTCTGCCGTAACCTTGATGGCAGCAGGGAAGTTGCCAGCCTCGCCGAGACCCAAGATGGCACGACAAACAAGGAACATGGCTACACCTACAGAAGGAACACCGATGGCAATAGCCGAAGCGGCATCCAAGTTACGCATAGCCTCGATGGAACCAGCGCCAGTCACAACGGCGGTACCAACACCACACAAAGCATGAAGGCAGGCGCCGAAACTCCAAACGCCAATCGCCCAAAGGTAACCTTTCTTGGTTCCCATCCAATCGACGAACTTACCTGCAAACAACATGCAGACTGCATAGAAGATAGAGAAGTAAGCTGTGATTGTACCATAGTCATCATCGTTCCAGTGGAAATCTGGATAGATGAACTCTTTAGCTGTCAATGAAAGTACTTGACGGTCGAGGTAGTTGACAGTCGTTGCCACAAAGAGCAACCCGCACATCCACCAACGCCAATTTGTCATTTTGTTCATGGATAATTAAGTATAAAGTTAAATTAAACATCATTCCACGGCATTAAATCCATGGAATGATGTAAACAATAATTACTTCTTGAAAGAGGCAATAGCGTCGAAACACTCCTTGCACTTAGCAGAAATGGCTTTCCAGTCGCCAGCAGCGATGGTCTCCTTAGGGAAGAGCTTAGAGCCCATACCAACGCAATAAACACCAGCCTTGAACCACTTTTCGAGGTTCTCTGCCTCGGGAGCAACACCACCAGTAACCATAATCTTAGACCATGGCATTGGTGCCATCAAGCCCTTCACGAGGTTTGGACCAACGACATCGCCTGGGAAGACCTTGGTGAAGTCGCAACCCACCTCCTGTGCCTTGCCAATCTCGGAAGGAGTGACACAACCTGGGCAGTAGGTGACACAACGACGGTTGCAGACAACAGCAACATCGGGGTTGAACAATGGACCAACCACGAAGTTGGCTCCCAACTGGAGATAGAGGGCAGCGGTAGGAGCATCGACAACCGAGCCGATACCAAGTGCCAACTCTGGGCACTCCTTGGCAGCCCACTTAGAGAGTTCGCCAAACACCTCGTGTGCGAAGTCGCCACGGTTCGTGAACTCGAAAGCGCGAACGCCACCTTCGTAACATGCCTTAATCACGTTCTTACATACCTCTACGTCCTTGTTGTAAAAGACAGGTACCATAGGAGCGGCCTTAATCTTGGCCATCACCTCAAATTTATCAAATTTGCTCATAAGAGTGAAAGAGTAGAGAGTAAAGGGTAAAGAGTAATGTAGAATGACGTGGTTATTCGGTTCCACCAGTCACAGCTTGCAATCGGCCACCATAGGTCTTACGCAATCCAGACAACAACCTACAGATATCAGTTACCCTTTGTTCTACTTCTGTAAATTCGTTAATACTAATATATCCGAGGTCAAAAGCGACCTCCATTTGAGACATTACCTCTAAGAGAGAGCCATAAGAGAATTCTATAAAGTGTAGTTTGTCTTTATCCGAGTATCGCCCCATTGCCTCTGCAATATTGGAGGTAACCGAGACAACAGCTCTTTGTATCTGATTGGACAATGCAAAGCGTTCTTCTGGAGGGAACTGCTTGGTAAGACAATAAATAAATCTCACCAACTCTCGACCTTTCTGGTAGGCAATCAATTTCCGATAAGCAAAGAACTCTGTATCCATAGGATAAAGCCCGTTGGGTCAAACTACATTACTCTTTACCCTTTACTCTCTACTCTCTCTAACGTCTTAGCGTTGTACTCGTCCGTTGGCATTTCCGCCAGCCAAACTCATGACTTCGTCCTCAGAGACGAGGTTGAAGTCGCCGTTGATGGTGTGCTTGAGAGCAGAAGCGGCAACAGCGAACTCAAGAGCAGAAGCCTGGTCGTCCTTGTATTTGAGCATACCATGGATCAAGCCGCCAGAGAAAGAGTCACCACCACCGACGCGGTCGATGATTGGGTTAATCTCGTAACGCTTAGACTGATAGAACTCCTTGCCATTGTAGATAAGGGCCTTCCAGCCATTGTGGGTAGCACTGAACGACTCGCGGAGAGTAGAGACAACATACTTGAAGCCGAACTCCTTAGCCATAGCCTTGAAGATACCCTCGTAACCAGCAGCATTGGTCTCACCACCCTCAACGTTAGCATCAGGCTTGAAGCCCAAGCAGAGTTCTGCATCCTCCTCATTGCCGATGCAGACATCGACATACTTCATCAATGGACGCATGATAGAGATGGCCTTCTCCGAGGTCCAGAGCTTCTTGCGGAAGTTGAGGTCAACGGAAACGGTAACACCGTGACGCTTAGCAGCTTCGCAAGCCAACTTGGTGAGTTCTGCAGCCTTATCCGAGATAGCTGGGGTGATGCCTGACCAGTGGAACCAATCGGCACCCTCCATGATAGCATCAAAGTCGAAATCCTTTGGATCGGCCTCTGCAATAGAAGAGTGAGCACGGTCGTAGATAACCTTCGATGGACGCATCGAAGCACCGGTTTCGCAGTAGTACAAGCCAACGCGGTCACCACCACGGGCAATGAAGTCTGTCTTAACACCATAACGACGCAAAGCATTTACTGCAATCTGTCCAATCTCATGCTTAGGGAGCTTGGAAACGAAATAAGCGTCATGACCATAATTAGCGCAACTGATAGCGACATTGGCCTCACCACCACCAGGGATAATGCGGAAAATGTCGGTCTGAACAAAACGGTCATTGCCGTTAGGTGAAAGGCGAAGCATAATCTCGCCCAGGGTAATAATTTTTCCCATAATAAATATATTTGTAAGTCTTAAATAATAACCATAATTAATAGAATGAGAGAAAGTAAATTCATTCTATTGACACACATTATTTTAAAAGGGCAGCGAGGCACGCCCTCTTTCGGGGTGCCTCTTGCCACATATATTTACTTGAACTTGAAGAAGTTCTTCGCGTTGTTGTAGCTGATATCCTCAATCATCTGGTTGACGCGCTCGGCCTCATAACCGGTGTAAGGAATCAAGCCATCCTCGATATCCTGGCCAACCAAGTTACACAAGGTGCGGCGGAAGTACTCATGACGTGGATATGAGAGGAACGAACGGCTGTCGGTCAACATTCCGACGAAGCGCGACAACAGACCCAACAGAGAGAGGGCGTTCATCTGCTTCTCCATACCATCCTTCTGGTCGAGGAACCACCAACCGGAACCGAACTGAATCTTGCCAGCCACGCTGCCGTCCTGGAAGTTGCCCAACATAGTGGCAATCACCTCGTTGGCGCATGGGTTGAGGTTGTAGAGGATGGTCTTGGCCAACTTACCCTCTGAGTTGAGCTCGTCCAAGAAGTGGCTCATAGCCTTGGCAGTAGTGAACTCGCCGATAGAGTCGAAACCTGTGTCGGCACCTAACTTGGCGAACATCTTGCTGTTGTTGTTGCGGATAGCGCCATAGTGGTACTGCTGTGTCCAACCGGCATTGTAGTCCATGATGCCCTGCTCGTGCATGTAGGCATGCTTGTACTTACGCTGCTCTTCAACGGTAAGGGTCTTGCCACTCAATGCCTTATCCATGATGGCATCAATCTCGGCAACGGTATATGGCTCGTCATAGAACTCCTCGATACCGTGGTCAGAGAGACGACAACCCATAGAGGCGAAGAAGTCGTGACGCTTCTGGAGTGCGTTGACCAAGTCGGCGAACTTCTTGATTTCCACGCAACTGACGGCAGAGAGCTTCTCAATGTATGCCTTCCAGGTAGCAGCCTCGATGTTCATACCGGCATCAGGACGCCAGGTTGGCAACATCTGCGTCTTGGCCGTTGGGTCGTCGGCAACAACCTTGTGATACTCCAACGAGTCGGCAGGATCGTCGGTCGTACAAACCGTTTCTACATTATAGAACTCCATCAAGCCACGAGGGCAGAATTTCGGGTCATTGGCAATGAGGTCATTGCACTTGTCGTAAATTTCACGTGCAGTCTGTGGATTCAGTCGCTTGTCGATACCGAAAGCAGTCTTCAATTCGAGGTGAGTCCAGTGATACAATGGATTGCGAAATGTGTATGGGACCGTTTCAGCCCACTTCTCAAATTTCTCCCAATCGGTGGTATCTGCACCCGTACAATAGCGCTCGTCTATGCCATTAGAACGCATAGCACGCCATTTGTAGTGGTCTCCCATCAACCAAATCTGTGCAATAGAGTCAAAACGCTTATTTTCAGCTACCATTCGGGGGATGAGATGGCAGTGATAGTCAATAATAGGCATTTTCTTTGCATGCTCGTGATACAACTTCTGGGCAGTCTCGGTCTGCAACAGGAAGTTTTCATCCATAAAATCTTTCATCTTTTCGAGTTTATAGTTGTTATTTTTTGGTTTATAAGATATAAAGTTACTTCTCGCCATCGACTATTCGTCGAAATTGAGCAAATATTTATAAAATCGTGCTGCGAAGATACGTTTTTTTTCGGTTCCTCGCAAAAAATTCATGTTTTTTTTTTGAAAAGCAAATATAATTAGTATCTTTGCGGTCGAAAATCAACCGAAATCAAGAAATTTTATACTATTAGAACTATTAGTTATCATTGATTCTCAACTTATAACTTATAAATTCATTATTTCATGAAAGCTCTAAACAAACAGACCGCTCCTAAAAGCGTAGCCCCCGAGCGTATCATTCAGTTCGGCGAGGGTAATTTCTTGCGTGCATTCGTAGATTGGATCATCTGGAACATGAACAAGAAGACCAATTTCAATGCCAGCGTAGTCGTCGTCCAGCCTATTGAAAAAGGTATGGTAGAATGGCTCAATGGCCAGGATTGTCTCTATCATGTCAACCTGCAGGGTCGCCAGGAAGGCAAGCCCGTGGACCAGTTGGACCGCATCGACGTCATCAGCCGAGCTCTCAATCCTTACTCACAGAACGCAGCTTTCATGGCCTTGGCTGAGCAACCAGACATCCGTTTCGTGATCTCAAACACCACCGAGGCTGGAATTACTTTCGATCCTAACTGCAAGTTCACCGACGCTCCTGCTTCTTCTTATCCAGGTAAGTTGACCCAGTTGCTCTATCGTCGTTTCCAGGCATTCAACGGTGACCCCAAGAAGGGCCTCATCCTCATGCCTTGTGAGCTCATCTTCCTCAACGGTCACCACCTCAAGGAGTGCATCGAGCAGTACATCGAGCTCTGGAAGGATGACTTTGGCAAGGATTACGAGAAGTTCAAGAACTGGTTCCTCAAGTACAACTACGTCTGCGCTACTCTGGTTGACCGCATCGTTCCTGGCTTCCCACGCAAGGACATTGACAAGCTCCAGAAGCGTGCCGGCTATCGCGACAACCTGATGGTACAGGCCGAGATTTTCCACCTCTGGGTCATCGAGAAGCCATCCAACATGTCTATCGCCCAGTTGCGTAAGGAATTCCCTGCCGACAAGGCTGGTCTCCATGTCCTCATCGCCGAGAGCGAGAAGCCATACCACGCACGTAAGGTCACTCTCTTGAATGGTCCTCACACTGTCCTCTCTCCTGTCGCTTACCTCAGCGGTGTCAACATCGTCCGCGACGCTTGCCATCACCCAGTTATCGGCAAGTATATCAAGAAGGTACAGTTCGACGAACTCATGCAGACCCTCGACCTTCCAATGGAGGAACTCAAGAAGTTCGGTGCCGATGTCTTGGAGCGTTTCGACAACCCATACGTCGATCACCAGGTTACCAGCATCATGCTCAACAGCTTCCCGAAGTTCGAGACCCGCGACCTGCCAGGTTTGAAGATCTACTTGGAGCGCAAGGGAGAATTGCCTAAGGGCTTGGTTCTCGGTTTGGCTGCCATCATCACCTACTACAAGGGTGGTACTCGTGCCGATGGCGCTCCTATCCAGCCTAATGACGCTCAGGAGATTATGGATCGTCTCACCCAGTTGTGGGCTACCAACGACACCCGCAAGGTGGCAGAAGGCGTCCTCGGTGCTACCGACGTCATCTGGAAAGAGACCAAGCAGAACCTCAACGAGATTCCTGGTCTCACCGACATGGTTACCGACTTCCTCAACCAGATTCAGGCCAAGGGTATGTTGGAGACCGTCAAGGGCATCCTCTAATCGCCGTTTGACAACATAAAATACGAAACGCCTGGAGACGGGACTTCCTCTTCAGGCGTTTTTTTAGTAAATAAAGTGAGGTTGTGAGGTTTTAAGGTTGTCAGGTCTCACCGATACTACCCTCTATTTGTATCGTCCCTGTCACTTCCTTTTCACTTCTCTGTCACTTCTTTGTCACTTCCCTTAATAATCTTCCCTTAATAACCCTTAAAGATTTTATGAAGCAATTTATCAAGATCAATCCTGCCGACAATGTCTTCGTTGCCTTGGTTCCACTGACCAAGGGCACGACGCTCAACGTCGAGGGCGACGAGGTGACTCTCATCACCGATGTACCCGCAGGACATAAATGTGCCCTCAAGGACTTTGCCGAGGGCGAGAACATCATCAAGTACGGTTTCCCTATCGGCCATGCCCGTCACGCAATTAAGCGCGGCAGTTTCCTCAACCACGAGGACATCAAGACCAACCTGGAGGGCACGCTCGACTACAGCGGCATCCAGCTCAAGGGTCTGAAGCAGCAGCAGCCAAGCGGCAAGCAATATACCTTCCAAGGCTTCAAACGCGCTGACGGTCAAGTCGGTATCCGCAACGAGGTGTGGGTCATCCCAACCGTCGGTTGCGTCAACGGCATCATCAAGCAGATTGTCGAGAAGACCCGTGCTGCCTTTGCCGGCAACTTGGGTACGGTCGATGGCATCTTCGACTTCCCCCACAACTATGGTTGCTCGCAGCTCAGCGAGGACCACGAAAACACCAAGAAAGTGCTCCGCGACATGGTTCTTCACCCCAACGCAGGTGGCATCCTCGTCGTCGGCTTGGGTTGCGAAAACAACCAGCCTAAGGTCTTCGAGGAGTTCTGCAAAGGCTATGATCCTGACCGCGTTAAGTTCATGGTCTGCCAGGAGATTGAGGGCGACGAAGTGGAGTACGGCGTCAAGCTCCTCACCGAGATTGTCAAGCACGCGCAGACCTTCCAGCGCGAGACCTGTCCTGCCTCTGCCCTCCGCGTCGGCTTGAAGTGCGGCGGCTCCGACGGTTACTCTGGCATCACGGGCAACCCATTGGTTGGTGCTTTCTCCGACTTCCTCTGCGAGACCCAGGGTGGCACCACCATCCTCACCGAAGTTCCTGAGATGTTCGGTGCCGAGACCATCCTTATGGAGCGTTGCGGCAACAAGGAGTTGCTCGACGAGACCATCTCGCTCATCAACAACTTCAAGAACTACTTCCTCTCGCACGGTGAACCTTGCGGCGAGAATCCAAGCCCAGGCAACAAGGCGGGCGGCATCTCGACCCTCGAAGAGAAAGCTCTCGGCTGCACCCAGAAGTCAGGCAAAAGCGTCGTCTGCGGTGTCATGGAGTATGGCGAACGTATCAAGAACAACGGCCTCAACCTCCTTTCGGCTCCTGGCAACGACCTCGTAGCCTCCACCGCTCTGGCGGCTGCCGGCTGTCAGTTGGTACTCTTCACCACCGGTCGCGGCACGCCATTCGGCACCTTCGTTCCTACCATGAAGGTCAGCACCAACAGCGGTTTGGCTCAGCGCAAACCTACTTGGATTGACTTCAACGCCGGTGTCTTGGTCGAAGATAAGAGCATGGACGAGACCCTCGATGCCTTCATCCAGAAGGTACTCCGTGTTGCATCGGGCGAACTCACGCACAACGAGAAGGCCGGCATCCACGAGATCTCGATCTTCAAGAACGGCGTAACGCTGTAATCCGTTCTATTTCCGAATACTAACAAATCCTTTATCCCTCAGCATAAAGGACATAAAACGATTTAAGGGCGGTAAGCATTTCGTTGCTTACCGCCCTTAAATTATATTCCAGCTAATCTGCTTTCACAATCTGCGTAAAGTCAGACCAGTTCTCAACCTTAAAAGCACGAATATCGCGAACATAGAAATTAGAGAGCCACGAAATAACGACTTGGGCCGAAGAAGATGCGTCCAAGTTTATCTTTGATGGAAATAACCAACCCAGTGAATGGATTGTGCTCGACGTCAATCACCTCTCCATCAACCCAATCCGACTGAGCCGTCAAATGAGGACTCACTTTCATTCTATCTCCAATCTTTGGTTCCATAGTCTTAAACAAATTAACTTTCTAACTCGGTGCAAAGATACAACTTTTTTTTAGATAATCGTTCAATCCATGCACAAAAAGTTCTTATTGACAAATAAATAATCTTTGATGAAGTAAAAAAACAACCTATCGCACATCCTAAAGTACGATAGTTTCTTATTTCTTCCACACATTCACAATCTCGCCCACATAGGCGACGTGGATGCCGAGACCCCGTTGGTCGTACCATTCACGTTGCTCCAAAGGAAGGAGTTCCGGTTTGAATGGTTCGGCATAAATCTTGCGGCACTCAATGGCAAGGTCGGCTTCGCTGAAGATGGGGTTGCCCAACTCCGTAAATTCGGCCGTGATGCCTGCCCCCTTCACCTTATCTTCGTCACGCCCCGATACCGATCCGATGTATTGCAGTTTGTCACGCATCGAAGCAGGGAAACGGGTGATGGTGAAGTAATCGTTTCGCTCCATGAAGCTGTTGGTATAACGACTGGTTGAAACATACACCGTCACAACAGGTTTGCCCCACAATACACCTATGTTACCCCACGCAATGGTCATCAGGTTCATATCGCCCTCTTGCCCTGCTGCCAGAGCGAACCAATCGTCGGCAAAGAGTTTCACAGCATTTCCTTCAATCTCCCGTGGCGTAATCTGCTTCCACGGCTTGGCTCGCATACTCTCAACGGTTTCAACGGACGCAGCCTCTTTCTGCGCATCCGTATTCTGCTCTGCACCGCCACAAGCGGTCAGCAGAACAGCCAAAGGGGCACTCCATGCCATCAATTTTGCTTTTACTCTATTCATAACTATATACTAATTACCTATTGTGCGCCGCAAAGATAAACAGAATATGGCACACGCGCAAGATTATACCCAATAATTTTACCCTCAGTGGAACGAGAATCCGCTATTTTCCCTGCTTTTCGGAGGGACTTCTCTCGTGAAAACCAACACTTTGCGGCAAAAATGAGCGAGAAGTGTCGGTAATATATCCTGTTTTGCTGAATGTGCTTATCAAAATGGCACACAAAAGAGATGTTTGTGCATATTTCTTGACCATCTTGGTACAACTCTCAGAAAAAGGGCGTACCTTTGCACCGTCGAAAGACAAAAGATGGTTTTCAAATTGCATATAAGCAATCAGTTTATTTTTAGTTATTTAAGGTATCATTTTATTAAGGTATTGTTATGAAAAAGTTTGAATTAAAACTCAAAAAGGCTTGCAAGAACTATTTGAATGGTTGGAACAATGCCGCTGCAATGTACATCAATGCAGATCACGTAGTAGATAGAAACATCAAGTTCTAATCTACACTTTTTTGAAACTCCCAGAGATTCCAATCTCTATCTAAATACGGAACACCCTCGCCGACTCGTTCGACAAGGGTGTTTTCTTTTGGCCTCGTCGCCACCTCCCGCCACGCGGACGAGAGCAATGCCCATCCCGCGCGAGATATAGTGATAAAAGAAATAGAACGTCTATCGACATAGCACCAGGAGATACCGCTTGCGCAATCCCCACTTTCTTATGGGGTGAGAGATGTCATAATCGTCCCACATCGCTCCACGTCGAAGACGTTTCATCTCTTTAACCACACATTCCTTATGTGGGGTCCGTATGACCACCTACTTACGCCACCATCTGCCTCCCCTTGACGACGCATCGACCTTCTCCCTTTTTTCTCCCTTTTAAAGGTAGCAAAAAGGGAGAAGGTCCGTAAAAGGACAAGATCATTTCAACAGGATGAAAAGGGGGTGATGAGAATACGGTGGAGAAAGACAAAGAAGAGCGGGGTAAGTGCACATTGCCGAGAGGAGGAGATGGTCAGGAATCGAACTACAAAACAACAATTTGCCCGAAGAGCGGAGGAGGAAAACTCACGCTCTTCGGGCAAATTGGTTTAGAGGCAGAGGGAGGCGATTATTCCGACACCACCCAGATGTCAGGAAGGTTGCGACCCTGTTCGTTGTAGTCCAGGCCATAGCCGACAATGAAGTCGTTGGGGATTTCGAAACAGCAGTAATCGACCTGCAGGTTCTTGACAATCTGCGCCTTAGGTTTGCGCAGCAGACAGCAAACCTTGACCTGCTGGGCTCCGAAACCGAGCAACTGATGGATGAGACGGTCCATGGTGTAACCCGAATCGACGATGTCCTCGATGATGACGATGGTGCGCCCCTCGATGGGTTCGGTGAGACCACTCAGCACTTTCACTTCGCCCGTAGTGGAGAGGCCGGCATACGACTTGAGGCGTATGGTGGTGAACTCGGCATCGGGCAAGGTGATGCAGCGGAAGAGGTCGGCTGCAAAGACAAATGCGCCGTTGAGGACACAAAGGAACAGCGGTCGTTCCACTCCTTGCAAATCCTGGTTGATCTGCGCTGCCACCCGTTCGACCTCAGCGCGGATCTGCTCCTTGGTGAGGTAGGGCTTAAACTCTCTATCGGAAACCTTCATAGTCATACAATAAATATTTAATATTCTTAGGAGTTAATGGGAGTTAACTATAGTCATTGGGAGTTAATGGACAAATGAACATTTTCTCCACTAGCTTCGTAAGCGTAGGGGCATTTAAAGTATTGTCCGTTAACTCCTTGTTAACTACCAAAGCGAAGCGACAACTCCCATTAACTACCAACCTGCATCATTCTGTCATCGCCTTCAGCTTCTTGAGCAGGAGGAACATCACGAGGGCACTGATGAGACAGAGGGCAATGAGGATGCCCCAGTTGTACATCAACGGAACGCGGTTCCACAACATCGAAGGAATGGAACTCAGGTAGTTACCGATGGCCGTGGCGCCAAACCAACCGCCCATCATGAGACCCTTGTACTTAGGAGGAGCCACCTTGGTGACGAACGAGATACCCATTGGAGAAAGGAGCAACTCGGCCAGGGTCAAAGTGAAGTAGGTCGAGATGAGCCAACCTGGAGAAAGAATGCTCTGCGTGCTGTCGCCCAAGTCCATAGGAGAAATCAAGTCGGTGGAAGCCAAGGTGATAACGACGAAACCGAGGGCAGCTACCAACATACCCCAAGCAATACGGGCAGGGGCGCTGACCTCCTTGCCCTTATTGGCCAAAGCACCGAAGAAGGCCATGCTGAATGGGGTCAGGGCAACCACAAAGAATGGGTTAAACTGCTGGAAGTCAGAAGGCTGAGCATGCACGGGGTCCTCCATCTGCATGAAGAGCGAGATGGCGCACAACCAGAGGGCGACCGTCACGCCACCGCAGATGGCTTTGGTCTTCTTGACGGTCGATTGGATAGCGGTGAAGCCGGTATAAACCGATGCAGCAATCAGCGCCAAACTGAAGATATTGAAGCCAATACGCATACCGCCACCGACGGTGAGGTCAGTATATTTCTTGGCAAAGAAGGTCAATGCCGAACCGTTCTGGTGGAAAGCCATCCAGAAGAAGATGACGACACCGAAGACCAAGAGAAGAGCCACGATGCGATCCTTGGTCTGCTTGGGTGACAACTCTTCGACAGGAGCAGCCGAAGCCTTGGCCTGCTTGGCAGTAACGTCGGCATGCTTGAACCAGTTGCGGCAACCGAAATAGATGGCACCAGAAAGAATCAACGACAGACATGCCACGCCGAAACAGAGACCATAAGCCTCGTACAGACGGGTGAGATACTCACCGGCACGTTCGCCATAAGCGGCATTGGCATCGGCCGCATAGACGAAATCGTACTTAGCCAGATACTCCTTGGTGATATAATTGGCCATGGATGGGGCAAACATGGCGCCGATGTTGATGGCCATATAGAAAAGGCTGAAAGCAGCATCGCGACGGGAACTGAAACGAGGGTCGTCATAAAGGTTGCCAACCAGCACCTGGAGGTTGCCCTTGAAGAGACCGGTACCAAACGATACACATGCCAGACCTGCAACGAGAGCTACAAGTCCTGTAGTGTCAGGATGAGTAGGTAAAGCCAGACCCAGATAACCCAAGAACATGATAATCAGACCCGTGACGACGCACTTGCCATAACCAATCTTGTCGGCGATGATACCGCCCAGGAGTGGAGTGAAATAAACGAATGCCAGGAAGATAGCATTACACTGTCCTACTTGCGACTCGTCCCAACCGAACTTAGCCTGCAAGAACAGCGTGAAGATGGCAAGCATGGTGTAGTAACCAAAGCGCTCGCCCGTGTTGGCCAATGCCAAAGCATAGAGACCTTTAGGTTGTCCTTCGAACATAAATTATAAAGATTATTGACCCCCTCCCGTCCTCCCCATAGGGGGAGGAGTTATTTTCTGAGGTCTTTATTAGTAATTATTGTATTTCAACGAAAGCCCCAGTACCACCGAAGTGGGCTGGGGTATATTTATTTACTTAATGTTGGATTTTTCCAAACCATAACCTTTCTTGGCATCCTCGACCTTCAACAGATAAGCCAAGACGAGGGCAATGACTCCAAAGACAGCAAAAATGCACATAGGTAAGGTATAGTCGTACAATACGACCTCTGCACCGTCACGAACAATAGTACCGGTGATGCACATATTCTCCAACACCTTGCCGATACCAAGCGGAACAAGACCCAAACCGATATTCTGAATAAGGAAAATCAACGCATAGGCAGAACCCAACAACTTGAGGGGAATAATCTTTGGCACACTTGGCCACATGGCAGATGGCACCAAAGAGAAAGCAATACCCAACAGAACCATATCAGCTGCGGCAAACCACCAATAGTTGAGTAGTGGCAGGGCAAACAACACATGTACCAAGATGAGAAGAACGGAACCAATCATCATAATGGTAGCGCCCTTGCCATGCTTGTCGTAGATGCTGCCAAAGACAGGAGTCATGATAAGATTGCCAAAAGGAATAAGCATCACCAAAAGTCCTGCCAGCGGCTGAATAAAGTGAGAACCGAACATGTCGAACTCAACCACCTGATTGACATCGTACTTATTGATCATCAACGAAGTTGCATACTTCATAAATGGGAATACCGCAGAGTAGAAACAGAGACAGAGAGTGGCGATGAGCCAAAAGCCCTTGTTCTTAAGGATATACTTCAAATCTGTAATCTTGAAGTTCTCACTGTCATCGCCCTCAGACGTGGCATGAGGCAACTGCTTGTCAAGCTTGAAGTCCATCACGCAGAACACCATATAAGCCAAAAGACCAATGACAAGGAGGATGAACGATGCAAAGAGTGGGGTTGACATACTGAAACTCTTGGCCAAACCCGGACTGATCAAGAAGGCCAAACCTGTGCCGAGACGAGCAACAGCTACCTGAACGCCCATCGCCAGAGCAAGTTCCTTGCCCTCGAACCACTTGGCGAGCACCTTCGACACCGTGATACCGCAGTTCTCACAACCTACACCGAAGAAAGCATAACCAAGACAAGCCATCAGTACCTGCTTGTTGAGTGAGAGTCCGATGAATGGCATGTCAAGGACAGGATCTCCGCCTGGAGCAATGTATTCTACTGAATAATACTTGATACCGGCACCGAGCACCATAAAGAAGCAAGAAGCCAAACCTGTCAGACGAACGCCGAACTTATCAAGAATGATACCTCCAAACAGGAGCATCAAACAATAAACATTGAAAAGAGAATAGGCAAAGTTGAACCAGCCGAAATCGCCAGCCGACCATCCCATACCGCCTTGATTGATGGAAATACCCAGCATATCCATAAGTGGAGACATTGCATCGGTGAGGAAATAGCCCCACATCATTGTGAACGAGACGATTATGAGGGCCGTCCATCTTGCAGCCTTCGAGTCCCTTAGAGTTGTTTGAAGTGTTGTTGTCATCTTAATAAACTACTAAATTTCTATTGCACTATTTCAGTTATATACTATTGTGATATAATCAATTGTATCAATTCTTGAGTTTATCTTTTTTATGCCCCCACCATTGAAAGAGCAAAATTATCTTATCAAGCCACCGGCGACGCCGTGGCAGACGCAACGTATTGGTGAGATGTAATGCAGCCTCTACCTCACGATAGTGCTGCAAAGAGAAGTCGCCCATCTGGATGCGAATCTGTTTCAAGGAGTCTTTCGCCTTGGTTTGCAAGGTGATAAGTGTACTCACCGGACTGGGAGCCACCTGCACCTGCTGCGCCTCGGGCAGGACGAAAGGAACCCCTTGTGGAGTGACCGTCACGAAATAACATTGCCCTCCTCGTTCCGAAACCAACTCTGCCTGATAGGCCTCTTTCCACAGTCGGCTATGTGCATCATATTGAGTACGAGTACATTTCCAGAACAACAGACTTTGGCTACATTGTGCCAACTGATCGACCCTCGCCATCGGATAGTCACCCCAAGGTTCCATGTTCAGGATGTCGGCATCCAGTTCGGCGATGCGTTCAAGCTGGCGGATTTCGGTCTTGCGAAGAGAGCTCCATTCGCCATATAACGGCGAAATATCCGAACTCCGGACATTGCCTTCGGGCAACCCAGCTCGGATATCTTCAACGGACAAATGCCTGCGCATTTCAGCAAGCATCTCCTGCCATAAAGGGGTCATATCGCTTTTGTTCACGGCGCAAATATACTGATTTTTTTCAATTCGTACGCACGAAGTGAATCTTTTTTCATCATATACAATAATTTTACTACCAAAATTTGGTAGATATGGCAAAAAATTTGTATTTTTGCAGCCCAAACAGTCAGTATGAGAGCCAAGGATACATTCTTATCATTGCTTATCTACATCAAGCATCACAAGTTCGGCACAGCACTAATCTGTGTCGCTATCTGGCTGTGTTTCTTCAGTGAGCACTCGTTGGTTGCCATCTGGCGCCTGCAACACGAGAAGGAACGTTTGCAGAATGACATCATCAGTTACAAGAAGACTATCAATGAGTTTGAGGAGTCCATCAACGAAGTGAGCGGTGACCGCGAGGCCATGGAGCACTTTGCGCGTGAACGACTCAACATGAAGAAGCCCAACGAAGATGTCTATCTGATTGAAGATTAACCGTTTCTAAATAGATTAACCCCTCATTTTGCATGAAATATATTGAACGTATAGCCTACGTCATGATATTGGTTGCCGTCCTGATAGCTTTCAACCACCTTGAGATTGCCCGATATATTGCCTCGGTGGGTGCTGCCGGCATTGCCGTTGCCCGTTTTCGGGAACAATACACCGGTACCAACCTCCGCTTGAAACGCCTCATGCGACTGCGCCATCTGGTTGGAGTTGCCTATGTCGTCGGCGCCGGATTGATGTTCCGCGAGCACAACTACTGGTTGGTGGCATTTGCCGTGGCGGTCGTCATTGAACTTTATACCATCTTTGTCTTCGAGCACGAAGAGAAGAAACAAGATAATGCACAAGTAACATTAAAAGACAAAAAAAGATGAAAAGACTAACCTTAATAGCCGTTTCGCTGCTGACTTGCCTTTCCTTGTCTGCCAAGAAACAGAAGACAGTTCAACCCACCTGGCCCAATGGTGAGGTGATGGACGAGTGGTTCACCAAATCCGACCGCTATGCGCTGGAGGATTTAGGAAAACAATACAAACTCACTGACTATCATATCAATGCCGATGGTCGAGTACACACTGCCGAGATCCAGGCACTCATCGACCAAGCGGCTGCCAATGGCGGCGGCGTCATCGTCGTTCCTTCGGGCGTGTTCATGACGGGCGGCCTCTACTTCAAGCAGGGCACTCACCTCTATCTGGAACAGGGTGCCGTGTTGATGGGTAGCGACTTCATCGGCGACTACAAGATCAACAAGACCCGCATCGAGGGCGAGACTTGCAACTACTTCGAAGCGCTCATCAATGCCAATGGCCTGGACGGCTTTGTCATTGCAGGTCAAGGTACTATCGACGGCAACGGACTCCGTTATCACCAAGCTTTCTGGTTGCGCCGTGCCTGGAACCGCAAGTGCACCAACAAGGACGAACAGCGTCCTCGTCTGGTCTATATCCAGAACTGCAAGAACGTTCAGTTGCAGGATGTCAGCCTCCAGAACTCTCCTTTCTGGACCACCCATGTCTATAATAGTGAGCACGTTAAGTTGTTGGGCTTGCACATCTACAGTCTGCTTCACCCCGATGACTCGAAAGGTCCATCGACCGACGCTGTCGATCTCGATGCCGTCCACGACATCTTGGTCAAGGATTGCTACATGTCGGTCAATGACGATGCCGTTGCCATCAAGGGTGGCAAAGGTCCATACGCCGATGCCTTCGAGAAAGAATATCCTGGTGTGCAGATTCCTGCCGAGAGCCAGGGCAACGGTGCCAACTATAACATCCTCATCACCGACTGCCACTATGGAGAGGCTCACAGCTGCCTGACGTTGGGCAGTGAGTCGGTCCACAGTTGGAACATCATCCTGCGCAACATCAAGATCTCCAACCCAGCACGTAACTTACTGTGGCTCAAGATGCGTCCTGATACACCTCAGCGCTACGAGTACATCACCGTCGAGGGCATCACTGGTCCCGTCCGCTCGTTCCTGTATGTGGCTCCTTGGAAGCAGTTCTACGACTTGAAGGGTCGTCCCGACAGTCCGATGTCATACAGCGACCATATCACCATGCGCAACTGCCAGGTGGAGTGTGAGTCGTTCTTCAACGTCAAGCAGCAGGAGGATGTTTATCACCTCTCTAACTTCCTCTTTGAGAACCTCCAGATCAAGTCGAAGAAGGATAAGTCCATCGACACCAGCATCATCGAGGGTTGCACCATCAAAAACGTCAACGTAGAGTGAGACTTCCAGCTGAATGGGCTCCACAAGCCTTTGTACAAATAGCCTGGCCACATGCCGACACCGACTGGCAGCCTTATTTGGAGGCGGCTTGGAAATGCTATGCCGACGTGGCGCGAGAAGTGTCTCGCCGCGAAGACCTGGTCATTGTCACGCCCGAACCCGAAGCGGTCTATGACTTCCTGAAGGGACAGGGTGACGTCCAATTGGAGCGCATTCACCTGCTCCAGATCGATACTAACGACACGTGGGCACGCGACCATGCGTTCCTCACTTGCGTCGATGAACAGGGCGGCAAAGCATTGTTGGACTTTGTCTTCAATGGTTGGGGACAGAAGTTCGCCGCCAACTTGGACAACCTCATCAACCGCAAGGCATTCAACGAGTTAAATCACCTATTGAACGACCAAGCCACCTACGTCGGTCCCATCCGCATGGTGCTGGAAGGCGGCAGCGTCGAGAGCGATGGAGAAGGCACTATCCTGACCACCACCTCGTGTCTGTTGGCCGACAACCGTAACTATTACAGCAGCAAGGAGGAGGCCGAGCAATTCCTCTTGCCCCTCTTCCATGCCGACCGAGTCTTGTGGTTGGACCACAGTTGGTTAGATGGCGACGACACCGACGGACATATCGACACCGTGGCACGCCTCTGTCCCGACCATACCATTGCCTATATACAATGTACGGACCCGACGGACGAGCACTACGAAGAGTTGAACGCCATGGAGCTGGAACTCAAGGCATTGCGCACCCAGGAGGGGCAACCCTATCGCCTCCTCCCCTTGCCGATGCCCCACCCCATCTTCGAGCGCGACTTTGCCGATGCCGTTGACGAGGAGCGCGACCAACGCTTGCCTGCCACCTATGCCAACTTCCTGATTATCAACGGCGCCGTCCTGATGCCGACCTACGGCCAACTGGACAACGACAAATTGGCCAAGGCGCAGTTGCAAAAGGCATTCCCCGACCGCGAGATTGTTGGTATCGACTGTCGCGTCCTCATCCGTCAGCACGGTTCGCTACATTGCATCACGATGCAATACCCGAAGTAAGCGCGGACGCGCTTACAATTGATAATTGATTCAACTTTCGCAAATGTGATAAGGGAGTTAATTTCATGGAGTTAACGGAAGATAACAGGAGTTAACAGACGAATGCTTTTAGTTATCTAAAGCCCTCAGACCCATTGTAGTAACGTCCGTTAACTTCTTGAGCGCAGCGATAACTCCTAATAACTCCCATTAACTCCTTTCAAGTGAGCAAGTTGAAGAGCAATAAATAATTTTCCCCAAGGAATGAAAGCCGAATACGTCATAAGCAACACCGACTGGAAGAAGTGCCCCGACACCCAGTTGCCCGAATATGCCTTCATCGGCCGAAGCAACGTCGGCAAGTCGAGTCTCATCAACATGTTGACCAACCAGAAAGGGTTGGCCAAGACCTCTGCCAAGCCCGGTAAGACGCTGCTCATCAACCACTTCAAGGTCGATGACAGTTGGTTTATCGTCGATCTCCCCGGCTACGGTTATGCCCGCATTGGCAAGACCGGGTTGGAGAAGTTGCAGAAACTCATCAACGGCTACATCCTCAACCGTAAGCAGCTCACCTGCTTGATGTTGCTTATCGACAGCCGCCACGAACCGCAGAAGATTGACCTCGAGTTCATGGAGATGTTGGCCACCAACGGGATTCCCTTTGCCATCATTTTCACGAAGTTGGACAAACTCTCCACCCGGCAGTGGCAAAATAACCTGAAGGCCTACAAGGCACGCTTGGAACAGGATTGGGAGGAGTTACCTCCAATCTTTGCCACCAGTGCCGAGAAGGTCATCGGACGAGAAGAAATTTTGAACTACATTAATGATATAAACAACAGTTTGAAAAATGGCGATGAATAATTGGTATGAGTGCCGAGTTAAGTTCGAGAAAGTATTGGAAAACGGCACCCAGAAGAAAGTGACAGAAGTGTATTTGGTCGATGCAATGAGCTTTACAGAAGCTGAGAACCGCATCATCGAAGAGATGACTCCTTACATCAGCGGCGAGTTTGAAGTAACCGCAGTCAAGAAGGACCGTATCTCCGAGATGTTCATCGACCCCGATGGAGACAAGTGGTACCGCGCCAAGGTGATGTTCATCACCCTCGACGAGAAGAGTGGTGCCGAGAAGAAGTCGGCCTCCATCATGCTCATTCAGGCAAAGGATTTCCAGACTGCCATCAAGAACCTGGAGAACGGCATGAAGGGCACCATGAGCGACTGGGAGATCAACACCCTCTCCGAAACCGTCATCATGGACGTCTATGGTGTCGTGGCTCGTGACAGCAGCGAGGCCGAGGCCAAACCCGCTGAATAATACATCTTCTATATACTATGTTTCATGAGGGTTTACCGAAGTGAAACATAGTTGTTTTTTACAATTGCAGTTACCCATAGGCTCAATCAAAGGGCAAAGGAAATAATTGTAAACCAAAACAATGATAACTGAGAATCTTGCAAAGGTACGGGCCACCATTCCTGACGGAGTAACCCTGGTGGCCGTCTCCAAATTCCATCCCGCCGAGATGATTGCCGAGGCCTACCAATGTGGCCAGCGCATCTTCGCCGAGAGTCGGGAAAATGAGTTCCGCGCCAAGGTGGAACAGTTGCCGCAAGACATTGAGTGGCACTTCATTGGACACCTTCAGACCAACAAGGTCAAGCAGGTCGTTCCTTACGCCTCGATGATTCAGAGCATCGACAGCGAACGTCTCTTGGACGAGATTGAGAAACAGATGCAAAAGGTGGGTCGAACCAGCATCGACGGACTCCTCCAACTGCATGTAGCTCAGGAGGAAACGAAAAGCGGTTTCCTGCCCGACGAGATCATGACGCTCTTGACCGACAATCGCATCGCCGAACGTTGGCCACACATCCGTCTCCGTGGCGTAATGGGCATGGCCTCTTTTGTCGATGACCCCGACCAATGGCGCAAGGAGTTCCGCCAGATCAAGGCTTGCTACCAAGCCCTTCTGGAGGGTCCGCTCAAGGCGCAAGGCATTGATGCTCAACAGTTCTCGGTCCTCTCCTTCGGCATGAGCGAGGACTATCCCGTCGCCATCGAAGAGGGCTCCAACATGGTCCGCATCGGCACCAGCATCTTCGGTCCGAGAGTATATTGAAGGAGTTTCCGTTCCCCTTCAACCCTTCTCCGCAGCCATCGTTCTGCGGCAACAAAATAACCCTTACAACACAACGCATTATGAAAATCGAAATCAAGAATGTAGAAGCACTGCCAGAAGCAGCACGCGAGTTCATTGCCAACATGGGCGACAACACCGTCTTCGCCTTCCGTGGCGAGATGGGTGCTGGCAAGACTACCTTCATCAAGGCTGTCTGCGATGTGCTTGGCGTCGAGGACGAAGTCAATTCGCCCACTTTCGCCATCGTCAACGAATATCGTTCCGCCACAGCCGAACTGATTTATCACTTTGACTGCTACCGCATTAAGAAACTGGAAGAGGCGCTCGACTTCGGCTTCGAGGACTACATGGACTCCGGCGCCCTCTGTTTCATCGAGTGGCCCGAGAACGTCGAAGAACTCCTCCCCGGTGACGTTGTCAATGTCAACATCACGGTCCACGAGGACGGAAGCAGAACGCTGGAGTTTTGACAAGACCCCTCTCCTACTCCCCCGAGGGGGAGAGTTGGTCCGCGCGAACAATTTACTTCCCTTTCTCTTCCTTGTCACTTCTCTGTCAATTCTCTGTCAATTCCCTTAATTATTTATTATGTTAATCTACAACACCACCTTCCACGTCGAGGAGGCACAACTGCAAGCCTTCCTCTGTTTCGTCAAGGACGAGTATTTTCCCGCAGTAACGGCTGGCGGACATCTCTCGCGCCCACGACTGGTGCGTCTTTTGGGAGATGTGGGAGAAGGCCTATATGGCTATGCCGTCATGGCCGACTGTGCCGGCGAAGCTGCTGCCATCAAGCAATGGCGCAAAGAGACGGGCGATGCCCTCTTGCAAACTCTCCAACAGAAATTCGGCACGAAAGTGCTCACTTTCAGCACTTCCATGAAAGTCGTCAAGGAATAAACCCAAATGCCTTTGTCTTGTCGGACAAAGGCATTCATTGATTATGTATATATCATAGGAAAACGCAATTCAAAACCAGTAATCTGTAATTTGTAATTAGTAATTAGTAATTAGTAATTTGTAATCAGTAATTAATTTTTTTCAAAAAAATTTTCGACTTCTCATTACCTCGTCCGTATTATAGGCAAACAACCCTTTCAACATGGAAAGTAATAATATCAGTGAAGAAATCCTAAACCGATGTCGCACAGGCGACAAAGAGGCCTTCCGCGTGGTGGTGCAACAATACCAGCGGATGCTCTTCTGCCTGGCGGCACGACTGCTCTGCAACGAGGATGATGCCAAGGACGTAGTTCAGGAGACCTTCATCAAAGTGTGGCTCAACATCAACCACTACGATGACCGTCAGAACTTCCGCACCTGGATATACACCATTGCCACGCGCCTTTGTATTGACCGACTCCGACAACGGTCGTGGGAAGCACCAATGCCCGACGAGGAGGAATATTTCGCTCAATATGTGGCAGAGGACAAGACCGACCTCCCGTTGGAGAATAGCCAACTCCTCAGCATCCTGCACACCCTGGTGGCAAAGTTGAGCGACAAACAACGTATCGTATTCACCCTCATCTACTTGGAGAACCTCACTACCGAGGAAGTCACCCGCCTGACAGGGCTCGATGCTGCCAAGATCAAGAGCAACCTCTACGTTGCCCGACGCACCATTCAAGAACAATTAAAACGCTTAGGCTATGAATAAATTGGACGAAATAATCAATCATCTGGCATCCCAGGAGCCACAATTGGACCAAGCGGATCTCTTCTGCAACGACCTTTTGGACCGACTGCCGGAACAGCCCCGACCCACCGTCCGCCCCTATTGGCACATTGCCCTACGGAGCATCTCTTCGGCTGCCGCCATCCTGTTGTTGGTCCTCTACCTCCTTCCCCAACAGCCCTCAGCGCTGCCCGAAGAGGTCGATTACTCCGCCGCCCTCGCATCGGTTCAACCCTCTTGGCGCACCGCCCTCTCCCAATCCAAATCGCCACGCTTGGCGATGGAGGAATACACCCGCGCCAAGCGATATAACCAATCCATTGTCGAACTCAAAAAACGCTTAACACAATGAAACGCATACATTTATACCTCATTCTCCTGCTCGCACTCTGCACGTCATGCACCGACCGTCACTACTCTATGAACACCGAGGTTCACCCCGACGGCACCTGCTCCCGCGAACTCTGGTTCAAGGCCGATTCCGCCACCTTGACCGGCACCCCCACCGACCGCGTGAAGGATGTCCGTGACCTCTTCGCCGACGACCAATGGGTCAAGACCATCGCTCCCCTCAACGAGTCGGCGCTATGCTCCTACCCCATGTCGCAAATGCTCTACGACTCCCTCCAGGCGCAAATCGACAGCCAAGACTCGGTCCGTTATCGCCTGTGCGACACCCTTCGCATCTATGCACGTCGCGATTTCGCCTCAGTCGAGCAGATGGCCGAGGCCATGCCTTTCACCTTGGCAGGTCAGTCGCTTCGCACCACCGCCACCCTCCAGAGCCATTTCCGTTGGTTCTATACCGACTACACCTACACCGAGACCTTCCCTTCGCTCGCCTCGCTCTTTCGCGTCCCAATCACCAACTATATGGACGAACAGATGGCCTCTTTCTGGTTCACCGGCACCCCCAATCCATTCCGTCACATGCCGGGCATGGTGCAAGCCGACTACTTCGAGAAGTTGACCAAGGACTTCTGGAAATGGGTCTTTGCCAACCGTGCCAACGATTTGGTGGATATCTTGGTCGATGGCTACGACTCCATCGCCAACCCCTCCATCACGAAGTCCGACCTCTTGGCCCACAAGCAGGAGTTCATCGACCGCATGGCACAGACGGACATCGGCGACTTCAATGTCCTCGATGACCAAATAACGCGCCAACTGGCTCAGGATGTGTTCCATTGTGACATCATCGCACTCATCACGCCCCCTCTGGAGGCCAAGTGGAACCAACGCTCCGCCATCTACGAGGACATCCTCACCTTCCATCTGGACTACCGCCTCACCCCGCCTGGCGAAATCATCCAGATCAACGAGTGCAGCGAGAATCTGGAATACCGCGACGGTGCGCTCCTCGCCTCTATGTCGGGTCTCTCTCTGCTCGACCCTCATTACACCATCCGCGCCACCTCTACCGCCCGAAACGATTGGGCCTTCCTCCTCACCTGGATTATCGCTCTACTCGCCATCGCCCTCTGCATCTTGCCCCTCTTCCGCAAGGGCAAGACGGAAGAATAACGATCCATAGAAGCAGGTTCATCGATTCGCTTCGACATTCGTCTCTGAATACTAAAAAGACTCCGTTATCGCAGGTGCGAAACGGAGTCTTCTTTTTATAATATCATCGGCCTTCTTTACAAAAGATTACCGATATCACACGTCAAGAATTCTTCCAAAGGCATACCATCCATACCGACGATGAAAGAATGTGTCGGGTGAAATTTGCTAACGAACAACGAAAGGCCAGTATTATCGCTACGACTACCACTCTTCACTTCTATGGCAATGGTGTGATTACCGTCAGCAATAATGAAATCCACTTCATCATCTCTTTCGCGCCAATAGTACAGTTTATAGTCATATTCATCGGCTTGAGCCAAGAGATAAGCACCGACAGCACTCTCTACCCACCGCCCCCACAAACTTGGTGTAGTCAATGCCGTATTGAAATTCGTATTGACTTGAGCTGAAAGAAGTGCTGTATTGTAAACCAGCAATTTAGGAACAGAATTGTACTTTCGAGCGGCATCCTGCGCATATTTCTGGAGGCCACACAACAATCGGGACTCACCTAATGTCGTCAAATAGTCGGCCAACGTAGTAACATTCCCGACGTCTTTCAGTTGTCCCAAAATCTTGTTGAGCGACAACTCCTTGCCCGAATAAGTGCACCCTAAATCGAACAACTGGCGCATCAATTCTGGTTTATAGACCAATTTCGTCATCAGCACATCCCGCTCTATTGCTGGAGCGATGATACTGTCCTTGATATAGCGACGCCAACGTCGTTCATCTTGAATATAACGGGCACTACCAGGATAACCGCCGAAGAAAATGAATTGTTCCAAAGACAAACCAAAAGCCTCGTTCATCTCCTGGAAACTCCAATGCGGCATCGGAATGATTTCATATCTTCCTGCCAACGACTCCGTCAACCCATTTTTCAACAACAAACGCGAAGAACCCAGCAAGACCACCTTGATATTGATGTCATTGCGCGTGTCATCATCCCACTCCTTCTTGACCGCCTCGCTCCAATTGTTCAATTTGTGAACTTCGTCTATCACCAAAAGAAACTCCGTCGAACCAGCAGCTTTCATGCGAGCACGCGCCGTAGCCCACATTTCTCCCACCCAAGCTACATCCGACGGAGGGACATTGTCAGCACTGACCGACAAGTAGGGAATAGTACACTCTTCCAATACTTGCTTGACCATTGTTGACTTTCCGACTTGTCGCGGGCCTGATATCACTTGAATCCTTTCGCGTTGCTCAGCGATACGTTTCTTCAATTCTTGAGCTATTCTTCTTTGATACATAACTAACTATGAATTGATTATTGACGCTGCAAAGATATACAAAATTCTCAAATCTTCCAAACAAAATTCTCAAAAGTTGCTTACAAAATTCTCAAATCTCCCTTACAAAATTCTCAAAAGTCGCTTGCAAAATTCTCAAATCTCCTTTACAAATCGGCAAAATTGAGTCCCCAAAAATGCCCCATTTAACAGAGCGAAACCTCTCCTCCTGACTTGAAATGCGCTGTAAGATTCTTCGCGATGCTCAACGTGAAGGGCACCTCCCCTTCCCTCCCACCGCTCACCCACCGCTCATCCCATATCCAGCAAGGCATGAGCAACGCATCAGCAACCATTCAGGTTCCCTACAGCGTCCCTAAGTTTAGGGCACCAGTAGGGAACCTGAGGCTCTCTTAGGCTCTCCTCGTGCGTTGCTGAATACTACGTCAGCGTAGGAACATAAGGCAGTTAGAATAACGAGACCTTTTTGCTAACCGACAGCCTGTTTTCCATAGTCATACGACATGAAAAACAGGTTTTATAATGCAAAATGTCCCAATTATTCAAAAAAATGATTATATTCGCACCGCAAAAGACAATTACTATGTCTTTTATATTCAACACAAATAAGCATAAACTAAAAAACAGAAAGTAAATTAACAATCACTCCTAACTGCATTCTTCAGTACGCTGACAGGATGAGGTGAGGGACAAACCATAATAATACGATTTAAAGCGTATTTAGCTTTTATCAGGCTTCCCTAAAATTTGGCGATTTGAAAAGAAGCTGCAACGATAAAGATAAAGTTAATGCGCCTGCGCTTTGGCGTGGGTCATTGCTTATCTTCGTTGCACGGTCACGCCAAATACCGAGGGAAGAGATAAGTGGACCTGCGTCTTTTTTGTCTCTTCTCTTTCTGTATTTGTCTGGCTGTGCTGCGAAAGTAAATATATGCTCATCGTCGTTGCGCAGCCATGAAAACACAATTCACGGTTGCTGGTTTGGTATAAATAAGCAATCATGAGTAGAAGCATATATGTCGAAATTTAATGAAGCAACAAGAGTACAGATGCCTGCGATGGTGCATCTGACTCGCTTGGGATACAAATACTTCGGAAAGATTCACGAAGCAAATGAGGGTTCTGTCTATGATGGCGAAACCAATATCCTATTGGAAGTGTTCAAGAAGAAGTTTGAAGAACTGAATCCTGGACACGAAGGCGAATATCTACAAGTGTTGCGAGATATCCGTAAGGAATTGAATGACGACGACCTCGGCAGAGGGTTCTACAATCGCTTGAAGTCGATTTCACCTGTCCGACTGATTGACTTTGACAATCCGAAAAACAACGATTTCCACTTCACGGCAGAGTTTACCTGCAAGAATGGGCAGGATGAATTTCGTCCTGACATTACCTTGTTTGTCAACGGCTTACCTCTTTGCTTTGTCGAAGTGAAGAAGCCGAACAATCACGGTGGCATGGTGGCAGAAAGCACCCGTATGAACAAGGAGCGTTTCCCGAACAAGAAGTTCCGCCGTTTCATCAATATTACCCAACTGATGATCTTCTCCAACAACATGGAGTACGATGCCTTGGGGGGTATCGTGCCCATTCAGGGGGCATTTTATTGTACGGGGGC
>JAEEGK010000288.1_pt1 | contig 126153 bp, 96 predicted proteins | sample 8958771 | NCBI WGS metagenome assembly JAEEGK01 (sample SAMN16246547, study PRJNA631951) | gut metagenome | biome: gut microbiome; feature: rumen; material: SC-attached | host: Bos | place: Iran: Karaj | collected 2018-10 | reverse complement strand
GCATCGGGCGAGAGCACAAAGGGACGGTGGTCGGCATAGGCCTGATGCATGCCGTCGAAGAAGGGATGGGGCAGTTGCACCAAGGGCTGCGAGCAGCGATTGCGCGCCACGGTTTTTGCTTTCTCCTCCTCCATGTCGTACATTATCTGGGAGATAATCTTGTCGTAGCCGACAGTTGGCAGAGCTTTGTCGGGTGCTTTCAGTTTCTCGATGTCGATGACAATGCGCTGTATGGGCACAGCCATTGTGTCTTGCTGCTCAGTAGCCACCGTGTCGATAGTGTCGCCCATCTTACCACTTCCATTGTTGGAACACGCCACCAACAAGATAGGCAGCAATGACACTAAAATGAATATCCAGATTCTGCGTTTCATAATTGTCAGGTAATAAGTTTATGACTAATAAAGTTATTTCGTGAGCGTTTAATTTATATTATTAGTTAGTTATCAACACTTAAGCATCATTCCGACCAGAACTGAATCCACCTCCGTTCATCGGGAGGAAGGGTTTCGAGGTCGGGGACATAGGTGCTGTCGGGGACATACCAGTCGGTAGAGTTGTAGAAGACCTGAAGCGCGGTATTCTTGAAGCAGTAGCCTCGTTGGGCGAAGGGCAGGTTGCGGAGAATTCGGCGTTGTTCGGGGGTGAACGAGTCTTTCTTGCTCGGTAGGTACCAACAGTCATTATACCCTTCGCGACACGCATAGAAAATCTCATCAACAGAATATTGGAGGTGCAGTGCTGGTCTGTAAAGGTCGAGTTCACCCAACGGATGAAAGTCAGTCTTGTGGAAAAGCACCTTGCCATGCCTGACGTGAAACATAGCAGTAGGTTTCATACCATTTATCTCTGAAGGGCGTTCATTCAACCGTCCTGCACCTTGTATGTGCCACTCGGAGAGGGAGTTGAAAAAGTAGGACGGGATGTAGAACGACTGGCGGTCGCCCATATCAAGAATGAGGGTGAAGTCGTCAATTTGGTGGTTTGCCCAACAGTTGGCAGCAGTAAGGACGTAGGGGAGATAGTAGCTGTAGCCTGCCACAACGGAGGCTTGATAGCGATAGGTGTGGTGGATGATGTTGAGTCCAGGCTGGAAATGGGCATTAAAGTGATAGGCATAGCAGATACCCGCACTCCCATAGTATTCCGAATTGCGCAAGGTATCTAGATATTCCCTCACATCAATAGTTTGGAAATTGCCATTACGGTAATATTCGGGCAGGCCTGTACGCTCTTTCCAAATGCTGGGCTTGAAATAATCCACGTGTGCCACTTCGTAAGCAAGGTGTTCGCTGTTCATCTCCACGGTGAAGTCGTAGATAAAGGGATGGTTGGGCAACGCCTTCTCATAGGTGGCGGGGTCATAACAGGGGTAAGGGTCTGCCGCCTCGAAGCCGACCAAAAGGTCTTTGGCCTTACCAGGATTATAGAACTCATAGTATACATCCACATGGAACTGGTCGCCCACACGGGTGATGGTAAGCACCTCTTTGCGGACGCTGATGTCGGTCTCAGTGATAGGGACAAGGTGGTTGCCGTTGGCGTAATAGACACCGTCGTTTGCCACCATACAGAAAGGAAGCAATAAGAGCAAGGTGAGAAGCAGACGTTTCATAGGCGTTTCGGCTATTAGTGGTTTTCTTCGTTGTCTTGATTCAATTGTAAAGCTGTTCTGGCATTCATAGAAGTGACGACAGGTCTGCCTGTCTTAGCTTCCAATTCGGCACGGGCGTTACGGGCTATCTCGCCACCTTGACGAGCCACTTCCGCATGCTCGCCAAAGGTTTCGGGATTGCGGCTCTCGAAGATGTCTTTGGTGGAAAGTTCGGCAAGCATATTAAGCACAAGCTCACGATTAGTCATGTTGTCTTGAAGATTCTCTTTCTTCAATCCTTTGAATTGCTTGTACTCCTTGGCTGTCATGCCCGACCATGTGCTATAGATGATGTCCGTGAGCGTGGCAAATTGCACACCCTCTTTCAAGCCATGCCGCTTCCACTCATCGGTAAGGTCTTTGCGTATCTCAATTGACTTCAGCCGCTGATTAATCCAATTGTCAGAGTAGCCCAGCCGCTTATAGTCTGTCAGTGCCTGCTCGATGCCTAACTCAGGGTCTTGCATCTGGTCGAGGCGGTCGGCTGCCACTTGCGCCATCCACAGCTTGAACGGCTCCGCTTTGGGAGAAGGGATAGACTGAATGAGGCGGAAAAGCTGTTCGGTGTCAGCGACATCAGTCATCCTCATCTTACCATCTGGAGCTTTCATCTTCAAACCGTGACAACTTGTCACGGTTTCGTTCCCTTCTGCTTTGAGGCGTTGTTTCAACTTTCGCCAATATGCAGTAGGGTCTACACTGTCCGTCAACACCGCTACAGCATCCACAATGGAGAAGTACCATTTCTCTTCTGCATCGTCCCATACGGTGCGGACTTTTTTCTCTTCGAAGATTTGTATCTGGTTATGCCTTGTCATAGTTTGCTGCATTTTTCTATTGTCCCCAGCTGTCGCGGTCGAGGCTGCGGTAGGTGATGGCCTCCTGCAGGTGGTCGGCCTGGATATTGGGGCAGCCCTCGAGGTCGGCAATGGTGCGTGCCACCTTGAGAATGCGGTCGTAGGCACGGGCACTGAGGCCCAGACGCTCCATAGCCGACTTCATCAGTTCCTGGCATTCCTCGTCGATAGCGCAATACTGACGGAATAGTTTGCTGGTCATCTGTGCATTGCAATGGATGCCGGGATACCCTTTAAACCTCTCCTCCTGTATTTTACGGGCTGCAATGACACGCTCGCGTATCACGGCACTGGGCTCGCCAGCCTTCTTGGCAGTGAGTTCACGGAAGGGCACCGGCACAACCTCTATCTGAAGGTCGATACGGTCCAGCAACGGGCCAGATATCTTATTCATGTATTTCTTTACAGCACCGGGAGGGCAGGTGCACTCCACGGTGGGATGGTTATAGTAGCCACAGGGGCAAGGATTCATGGCAGCCACAAGCATGAACGACGCAGGATATTCTACCGTCATCTTGGCACGCGACACAGTAACCCGCCGCTCCTCCATAGGCTGACGCAACACCTCCAGCACCTGACGGCGGAACTCCGGCAACTCGTCCAGAAAGAGCACCCCGTTGTGTGCCAGGCTGATTTCACCCGGCTGGGGGTTGGTGCCGCCTCCCACCAAGGCAACATCGGAGATGGTGTGGTGAGGTGCCCGGAATGGGCGGATGGCAATAAGTGAGTCCTCCTTCTTCATCTTGCCCGCCACACTGTGAATCTGCGTAGTTTCGAGCGACTCCTCAAGGCTGAGGGGCGGCAGAATAGAGGGCATACGCTTGGCCAGCATAGTCTTGCCCGACCCCGGGGCACCAATCATAATTACATTATGGCCGCCCGCAGCGGCTATTTCGAGTGCCCGCTTAATACTCTCCTGCCCTTTCACATCGGCAAAGTCGTACTCATAGTGGTTCAAATGGTTGGCAAATTCGGCGCGGGTGTCCACATAGGTGGCTTCCATCAGCTGCTCGCCGTTGAGATGGTCGATAACCTGTTTGAGATTGTCGGCGCCATACACTTCCAGATTGTTGACAATGGCAGCTTCGCGGGCATTCTCCTTCGGTATGATGATGCGTTTGAACTTCTGTCTCCGGGCCTCGATGGCAATGGGCAAAACACCCTTTATGGGGCGCAGGCTGCCGTCTAGCGAAAGCTCACCCATAATGACATACTTGTCCAAGTCGTCGGCCCGCATATTGCCAGCCGCGGCCAGTATTCCTATGGCAATAGTGAGGTCGTAGGCTGCCCCCTCCTTTTTCAGGTCGGCGGGAGCCATATTCACCACCACCTTCTTGCCTGGAATATGGTATCCATACTGCCCTATGGCGGTAGCAATGCGTTGCTGGCTCTCCTTCACCGCGCTGTCGGGCAAACCCACCAAAAGAAAGTTCACCCCAACACCTACACTCACCTCCACAGTAACCATGATGGCATTGACCCCGCAAATGGCACTGCCGAATGTTTTGACTAACATATCTGTTTGCTCCTTTTGAAAAAAGCCGACATCTGCATTAGGTGTCGGCTTAGTTGCAAATGTTCGTTTACTTCGGCTTATTTGAGGCCGAGTTTCTTTTTCACGAGGGGCATGATGTCATCGCTGTCCTGCGAATAGAGCACTGCACCCACACCGGCATCGAAAATATAAGTGTATCCGTTTTCTTTACCCACCTCCTCGATGGCTTTCTTGGCACGGTCGACGATAGGTTTGAGCAGTGCTTCCTGACGCTCTTCCAGCTGTTTCTCGGCTTTCTGGCGGTTCTCTTCGAGACGGGTGGCCATAGCCTGCAAGTCGTTCTCTTTGGTTTTGCGGATAAGCTCCGAAAGCTGGTCGCGTTTGGCCATATAATCGTTCACCTTGGTCTCATACTCTTTCTGCAGGGTGGCGAACTCTGCCTGGAGGTCTTCTACCTCTTTCTGCAAGGCAGCCTGTGCGGAATCGCGACCGGGCATGATTTGCATCAGGTCGTTGGAATTGATGTGGCCGAGTTTGATGTTCTTCTGGGCCATGGCGTTACCGCCAAAGGTTAGCAGAGCTAACACAACTACGATAAGTCCTTTTTTCATTGTAAGATTTGATATGTTTTTTTGTTACTATAATTACTTGTTCATTATTTACGCATAACGTCGCGTTGGGTCGACCGCTCGGACGACGAGCCTCGTTTCCCCTCGTTTCCCGCATTCTTCCCTGTGCTGGGGTTGGAGGGGTTCACTCCCTCGGCCGCAGGCTCGGCGGCTCCGGGTTTCACACCCAACAATTCAAGCACCTGGTTTGAGATGTCATATTTCTCACTCACATAGATAACGGTGGCCGAGGCGGCTTTGTCGAAGACGAAGGCGTAGTTCTTTTCGCGTGCCACACGCTCTATGGCGTTATACACGCGGTCCTGCACCGGTTTCATGAGTTCGGCACGTTTCTGGTCCAAGTCTCCACCTGCCGAAAAACGCTGCTGCTGCAGTCGGCGCAGGTCAGTTTCCTTGGTGCGTATCTCGTCCTGCCGGCGCTGTTTAAGATTGTCTGGCAATAGGTAGGCCTCCTGCTGATACTGCTCACGCAGTTCGTCCACCTCCTGCTGCTTGGCCTCAAGCTCACTTTTCCACTCCGACACATACTTGTTTATCTTGTTCAACGCCTGATTGTATTCGGGCACACTGCGCAGAATGTAATCCGTATTAACACAGGCATATTTCTGTGCCTGAACCATGAAAGGGAGGATAGCCAAAACTAGAAAAACATACTTGCGCATAAGTTGAAGTGTTTTTTTATTGTCTCTACCAGTTATTAATCAATACTCTGTCCGATGCAGAAATGGAACTGAGGACCACCATAGGCTCCATCGAAACCATAGCCCCAGTCAACACCTATCAAACCAAGCATGGACATAAACACACGCACGCCCACACCTGCCGAGTTATAGATTTTGAACGGCTGATAATCCTTAATGCTCTCCCAGCTGTTGCCGCCTTCAAGGAACCCGAGCACCCACACAGTGGCGGCTGCACTCTCAATGATGGGCTGGCGTATTTCGAGGGTGTAGCGGTTGAACACAGAGGCTCCCGAAGTGGGACTCAGTTTGTAATCCTCATAACCACGCATGGGGATAATCTCACGTCCGTCGAACATCATGGTGGAAAGGCCGCTGCCGCCCACATAATATCTGCCAAATGGCGAAAGGCCGATATCCTTGTTGTAATATCCCATCCAGCCGAAGCGGGCACGGGCATTCAGCACCACATCGCCTATCAAGTTAATCATCCACGAACCACGCAGATTTATCTTGAAATACTCAACCCAGCGATACTTGTCCTCCGAAGTCATATTGGAGTAGTCCTTCTTGTTCATGAGGGAATAAGGCGGTGTGATGGCACCCGAGATGGATATCTCCGAACCGCTGCGTGAATAGATGGGCGAGTCGAGCGAGTTGCGGCTCAAGGTAATGCCATATGAGAGGTCGTTGGCACTGCCTTCGGTGAACACTGTGCTCATATAACGGAAGTTCTGCAGATTATAATGCTTGAACGAGATGGAATGGGAAATAATGAAATAGTCGTCGGGCCATTTCAGACGTTTGGTAAACGACACACCACCACCCGTGAGACGCATAAATCCATATCCGGCATCAGTCTTCTTGTAGAAAATACCGTTGGTTTGGAAATTATGATACACCGACACGCTGAGCGACTGGGGACGCTTGCCTCCCAACCAGGGCTCGGTGAACGAACCGTTGAAGGCATAATAGTAAGTGCCGTTGGTGACAGCGTTCAAAGAGAGTTTCTGTCCGTCGCCGGCAGGCAGTGGCCTCCAGGCTTTTTTATTGAAGATATTGCGCACAGAGAAGTTATTGAGTGTAAGGCCAACCTGACCGATGAGCATACCGCCGCCATAACCGCCCTGCAGGGTAATCTGGCTGGTTTCGCCTTCCTGCACCTTATACACCACATCCACCGTACCATCCTTGGGATTGGGTTTTACATCGGGCATAATGGTCTCTTCTTTAAAATAGCCCAATGTGGCCAATTCGCGTCGGCTACGCAGGATAGCGTCGCGGCTGAAGAGGTCGCCCGGTCTGGTATACAGTTCACGCATAATAACGCGGTCGCTGGTAATGGTGTTTCCTTCCAAAATCACTTTATTGATACGTGCCTGTTTTCCTTCCACTATCCGTATTTCGATGTCGATGGAATCATTCTCCACACCCACCTCTACCGGAGTGGCATTGAAAAACAGATAACCGTTGTCCATATACATAGACGAGATGTCTGTGCTGGAAGGATTGTAACGCAGATTGGTCTCAAGGAGCGTGCGGTTATAGGGGTCGCCCTTGTTGATGCGCAAATTCTTGGAAAGCAGTTCGGACGAATAGATGGTGTTGCCCGTAAATGTAATATTGCGGAACACATACTTGTTGCCTTCGAAAATCTTTATCTTTATCCGCAACATGTCCTGCTTGGACGTTTTGGACAGGGAGTCCTTCACCAGATAAACCGTATCCCACACGATGCGGGCGTCGCGGTAACCCTCTTTGTTGTAGTAGGTGATGATGCTTTCCAGGTCCTCCTGGTATTTCGACTCCTGGTATTTCGACTTCTTCCAAAATCCGGAAGTCCAGAAGAACAACTTCTTGAAGTAGTTCACATCATGCGTGTTTTTCATCTCCATCATCAGCCTGTTGGTACTTACCTCTTTGTTGCCCTCAAAGATGATAGAGTCAATCTTGACCGGTTTGCCTGTATTCACTTTGAATTTCACAATCACCCTTCCCTCCTTATTCTCTGTAATCGTGTCTTTCTCGGTTTGGGTGGTAACGGCTACATTGGTATAGCCTTTTTCCAGATAGTAGGCGCGTATTTTGTTCCTCGCCGTGGTAAGGAAATTCTCGGTCACCACATCGCCTACGGCAATCTTCATCTCCTCCCGCAATTTCTGGTCGTCGCTCTTTTTCACCCCCTCAAAACTAAACATGGCCAGCTTGGGGCGGCTTTTCAATTCTATCTCGAAGAATATCTTGTCGGCCTGGATGCGGGTAATGTATATCTGCACATCCTCGAAAAGTCCTTGTTTCCAAAGACGGTCCACTGCTGTGGCCAGTTTGTCGCCCGGCACACGTATCTGGTCTCCCACTTGAAGTCCGGCAATCAACAGTATCATACGGGTGTCGTAATTCTCGGCACCGCTGAAGGTGATACCGCCAATTTCATACATCTTCGGCGTGAGGTAATCAATGTCATACTCTTGGTTGCCAACAACTACTTGGGCTCTGCCCATAGTGGTCAGACCCAGCATCAGAAACAGGGGCAGGATAAACAGTATTCTTTTCATTCAGTATCTAATATTCTGATATACATATATAAACAGCACTCGGGGATTACTCTAATTCCAGTACTTAGATAATAATAACTCTATTTTGTGTTTTTTATTATCTATTTATTGCAAAAAAATATCTTTTTGTCTATTCCGATGCCTTCACCTGGTCGCCAGTCTTGCCAAAACGGCGTTGGCGGTTCTGATAGTCGACTACCGCATCGTAGAAATCCTCGTGCCTGAAATCGGGCCATAACTGCTCACTAAAGTAGAACTCCGTGTAGGCCATCTGCCACAGCAGGAAATTACTTATCCGCAACTCTCCGCCAGTGCGTATAAGCAAGTCGGGGTCGGGATAGTTGCGGGTGGCAAGATAACTCCGCAGTGTCTCCTCGTTCACATCCTCGGGCTGCAGTTTACCCTGACGGGCATCGTTGCACACGCCCCTCAATGCCTTCGCAATCTCCCATCGGGAACTGTAGCTGAGCGCCAGCACAAGCGTCATGGCGGTATTTCCTGCCGTTTCGTTTATGCATTCCTGCAACTTCAGGCGCGACCTCTCGGGAATACGTTCCGTCTCTCCAATGGTCTCCAGCTTCACATTGTTGTCCATCAACGTTTTGGTCTCATCTCTCACCGCCTTTATCAACAACTCCATCAATCCGTCTATCTCTTCCTGCGGACGGTTCCAGTTCTCGGTGCTGAAGGTGTACAATGTGAGGTACTTCACCCCTGTTGCCACAGCGGCCTCCACCGCCTGCCGCACTGCGGTCATGGCATTCTGGTGGCCAAAAATGCGTTTATGCGACTGCTTCTGTGCCCAACGGCCGTTGCCGTCCATAATAATTGCCACATGTTGGGGAACACGCGATTTGTCAATATCTTCCAGTTTCATATCTTTATGTCATTTAGCTTTCTAACCATTCATAATGCCCTGACAGGCTCTCTCACCTCCCAGCATCACAACTCGCACACCTTGCCCCGCATCCATCCAAAAAGCACCTCGGCCGAGAACGTCAACGAGATGTGGAAAAACGAATACCAATCCTTCAGCGAATCGTCGCCTCTCTTCACCCCCACCGGGTTCACATATCCCGGTTCCACTTCCCCACTCCTGTCGGCCAGCACCACTGCCATCATCCCTCGGCCGTCGCCCGGATTCAGAACCTCTGCACCCACATAAGTGGTACTCACATCATCCAGATAATCAGTCCATGTCTTGCGCCAGCCATATTCAACCGACAGGTGCACACTGCGCGAGAGACGCCACTTGTATCCAATGCCAAACGGCATGCAAACCTCCAACAACTGGTACATCTGCCTGTCGGGGTAGGCCATTGTGCCCTGCCCCTCGGTGGCTAACGGCTGCAGCTCATACCATGTCGACTCGCCTGTGGCCGGTTCGGTATATTTGGCCTTGGGGTTGAACTTGAACAATCCCACCCCGCAGAATATATACGGGGTAGAAAGCTTCTGGGTGTTGCTTATCAACCCGTAAGGGAAAAAGTTGAACTCCGCCCTCAAAAAGCCTTCCGCTATCGGCGACCGGAAACTCAGATTGCGGCGTGCTATCACATCGGGGTTGCCCCCTTCCACCTGGCCATACGAGAACCCCAGTGCAACTGCCCAGCGGGGGTCTATATTCAACCTTGCCGTAAGCCCGGCGGCCGGCCTCACTTTGCCCAGCATGCTTTGATCGTTCAGGTCGCCTATATACGTCATTCCGCCCAGTCCCAATCCCACTTCGCTACGCGAAAGAATGCTCTGCGACCGCAACAGCGTGGCCGACGAAATCAACAACAATAGCAGCAATATGCGTTTACACATCTTTATGTCAATCATATAGTCCAAAACATAGTCAGGGCAGCATTCCACTCACTTTACTTCCCGTCGTCGAACGAGAGCGACCAACAAATACCCTCCACCTGCATCAGCAGGTCACGCTTGGTCCAAGGCTTGTTGCGGGGACAGTATACATATCCCGTGAGCGAGATGATATTCTTCTTGTCGGGCGACAGCACGGAGTAGGACACAAACGGACCTCCCATAAAATCGCCGAACGTACGCCAGCTGCCGCGTGTCTCCACGCTATAGCTGCTGCTGTCGAACGTCACCATACGGCTCATGATAGGAGCCAGATACTCACCCTTGTCGGTGCGGCGCCGTTCTATGCCGGCATAACTCTCCTCAGCGGTGGCAGGCACATACCGTTTCAGCATAGTGTCCAGACGGTCCAGGATACGTTCCTCCTCGAAATCCTCCTGACTCTTGTACGGAATCACCTGTATCCACACTCCTATACCGAAATCCTTGGCCTCCTTGCGCACCCAAGCAAAGTTTTTATCCTTCTTGGCAATAGTAAATTCGTTCGAAAACATCAATCCGAATCCAAACTGGTCGCGGATTGCCTTGTTCAAATCATAACCCTCAATGCCCTTAAAGGCTTTATATATGCGGCGGTGCTCCGCTTTATAAAACTCGTCAAGTATCTTGCTTTCATACTTTTTCAACAACTCCCGCAACGATGCGCGGTCCTTGGTGGCGAAATCCACCACCACCTGTGGGGCGGCATATTCGTCAATATGCATATACACCTTGTTCGGGTTGTCGGGATTGATGTCGAGCAACAGCACATTGCGGTAATTATGAAACATCTCCGTGTTCTCAAACGACGTCTTAGGGATATTCACAATATCGAATTTGCTCTCGGGCACAATCAAACAGGGTTGAGGGCTTCCGAACATAGAATCAATGAATTCCTTGGTTTCACCCACATACACATCCTTATTCGCCACAACCATCAATTCCAGCGTCTTGCCCGACGAGCCCTTTTTGGGCGGAACTGTCTTGCTATCACTATTATTGCAAGCACAGAATGTAAGCAGCAAAGCTGCCATAAAAAGAATCTTCTTCATATCATTATTGTTTTATTTTTATTCATAACGCGGTTTGCCCTAAAATATTGTCCACTCCTCCGCCCAACATAAAATTATCTGCCGGCGCCGACTCCCTCCGCCCTCGCTACCTCTTAACCTCTTATTAACTACCTCTTTAGCTCCTGTTCACCTACGGGGTGAAGAACACCACGCGAAGAAATCACTAATGGCTTGAGTGATATGGGTGCTGGGCATATTGAGCTGAGTACGGGCAGCATTGTTGTTGTAATACTCGCGCACTGTCAGCTGGCGCACGTTGCGGGTGGAGAGCTGCGTGCGGATGCCGCACAGACGCAACAAGTCGCCAATCCAACCGGCAACGGCCAGCAGGGCATTGGGAACGGTTACAAGACACTGACGGTAATGGCATGTCTGAGCCTGAAGGCAGTAAAACTCTTTGAGTGTAAGGTTTTGACCCGTGAGGAGATAGCGGCAGCTATGCTGCCCCATAGTGAGGGCATTGACGATGGCGGCGGCGGCATCGGCCACGTGTACAAAACTTTTGCCCCCGCTGGGAGCAACCATCAGGGGTTTGCGGTAGCCGGCAAGCAACAGAGCACCCGAACTGGGCTTGGTGTCGAAGGCACCAATCATGAAACCGGGATTTACCACTATGAGATGCCAGCCGGGGTGTTGCCTGGCAGCGTCCAGCAGGATGTCTTCGCCCTCCCGCTTGCTGAGTCCATAGTAGGAACGGCTGAAGGGGGGCTGCATGGGCTGCAGCTCGTCAGCGGGTTGCGAGGGGGTGCCATAGCCGATGGTGTTGGCGGTGCTGGTGTGCACCAGACACGGGATATTTTGCCGCTCCATAAGTTTCACCAGCCGTTGGCACAAGTCGCGGTTCACCGGCAGGTAGTCGTCGTACCGCAAGAGAGACATATCGGTTGTGCCAGCACAATTGATAATGGCGTCGCAACCCTGGGCTGCGGAATAGAGGGTGGCATCATCGAGCAGGGACCCTTCCAGCATTGAGACCTGCCCTTCGTATCCCGCAATGGCGGCACTGTCCAGCGAAGTTTTTCTTCGCAGCAACAGCTTTACATTGTGTCCTTGAAACAAGAGCTGCCGGAGCACATTGTGCCCCAGCAGCCCGTTGCCTCCTAATAAAAGGATATTCATAGCTATTAACCTACGCTGCATCCAGGGGTGACCAGCTGGCTGGGAGTGACCAGTACCAGACGGCCGTCCTTGTCCTCAGCACTCAGTATCATACCTTGGCTTTCGACACCTTTTAGCTTGCGCGGGGCGAAATTGGCGATAAAACATACCTGCATTCCCACCAGTTTCTGCGGCTCGGGGTAGTATTTGGCAATGCCGCTGACGATGGTGCGTGTGCCCATTCCGTCTTCTATCTTGAATTGAAGCAGTTTGTCGGCCTTGGGCACCTTGCAGCATTCCAGCACGGTGCCAACACGGATGTCCATTTTGCCGAAGTCCTCGAAGGCCACAGTCTCTTTCACAGCGTTAGGAGTCCAGGCATTCAGTTCGTTCTGGCGTTTGGTTTCGAGCAATTTGTTGACCTGAGCCTCGATGGTGGCGTCGTCTATTTGCTCGAAGAGCAGTTCCGGCTTGTCGATGGTGTGGCCTTCCATAAGCAGGTTTGCTTTGCCGGCCTGCTGCCAACCCATGGCGGGAAGGTTCATGATGCGGTGCATCTTGTCGGCAGTGAAGGGCAGGAAGGGGGCACACAGAATGGCGAGGTTGGCGCATATCTGCAGGGAGAGGTTCATGACCGTGGCGGTATGCTCGGGGTCGGTCTTGAACAGTTTCCAGGGTTCGGTATCGGTGAGATATTTATTGCCCAGACGCGCAAGATTCATCATTTCGCTCAGGGCCTCGCGGAATCGGTAGGACTCGATGGAGCGGCCTATGCGCTCGGGGAAGGCGGCCATCTCTTTCTGCACCTCTTTCTCCATCTCACCCATAGGTCCACAGGCGGGCACCTTGCCGCCATAGAACTTGTGGGTAAGCACCAGCGTGCGGTTGACAAAGTTGCCCAGAATGGCCACAAGTTCGGAATTGTTCTTCAGTTGGAAATCCTTCCATGTGAAATCGTTGTCCTTGGTTTCGGGGGCATTGCTGCACAATGTGTACCGGAGTACATCCTGCTTGCCGGGGAATTCTTTTAAATACTCGTGCAGCCACACAGCCCAGTTGCGTGAGGTGCTGATTTTTTCGCCCTCAAGGTTGAGGAACTCGTTGGCGGGAACGTTGGCGGGGAGGATGTAGCTGCCGTCGGCATGGAGCATGGAGGGGAAGATGATGCAGTGGAAGACGATATTGTCTTTGCCAATGAAATGCACCAGTTTGGTCTCCTTGTCCTTCCACCACTTCTCCCAGTCGTCGCCTTTCAGCTGTTTGGTGAAGGATATGTAACCTATAGGGGCGTCGAACCATACATACAGCACCTTGCCGTCGTTACCCTCGATGGGGACTTTCACACCCCAGTCGAGGTCGCGGGTTACGGCACGGGGTTGCAAACCGGCATCAATCCAGGACTTGCACTGGCCATACACATTGGTCTTCCAGTCGCCTTTGTGCTGCTCCAGAATCCATTGGCGGAGCCAAGGTTCATCTTGGTCCAAGGGCAGATACCAATGCTTGGTTTCCCTCATCACGGGAGGGTTGCCGCTCAGAGCCGACTTGGGGTTGATGAGGTCGGTGGCGTTGAGCGAAGTGCCGCAGGCTTCGCACTGGTCGCCGTAGGCATGCTCGTTGCCGCAATGGGGGCAGGTGCCGGTGATGTAGCGGTCGGCGAGGAACTGCCCGGCCTCTTCGTCATAGTATTGCTGCGACACCTTCTCGACGAATTTGCCTTCGTCGTATAACTTCTTGAAGTAGGCGGCGGCAGTTTCATGATGCACTTGGCAACTGGTGCGGCTGTAGATGTCGAACGATATGCCTAGCTCGGCAAAGGAGTCTTTGATAATCTTGTGATAGCGGTCCACGATGTCCTGTGGTGTAACCCCTTCCTTGCGGGCCTTGATGGTGATGGGCACGCCGTGCTCGTCGCTGCCACCAATAAACATAACCTCTTCACCCTGCGAGCGCAGATAGCGGACATAGACATCGGCAGGCACATACACCCCAGCCAAATGTCCGATGTGCACCGGCCCGTTAGCATAGGGCAGTGCAGAAGTTACTGTATAACGTTTGTATTTCTGGTCTTTTTCGCTGTATGTCATGTGATATTATTTCTTGTAACTATAGGTGACATTTAGGTCACCGCTTACCCTGGTGGGATAGTTCTTGTCGTTGTACTCGTAAATGTATTCTTTGTAGCTTTCAATCGGCTGGTTGTAGATGTTGGTGGTCTGGCCCATCATAGATATCCCCACTGACATAGCGCCCCGCTCGGTAGTGGTGACCACATTGTTCATCGACAGGTTCTGCGGCGAAAAGATCCCGCCCCAATTGCAGAACAGCGGATTATTCTTATTGTCATAAGTAGACGTCATGGTGTCGTTTACCGAAAGTTGCAACGGCACATTGCCGCCACCCATAGCCATCACCAGCTGAATCATACTCATGTATTGTTCCGGTATATCGATAAACTGACTGATGAATTCGATATCATCAGCCGAGACATTCAGATTAATGCTGGCGCTGTTCACCTGTTGGGTCATGTTTTCTCCATTCCACAGCAGGGTCATAGTGACGTTCTTGTCGCCGATGTCAAACTTGGCCCCTTCATGATTTTGGGTCATCTTTGCCATGTCTACCAACGACTTTGCCATATTGTTACCCACAATTTTCTCAAAAGCTGTTCCCTTCCCCAGCAGGCTTCCTGCCAACTGCAGCAAGAAATCGTTTTCGATGGTGACATCGGCACCAGATATCTTTCCTGCCTCGTTGTGGGTCAAAGCCATGCTCAGTGCCTTGGCACCGTTGTAGTAGATGTCGCATGTGGAGAATTTGCCGCCTTCGTAAGAATAATGGATTTCCTCACGGGTGCCTCCAATGGTGGTTACACTAGAGATGAGGTTGTTGGCATAGTTATATGTTACTACCTCATCGTCGCCATACCTTACCTCGGTCAGGTCGTTGTCCGACCAAAGCCAAATCTGGCGATTGCCGTCTTCGTCAACCAAGGTGTCTATCATCTGGCAGGGATGGTATACACCTTCTTGATACACCGGAGTGCAGATGTGCTCTACCTTTTCTTTCTTACACGACACGGCACCGGCCACTAGGGCCAATGCAATAATGGGAACAAATAGTTTTTGCATAATTACTGGGTATTAAATGTTGATATATTAAATGGCTTTCTTAGCAGTAGTGGTTCTTTTGGGTGCTGCCTTGGCCTGAGTGGTGGCCTTAGGAGCGGCCTGCTTGGGGACGGTGTTTTTCTTGGGGGCAGCCTGCTTGGCAGCTACGGGCTTCTCGGCGGATGCCTCGGACTCGCCCTCTTCCTTCTTCTCCTCTTCGGCGGTAATCTTGCCGGCATTCAACAGGATATTGTACCAGGAGAACAGTTTCTTGGCATCGGATGCATGCACACGGTCCTTGTCGTAGTCGGGCAGCACCTTGCCTAACAATTCAAAAAGCACATCGCTGCTGGCCTGCTTCGGGTCAAAGTCAGTGGGTTTGCCTTCCAAATGGTTGAATATGTTCATGAATATCTCTTCCAACGGCTTCTCGTCGTTGGTGGTGAACATTCTAATCTCGCTCAACTGGCTGATGCTGTTGGTGGTGAATACGGGGAATTTCTGTCCTGTAACCAAATCCATTACGATAGCGCCATTTTTAGTGCGAGACACCAGTTGGTTGAGGTTGGGTTTGCCAGAGATGGCTAAGATGTTAGTAAGCTCCATTTGATAAATAGATGTTAAATGTTGATAATCTTTTTTGTTATATCTGCCGATAACGCAGTTTTTTAAATATTATTATTTACGGGCTGTTCAATTTTTTAAAAACTTACATTTCTGCAATGCTTTATTACTCAATATCACTATCTAACGCCAAAGTATAATAATCTCTGGCTGGCCCTGCTTCCAAGTTCTCACATTCGATGATAGTGTATCAATCCCTCTTTGGGGTTTTGAACCACGGTTTTTATTGTTATCCCTCTCCTACGTGCCAATGCAGTGAGCAATGGCTCAAACTCTGACGCTACACCGCCCACCAAGTGCAACGGTTTATCTTGGTTCAGTTGCAGATAATCAATCTGGTCAAAGAATTCGCCGAAACACCTTTCCAGCACTCCCGCCACATAAGGATGGCCACGATGTCGAGAGGCAAAGGGTACAAACGAAGCAAAGAACCTGTTGGCATAGCTTTGCCGGTATATCCGGTCGATGCATTCCTCGGTTGTCAGGGGGCAGAATTCGTGCAGCAAAGTGCTGACATCTTGCGGCATCCGCTCCTCCAAATAGTCTTTCAGCAACCTTCGGCCAATATGGTTGCCCGAGCCCTCATCGCCCAGCACATAGCCTGTGGAAACTCGCTGCTTCACTATGTTCCAGCCGTCGTACAGACACGAGTTGCTCCCTGTGCCCAATATGCCCACAGCCCCGCGCTCATTGCCACACACCGCACGGCAGGCTCCCAGCATGTCGCCTTCCACCTCCACCTCCGCACCTTCGAAAAGTGCTGCCAGCCGCCCCCTCATTCTTTGCCTCACTTCTGCTGTCCCGCAGCCTGCTCCATAAAAGAAGATGCTGTCCAAGCGTTCGCTGCAACCATCCACCAGCCGTTCGCGCACCGCCCCTACCACTTCGTTAAACGCCTCTTCAGACGTCATTCGTGGATTTAATCCGGCAGTCACATACTCCTTCAACTCTCCTCCCACCCGGCTCACCCATAAGGTTTTGGTGCTTCCGCTGTCGGCTATCAATATCATATTATGCCTATAATGTCGTTGATGTCGTCTATCTTGTGGCGTTGGCAATAGTCCTCCAGACCCTCCACTATCTTCACTGTCACTGCAGGATCCAGAAAATTGGCTGTGCCTACTTCCACAGCCTTGGCACCCGCCATGAGAAACTCCAACGCGTCGGCCGCGGTGCTGATGCCGCCCAGACCCACCACCGGTATCTGCACAGCATGAGCCACCTGCCACACCATGCGGACTGCCACAGGCTTCACGCATGGACCGCTCAGACCTCCCGTAATCGTGCTGAGACAGGGGCGCTGACGTTCCACATCGATGGCCATACCCAGCAGAGTGTTTATGAGCGACACGCTGTCGGCCCCAGCTCCCTCCACTGCCTTGGCAATATCAACCACACTCGTCACATTGGGCGTAAGCTTTACTATCAGTGTCTTTCGATACACTTTCCGCACCGCCTCAACCACCTGGGCTGCCATATCCGGATTGGTGCCGAAACCCATGCCTCCTTTCTTCACATTGGGGCAACTGATGTTCAATTCAATGCCGGGAATATTGTCAAGCTCGTCGATCATCTCCGCCACATGGCAATATTCCTCAATCGACGAACCGCTCACATTCACCAGTATGTTTGTGTCTATATCCTTGATGCGGGGATAAACCTCACGGCAAAAAGTATCCACCCCCACATTCTGCAGTCCCACGGCATTCAGCATTCCGGCCGGAGTCTCGGCCATGCGGGGATAAGGGTTACCCTGACGGCGTTCGCCCGTGGTGCCTTTCACCACTATGCCGCCCAGACGCGAGATATCCATAAAATCAGCAAACTCCTCCCCGTAGCCGAACGTGCCCGAAGCAGTCATCACAGGGTTTTTCAACAGGAGGTTATGTATTCTTGTCTCTAACTTTGCCATTTTCTTTCCTTTCTTGTTTATTTATTTGCCCTCGGCTATCCATTGCGTCAGTTTCTTCACATTGAACACCGGCCCCTCTTTGCACACACATTTATGCCCCTCATCGGTATTGCACACACAGCAGAGGCAGGCCCCGATGCCGCAGGCCATCATGTTCTCAAGCGACACCTCGCAATCTATGCCCTTTTGCAGCGCATAACGTCCCACTGCCCGCATCATGGGTGTAGGTCCGCAGGTGCAGATATAATCATAATCGCCATCAAACCGGGAATGCTGCGTCACCAATCCCTTCTCGCCCAAGCTGCCATCCTCGGTGGCATAAAACACCTTGCCGAAAGGTTCAAAATCCTCTCTCACCGGAATCAGCTCGCGTGTGCGTCCCCCTAGCAAAACTGTGGGTTCCACCCCCCGGGACTTATAGCACTTGGCCAGATACAGCAACGGTGCAATACCCGCACCGCCTCCAACCAGCAACGGCCGTTGGCCAGCCAGCGAAAAGCCATGTCCCAAAGGATAGACCATATTCAGCACCTCGCCCTCCTTCAGTTCGGCCAGTCGGCGCGTGCCCTTGCCTACTATCTGTATCAGAAGACTCAGTCGGTTATGCTCTTTATCAACATCATGAATCGATATCGGTCGTCTCAGCATCACCTCGCGGCAATTTCTCACCTCTACCTCCACAAACTGACCCACCTCTATCGGGGGCAATACCCCCGGATGCTGCAGCGTCAACCTGAAATAATAATTGCCCAAACGCTCGTTACGCAGAACAATAAAATCTGTAATACTCTTCATCTTTTGTCAAATATGGAATATTAATACTTCGTCCGTTGAAAGCACATGCTTATAAAACAAAATGCAAAAATACGATTTTTTTTTGTACCTTTGCATTCTCAAACAAATAAAAAAATGGATCTGTCCTCCTCAACCCTCTCCCAGGCCGTCGATGCCCTCGCGTCGCTGCCCGGCATCGGCAAACGCTCCGCACTGCGTTTTGCACTCCATCTACTCAAACAACCACCCGAAGAGGTGCTCCACCTCTCCGAAAGCCTCCATCGTCTGGCCACCGACATCCACTACTGCAGTATCTGCCACAGCGTCAGCGACTCCGACCTCTGTCCCATCTGTGCCAGTCCCAAACGCAATCAATCCATCGTCTGCGTGGTCGAAAACATACAAGATGTTATGGCCATAGAGAACACTCAGCAATATCAAGGCCTCTACCACGTCCTCGGCGGAGTCATCTCCCCCATCGACGGCATTGGCATCCGCGACCTCAATATCGAATCGCTCCTACAGCGCGTCCGTCAAGGCCATCCCGCCCCTGTCGAAGAGGTAATCCTTGCACTCCCCACCACAATGGAAGGAGACACCACCAGCTTCTACATCAACAAACAACTCGTCCCCCTCAACGTCAAAGTAACCACCATTGCCCGGGGCATAGCCATAGGCGACAACCTCGAATATGCCGACGAAATCACCCTTGGACGCAGCATCCTCCACCGCATACCCTTTGCATAAATCATTGTCACATTTATTAAAAACCCAGCAACATGAAAAGAATATTTTTGCTTGCTCTCCTCATGGCCGTTACACTCTCGGCATGCAGCCAAAACCCCAACGTCCATAAAGACTCCGAAACCCAACCCCAAATCGGGGCAGACCAACTGCGTAAGGACATCGGCGAAATGCTACTGGTGGGATTTCGTGGCACCACCATCACCGAACAGGACCCCATAGTCCGCGATATCACTAAATACCATGTGGGCAGTGTCATTCTCTTCGAATACGACGCCCCTTCCGGCACACGCCACCGCAACATCAGCTCGCCACAGCAAATCAAAAACCTCTGTTCTGACCTCCAGAAATACTCCTCCGAACCCCTTCTTATTGGCATTGACCAGGAAGGAGGCAATGTTACCCGTCTCCGCTCCCGCGACGGCTTCCCCCCTACCCTCTCCGCTGAAGCCTCCGCCCGCGGCGGCGACGACAGCGTCTCCCGCAACGCTCGCACCATCGCCACCTCCCTCAGCAAAGCTGGCATCAACCTCAATTTCGCCCCCTGTGTCGATCTCAATGTCAACCCCCAATGCCCCGTTATCGGCAAACTGGGCCGCAGTTTCTCCTCCGACCCCGACAAAGTAACTCATTTCGCCTCCATCTGGATTAAAGAGCACAACAAACAGGGAATCATATCCTGCCTCAAACATTTCCCAGGCCACGGAAGTGCCAGCGGCGACACCCATGCCGGTCTCGTCGACGTGAGCAAATCTTGGCAACCTTCCGAACTGCAACCCTACTCTTCCCTCATTGAACAAGGTCTGGTCGATATGGTCATGGTGGCCCACGTCATCAACTCCCAGCTGGGTGACGACCTCCCGGCCTCACTCTCCCCATCAGTGGTCAAAGAGTTGCTGCGCAACCAAATGGGATTCACAGGCGTAGTGGTTACCGACGATCTCGCTATGGGTGCCATTGTCAAACAATACGGCTTCGAGGAAGCCATCCATCTGGCAATTCTTGCCGGTTGCGACCTCCTCTGTTTGTCCAATAACGGCACGCGCTACGACCCGGACATGGTGCCACACGCAGTCGAAGCCATCCTCTCTATGGTGGAAAACGGACTAATCTCAGCACAAGACATCCACGCCTCTGCCGAACGCATCCGTGCTCTGAAAAAGAAAATAAACCTAGACCCAACCCGTTAGGCCCAACAAACCTGTAGCTGCAAGATAACGGGCAAATTTGCCTGCAAACATCAAGACCAACGTCCACCGCGGGTTCACCCTCATCAACCCCATGGCTATGGCTATCAGGTCACCCACAAAGGGCAGCCACGTCAACAACGCCGCCCACACGCCGTACTTCGCCACACGGTCGCGCATCCTTTCCAGTTTCTCCCGCTTCACCCTGAAATATTTCTCAAGCCACTCCCACTTGCACAGCCACCCCATGGTGTAACTTATCATACCGCCAGTGGTATTGCCCAATGCCGCCACAAGTGTAACCGTCCACTTGCCATAGCCTGCCAGCAAGGCTCCTGCCAGCAAAGCCTCGGAAGAAAACGGAACCACAGTGGCCGCCAACATACAGCCCAGAAACAGCCCCAAAAGACCTAATTGCTCAAGCATATACCCAATAACGCTTACCCCGCCGTTTTATTATGTCCCCACCCACTTAGAGTTGCTCTTGCAACTGGAATTCAGCCCCTATCGGCTGTCATTCTGCAGTCTCGGCACTGCGCCCGAGGCTTGCACACTGTTTTGCCTATCGCGTCCCTAACGGGAAGCCCTACTGGCTGTCATACTGCTACACGTCCCGACAGGGACGCGACACACAACGTATATAATAAATCCACCCAGAGAGTGTGTGATGGTTCCTCAATCACCTTTCGGGGGCTCTTCTATTCTTCGGAGACTCTCTCGTTCAATACAGCATTCCGAACATCCATAGCGGAATGCGGTTGCCAATCTCGATACCGTCAACAGCAAGAAAACTATCCTCCACATCCTTTATCTGCTCGAATGTCTTGTTCTTGCCCCCCACCTCAAACAGATATTTGTTGTCAACAAGGAAATCACCTTGGGCAGGTGAACACACTTCATGCCCGAGCGACAGCTGGTTCAAGAAAAACGTCTCTCGCAGCGTCCCCTCATTGACTCGACTGCCCAATGCATACATCAGGTTCGTGTTACCAAGGAATATCTTTTCCGGGTTGACCAGGTGCTTATAGTCCTTAACGTTGCGGGTAAGAAGCAAGACCAGTCCCGCACGGTCAAGCGTATATAGCATCTTCAGGCACATATCGCGTGTTGTCTCCAGTTGGGCCGACAATTTCGAGATATTCGGCACCAAAGGGACATTACCAGCCACAACCATAAGCAGCTGTTTTGTCTTTTGGATGGTCGCATAGGATACATTCTCCACGGCGGGCATATCCGACTCAATCACCAGCTTGGCCGTCTCTTCAAGTCGTGCCAGATAGTCGCTTCCCGCCTCAATATGGAAAGGATAGTAGCCCTCTTTCAAGTAGTTGGAAAAGTGCTTTGTTACAGATATGTCCTTGCAAATATCCATTGCTGCCGTCTGATGTTCTTCAAACAATTGACCAAGTGGCAACGGCTGTACATCCTTAATCTTATTGATGGCAAGATACTCACGGAAAGACAATCCCTGCATGGTATAGAGCGTCTGACGACGGGAAAGGTCGGCACGCGAATGGTCTATCTCAAGCATACTGCTGCCTGTATATACAATGTTCAAGTCATCGTATGTGTCATACAGGTTTTTAATGACTATTGCCCAGTTGGGGTACTTGTGTACCTCGTCAAGAAACAAATGCCGGATGCCACGCAGATACAGCCAGTCTGCCAACTCAGGCAGCGAGTGCGACTGAAACCACAGATTATCCAGCGATACATAAAACACCGTGTCAGTTTTCTTATATGCCATTTTGATGCGTTGCAACAGCAGCGTGGTCTTACCCACACCCCTTGCACCCTTGATGCCGATAAGCCGGACATCCCAATTAATGGCTTTATACAGGTATCTTACAAACCTTGTATCAACCTTATTAATCTTTGCAAGATACATGTTTTCAAACAACTGATAGTCTTCTTGTGTCATAATTGTTCACTTTTTCAAAATGCAAAGATACAAAATAATTCGCTTTTGCAAAAGTGAATTTCGCATCATTTTTCACTTTTCCAAAAGCGAATACAGTCTGTCAGTAATCGCCTTTTGCATGAGACACTCAGCGAAATAGTAAAAAAATGGCGATTCGTCCCGACAGGGACGTGACCTTGCATAACACGGTACAAGAGGACAAAGTCCTCGCAGTGCCGTGATAAGACAACCAATAGACCGGCGTCCCGTCAGGGACGCGACACAAAACGAATAAACCCACCTAAAGAGTGCTTGATGGCTCTTCGACCCTTCTTCGGTCTCTCGGCGAAGTCAGTCTAAAGGCATTTGATGAAGAACACCCCAATGCCCGCCTCATCATCGTTTCCCTCGATGTCACACCTCGCACCTTCAACAATGTCGAAGTCATGCCAGCACCCTATTTCCTACACGAACTGTGGAAACATAAGATTTACTAACGTGGACTTCTAAAAAAATCATGCTGCCTCGGGAGAATTTTCCTGAGAAACTTTTAATAACATAAATTTCAAATCGTAATGTTTCTTCGATAACTCATTACTTTTTTCTAATAGTTCTTTCTTCATATCAGATGCTGTCTTTGATGGAACAATTGTCACTTCGGAAAAATCTTTGAATATGTCTTTAATTAATCTCAATGTCTCTCTCATATGGGGAGGCATATTGTCTATACGATTATTGTAGCGGGAAGAAAGTTTATCTAAGATGTCACTCATTATAGGTTGAAGAGTTTCCATTATGTCATTGTAGATTTTTGCTATATTATCAAATGCTAATTCGGTATCATTTATCAAAACAAGATCTGAAATCATTTCTGTAGCATTACTCTTTTGTTTTAGAGTTGCTTCACTCATTTTATTATTAATATCTTTAATAGCCTTTCCATTTCTGATTCGATTCCTGATCATTGCACCTGGCTGCAATAATTGTATTAATGCGAATAAATCCCGATTAATATTATTAGAATCCTTTTCTATTGATAATTGCATTACCTTTATAGTATCGTACATTTCATTAATTGGAAACTGACTTGAATCAATATGTTCGATAACCAAGTCATTAAAATCACAATCCACCCCCGCTTTCTGTAACTTTACATATAATTCTTTCAGATAATAATCTTTCATGAGTATTTTTTTTCTATTAATTGTATCAATATCCTTAACGATATCGCAATAAATATCATCATGCTCATGAACATATTTTTCATATTTTTTCTTCGATTCGGCAACAAAATCATTAAATTCATTCTGTCGCCATTCTAAATCGTTCTGCTTGGTGATGTCAAATATTTTTTCTTTTGTATTTTTCCAGATTTCTTTTATTGAGTCAAATACTTTGCGCCAAAAAGGAAGGGAGCTATAAGCTATTTGAGGAAGGATAGCATATCCCAATGCGGTTGTGATAATCGAAGATTCTTTTTGAGTGGAATCTTTTTTATCATAGAAAAATAAAGGCGTATAAGAAGACTCTAAAATAGTTCCTGCAAATGGATATGGTTGGGGCAGGAGACCCTTTTCTGAATTGTTGTTGCTTATACTTTTCATTAGCAGTTCCAATTAGGTTGTGTTGTATTATTGTTTGGGAACATCATGTCATGGTATTGTTGAAGAATCCGATTGAGTCCCTTGTAATTATCAGTTTTAGATAGATTTCTTATCTCCTTTAGCATATCTTGAGACAAGATATAGCTTCTACGTATAGAATCAGCAACTGTTTTTTCGAGTATGTTTGTGTTTTCGTTAATATCTTTGATCCTCATTTCAAAAACCTCATTTAGCCTCTGCTCTCTCTTATCTTTTTTTACATTAAACAAATCGGCTTTATCAAGTACATAGAACAATAAAATAGAGGCCAGTCCGGTAAGTATTGTTGAGACCACATTCCGTCCGTCATCATCCAAGATAGGGACTTTTTCTAATAACGTATTTATTCCGATTCCGCATAATGCGACAACACTACTTCCAAGAATTTTAATAATAGCATCACCTTTTTCACCAGCAGTCATCTCTTTTGATTCTTTTCCAAAAAGGACGGAGAAAGCCTGCATACCTATTTTGACACCTTCTTTTAGCACACGTAATACTTGTTTGAAGACACCAACAAACATACCAATAATACCTTCAATAAGAGCTGAAATGAAATCCTTAATGAAATCTAGTGCCGTTCCCAATCTATCTTTTATGGATATTAAATAACTCCATACATAATTCTTCACTCTTGAAAACCTTATGGTTATTGCCTCCTTAATGCTATTTGCACACACTCCAGTTAGGAAACCATTCATAATTGAATCCTTTATCTCATAATACAAAGGTTTCACCACAAGAAGAATTACATTCCCACCTAAATACATCAAAGATGATTTCCCTGCATTTTTCAGATTACCCATATGAATATTAGATGCCTTCTCTTCCCCCAACTTTTTATCAACGGCAGCCCGTTCTTCCGCTGTCAGTTTTCTACCAAGTTCTTGTTCCTTTTTCTTGATTGCATCTTTCCTTTCCTTGCGGTCGACTTGTCCTTTCCCTGAAAGATTGTTTAATACAGTCTCGTTAACGCATTTTTCTATTGATTTTTGAGCGTCACGTTCCATTTGTATCATATTGGCGCGTTGCGTCTCATTCAATTCAACGTATGGCAATCCAAGATTCTTTCTTCTGTCCTGCTCTTTTATGAATTCACTATTTGTCATGTCACGCTTAGGATTATTTATCATTCTTCCTGTGACAGCAAAATTAATGTCTTGATTAGCAACTCTGCGAATATCGCCTGAACTTAGGGCAGAGTTATTTTGTAATTGGGAAAAAACGGTATGTAATGGGATTATATGATCGGTCTCTGCATTATGTTCGTTTTTGGGGTCATTACGCCGTCTATCAGCTTTGGCCTTAGAACTTGTAATGTCGTGGGTTTTACGATATTCATCCTCCATATTAACACGAGAACCATTTTCTATAGACTTCCCCTTCTTGTATTTGTCCATTAAATATTTATTCTCGTACTGCTCTCGAATATATTCATTTCTATTCTCATTTCCCCATAGCTGTTGGACCTCAGCATTATTTTTGCTCTCAACAAAAGAATCTGGCATTAAGAAAGAAACTTTCCCTTCATAACTGAAGGACTTGCATTCTTGCATAACCCTTTGGGAACTGAGTCCCATTTTTCTTGAGACCCCACGAAAACAACGCATAGCCAATACACCATCTATCATGGTAGTAATAACTGGTGCTACAACATTATCTATAATGCCTTCTCCTTCAAAAGTCTTACTTACATCTTCGTACAATTCATAAGCAGATTTTTTATCATGTAGTTCCGTTTCCATTATAATGTATGGAAGTTCTAGTGGGGATGCTTTTTTTATTCTTTCAATTTGTTTGTCAAATTCTGTCATGATATAATGCTTGTTAGGTATTCACGGAATGTTTTATCTAAAAATACAATAATATTCTCAGTTGTCAACAACATGCTGCACTTTTTCGATTTGCAAAGATACGAATTATATTTAGAACTATAAACTATTTATTATCATTTTGCTTGAAACCAATTAGTTTTAAATGCCTTGCAATTGCCTATTCATCAACTCATACAAATATGCCGGGCTTTGCACGTATAATTCGTTTTCTTCATCTTGTAGGGCTTCCATCAGCGGGGATGTATAAACTTTCTCCATTGCCTGCTCGATGCCGCAACTGGTGTCCTCCATTACATACTTCACCAGCTCGCTCAGGACATAATCAGTCAAGTACGTTGCTATCTGATGGTGAGTTAGCTGGTTCATGCGAGTGTACCTCCGTTCTTTTGGCAGATGATGAGCAGGTCGTCGATGGTCTCGTCCATCGACTGCAAGTGTTCTACATCGTAGAACTCTATCAAGAACGCCAAGCCCTTATGCTCGTGCAAATAACTGAATGCCGCCTGTCGCGTCATCGCAAAGCGTTCGCCAAAAGCATGCACTGCTGCTGTAAGGAACGGTATCTCATACTTGCTCATATCTTGACCTTATTGATTTACAAAAATACAACAATTCTTCGACATAGCAAAAAAACATTGGGTTTTCGGCAGATGGACATCCTTGTGGGGTGCTAGATGTGGCGGGTGCTACGCTACAGTTGCTACAGTACGAAAAACCTTCTTTGGGGGTACCGTAGTTGAGGTAAACCCCAATGACCGATTGGGGATAAAGACAATTCGTCCAGAAACTGCTGTCGGGCCGGGACTGTCTTTCAAGTAAACAGAGAGTCCGCCCAAGGTTCGCTATTTCAACGCTACTTCAACGCTATTTCGACGCTTTTGAAGCGTCGAAATAGCGTTAATTTAGTGTGGGTCACGCGTTAAAGCATCGAACTCATGGCGAATCGGAGGCTATGTTTCACTGTAGCTGATTGGAAATGCCAACGGGAAAAGAACGAGGGGAATGGGGAGAAGGCAGTTGATGACTGATAATCCAAAACCGTACCTGAAAAAGCGAGAAAGAAGGCTAAAGTCATCCTAATATCCGATTGGGGTTCATCCTTGTTTTGGTGATGAAGGAGCATCCAGTGGATGGTCCGATAGGGCTAGACCGAGAGGTCGCCCGAGAATACTGCCATGTCGTGAAAGCCTTCACGACACCATCGTTCATCTAAGGTATGGAAGAATCTATAACGGAAATTGTCTCCTTCATGATTGTGGAAAAGCACACTGCTACCCTCTCCCACAGCATTGATAATGGCTCTGCGGAAAAGTGGAATCTCTCCATAGGTTATCTTTTCTTTAAACTTGATTATTAAAGTATTTACATACATTAAAATCAATTGGAGAAGAAGGCACCTTTGATAGCGAAAATCAACAGGAAGAGGACTGCAAATAGCTGCCAACGACGTTCGCGAAGCGATTTCTTGCGGCGCCCCAGCATCACGGCCAGATAGCAAAGCAGGAACATGACAACAAACAAGGGGACGGCCGATTTCCACAATTCATCGGAGAATGCAACACGGAAGCCCAAAGCCAGACCCACAAGGAGGGTGTTGATGGCTGTGGCCACTGCCAAAGACAGCACCACAGACCAGCGGGAGATGTCGAAGGCGGGACGTTCTTTTTTGCTGAACGCTGGGAAAAACATGCGGACACCAACTACCAACATGAGACCCAGGTAGAAAAGGTTGTCGTATTCGGGTAGACCAAGGCGGAGCCTGTTGCCAAGAAAGAGTCCCAACAGCAGCAGGGCAGAATGGATGAGGGCTAAAAGAAACGACACACCCAAGCCACGTGTGAGCCTTATGGGGGTTTTGAGAGCACAGGCGCGTAGAGAGACCATTACTGGCACAGCCAGAGCAAAGGAAAGAATAATATATTCGATTACAGACATGATAGTTAGATAATGATTATACAACAGAGGGATTGATTGGCGAGGAAGCACACTGAAGCACACGAGTGATGGCCACAAAGTCGGCGACAGAAAGCTGTTCGGCACGGAGTGAAAGCAGGGATGGGTCAATGCCATCGAGAGGCAAGTTGAGTTGTTTGAGGGCGTTGCGTAGGGTTTTGCGCCGTTGGTTGAAGCCAATCTTGACCACCTTGGTGAAGAGTTGCTCATCGCAGTCGAGATTGGCAACGGGGTTGCGGCGCATACGGATGACGGCAGACTTCACTTTGGGTGGAGGATTGAAGACATGCTCGTGGACAGTAAAGAGGTATTCGATATCGTAAAAGGCAGAGAGCAGAACACTCAGAATGCCATAGGTTTTGCTGCCCGGAGCTGCACACACCCGCTCGGCGACCTCTTTCTGGAACATGCCCACCAACTCGGGGATGCGGTTGCGGTTGTCGTAGACGCGGAAAAGGATTTGCGAAGAAATGTTATAGGGGAAATTGCCTATGACCGCAAAGGGATTGGGAAAAAGGGTGGAGAGGTCGAGCTGGAGGAAGTCGCCCTCGATAACATGGAGAGAGGGATAGTGGGTGTGGAGATAGTCGACCGACTCGCGGTCGATTTCGATGGCGTGGAAATCGAGTTCGGGTTTGCCCAGCAGATATTTAGTCATAACGCCCATCCCAGGTCCGATTTCGAGCACATGGGGTACTGAACCCGTGAGGCTGTCGGCAATCTGAGCGGCTATATTCTCGTCCTTGAGAAAGTGCTGACCTAAGTATTTTTTTGCGCGAACTTCCATTGATGAGTGAATTGATTGTTGCGTGTGATATGAAATAAGTTGGAATAAAGTTAACGAATGAGGGTGACTGTGCCGATGGAGCGGAGGTCGGCAAGAGGCATGAGCTGGTTGCGATAGCGGCAATGGTAGACATAGGTGCCTTGGTGGCATGGGGTACCATTGTGGGTGCCATCCCAGCAGTCGAAAGGATTGGTGGAATGATAGAGCAGTACGCCTTGGCGGTCGTAAATCCACAGTTCAAAATCGACAAACCCGGTGCCATAAGCACAGAAACGATTGTTGAGTTCCTTACCCGGAGTGAAAACATTGGGGAAGTAAAGCGAAGCTTTGAGCAGAGAGACAGTCTGTCGGGCAGTGTCGGAACAGAAATCGTTACTAATAATAAGCATGAGATCAATTGAGTCGGTCTCGGGGTTGCCATAGAAGACGATGCGGTTGCCCTCGACAGGCGAAAGTTGCCCATTGATGTACCATGATTGGGACGTGAAGCCCACACTGTTGTTGATGGCCTCGACTTGCTGGTCGGTGGAATTTATATCCCAATCTATGGAAAGGGGAACGACAGGAAGGATGTCGATGCTGTCGGTTGAGGAGCAGAAGTCGGAGTTGGCATAGCCCACAGTGACAGCGTATCGTGTGGGTTGTGAGGGATTGACAACAATGCTACTGGAATGCTGCTGGGGTGCGAGAGTAGAGTCGTGAGGGGCTGAGGTCCAATAATAGGACTTGGAGGAATCAAAGTCGGCCAAAGAGAGATAGTGGGCCGGAGGCTCGCAGGAATAGTTGTGGAGAATGGCGATATGAATAGAGTCGAGCACAGACAGTTGAAGCGAGACAAGGCTGTCGCACCCGTATGCATTGATGAGAGAGTCGGTATATGTGCCCGACTGGGAGATGGAATAACCATTGAAGAGATATTTCATACCTTGACAGATAGTATCGGTGACAAACATGTGATGGACAGGAAGAGTATGGAGCGTGTATGAAAGGATGCTATCGGTGCCATAAATGCCCGGAATGGTGTCGTAGAGTGTACCATCCGACTCGAAGAACTTGCCTCGCCACCAGAGAGGCAGGGAGTTGCGGCATAGCACGGTATCGAAAAAGGTATAGGCATTGCGGTACACATGGAGACTGTAGTGGATAACGCTATCGCAACCCACTGCATTGGGAATGATGACTTCGGCACCAACAGTGTCGGAACTGAAAGTAAGATTGTGGAAGACGCGGGGGAGTTGGTTTTCGGTGCAGGTGTCGTAGTAATTGGAAGAAGAGGAGTTGCGTAGGGTAAGGTGAACGATGACGGTACTGTCGCAGCCAGCAGCATTGGAGAGAAGGGCGTGGAGCGTATCGTTGACGGAATGGGTATAGAGATGCCCATGCAGTACATATACATCACATTCCACCGGACTGATTTGGCCCACAGAAGTGTCGCGAACGGTGAGGTGAAGGGCAATAGTGCTGTCGCAAACAGGTGAGGTGTGAGTGGGAAAAGAGGCAGTGTAGATGCCCGAAGTAGAAAGGAGCGAGTCGTTGAAAAGTAACTGACTATTATTGCAAATGGTGTCGAAAATATTCAGATTATAGTCGGGGAGGACAAAGAGGTGCATCGTGACAATGCTGTCGGCACCAACGGCATTGGGCAGCGTGTCGGTGGAAACGCCTGAGGAGGTGAATGTACAATGGTTCCACCGATAGGGTAAACGGGAGGCACAAATGGTGTCGAAGAGAGTGGAGCGGGAGTTGCGGAGAACATGAAGATTATAGCTGAACAAGCTGTCGCAACCATAGGGATTAGCCACAGGAATCAGAGCATTGGAAGTGTCGGAGTAAAAGAGAATGTTACGGTAGCGACGTGGGAGACTGATTTCGGAGATGGTGTCGAACACCTGGAAAGTGGTGGCAGCATGAAAGAGGATGGAGAACGAAGTGTCGAAGCGACATCCATTGCTGTCGAATATGTGGACGGAATAAGTGATAACGGTATCGGCAGAGAGATTGGTGGGAGCAATGATGGAGAAAGTGGTGTCGGAAAGGCGGACATTCCAAGGACCATCAAGATCGGCTGTGGAAACAGAGGGGTGGTAGTCGTTGCGCGAAAGGCGATCGGGATTGAGGGCAAGAGACCAGCCAAAAATATAGCCGTTGTCACCCGTCCAGCCATCGATGACTTCGATATACCAAGTGCCGTTCATGGGGCAGCCGATGAGTGCGTCTAGGGACTGATCGGGGTGATAAAAATGAGTACCCATAAGGACATTGGAAGAATCGAAACGGTGGTTGTGTGCATTGGCGGCCCGATAGATGATGCCGTCGCCCGAGGCATAGGAATAGCCCGCATCGGTAGCGTTGGACCAACAATAGCGCCAACCCACTCCGGCATGATTGTCGGAGGCTGAGGAGTCGCATGGATAGAGGGAATTGACGGGATTTGTGGCTTGGCCAAAATCGGTACTCACAGAGGCGTTGGAGCCGTTTTGCCAACCGCGACTTGATGATTGGATACTACTGTTACACTCGGAATAGCCATTGCCCCCATAACGTAGAATGTCGGCACTCTGATTGTTGGGACAGGTGATGTTGATATAGATGTCGCCCGCATAGGAATGCTCTATCTTGAGCATCACATAGCGAATATCATTTACATTGGTAATCTGCGCGTTATCATCGAAGTCGGAGAAGACCAACTCGGAACGATAGGAACAGCCGAAAGGATTGCAATTGATGCCATCGGGGAGGAAGATGCGGGCAGCTTCGGACTGGACAGATTGGCTGCGGTGGACCCTAATATTGGCATCTTCGGCGAAACCGATATGAATAAGGGTGGTATCGCCAGGACAGAGGGATTCCGGGATATTGATATCCATAGGGAAAGGATGGCGACGGATAACCACCTGGTCGGTATCGGAACATTGGTCGGCAGTATATGTGATGAGGGTGACCGTATCGGCGGAGGTAATCTGAACAGTGCGGGTGGTATCGCCGGTGCTCCAAAGATAGGCATCGGCGCTGTCGGCCTCGAGAATCAAGGTGTCGCCGTCGCAAATAGTGTGGGCACCTCGTATGAATGCCTGAAAACAAGGAGTATGGATTGAAAGGGTGAGGGCGCAATCGGACTGCGCAGAGTCGGCAAGAGTGGCAAGATGGAAAGTGTAGTCTGTATTGGGCGAGAGAGAAAAGACCGAGAGGGAATCGGAATAGATGAGTGTGTCTACATCATTGTAGGAGAGGATGAAAGGACCCTGAATGTCGACAGCCTGCCAAGTAAGATTGACAGATACCGCAGTAAGGCTGTTGTATGAGAAATTATAGATGAAGTTGGTGCAGAGACAGGAATGAATGTTATAGGTAAGGGAGAATCCACTGCGGTTGAAGATGGTATTGGAAGAAAAATAGAGGGTCATAGTGCCTGTTACAGAAATGCAATGAAGACTTCCACTTCCGCTATAGGTACCCAATGTGTTGCCTGAGCGTCCGTAACCATCATAGACATAGAGGATATCGTTTAGCCATTCGGTGGTGTAGTTGCCCGAAAGCTCGATGGTGTCGCCGGGATGAGCGGTGATGATGACCAAACCGGCAAAATTGCTTGAATAATTGCCCGAAGGGCCGCCGTTGTCGAAAATGATGCCCGAAATGGATGTGGCTGAATTGACATAAACTGTGTTACCATTGCTGAAATAGACACTATCCTGTGCCCGAGCGAGTACAGCGAAAAGCAACATTGCCAGCAATATGAACAAGCTATGCCGAATGGATTTCATATCTTCACATCTATGCTATAACTATGTACCTTGAAAGACTCAAGATAAACAAGATTGATTCCATAACGTAGAACAACACAATTAATTGTGTATCGGATAGAAAAATGAGTCACTATCGGAGGAGCGTGACAGTTCCGGTTGCGGTGAGATAGCCCTTGGGCATAAGTTGGTTGCGGTAGCGGCAATGATAGACATAGGTGGCCTGACGGCAAGGAGAACCGTTGTGGGTGCCGTCCCAACCGGGTTGAGGTTCAGTACTATAATACACCAACATACCTTGACGATCGTATATCCATATCTCATAGTCGACAATCCCAGTATATATAGGTGCAAAGCGGTTGTTGTTATCCATCCCGGGAGTAAAGACATTGGGGAAGTAGATGGAGGCAGTCTGCATGCGAATGGTTTTGGTAGCGGTATCTGTGCACATCTCGTTATTAATGACCAACATGAGAATAATTGAGTCGGTCTCGCGACCACACTCGTATGTAAACTGGGAACCTGGTTCGACCATCCGATTACCGTCAACAAACCAGCTTTGAGAAGTATAGCCCGAACTGAGATTGGAGGCAGTGACAAGGAGATTGTCCTCGGTGAGATAGTCGGGTTTTACGTCCCAAACAACATGAAGTGGTACAATGGGATTGAGGCTGATACTGTCGAGCTGGGGACACCAACCCGAAGCACCATAGGAAGCTTGTACGTAATAGGTGGTAGTTTGTCTGGGATTTACAACGATAGAACCATAATTGGCCTGCGAACCCATCGAAGCATCGGGGGGCAGAGAGGTCCAATGATAGCGCCACCCATCATGATAGGAGGCAGATAGGGCATAATGTTCGGGCGAATTGCAATAGAACTCGTCAGCAATAGAAAGATCAACGGGGTCAATGACCGAAAGAATGAGCGTCAGGAGGCTGTCACAACCCATCAAAGTGTATAGAGTATCGTGATAAGTTCCTGATTGCATGAGTTGAGCAGAGCCAAACTGGTAAGGTGTTCCTTGGCAGGTGGTATCGGCGAACGAATTATCATAGGCAGGGTTGACATAGAGCGTAAGACTGATGACGGAATCGGCACCATGAGAACTAATCAACGTATCGACAAGATGGCCTGGGGCATTGAAAAGGTGTCCGTGCCAACTGAAAGGCAACATGTTGCTGCAAATAGTGGTGTCGTAGCTATGGAACGAGTTCCAATTGACAATAAGATTGTACAAAATATTGCTGTCGCATCCAACGCTGTTGGGAATAACCACCGGTAGGTCGGAAGTATCGTTATAGAGAATGATTCCATGATAGTTATATGGTAACTCACTTTCGGATATAGTCTCGAAAACCTGACAGCTGGTAGAGTGGTTGACTGTGAGGTGTAGTGTAACGGAGGAGTCGCATCCCAAGGCATTTACAGTGTAGGCAGGAACAACAATTACAGAATTAGAATTAAAATGGTGATTATGCCAATCGAAAGTATCGCAGACAACAGCGAACGTATCACCTTCGGAAGTCTGATTCACAACAAGATGTAGAGTACGTAGACTATCACAACCCTGCGAAGTAGTGAAGGGATGAGTATAATTGCCAGAAAGGTTATAACTAGTACCTTCGAAAAGAGTGCTTTGATTGCTGCAAATGGTCTGGGATACAGTATCATTGTAGACGGGTGCAACATGAAGTGTGAGTGTGAGTAGACTGTCGGCACCAAGATGATTGAGTATCGTGTCGTACTGAGTACCTGCAACAGTAAATGTCCGATGGAACCACCGCAAAGGCAATTGATTGGCACACAAAGTAGTGTCGAGATTTGCATAAGAATTGCGCAGCACGTAGAGATTGTAGTTTATGGAACTGTCGCAACCCGATGTATTAGGAATTGTGATAATGAGATTGGATGTGTCGGACAATAAATTTATTCCATGATAGTTACGTGGCAAGTTATTTTCGAGAACAGTATCGAAAACAGTGTTCGAACTGGAATGGTTAACTGTGAGGTAAAGGGTGACGGAAGAATCGCAGCCCAAAGCATTGAGGGAGAACTGTGGAATGGTAACTGTATCGCTTTGCGTGTAGTATTGCCCCATCCACGTGAAACTGTCACAAGCAACAGCAAAGGTGTCGCCCTGCGAGGTATTATTGACCACCAGATGAATTGTTATAAGACTATCGCATCCATTCACTGTTTGGAAACTATTGAGATAGAAGCCTGAAGTGTTGTAAGTATGATTGTTGAACGAATAGGACTGATTGCTGCAAATGGTGACTGGGAGGGTATCGTGAAAGACAGGACTTGTGTGGATAGTAAGCGTTAGGAGACTATCGGCACCTAAATAATTCTCTATAGTGTCATACTGGGTGCCAGCCTGATAGAAAATGCGGTGATACCATTGTATCGGTAGTTGGTCAGCACAAATTGTAGTATCGAAGATGGCCGAAGAATTGTGAATTACAAATAGATTATAATGAACAAGACTATCGCAACCATTACTACCGGTAAGCGTGAACAGGACATCGGTTGTATCCGATAAAAAGCTTGTTCCATGATAGTTGTGCGGTAAATCGTTTTCAAGGACAGTATCGTAAACAATAGACGAAGTGGAGTAGCGAAGATTAAGGTAGAGTGTAACGATAGAATCGCATCCAAAGACATTGGGAACTAAATAAGAGCTTGTTACGGTATCGCTGGAAGTATAGAGAGTGCCATTCCAATAAAATGAATTGCACGCATCGGCAAAAGTGTCTCTCTGACTGATGTTGTTGACAATCAGATGGAGCGTACGGAGGCTATCGCATCCAGCAACCGAAGTGAAACTATGTGTATACAAACCTGGAGTGTTATAGCTATTACCCTCAAAAGCATAGGATTGATTGCTACAGATGGTAGCATTCACAGTGTCGGATACAATAGGCAACGCGTGAAGCGTGAGAATAAGGAGGCTGTCGGCTCCAAGATGATTCTGTATAGTGTCGTACTGAGTGCCTTCGGAAGTGAAAAGACGATGAAACCACTGTATAGGCAATTGATTTATACACAATGTAGTATCAAATACTTGACTACTATTGGGCAAAACATGGAGGCTATAGTCAATAATACTGTCACATCCGTTGGGAGCTGGAACAGTAAGTTGCTGATGAACAACATCGGAATTGAAAGAATAATCATGATAGATGCGCGGGAGGTCGCCTTCGCGAACGGTGTCGTATACGGTGCGTGTGTACACCCCATGAAAGGTGATAGTGAATGTAGTATCGAAAACACACCCACCGCTATCGGTAATGAATAGTTGGTATTGCACCGTAGTGTCGTTGACCAAATCGCTGGGAGCCGTGATGTTAAAGGTAGTATCCGTGAGACGTGTCGTCCAAGGACCTATCAAATCGGCATAGGCCACAGTGGGGCGGTAGTTGTTGCGTACCAACCGGTTGGGGTTCAAGGCCAATTCCCAGCCGAAGATGTAGCCATTGTCAACGCCCCAACCATCAATCACCTCGATATACCATATTCCATTCATCGGGCAACCGATAAGGGACGCGAGGGATTGGTCAGGATGATAGAAATGGGTACCGGCATCAACATTGGAAGAATCAAAAGTATAACCCGAACTGGAGGAGACCACATTGTTGTTTCGATATATCAAGCCATCGCCTGAAGCATAAGTGTATCCTGCATCAGTACAATTGGACCAGCAATAGCGCCAACCGGTGCCAGGCTCATTGCCTAAGGCCATAGAATCACATGGATAAGTATTATTCTCAATATCGTTTGCAACCCCGAAATGAGTATAGAGGGGTGCATTAGAACCATCCTGCCAACTACGGCTGTTTGGTCCTATAGAACTGTTGCATTCAGAACTACCCGAGCCGCTGTAGCGGAAAATATCAGCACTCTGGCTGTTGGGACAAGTAATGTTGATGTAGATATCGCCAGCATAGGAATGTTCAATATTCAGCATCACATATCGAATATCGTTCACATCAGTGATTCGGGCGTTGGATGCAAATCCAGAGAAGAGGAGTTCTGATCGATAAGAACAGCCGTTGGGCTCACAATAGATGCCGTCGGGGAGGAAAATGCGCGAGACCTCGGAAAGGGTGGATTCGTGGCGGATGACACGAACAGAAGCCTCAAGGTCAAAGCCCACATGAACGTGTGAAACATCGCCTGGACACAAATGCTCAGGTATGGTAATCTCCATTTCGAATTCAATTGGGGAAACAGTGAAATGTACGCTGTCGGAGCAGCCTCCATCAGTGAATACGGTAAGAACATAATCGCCTATCTGCGAAATCTCTATCGAGCGTGTGGTTTCGCCCGTGCTCCAAAGATAACTATCGGCCGAGTCGGCAGTTAGGGTAACGGTGTCGATACCGCACAGCGAACGCAAACCACTAACAACAGCCTTGAAACAAGGAATAACGGTGTCGAAACTACTGGAACAGGGTGAATTGTCTAAATCGGCTTGACTGTATAGGGTAAAGGTATAAGTACTCTCAGGAATAAGACCCGTAATATTGGCATAATTCTGATTAACAATAGTATCAACATTACCATACTGCAGCCGGAACGGGCCACTGTTGTCGATAGCCGACCAATTCAGGCGAACCAGATGGGGTGTAACCTCTGTCGCAGTGAAATACCTGATGAAATTAGAACAACTGGAAGGGCGGATGGAATAATGAAGCGACAGTCCCGAAGAATTCACTGAACCATCGGTTTGGAAATAGAGGGTCATATATCCCGTATAAGAAACAACGTTAAGTGTATTGTTGCCCGTAAATGTATTAATTAAACAACTGGGATCTTGTCCATTACTCGTATATACATAAAGATTATCAAAGCCGCTTTCCATATCAAAGGAACCCGACAATTCAATAGTGTCGCCCTCAATGGCACTAATGATAACCGTACCACTAAACCCGTTCGAATAATTGCTCGTATCGCCGCCGTCGTCATAGATATATCCGGCGGTATCGGAGGAACTATTAATATTTACGGTATTACCTAGCGAAAAAAGGAAATCTTGTGCATTCCCTTTCCACGAAATGAACAATAAAACCGATAATATCAGTAATTTATAACAAATAGATTTCATAATTGCAGGTTTATTCTACACTGCAAATATACAAAAATAATAAACACAGATGTGAAAAAAAATGAAAATAATCCATTTTTTATATCAAATCAAAAGAAAAAACAACATCTGACAAAAAGAAGATGTGAATCACTCAGCCAAAGCGCGGTAGCGTTTGCGTGCCTCATCTACATAGAGGCTGGCGGGATAGTCTAGAATGAGTTTCTCATAACAATCTCGAGCGCGTTCGGGATGGTTCAGTTTCTCCTCATTTAGCTGGGCAAGAAGCAATAAAGCGTCGTCGGCAAGAATATCGGCAGGATAGAAATCCACCAATTGCTGCAACAAAGTGTCTGCCTCTGCATAGCGCTGTTGCTGAATGCGGATTTTGGCCTTCTGCATCAGCACCTCGTCGAAAAGGGAATGGGAAAGGGCACTATGCGAAATATCGTCAAAAGCGTTCCAAGCAGAATCAAGAAGATTGCGGTAAAGCAAAAGATCGGCAGCGGCATACTTCTCAAGCATTGTGAACGAGCTGTCCTCCTCCATATTGTCGCTTATGAGGAGCGACAATTCCATCGCGTCGTTGGCTATAAGCTTGCTCGTTGAGGCGCGCAACACATCCAGCTGACTTTTGGCCCATAGGAAATCATGATTATAGTAGGACAGCTTAGCATTCTTGAACTTGGCCAAAGAGCCCAAGACATCGTTCTTGTTAGCCTTATCCACCTGCATATACAGAAGCGAAGCATCCCATATCTCTCCCGCAAAGAGAAGCAAATCGCCCAAGGCAAGCTTGGCATTGTCGCGTTGATGGGGGTCAATCTTCGGAATATCAAGAATATCATACAAAATATCGGCCGCCAGCTGCACACTGTCTGCAAAATAGGCCAGCAAGTCCGAATAGTTGCGCATAAGCTGCACCGTATTGGCATTTTTCCCAAGTTCAGACAACGCATTTTCATACTGGTCAAGAAGAAGCTCCAGCTTCCTGTTTTCGATTGGGAAATTTCGGTTTATTTGGGCAAACTGGACGTTCAGCTCCCCTACCCTACTCTCGAAATAATAAGGGCTCTCCTTACCCTTTTTGACCAAGCTGGAATAGCATTTCCGCGCCACATCGTATGCAGCATTGGACTGGGCAATCTTGGCAACGCGCATTAGCATTTCACCCGACTGTTCGGGAAACCGGGCGTCAACCGCCTTTGCCTGTTCCATCGCAAACTGGAAATCCTTCTGTTGCAGCGAGAACCATATCATCATCTCCAAATTATGTTTCGAATCTGGATGCTCCTGAACGCGTTTTATAAGAAGGGATTTCAAGCTTTCGGTCAAACGGGGATTGGACGTTTCGGCAAGAATACGTTGAAGCGACACCTGAATAGAACTCATCATGCCCGGCTGCTTATCCAAAAGGTCGAAATATTCGCGCATCATCAACTCATAGTCGCCCACACGTTCATACAGCGTAGCAAGCTCGCCAACATATATATACTCATTCTTACTCTTCACGCGCGCAAAGAGGTATACCTTTATTGCCCACTCCGGATGTCCAGCCGACTCGAACGCTTGCGCCAATTCACCTATCTGTTTGGAGTCATATCCAATCTTCTTGATTACAGATTCATACGTCTTGTCTGCCTTTTTCCTATCACCCTTCATTTCAAATACTTGCCCCAAATCAACCGACACATATAAATCCTTTGGGTACTGCTTAATACGGCGTTCGACTAAACGTTCTGCATCCTTGAATTGCTTCAGCTCCACATAAGAGCGGTAAAGCATCTGATAATAAAACTTGTTGGGGGCTCGCTTATAAAGATCTTCATAAAGCTCTGCCGCCTGAGCAAAATCACCGTTCGAAAAGTAATGGGAAGCCAACTGTTCCTGCGTCTGCTGTGCCTGGCAAGGCAACAAGAAGAGCAACAGGGCTATGATGGCCATATACCGTTTGATGATTACATTGGCGGTGCTTTTGATCATAACGAGGATATAGTAATTGCTATAACTACAAAAAAACACTGGCTAACGACTACCAGTGTTTGTTAGTGACTAAGCTGGGATTCGAACCCAGGACCCCATCCTTAAAAGGGATGTGCTCTACCTGCTGAGCTACTTAGTCATCCAAAATGACTGTGACTAAGCTGGGATTCGAACCCAGGACCCCATCCTTAAAAGGGATGTGCTCTACCTGCTGAGCTACTTAGTCATCCTCAAATTTGAGTTTGCAAAAGTACAACTTTTTTCTCTTACGGCAAAAACTTTTTGAAAATTTAATTCGTCTTCAATTATCAAATATTTGATATTTAGACCAATAAAAAAGAAAGTATTTTTTATTTCGATAAAAAATTTGTCCATTCAATAAATAATTCGTACCTTTGTTTTCTCAAAAATTCAAAAATTCATGACTCTAGATATACACATAAAACAAGGAATAGGCGACATTAGGTTCCAAATGCCCATCGACGATGTGATAGCCATTTTGGGCGAAACACCGGAAGTAGAAACTATCGATAACGCCGTTGACGAAACCACCACCGTTTTGCGTTACACAAACGGAATGACATTCTTCTTTGAAGGAGACAACCAAAACCTTACCTGCATCGATATATCCAATCCCGATATCACACTTTTCGGGAAAAAGATATTCAACCTGACAGAGAAAGAAATTGTTAATCTGATGGTTGAAAACAAATACTTCGAGCAGGATGTAGACAATGAGGACTGGGGCGAGCGAAGGGTCACCTTCAACGAAGCCAATATAGACTTCTATTTCGAAGACGAAGAACTGCAGTCGGTTATCATTGGTGGGTGATTGAAAATGAACGGAATACCCTTATTTTCAACCGCCTACCTTCCTAGCATAATGTATATGGCCTATATGGTCAAATACCCTATTGTATACATTGAACAGCAGGAAACCTTTCCGAAACAAACTTTCCGAAACCGCGCAACCATAGCCACCGGAAACGGCAGCCTGACACTAACTGTGCCCGTAGTGCGACCGCAGGGAAACCACACCCGGACCGAAGAGATAGGCATCAGCTACAAAGAATCGTGGAATGTGCAGCATTGGCGCGCCATCCAAAGTGCCTACAATGCTTCGCCCTACTTTCTCTACTACCGCGACGAGCTGGAACAAATACTGCTCCGACAACATCAGCGGCTAATAGACCTTAACGATGCACTGCTGAAATACATATTGAAGAAAAGCAAAATAGCATGCGACCTAAAATACACCACAGATTACACCCCATCGTGCAATGCACAACTGGACTTCAGAACAACGCTTACCTCCAAAAAAACCTTCTGCAATGCTCATATACCTGAATACAGCCAAGTATTCGAGACAAAATTAGGCTTTATCCCCAACCTCAGCATTCTGGACTTGCTGTTCAACCTGGGTCCAGAAACAAAAGAATACCTGATACACCTGTCTCAAAAAGTAGCCAACTAAACCCCTACCCTACCCCATCTCACCCATCAATTAATCCCACCTCTACACCCATCCACAAACACGATGGGTGAATAATCTCATGCGTTGAGATATGGACTCGACCTAACAACAACCATCCACAAAGAAACAAGAATAACCGTCCGAACTCCCGCATTAGGCTAACCCAATTTCAATATTCCGGAACAAGCCAAATGCATCAACAAAGCCCCTAAAATACATGTTCCATGATAGTAAGCCTCTCCACACAGAAATAGGCATCGAAAGCAATAAAAAAAGAGTTAAAAACCATATTTTATGATATTTAACCCTTCTGTTTCTCGTGAAACAAAAAATCTATTTTTGCTGCTGAAGATAGATTAGCAACACCGAAACGTCGGCCGGAGAAACACCACTGATCCGCGAGGCCTGCCCCAATGTATGGGGTCTCATTTTAGTTAACTTTTCCCGTGCTTCATACGAGAGCGACTGAAGCGAGAAATAGTCGAAATCATCTGGCAACCGCACATTCTCGAATTTCAAAATACGGTTTGCCACATCCTCTTCCTTTTCAATATAGCGTTGATACTTTAAGAGTATCTCGCTTGCGTTGACCACATCGCAGCGGACATCCTCGGGAATAGTGGATACATAATCCGCCAATTCGGGTGAGATTTGCAAAAGATGCGAGAAATCAACCTCGGGCCTCAACAACAGATTCAGAAGCTTTACCCGTTGCTGAACTGGCGGAGTCTGCAACGACTCCAGCATCTCATTGGCTTGTGCTGGGGTAACAGGTGTATTGCTGACAAAAGCAGAAAGATTATCGGTGAAACGCATCTTAGCCTCTACCCTACTCATCCTTGCGTCATCAGCAAGACCGATGGCGTGCGACATCGGCGTTAGCCGTACATCAGCATTATCCTGCCTGAGCAGTATTCTGTATTCCGCCCGCGAAGTAAACATCCTGTATGGTTCGTCAACACCCTTGGTAACAAGGTCATCAATAAGCACACCAATATATGCCTGCGTGCGGTTCAGCACAAACGGCGGTCTCCCCGACAGTTTCAATGCAGCGTTGATACCAGCCATCAATCCCTGACACGCTGCCTCCTCATAACCGGTAGTTCCATTAATCTGCCCGGCAAAATATAGATTTTCCACCAACTTCGTTTCCAGCGTATAGTACAATTGCGTGGGCGGAAAATAATCATATTCTATAGCGTATCCAGGTTTAAAAATACTGGCGTTCTCAAATCCAGCTATCGTATGGAGGGCATCCAGCTGCACCTCCAAGGGCAGCGACGATGAAAACCCGTTCAAATAATACGAATGCGTTTTCAAACCCTCAGGCTCTACAAACAACTGGTGACGTGTTTTATCAGCAAACCGTACAATCTTATCCTCAATAGAAGGGCAATAACGGGGTCCATGTCCTTGAATGCGGCCTGTATAAAGTGGCGATCTGTCGAACCCTCTACGGAGTATTTCATGAGTATGTTCGTTGGTATAGGCCAAAAAGCAAGGTTGCTGATGCTGGAGCGGTTTCGTGTCGGTATACGAAAACTTCTGAGGATTGGTATCGCCTGGCTGGACTTCCAGTTTGGAAAAATCGATCGTCCTCCCGTCAATTCTCACTGGCGTACCCGTTTTGAGGCGGTCAACCGCAAATCCCATCTTCTTCAACTTGTCCGATAAACCCTCTGACGACTTCTCCCCTATCCTACCGCCAGTCCAGCGTGACTCTCCAACATAAATCGTCCCATTCAGAAAAGTGCCGTTAGTCAGTATCACCGCCCTCGAGTCTATCCTTAACCCCATACGGGTTCGAACCCCACACACCTTTCCGTCCTCGACAATAATATCGGTCACCTCATCCTGCCAAATAGAGAGATTTGGAATAGACTCGAGAAGGAAACGCCAGTTCGATGAAAAATTCATCTTGTCGCACTGTGCACGGGGGCTCCACATGGCCGGCCCCTTCGACAAATTCAACATACGGAACTGAATCATCGACTGGTCAGTCACTATTCCCGAGTATCCTCCCAGAGCATCAATTTCGCGCACTATCTGTCCTTTGGCCACACCACCCATTGCCGGATTGCACGACATCTGACATATCGTATCAATGTTCAACGTAATCAGCAATGTTTTCGCACCCATATTTGCGGCGGCTGCCGAAGCCTCTGCTCCTGCATGCCCACCGCCCACAACAACAACATCAAAAAACGAAATATTCACTTAGTTTCTTTTTTTACCAATACAAAACATCTATTTCTTGTCTACAATAGTACGATTCAACAACTAATGTTTCGCGCGAAACAATGCACTTAATTCATTGTTTCCCACAATGCTAATGAATCGTTTTCCCTTTTTCTCATAGCAGCCGCCTCCTCTTCAGTCTTGTCTCCTTGACCCAACAAATGGTGAATGCCATGAATAATCACCCTATGCAACTCCTGCTCGAAAGGAACAGAAAACAACTTTGCATTGTCTCTAATCCTATCCACACTTATCATAATATCGCCCGATACCAAATTACCGCTCACATAATCGAAAGTGATAATATCGGTGTACGTATCGTGATTCAAATATTTTCTATTTACTTCCAGCAAATACTCGTCATCACAAAATAGATAGCCAATCTCCCCTACCCTGCAATTAGTATTTTTGATGATGAGCTTTATCCAGTCGGTAATTTTTTTCTCCTCGTCCAGAACAAAGGAGCTATTGACCGTTGAAAAATGAATTGACATTATTATGACATTAAAAACTTAATACAATAATCAGAAATAGCAAAAAGCGACTTGTGATGAAATATTAGAGCTCTTGGATTGAAAAGGCAAAAACAATAGTTATTTCGATTATTATCAGTAAGATAAACCAAAAATTACTCGATTATTCCTCATTTTCCTTGAACTATTCAACAAATCCAGGGCAACCAGTTTACTCAGCATACTCTCGTGAAGATATCATCACTCATAATATCGTCCTTATCGGGCAACTTCAGCTGGTATATCAGAATGTCTAATCACAGATTCAAAAACCGAGATGCGTCTCATAGCCTCTCGCGAGTCGATGCCCCGAACATTAAAAACAATCTTCATCGAACTCCCGTCATCCGAGAAAGAGACAGCGTCGGACAATCTACCAATCAAAATCATGTCATCTTCGATTTGAGAGGGTAGGGGAGAGGTCGTTTCTTTCAGATTATTGAAACAATTGTCCGGACCCGACACATTAAAGCATATACCATCCTTGCTATAATCGAAAGTGACTACAACGGGCATTTGCCTGGAACTTAAGGCATGATTCATAGCCTTCAGCACTGGAACCGAGATAATAGCGTAATAATTGTCCAGATGATACTTGCTGCAAACGGCAGAAATAAAACTCTCTGTCCGTTCAATAGCACTCTCATGTGTCTGTAATACAAGTTTTTCCATAACAATATATTTCAACTGGTAGTATACAAAGATACACTTTTTTTCAAAAAGAAATAAAAAGAACACACATCAAACCACCCATTCGATACCATCAGAAGTTATAGAAATAGTCATTAACCTTATCCATATAGTATCGCGAAAGGGTAGGGGGCACCGTTCTGAAAAGCTCCATATTCTTTTCCTTAAGGCGTTGATACTGCTCTATTTCACTCTGTGTTTGTTGGCGTGCTTTATCGTTTCCTTCATGACTTTCGCGGCGTTCCTCCTTCTCTCGTTGCATCTCCGCTTTCTCATGTTCCAGAAGGCGAGTCATAATCTGATTCTGACGGTTGATGGTCTGTTGTGTAATAACCTTATTAACCAAATCATTTTCAGTCTGTTCCATCTGTCTCATCATCTGCTCTATCTCTTTGGCCAACTTTGCATTACCGGCATTCTCCAGCTTCATTTCCTGGCCGTATTGCTGCATCATGCGGCGAATCATCTCCTGTTGGGCCGCCATACGGGCAAACTCCTCACTTAGCTGCATACTGCCCTTGTCTCCGATTTTTTTGCGACCGTTTTTATCGGGTTTCTTTCCTTGTTTATCCAATTGTTTCTTAAGGGCTTCCATCTGTTTGTTCAGCTCCTGTTGCATCTGTCGCATCGACTTGGGCGAAGGTTTGCTGTTGCCCGGTTTGCTACAATTGCCCTGTTTCTTTTGGCTTGTATTTTTGCAACTTCCGTTGCTTTTACGTTGCTGGTTTTGACGCATCTGTTCGTTCATCTTGTCGAGCGATTCGGCCATCACGAGGGCAAGATTATTGAACGAAGTCATTGTATATTGCATTGAATTTGATGCCTGTACGTTTTTATATGTGCCATAGAACGACTGGTTCATATCCAGCAGGCCTGACAAAGAGCGTGTAATATTACTGTTCACATCAGCCACATTTTTGCCTATCACCGATGCCACAGCTACCTGACGTTTGGCTATTGCCCTCAGCGAGTCCTCCACTGTGCGGAAATCATCCTTTACCTTATTCTGACCAACTATAAGAGACTGATATTTTGGGTCTTGTATATAAGTATTCTTCACCTTGTCTATCAACGACTCCTGATTGAACGAGAGCGTAACCAGGTTCTTCAACAACTGACGCACCATCTCGGCATCCTCGGCCAAATCCTGTTGCTCTACATCCTGCTGCGATTCAGCCAACTGCTCCGACAGTTGCTCCAATTGTTCCGCTGCCTCTTTCTGGTGTTTCGAAGCACCCTTGCCATTATTCTTATTCAACTTGTCTTCAGCATTTTGCTGATTCTGTTCAATCTTTTTAAACTGGTTGTCGTCTACCTTGAAGTCTATATTCTGGTCAATCTTTTTATAATCCTGTTGAATCTGTATAATATCCTTTTCCAACTGTTCAAACTCCGATGACAATTCTTGTTGTTTTTTCAGCAATTCCTCTTTCTCGTCCTTAGACTTCGATTGCTCTGTCTTGTCGGCCAGTTCTTTCTGTTTTTCAGCCAATTGCTCAGTTTTATGTATAGCATCCTCAACTTTCTTCTCCAGCTCGAGACGTTTCATCAATTCAATATTGGTGTTGAGCTGTTTCTCCAAGTCTTCATTATTGGTTTTCAGGTTTTCCAACTGCTCTTGAACCTTCTTCTTATCCACTTCCTGCATCATGCGGTCTATCTCCTGCATCATCTGCTTCATCTCGTCGGTCAAAACCTCGTTCATCAAGCGGTCAAGTTCCTGTTGTTTTTCAAGCAGTTTGTCGCTCTGTTCCTTATATTTCTGTTCCAGACGCTTGTTCTCCTGCAACTGTTGCTGCATCGATTGGAGCATTTTTTTCACCGATTCCTGTTTCTTCGACAGCTCCTGCAAATCGCGTTTATCCTGCCAATCAAGCTCCTTTTTGTCCACCAGTTTTCGCATCAGCTCATTGATGTCCTGCTGCATTTTTTTCAGTTCCGACAACGATTGGCGGGCTTGCTGTTGAGCTTCGTTCGAATTGGTATTGAGCAAATTATCCAATTCTCTTTCGGTCGGGATAACAATCTCGAACTGCTGGGAAGTGGTCGACTTCGGACCGTGTATAGCATCGTTGTCCCACACCTCGAAATAATACACGCATTTGTCGCCCGGATTGAGCTGGAAATCATTCATATTGGCCGTATAACGGAACTCCTGAACATTGTCCTTTCCAAGCCCAATTTCGGTGCTTGTGCGGGTCTTGTTCGACGTGTCGCGGGTGTTGTATTTCACCACCTTGAATTCCAATTTCGAGAAACCGTAGTCATCCTTGATACGCCCGTCGAAGAATAGGCGGTCGTCAAACGCTGAATCGCGCATTTCGAATAACGCAATCATGGGGGCGTTGTCGGCAATGGTAGAGAGTGAATAGCGCAGAGTATCAACCTTTAAAGTATGTGCATTGAGGGGAGAAAACCCATACTCGAACGACTGCATGGCCCTGAGCGACAACGACACACGTCCATTCCCGTCCGGAACAAGGCGTTTGGTCTCATCGTTGACAAAAAAGAACAGAGTGTCAGTATTTTGTGTGTAGAACTGCCATTTCACCATTGTTCCTTGAGGAACCACCACATCCCCCTCGTTTGTCAGAGTTTCCTGTGGTTTGCCGATATAGGAAGGATAAGTCAGAACCGTTTGGAAATCAACCACCAAAGGCTTTGGATAAACCACAAGCTTGTATTCAGTAGAAACCACATCGCCAGCCTGCATCTGAAAGGAGCAATCCGATTGCAAGGTCTTGAATAGATAGCTATAGTGAAGCTTGTCTATCTGTCTCATTCGGTAGATATTACCCTCCACGTTCACGAAAACCTCGGCGGGGATGGTGTTGCCCTCAATCAATACCTTCAGCTCAAAATCTTCGTGTTGAGGAACCTCGAGGGAAGCATTCTCGACCACAAAACGGAAGGGGGCAGGCCGTTCGAAAGCGGTATTGTAGTGCGAAATGCGGTGGGAAGGCTCGGTAAGAAGGGTAGGGGAGATGCAGAGTAAAACAACGATGATAACAAGCGGTATAGCGGCAAATTTAAGGTACTTCTTGTTTACTTTGAGGTCGATGGCCTGTTGAAAGGGGACGGGTTTGAGCTGGGCGGTCTTCTGCTCAATGGCAGCCGTGAGAAGGGAGTCGCTAGCCGACTGTGATTCACGTTGCAACTGTATCAGGTTTAGCAGTTTGTCGCTAACTTCGGGGAAATGGTTTCCAACAATGCGGGCAGCTTCATCGTACGAAATCACCTTCCCCAAACGGAACATCTTAGCCAACGGGACAGCAACGTAGTAAACCAGAATCGCACCGGCGGAAACAAGATAAAACCAAAACAGAAATGCCCGAACCGGCTTGCTGAAATAGCCAAACGACTCTAGCAAAACTATCACCAAGAAGAGGGACAAGAGCAACGCCAAGGCATATATTATGCCCTTTATCATCCTGTTTTTGTAGTACTTGCGGATGAACTTGTCCAAACTTGCTATTATTGAGTTTTTCTCCTGCACTTTGAATTGATTTAACTTGCAAAGATACGAAAATTATTTGACATGAAAGATTTTAACTTTCTAAGGATGGCTGCAGCGAGCACATGAACGGGGGATATTGCATGTTGCCACGCTGCATTACGGGGTGGGGATATGAGAGTGTATTTTGACATAATGTGTTTTGTTTTAAGTGGATAACTGACGTTGAATTGTTTCGAAACATGCTGCAAAAATACACACACTGGATTGCGGTCTAAAGCGTTGACGAAAATAAAATTCAAAATATCACAGATTAAACTGAAAAGCAGGCTGTTGCACCAAAGCATAAATGGCAATCGAAAGGGTATATGAGCAAAAAAAGGCATCTTGGAACGGGGGTGCAATAGGGCTTGAGAGACAATTGTGGTTACATGATGGGATACAACGGCAGAAACGGCAACACGCACCAGCAAGGGCTCATTGAAGCTTCGCCGAGGGTTCGCTATGCAAGCAAAGCTACAGCGAATCTACAGCGAACCTACACAGGACTTTAGCTGCCGTTAAGGGAGGGGCGAAATAGTGATAACGCGGGAACAAGAAGGGCAAACTGTCACCTATATCGGGTAATTGTTAACCTCTTCATTACAGCGAGTTACAACCGAATCATGAAAAGACACCGACTGCTACAGCGCTACAGTGCTACAGTGCTACAGTTCCAAAACTACCATTCCAAACACAAAAATCAATTTTAAATATCTATATCTATATATCTATAGATATATAGATATAGATATTTAAGTCATAAAACAGGAAATACAAATCCCATATCCGAACTGTAGTACTGTAGCGCTGTAGCAAAAATGACAAGATGCTGGGGGAATAAAGCAACGATAATCGAGTTAAGAAACAATGATATAGAATTGATAATCTATTGATTATGCAATGATGAATGCACATTGAAGCAGGTACTTGCCATACAGATGGGCATAGAAAAAAGGGGTAGGAAAGCGGTGCCGTATGCTCAAAAAAGGTACGAGGAAAGGGGAGCAAATAGATTATCAGTTCGTTTTGGTCGGAAAAGTGGGCAAAAATGAGGTCACATTTTATACAAAAACTGCTCTGTTTTGGATGAAAAAAGTGCTTTGAGGGTATGTTTTTTGCCCTTGGAGGGGAAATTATGCTCCAATATTGGGTATAACGAATCATTATACTCTTCAACGACCCATATGCTAAATAGTGGGGAAAAACGCTATATATATCGGAATATGAAGAAGGGGATAGCGTCGCGAAATGCGACTGTAATATCGGTTCATGGTGCCAAAAATCATGCATAAAAAGGGGTAAAAAAACGCAATATTTGTCGGAATTGGGAAAAAAAGCGTATCTTTGCAACCTACAAACAATTGAAAAAATGAGTAAAATAATCATCATTACAGGTGCCTCTTCCGGATTTGGGAAGACCATAGCAGAGCTGCTTTCCTCGCATGGAAACAAAGTTTACGGCATTTGCCGACGCGAAATGAGTCATCCACAAATAGTTTATAAACAGGGTGATGTGCGCGATGCGGAAGGCATAGAAAAAATAGTGAGCGACATTGTTGCCAAAGAGGGGAGGATAGATGTTCTGATTAATAACGCCGGCATGGGGCTTGGCGGAGCATTGGAACTGACGAGCTGGGACGAGATAAAGATACAGATGGAGACAAACTTTTACGGATGCGTGAATATGTGCCAGAAGGTGCTGCCGCACATGCGCCGTCAAAGGGCCGGAAGAATCATAAATTTCAGTTCTATTGCGGGAATAGAGGGCATACCCTACCAAGGGTTCTACAGCTGCTCGAAATTCGCTATAGAGGGCTTTTCCGAGGCTCTGAGCGCCGAAGTGAAGCGGTTTGGCATCAAGGTATCGCTGGTGGAGCCGGGCGACTTTGCGACGGGTTTTACGGCCATGCGGATCAATTCGGAGGCCACATTGAACGACCCGGACTACGGCCCTGTGTTCCGCAGGGTTCAGGCGAAGTTCGAATCGGAGGAAAATAACGGCCTGAAACCTGAATATCTGGCTAAAAAAGTAGAAAAAATAATCAACAGCAAGCACCCCGCGCTGAGGTATTGTATAGCCAATCTGGAACAAAAGCTCTCTGTGGTGCTGAAACGCTTGATTCCGGGCAACTGGAATGTGGACATTCTGAGAAGTTACTATAAGTCGTGACAATCAGTAAGATAAATCAAGGGGTGACAAATACTTGCCACCCCTTTCTACAAACTTAAATATATGAATGTTAATTATATTTTCTTCTTAAAGATAGCTCTTTTAATCATGGGCGACGACTGATAGGTGGTTTCCCAAATGCGTTGCGCCTCGTTGCCTATGATTTGTGGGTTGGAATAGGCCCAGCGGAGGTTGTATTTGATGGCATTCTTGTTCATTTCGGCATAATAGATGGAATGGACGCCGCGTTTCTGCCAATCGGGGTGGACGCCGTTGAGAAGGGCATCGATATCGGTGAACTTGTGGAGAGCGCGCAGAATGTAGAACCAGCCGAAGGGGAAGAGGCTTCCGTTTGCCTTTTTATAGGCCTCGTTGAGGTCGGGGATGCTCAGTCCGAAAGCAATCAGGTTATCGTCCTGATCTACCACAAAATTGGCAAATTCCAAGTTGATAAACGGGAAATACTCATTGATATAGACATCGATTTCCTTGTCGGTGAGGGGGACGAAGTCGTAGAGGTCCTTGAAAGCGGAATTGATGGCCAGGAAGAACTTTTTGGCATAGGGGTAAACCTCTTTGCGTGACTTGAATTTGAGCAGTTTGAGGTTATATTTTTTCAGAATCAGCTCGTTGATGCGGGCCACCTTTTCGGGGATGGGCTGGGAGGCCGGAATTTGATATTGGGCCCATTGGCAAGGCATATCAAAGCCAGCTTTGCGGATAAAGTCGATGTAGTATTCGGGGTTATATAAAGTGCTGATATTCTGACGCTGGTCGAACCCTTCAATCACCCAGCATTCCTTGTCCATATCGGTGAAGCCGAAGGGGCCTTCCACTTCGTCCATACCTTTGCTCTTGCCATATTCTATCACTGTGTCGAGCAATTTGGAGAAAACGTCGTAGTCCTCAATAAAGTCGAACCAACCGAAACGGACAGCTTTCTTGTTCCAACGTTCGTTGACAGAGTAGTTTATGATGCCGGCCACACGACCCACGATTTCGTTGTTGCGATAGGCGAGCCACATTTTGAGGTCGCAATGGTCGAGAGATGGGTTTTTCTTGGTGAGAAGTCCCAATTCGTCGCTCATCAAAGGAGGGATATAAGTGGGAACGTTCTTGAAAAGTTTGTTGGGGAACTTGATGAACTTGCGGAGTTGACAGCGTCCATTAACTTCTTTAATAACAACTGATTCCATAATCGACTATGTTATATTAGAGTACTTCCATTTTCTTGAAACACTTGTAAATCTTGTCTACTGCGAAATCGATTTGTTCGTGGGTGTGAGTAGCCATAAGAGCAAAGCGAATCAAAGTGTCCTCGGAAGGAACTGCGGGCGGGATGACGGGAGTGACAAAGACGCCTTCTTCGAAAATCATGTGAGTGAGGATGAAAGTTTTCTCGGTGTCGCGGATGAAGAGAGGGATGATAGGCGACTGAGTATGACCGATTTCGAATCCAAGGTCCTTGAAAGCCTTCATAGCGTAGTTGGTGTTGTCCCACAAAGCGACGTTGCGTTCGGGTTCGGAGCGCATAATGTGGAGAGCTTCGAGAACGGCAGCAGTAGCGGCAGGAGCAATGGAGGCGGTGAAGATATAGGGACGGACGTTGTGTTTCATGTAGTTAATGGTTTCCTTATCGGCAGCGATGAAACCGCCAATGGAAGCGAGAGATTTGGAGAAAGTACCCATAACAATCTCAACATCGGGAAGTTTGTTGAAGTGGTCGCAGGTGCCGCGTCCTTCACGGCCAAAAACGCCCAGACCGTGAGCCTCGTCGACCATAAGGGTGGCTTGGTACTTGTTGCAGAGGTCGACCATTTGGTCGATTGGAGCCACATCGCCTTCCATAGAGAAAACGCCGTCGGTCACCACCAGTTTGGAAGCCTCGATGGGACATTTTTGGAGTTGTCGCTCAAGGTCTTCCATATTGAGGTGCTTATATTTCATGGTAGTGGCGAAGGTGATTTGCTTGCCTTCCATGATAGAAGCGTGGTCCAACTCGTCGAAGAGGACGTAGTCGTTCCTGCCGGTGACGCAGGGGATAGTGCCGGAATTGGCTTGGAAACCAGCAGAGAAGAGCATGACACCGTCTTTGCCCATAAACTCGGCCAATTCGTCCTGAAGTTTGATGTGGATGTCGAGTGTACCGTTGAGGAAGGGGGAGCCTGCACAACCGGTGCCATATTTGGCGATAGCGGCCATAGCTGCCTCCTTGATTTTAGGATGGTTAGTAAGTCCCAAATAGGAATTGGAACCAAACATCAGTACTTTCTTGTCATTAACTAAAACTTCAGTATGCTGTTCTGACGAAATAGGAGTAAAATACGGATAAATACCCTTAGCTTTAGCTTCCTGGGGTGCGGTGTAACGCGCGAGTTTCTTCTGTAAAGGTTTCATCTATTATGTTCTAATATATTGAATTTTTAAACTGCAAAGTAACAAAAAAAATCTCACATTTCAAAAAATCTATTTTGTTAAAAAGGAGAAGAGTTTATCGGTCAAACGGCTGGCACCAATTCTAAAAAACTGGTTAGTAGTTTGTTTATTACCTAAAATATGATTGACCAATTGGTAATATTTTAACACTTCGGCAGGGGTTGAGATACCACCAGCAGCTTTGAAACCCACCCATTTTCCGGTATGTTCAAAATGTTTTTTTATAATATTAAGCATTATTTCTGATGCTTCCAAAGTGGCGGAAACGGCAATTTTGCCGGTGGAAGTTTTGATAAAGTCGGCTCCGGCATCGATGGCAATTTGTGAGGCTTGGGCAATGAGGGATTCAGTTTTCAGCTCGCCGGTTTCAAGGATGACTTTCAACACACGGCCTTGGGTAATAGCACGTATGGCAGCTATTTCGTCGAAAACACGTGATTGTTCACCCTCGATTAGCAAACCACGGGAAATGACCATATCGATTTCGTCAGCACCCTCATCCACAACATATTGCACTTCCTGTAATTTAACCGCAAGCGGGGACTGTCCAGCCGGAAAAGCACCCGCAACAGAGGCTACACGGATGTCGGAATGTGCGAGACATCTCTTTGCCTCGCTCACGAAAACGGGATAAACACACACGGCAGCTACATGGCCTATGCCTCTGGTGTTGTCGTGCATCTCCAACGATTTGCGGCAAAGCTCGCGAACTTTTTGATGCGTGTCGCAACCTTCGAGGGTAGTATTGTCAATACATGTGAAGATCTTCCGAATACTTTCGAGAGTTTCGGGGGAACGTTCAATAGAACACATTGATGCAGTTTATTTAATCAACTGATTGATTTTCTCTACTCTGCGCTGATGTCTACCACCTTCAAATTCAGTGTTCAGGAACTCATCGACAATTTGGAGTGCTACCTCGGTGGAGATGAAGCGTGCAGGCATAGAAATGACATTGCAGTCGTTGTGTTGGCGACCCAGATGGGCAATTTCGGGAGTCCAACACAGGGCGCAGCGCACATTGGGGTATTTGTTGACTGTCATCTGGACACCATTACCGCTGCCACAAATGACGATGCCGCGACGGAAAAGGCCCTCGTTGATCACATGTCCAACCTGATGGGCAAAATCGGGATAATCGACACTTTCAGTACTGTTGGTGCCAAAATCTTTTACCTCAAATCCCTTTGCTTCAAGGTGTTGCTTCACCTTTTCCTTTAATTCATATCCTGCATGGTCGCAGGCCATAGGTATAATTTCTTTCATAAACAAGCTTGTTTAAATCTTTTTTTGATGTGCAAAGATACTACTTTATCTTAATTCATTAATACTATTGGGGGTTTACTTTTTCACATATTTTTGAACTGTTTTTTATCTTAAAGTGTTTCAAACAACTAAGAAATATCAACATATTTTGTTGATAAACCTCTAATAAGTGTGTCAATAAAAAATGACTATTTTTTTGAGACCAAAATAAGTTGATAAACCTTGATTTGTTTCGGATTTATCAACAACACTGAAGCAATGTAAACGCCGCTTTTTTATATTCACAATAGGCGGTGAACAGAGATATGAACAATGAGTTGATAATTAGAGTTAGAATTGATGTTCAAGAAATTATGTGTTGATAAACTATGTTAATAACAGTTTATAAAAGAAGATGGAAAATGCCGACAAAACAGAGTTATTAACCATTTTGACAACCATAAAAATACCAATATAATTTTAAAAGAGATATAGTTTATTTTATAACAGGACAGCAATGGGACGCTACCGAATGGTGTAGCGTGAGCAGAGTTGAAAAGCAGAGACGATGTTTTCGACATTCGCAATAATAATCTAACCTACGGTTAGATTAGACATGGGTGAAAAAAAAATGCAATCTGGAAAGGTGGCAAAGGTAAGTGATACCCTGAAACAGGGTGGTGGTTAGAACTACATAGGAAACAACGGGTAAAGGAGAAAGAAATCTTAAAAAAGGAGTACTATTCGCCTAAATCCGCAAATAATTCGTATCTTTGCAAAATTATTGTTGTATATAAGCTAATTGACCATTAATATTTTTTGTTATGGATACCGAAACTCTAAAAAGAGAAATAGTTCGTCTAAAGAAGGAGAAGAATGCCGTTATTCTGGGTCACTATTATCAGCGCGAGGAGATACAGGATCTCTCCGACTATATAGGTGACAGTTTGGCTTTGGCACAGGAGGCACAGAGATGCGACCAGGACATCATTGTTTTTTGTGGTGTGCATTTTATGGCCGAAACCGCCAAAATTCTTAATCCATCGCGCAAGGTGTTGCTGCCCGACATCACGGCGAGTTGTTCTTTGGCCGAGTCGTGCAAAGGAGAGGATTTTGCTAAGTTCAAGGCCGAACATCCCGACCACATGGTGATATCCTATGTCAATTGCTCGGCCGAAATCAAGGCATTGTCCGATTTGATTTGTACATCTGGTAACGCCGAGAAACTGGTTCGCTCATTACCGGAAGAGCAGAAAATTATTTTTGCACCCGATAAGAATTTGGGAGGTTATATCAACAGTATTACGGGACGCAATATGCTGCTGTGGGATGGGGTGTGTACGGTGCACGACGCACTTCATGCCGAAAGTGTGATGAAGTTGAAAATGCAACATCCCGACGCTATTGTTATAGCGCATCCTGAATGTAACAGTGCATTGCTTCAGGTGTCCGACTTTGTGGGAAGCACCAAGGCTATGCTCAACTATATCAGCAAGTCCACCTGCAAAAAATTTATTGTCGCCACCGAGACAGGCATTCTGTACGAAATGCGTAAAAACAATCCCGACAAAGAATTCCTGGTTGTGCCAAGCGGTAGCGAATGCGGCTGTGCTGATTGCAGTTATATGAAGCAAAACACTTTGGAGAAACTGTATAGCTGTCTTCTTAACGAATCGCCCGAAATACTGTTGGACGAGGAGACGATAGAGCGCGCCAAGATGCCTATTGTGAGAATGCTCGATATGTCAAAACAATTAGGCATCATCAAATGAGAGGTCAACAACAAGTATACGACTATTTAGCCAGTTGCGGGATTACTTTCGATTATTATGAGCATCCGGAGGCTCCCACTATAGAAATTGCCTCTCAGTTTTATCGTGGCGAGGGGACTGTGTTGTGTAAGAATCTTTTTTTCCGCAACCATAAGGGCAACAAACACTACCTTGTTATCATGGATGCGCGCCACAATATGGACATTCATGATATTGAGCACAAATTGCATCAGGGCAAACTGTCGTTTGCATCGCCCGAGCGCATGATGAAGTATCTGGGTGTACGTCCAGGCTCGGTGTCGCTGTTCACTCTCGTAAACGATGTAAACCACGAAGTTATTCTGTTTGTAGATAACCAATTGCTGCAAGCCGAGAAGGTGAGTTTCCATCCCAACGACAATACGGCCTCGCTTGTTATAAGCAAGGATGATATGTTGAAATTCATAGAAAGAATTGGAAACAAGTATGAATTTCTGGATCTTTATTGAGTAGAAAAAATAATGTTGGAACAGGGTAGGAGAGGGGGTATTGATAACCTTCGAAAACCTGTTGATAACCCCAAAAAATGTTTCACGTGAAACAATTAGAATTCAAAGTAAATGAAGCAATCGAGCTTCTCCAGTTTTTGACCCAGCAGATGCCCGACACCAGCCGAACAAAGGTGAAAGAGTTGCTGTCGCATAGTGTGTATGTGAACAGTCGCCGCGTATCGCAATTCAATTTTCCTTTGCAACCCGGAATGACGGTATCTATACGCAAAACAGGTTATAGGGAGAGGTTCAAACCATACGATTTGGACATAGTTTTTGAGGATGAACATCTGTTGGTGGTCAATAAACATGAGGGGTTATTGTCGTATAGTAAAAAGCCTAACGACTTGACAGTTATTTCGGTACTTAATCAATATCTTGACGCTACCCACCAACGGTGCAACGCACATATAGTGCATCGGCTTGACCGCGACACTTCGGGACTGATGGTTGTTTCGAAGACGAAAGAGGTGTCGCAGAAATTCGAGGCTGATTGGAAAGGGTTGGTCAACGACAGAGCCTATGTGGCTGTGGTGTGGGGCAGGATGGAGCGGACATCAGGCACTATAAGGTCGTGGTTCAGCGATGGGCAGTACAGTGTGATTTCGTCACCCGTCGACAACGGCGGCAAACTGGCAGTAACGCACTATAAGGTGTTGCGCACCTCGCGGCGTTATTCGATGCTGGAACTGCAACTCGATACGGGTCGCCGCAATCAAATACGTGTGCACATGCGTGAGGAGCAACATCCTGTTGTTCATGACCCTATGTATGGTTACAAAGATGATGTCTCGCCAATCAACCGTCTGGCTCTCCATGCATACCGTTTGGGTTTCACCCACCCGGTTACGGGCAAACGACTCAAGTTTGAAACTCCGATTCCACCGTCGTTTGTAAAATTAATGGAGATTTGATATAATAAAAGTCACGCACGCGCGTTATACTTTATAATAGGAGTGCAATAAAATGAAAAAAATATTGACCATCACTGTGTTGCTCTTGTGCTGTTTTCCACTCGTAAGTGCGCAGGCCCCGCTGAAGGAGAAACAAAGCGCGACGAGCGACACGATAAAATTGCCCAAGTATGAGCCGCATTTGTCGGTGGGTACCGGCTTTATGGCTACATCGAATGGCGACAACCGTATTTATACATCGGTTGCCCCGTCGTTTATTTTCCGCCCTTCGAGCCGATGGACCATTAAAACGGGATTTGGCATTTTGACCGATGTGGGACTCAATCCGTACTATACCACAGCTGCCACCCATAGCCTTGCGCCGCTCAAACGCAACGGGGGCACCGGTTTGGTGTCGGGACATGTGGCAGCACAATATCGGGTGAACGACAACCTCTGGCTCTCGGCCGCCGTTTATCATGTGGGCGGCACGTATGCCCCGGTCTTTGGTTTCGGCAGGGGTAATGTGCTGGATGTATCGGCAACTGCTTTCTCGGCAGCGGCCGATTTCAAGTTCAATGACGACAATTTCCTGCATTTATCGTTCACCTATATCCGCGATAACTATGGCACGATGCCTTTCCTCTATCACGATGCGTGGATGCATAGCGGCTACGGGCGTTGGGGATTCTATGCCCACCCGACAGACTACTACCGTCTCTGCTCGCCGTTCGAGCCAGCGTTCTATGGAGGCGTTTTTTAATTGAGAACTGATTTTTTCAATCATTTATAATCATTTAATGGAATACAATACACAGAGAACACGATTAAAGATAAACGACTATGGCCGCAATGTCTATAAGCTTATAAGCTATACCAAGACGATTGAGGACCGCGACAAGCGCAACCTGATGGCTGCAGCTATTGTTGACATTATGGCACACAATAGCGAAGACTCCAAAAATGCTGTGGAGGACAAACGCAAATATTGGGTGCACCTGATGATTTTGGCCGACTGGGAGCTGGATGTGGATATACCCTACGATATCACCCACGAGGATACTGTGGAGTTCAAACCCAATACTTTGAAATACAATCAAGGCAAGGTGCACTATCGCCACTATGGCGCCGTGATGGAGAACATGATAAAGAAAGTGGCCGAATATCCCGAAGGTGAGGAGCGCGACGAACTGGTGTCGTTGATGGCCCACGCAATGAAGCGCGATTATCTGCTTTGGAACAGCGACACTGTGGAAGACGAGGTGATTGTCAACCAGTTGGAAAACATCTCCGAATCCCGTCTCCATCTTCCTGCAGATTTTCAGTTCAAGGATTTCCGCGAATATCTCAAAGGCACGCCCGACGAACGCCGCAACAACGGCACCCGCAAAAAGAAAAAGAAGAAGAAAAAATAAACCCCTACTGCTATGTCATCTTTCGAAATAATAGGTGGACATAAACTACATGGAGTAATCAATCCGCAAGGTGCCAAGAATGAGGCCTTGCAGGTGATTTGCGCCGTTCTGCTGACCAGCAATAAAGTGGTGATTGACAATATTCCCGATATCAGGGATGTGAACAAACTGATAGGGCTGTTGGAGTTGCTGGGAGTGAAGGTGCGCCGCATCAATGACGACAGCGAGCTGCTGACCAAGGGGCGCAGTTATGAATTCCAGGCCGATGATGTGAACCTGGATGTGATGGAGACAGAGGAGTTTGCCCGTCAAGCCACAGCATTGCGTGGCTCTATCATGATTGTGGGACCGCTGTTGTCGCGCTTCGGCAAAGCGTTGGTTCCCCAACCGGGAGGAGACAAGATAGGACGCCGCCGACTCGACACTCATTTTCTGGGTATGGAGAAGTTGGGTGCCGAAGTGGTTTACCGCCGTGCTGGCTATCAGGTTACTGCTTCGTCGCTCAAAGGCTGCTACATGTTGCTCGACGAGGCCTCTGTTACCGGAACGGCCAACATCATTATGGCCTCCGTGCTTGCCAAAGGTACTACCACCATTATGAATGCCGCCTGCGAGCCTTATGTATATCAGCTATGCTCCATGCTCAACAATATGGGAGCCCGGATTCAAGGCGTGGGTTCCAACCTTCTCACCATTGAGGGTGTTGAAAGCTTGAAGGGTTGCCGCCACCGCCTTTTGCCCGATATGATTGAAGTGGGTTCGTTCATAGGTATGGCCGCAATGACCCAGAGCGACATCACCATCGCCAATGTGGGCATCCAGCATTTGGGACTCATCCCCAAGGTGTTCCAACGTCTGGGCATCGAGGTGTGGCAGCAAGACGACAACCTTATTGTCCCTTCATACGAACATTATGAGATTGAGCGGTTCATGGACGGTTCGATTATGACTATCGCCGATGCTCCGTGGCCCGGATTCACCCCCGACCTTATCAGTATTGCACTTGTGGTGGCCACACAAGCCAAAGGCAGCGTTTTGATTCACCAAAAGATGTTCGAAAGCCGATTGTTCTTTGTAGACAAGCTCATTGATATGGGAGCGCAGATTATTCTTTGCGATCCCCACCGCGCCACAGTTATCGGCCTCAACCACGAGCATCGTCTGCGCGGTGTCCGCATGTCGTCGCCCGACATCAGGGCCGGTGTGGCGTTGCTTATTGCAGCCCTCTCGGCCGAAGGCAAGAGCCGCATCGACAATATTGAACAGATAGACCGCGGCTACCAGCACATCGACGAACGCCTCCGCATGCTTGGTGCCGAAATACAACGAATAGAATAATTATTAAATGTAGACATATGTTTAACTTTCTGAAACCCAAACCCAAAACTGCCCGCCCAACGTTTGCTCCGTTGGGAATAGACATACACTGTCACTTGTTGCCCAGTGTGGACGACGGCTCTAAAAGCAACGAAGAGTCCATTGCCTGCCTCCGCATTATGCACGAGGCTGGATTCAACAAAGTGATTTGCACTCCCCACTACCAGTATCCCCGTTTCCCCAACGAGGAGTCGGACATTCAGCAGCGTTTTGCCGATATGAAACTCGATTTGGCTTCTCAGGGTGTTTCGTCGGTGATTCCCGAACTGGCCGGAGTGGCCGGCGAATACCGCGTGGATACCGGTTTTACCGACCGCATGGCCACGAACAAATTCCTTCTTGTGGGCGGTCATTATCTGCTCGCCGAGTTTTCACTTCACCAGCAAGTTATGGGACTGGACGAGATCCTTTTCGAACTCCAGATGAAAAACTACGAGGTCATTCTTGCCCACCCGGAACGCTACCCTTACTATAGCTCGTCCTCGTCCAAACTCCAGCATTTCAAGGATATGAGCATCTATTTCCAAATCAATATTCTCTCTTTGCAAGGCTTCTATGGCGAGGGTCCGCGCCGCAAGGCCTATGAGATGATTGAAAAAGGATGGGTGGAGTTTTTGGGCACCGATATGCACAACACCCTCTATGCCCAAGCTCTTATCGATGCCTCGCACGACCACAAGATTATCAAACTGCTCGATACCCACAAGTTCCTCAATAGTCAAGTATTTAGCGCCAACGCTGGCGAAGCCACCAAAATATAAATATCAATCCCCATGAACAGCCTTAACGCAATTTCCCCTATCGACGGTCGCTACCGCTCCAAATCCGAACCACTTGCACCTTTCTTCTCCGAAGGGGCTCTCATCCGCTATCGTGTGCGTGTTGAGATTGAGTATTTTATTGCACTCGGCTCGCTCCCCCAGTTGCCGCTGCATTCCTTTTTCGCTTCCAACAGCCAGGTGGTTGAGCAGTTGCGCGACATTTACCGCAATTTCACCGACCAGGATGCCCTTGCCATCAAGGAAATAGAGAAAACCACCAACCACGATGTCAAGGCTGTGGAGTATTTTATCAAACAGCGTTTCGATCCACTCCAACTCGGACCCTACAAGGAGTTTGTCCATTTTGGCCTTACCTCACAGGATATCAACAATACCTCCGTCCCCCTTTCCATCAAGGAGTGCCACGAGCAGGTGCTTATGCCTCGCTATGCCCACATCCTTTCGTTGCTCGAAGAAAGAGCCAACGAGTGGAAAGATATCCCCATGCTGGCCCACACCCACGGCCAACCCGCTTCACCCACCTCGTTGGGCAAGGAGATAATGGTTTTTGCCTACCGTATGCGCCGCCAGATGGATTATTTCTCACAGATTCCTTTTTCGGCCAAGTTTGGCGGAGCCACAGGCAATTTCAATGCCCACTTGGTGGCCTACCCCGATGTTGACTGGCACAGTTTCGGCAACCGTTTTGTTGCCCAGTCGTTGGGTCTGGAGCGTCTGGAGTACACCACCCAGATTGAGAACTACGACAATATGGCCGCCTATTTCGACAATTGTAAGCGCATCAATGTCATTCTCATGGACCTCTGCCGCGACATCTGGTCTTATGTCTCGATGGAGTACTTCAAGCAGAAAATCAAGGCAGGTGAGGTGGGCTCTTCCGCAATGCCCCACAAGGTCAACCCCATCGACTTCGAGAATGCGGAAGGCAATTTGGGTTTGGCCAACGCTATTTTCGAGCACCTCAGCCACAAACTCCCCATTTCCCGCCTCCAGCGCGACCTCACCGACTCTACCGTTAGCCGCAATATTGGTGTCCCCATTGCCCATACACTCATTTCGCTCGCCTCGCTCGAGAAGGGTCTGGGCAAACTCTTGCTCAACTCCCAGGCCATTGCCGACGACCTCGAGAACAACTGGGCTGTTGTGGCCGAAGCCATCCAGACCATCCTCCGCTCGGTGGGCTACCCCAACCCCTACGAGGCCCTGAAGCAACTCACCCGCACCAATCAGAAGGTTACTGCCCAAACTATTGCCGATTTCGTCGATACCCTCGATGTGGAACCCCACATCAAGGACCGCATCCGCAACATCACTCCCCACAACTATGTAGGCTATAAGTTTGGCGACTTCGATGCCGAGAACTAATCCGTTGTTCTTATCCTAATTGCTTCGCTCCGAATGTCGTTCACCCTCCACCACATGCGCTCCTATACTCCCCGCCTGGCGGCCTATGGAGTCTTTGTGGTGCTGTCGGTTTTCTTCACTATGGCCACCGCGCTCTCTGTGGCCGACTTTATCCAGCTGCTTTTCCCTCCCGACCAAGAGTCGCTCTCTGTGCCGTCGGCCAACGCCAGCCTTCTTTCCCAAGCCCTCAATCAGCTCTACCTTTGGCTCATCTCTTTCGGTCCCAAACGGGCGTTGGTCTATTTCTCCTGCCTCCTTTTTGGGCTCTACGCGCTAAAGAACATGTTCAGCTATATATCGTTGGTGCTGATGGCGCGGGTGCGGAGCCATGTGGTTCGCGACATCCGTAATGCTCTCTTCAACAAAGCCATGCGGCTGCCGCTCTCCTACTATCGTTCCCATCAGAAAGGCGACATCCTGGCCCGCTTTGCCAACGACATAACCGAATACGAGGAAAGCACCCTCAACTCTGTGCAGCAGTTGGTAGTGGCCATTGTGAGCATTGTCCTCTACTTGGCCATGCTTTTCTATATCAGTGTGAAGCTCACTCTCTTTGTGCTTTGCATGTTGCCGGTCATCATCTTTGTCATTTCGGGCATCACCCACCGCCTCCGCCGCAATTCGGTCGAGTTGCAGGAACGCAATTCTTTCCTCATGTCGCTTATGGAAGAAACCATCCGGGGGCTTAAAATTGTCAAAGCCTATACCGCCATCCAGTTTTCCAATCGGCGGTTCCAGGCGTTCGACAGCGGCTATGCCCGCCTGCGCACCAAGGTGTTGCGGCGTGTAGACCTTTCTTCTCCCGTCAGCGATTTTCTGGGCAACTGCATTGTGGTGGGCATCCTGCTTTTCGGTTCGGCTATGGTGCTCAACGGCGAAGGCGGCATCACCTCTCAGCTTTTCGTCTCCTATATCATGATGTTTGTCCTGATGATTCCTCCAGCCAAGGAACTCACCACCGCCATCTCTCAAATCAAGAAGGGACGCGCCTGTGTCGATCGCATACAGCAATTCCTTTCCGAAACCGAGTCGGTCACCGACACTCCCGATGCCCAACCCTTCACCCACCTCGCGGAGGGCATTCAGTTTTCCGACGTCAGTTTCTCATACATCCCCGATACTCCTGTCCTTCAGCACATCAACCTCAATATTCCCAAAGGGGCCACCGTTGCCCTTGTAGGCAGTTCGGGTTCGGGCAAGTCCACTCTCGTCGACCTCCTCATGCGGTTCAACGACTGCAATTCCGGCCAAATCCTCATCGACGGGAAACCCATCCAGTCGTTCCGTATTGCCGACCTCCGCAGCCATATAGGTGTTGTGGCTCAAGACACTATCCTCTTCAACAGTTCGGTCCGCAACAATATTGCTTTCGGCTCCGACCACGTTTCCGACCAGCAGATAGTCCAAGCCGCCACTATCGCCAACGCCCACGACTTTATCCAGCAGCTGCCCCAGGGATACGATACCAACATAGGCGAAGGCGGCACCCGCCTCAGCGGTGGGCAGCGCCAACGCATCAGTATTGCCCGCGCGGTGCTTCGCAATCCCGATATCCTCATCCTCGACGAAGCTACCAGCGCCCTCGACACCGAGAGCGAACTCCTTGTGCAGAAGGCCATACACGCCATCCTTCCCGGACGCACCGCCATCATCATCGCCCACCGGCTCTCCACCATCCGCAATGCACACATCATCGTGGTGCTCGAGCAAGGCCGCATCGTTGAAACCGGCACCCACGACCAACTCATTTCCCTCAACGGGCGCTATTGTCAGTTAGTCCAAATGCAGTCCATCTCATGAACCCCCTCGCCATCCATACGCTGTTCCGTCGGGCGGCAAGTGTGTTTATGCTGATTCTTGCACTCTCGGTTCGCCCTTCCTTCGCTCAAGATTCGCTGTCCCTTCGCTTTGTCCACGCAGTGGCACTGAACCATCATATAGCCGACCTCTCCTGGAACTCAATCCCCAACGCCCGTCAATACACACTCTACCGCCATTCCCCCAACCAGTCAGGCTTCGATGCTGTGGCCACACTGCCCGACACCCATTTTGTCGATACGCTCCATCGCGTCATCTGTGCCGATACTGTGCGCTACTTTGTCCGTCTTTCAGACACTTCAGCCGATCTCTCAACCGACACTGTCGGCATTTTCTTTCAGGACGATGTGCCCACCGCGCCCTGCTCTCTGCGTCTTTGCAGCGTCGACACCGCCCTCGGTCAGATACGCCTCAGTTGGTATCCCAGTCCCGACACCGATGTTATGGGCTATTATATCTGTATCGGTTCTCCCTGCCGCGATTTCGACACCGTATGGGGCCGACTCAACACCTCCTATCTCTGTCCCCCCGAATTCACGGCTTCCGAAAACAGTTTCCGCATCCTTGCTTTCGACAGCTGCTATCAAGCCAGCCCGCTCACTCCGTACTATCATAACCCCCTGCTCTCCCTCTCGGCTGCCCCCTGTTCCCGCCAGCTGCGGTTCGACTGGAACCGTTATATCAATATGCCCGACAGCGTAGCCTCCTACCGCCTCCACTACCGCCTTTTGCCCGACACTCACTGGCACACGCACGTCTTCCCTCCCGCTGGTCCCTTCTCTCTCGACACACTTGTAGCTAATCTCGCCACGGGCGGTGTCACAGCCTATCTTTCAGTGCATAACGCGACCGACACCCTACGGGCTTTGTCGGCTCTCGCCACCTTACATTTCGACTATGGCGATACCGCAGCCTATGCCCGTATCCTTTCTGCCGATTTCGACCCCACCCTCCCGGCTGTCCAACTCACGTTCGATATCGACCCTTCATTCCCCGGCCCGTTCTGCACCCTTCTCCGCGCCAAAGGCAACGACCCGACTTTCACCCCGTTGGCCAGGCTCCCGTTGCCCGTATCATCCTATACCGACATGGATATCCACCGTTCCGCGGGACGCTATATCTATCGACTCGATGTGCCCGACCTCTGCCAGCAGCGTGTAGTCTCTTCCGATACTGTTTCGGTCGTCCTGCCCGAAACGGAACCCCCTGCGGCCTACTTCCCCAACATTATCCGCTATGGCGACCCCGAGTGCGGACGTTTCTGCCCCCAGTATGTCTCCGCCCTCACGGCCGATTACCATCTCGAAATATACACCCGTTGGGGCGAACGCATTTTCCACACCCAAAACCTCTCCGATTGCTGGGACGGCACCAATGTTTCTGGTCAGCCGTTGCCCCAAGGAGTCTATCTATATTATGTTCACTGCCGTCACGTCGACGGGGTTTCCAAATACTATCGAGGCACAATTACCCTCATACATTAATCCTTTCGAATTATGATTATTGCATTATATACCCGTTATCTTGAAGAAAGTGCCCGCCATCACTTCAACCAGCTGGTGGAAATACTTCAGAAATATCAGATTGAATACGACGAGGTGTCCGACCCCCTTCCCCAGCGCCACTACGATTTCCTTTTCTCTATCGGTGGCGACGGCACCCTCCTCAGTTCTGTTCATCTGCTCGGCAACCGCAACATCCCTGTTCTCGGCATCAATTTCGGCCATCTGGGTTTCCTCACCACCGCGGGTCGCAACGACCTCGACTCGCTTGTTGCCGACCTCACCGCCCATCGCTACACCCTCGAACCCCGCACCCTTCTTCATGTTGTGGCCAGCCACTCCGATAATCAATTGGTGTCCTCTGCCCTCAACGAGGTGAGCCTTCACCGCCTCGACGACGACACAATTCTTCGCACCGACCTCTATGTCGATTCCGACTTTGTGGCTACCTATTCGGGCGACGGGCTTATTGTTGCCACTCCCACCGGCTCCACTGCCTATTCGCTCAGCTGTGGTGGCCCTATCCTCACCCCCAACTGTGGCTGCTTTGTCATTACTCCTATCGCTGCCCACAATCTAACGCTGCGTCCCATCATCGTACCCGATACCGCTTCGCTGCGACTTGTCACCCATCCCAAACCTCAGTTGTTCAATCTGGGTATGGATTCCCGCCGGCAGCATCTGGCATGCGGCACCGAAATCTCTATTTCGCGTCAGGACTTCACCATCTCTCTCGTTCGTCTCAACAACCAGAATTTCTTCACCGCAATCCACCACAAGCTGGGATGGAACTTCAGCTAATTCCGCTCTCTGCTCGCAGGCTTTTCTATTCCAGCTATGGGGGCTGCCTCCAATATACTCCTTTTATCATTGGTGCCTTTCAGGCACAATACAGTTAATTAATCAGCCCGTCCCGTTGATATCAATAATATGACAAAGAATTCGCAAAACAATTTGCCCGCTGGACCCGACGCTATCATTGGTCTTGTCGAAGGGAAAGACCAGCAAGAGCTGTGTCGTGAGGTGCTGGCAATTAGCGATACGATGGATGTGCTGCGCGGCAAATGGACCGTCGAGGTGCTTACGGCCATCGTCTGCGGCAACACCCATTTCAAGGAGATTCTCGCCTCCATTCACGGCCTCAGCGACAAGGTGCTCGCCGAGCGTCTGCGCACAATGCAGGACGACCGCCTCATCGCCCGCTGCGAATACCCCACACCCAGCTATTCCCTCACCGATCACGGCCGCGACCTCTTCGCACTCGTCTACCGCATGTCCACCTGGGGTCTCGACCACCGCCGCCTCATGCTCGGCTGAAAGGATTTTGCGGCAATTATACATATTATTCTCCGCAAATATGCGGTGAATAATCACTTTTTTCTCCGCAAAAAATAAATTAAACCTTCCTGAAAGGGTCTCTGTAAAAACCCACACAAAACGCTAACAATCTGTTAGTCAAACCTAAGCCATTCTACAATCATTTCTGCATAACTGTTTAAAGATATCTCGATGATTCCACTCCGCAAAGCCACCTCAACAGACAAAAAAGCACCATGTTCTTTTGATGCCAATGGAAAATATCTTTTGCTGTCATCGAAAGATATCTTTTGCTGCCAATGGAAGATATCTTTTGCTGTCATCGAAAGATATCTTTTGCTACCAATGGAAGATATCTGTTAAAGGACTAATTCCTCTCGTCGTGCAACAGATAATGTGAACTGCGTCCACCAGAAGGGGCTTTTATAAGAACCCCTTTCTCTATCAATGACGTGATGTCGCGCAATGCAGTGTCTGGCGAGCAATGGCAAATCTTGGCCCATTTGCTGCTGGTGAGAGGACCTTCAAATCCGTCATACAATCGGTTTATGACCTTTCGCTGACGTTCGTTGAACTCGCTGTCGGAATGGCGGTTCCAAAACTCCGTCTTGCGCAAAGCACCGTCCAGGCTATGCTCTGACTTGGCAATGGCGGCATCGATTCTCTGCAGGAACCACATCAGCCAGTCGGTGATGTCCAACCCACCACAGGTGGTTTTCTCCAATATGGCATAGTATTCCTTGCGGCATTTGAGCATCTCAGCTGAGACGCTGTAGCACGACATGCCCGTACTGCGGGCAATCAGCATATCGGTCAGCGTGCGTGTCAGGCGGCCGTTGCCGTCGTCGAAGGGGTGTATGGCAACAAACCAAAGATGAGCAATGGCAGCTTTAAGCAGTTGGTTGGATGGCTCGCCACCATTGAACCATTGAAGAAAAGCTTCCATTTCCGCAGGTATAATTGACGATGGGGGAGCCTCGTAATGCACTCTTTCTTTTCCCATTGCTCCAGATACCACCAGCATCGGCTCGTCGCCCTGTCGCCAATCGGCCACAGTGATGCGGTACATACCACTTCGCCCGGTAGGAAACAATGCTGCATGCCAGTTGCATAAACGCTCCTTGTCCAGTGGCTGCATGCAATTCTTTACAGCGTCTATGGCCACTTGCACAACCCCTTCGGTATAATGGTCACTGCGACCAGCAGATGGTATATTGACACCCAGATGACGTGCAATCGATGAGCGTACGGAATCGCGGTTCAGCAACTCGCCCTCTATCTCCGATGAGCGAAGCACATCCTCCGTCATCGACTCCAAAGCCGTGTGATTTTGGATGTCGAATCCGAGAGCCGACAGCATACCTATAAGCTTCGCCTGACGTTCCTGAACGGAATTGAGTGCCTCCGCAACAAGCTGATTATTCCATTTAAAATGCGGCCATCCAGCATGTTGCCAAATATAAATAGCTTTTCTCCCTTTATTATTCATGCGGCAAATATACGAATTATTCTCCGCATTTTTGCGGAGAATAATCACTTTTTTCTCCGCACTGATGTCTTCCTGATAGATTATATGTACTTATTTAGGGGCTATTTACTTCCCTCCTTTTTCCCGATTGCATTTGATGCAGAGCATTTGGCAGTTGTCAGCCACAGTTCTACCACCCTTGCACCAAGGAGTGATGTGGTCGGCCTCCATCTCTTCTATTTCGAAATGTTTACCGCAAATGGGGCAAACTCCTGACTGCCGTTCATACACCTCACGTTTAGTGTTATCATCGAAAGTCCTTAAATCGAGATGTTTTTCTTTACCGTCTAGAACATAGGCATATATGCCAGCTTTGTGTTTTACGTCGCTGTCCATCATAAGCTGTGATACCCTTTGCTCCAATACACTTGCAACAAGTGTGTCACATTTGTGATTGTTGTAGAGTTCACCCCAAGCTACCCCTTTCATTTCTTTTCGATATTTGGGAAACATAGTTTGGACCCAATCTATCACACTCTTAAAGTATAGCCATAGTTCATCTGCATTTGCATCGTGCTGGTGAACTTGCATATAGCCCGATACATCTCCGTTATTTATCCATTTTATCGCAGTTTCAAGATATTTCTGCCGATTACATTCTCCCGTCAGATATTGTTTCCCTATTTGGGATGCCACACAGTTTTTCATACTAAACTTTCGTTTGGCAGCGGTCACAAAGCTTCCAGAATAAACTGCATTTCGCAGTTCTTGTTCTTCTAGTTTCTTTCCTGCAATATTGATGGTGCGGAACCAGTCCAGTTTTTCGCTATCTGTACCTGAACATATGTAGACTGTCAACTTGTAGTCCAATATTTGTTGTTGTTCATCACTTTTCAAGTTTCCAAAACCTTTTGAATTGTGATTGTCGTTGTCAAATAACACCGAAAAATTACCGTCTACATATTCGCATATTGAGAGGGTACGTTGTTGTCCATCAATTATTTCAAATGTTTCATCCTCTCGTTTTGCCCAATACATCACGTTAAGTGGAAATCCTTTATACACTGTTCGTATTACTGCCTTTTGTTCTTCTGGGCTGTATACAAATTCTCGCTGATATGGAGGACGAATGTCCAATTTTCCATCGTAGGCGCGTATGCCTTCTTCGTCATTGTTTTCATATCCTTTCACCAAGTCGCGAATGGTGACCTCTTTAAGTTCTATCTTCATTAGTATTTTTTTTTCGGATTAATATACGGAAATATGGGCACTTACCATTAATAGACAGGTCTTTACCATCATTCCCTTTACGGAATTTCACTATTTCAAATTGCTCTGGATTATATTTATCAAGAAATGAAATAGGCACACCCATTACGCCGTCATAATCGACAGGCATTTCTGCAACAAGATCGCAATTTATAGCATCATAGTTGTCATAGTGTGGATATTCTTCAGAATTATAGTGCTTATATAAGTCAATAAACTCATGACGTTTGTTGTGGTCAAGGTTTGTAAACCAGCAAATATTACCTAAATTACGCCATAGTTTGCCGTTTTCATCCACAATATATCCATTGGAACGGAGTTTGTTTTTGTCGTTTTTATCATAGAAATTAGGTATAGAGTAGGACGCTGGAACCTCGAAGAGCGTGTGCCCACTTTTGAAACCAAGCCATAGCCGGTTCTCCTTTATCAATTTGAATATTTCCTTGTATGTAATGGCGTTTTGGTTGCCCATTATCAGGAACAACTTTCCATATTCAATAAGTTGTGCCACGTATTCACGGAATAGAGAGAATGGAGGATTGGTCACAACAATATCTGCCTCTTTCATCAAATCAATACATTCATCTGAGCGGAAGTCGCCGTTGCCATTAAGTCTAGCAAGCACATTTTTATCGTTCTTGAGAAGCCACTCAACATCAGAAAGATTGGTGGCACCATCGCCATTACAATCAGTCACTTCCGTTATAACAATCTTGTGTGGAACACTTGTTTTACTAGGATCCTTTTCTTTTTCATTATCATCAAATAAAGTTAGTTGTCTCTCCGCCACAGGTGACCCTGCATAACAAGTAGCAATTAGTTTTTTTAATCCTAGTTGATTGAAGTTCATCGCAAAGTACTTAAAGAAATTACTCTCGAATGGGTCGTCGCAATTGCACAACACTGTCTTATTTTGGAAGTGTAATTTGTAATGCCGAAGTTCGTTTTCAATGTCCGGCAATTGGGTGTAGAATTCATCCTGTTTAGCCTTGTTGGCCGCGTGAAGACTTTTGTTTGCCATATTGATAGCGTTTGGTGCATTGCTATCAATCGGTGGACACGATAAAAAAGCGGAGTTTCCTACCGTGTACCAGGTGTGTGGCGTACCCCTGCTCCAATAAGAAACTCACACATTACATGCGAGCATCCTATCATTCATGGAGCAGGCGTACTTGTGTACACCATACTTATTATTTCGAGGCGTTATCCTTCTGTTGCCACACTTCGGTACACGCGAAATAATAGTAATGCTTTGTTAATAAACGTTGACACATCTACTCTTGATGTGCCGTATGTCGGTGCAAAAATACAACATTTATTTCAAACCACAAAATTTATTTTTCTTCGGACTTGGATACTTTATACTCACCTGTAGGTTAGTAGGGGACTTTGTGTCGGGAAGGTGTTGTATCTTTGCAGCAGAAAAAAGAAAGGAATAAAGATATGCATCTCACTGAACCTGTTTACCGTAATCCCTATTGGCCCACTTGGCCGCTTATCCAAATTACCCAAAGTTGCACTCACAACAGCTGCAAGTTCTGCACCATGTATCGCGATGTGCCATTCCGCATGCAGCCCATGGAATGGCTTGAGGAGGACCTGCGCGAGCTGCAAGTCCTCGCGCCCAACGCCAAGACCGTCCAGCTGCTCAGTGCCAATCCCTTGGCCTTAAGTTTCGACCGCCTGATGCCTCGCCTGCAGCTGGTACGCAAGTATCTGCCCAACCTGCAACACATGTATGCCGCCACGCGCGTCGACGACATCAAGAACAAAACCATCGAGCAGTTGAAGGCACTGCGCGACATCGGTGTGGACGAAATCTCGCTCGGTGTGGAGAGCGGCGACGACTGGACGCTGCAACGCGTCAACAAAGGCTATACCGCCCAGGACATCCTCGAGCAGTGTCACAAACTGGACGAGGCCGGCATCCGCTACTGGATGACTTTCCTCAATGGTGTGGCTGGCCGCGAGCATAGCCACGACCACGCTGTGCACAGCGCCGAGATTTTCAACCAGTGCCATCCCATGCTTGTCGGCACCGGTGGTCTCACTCTCTTTCCCGGCACACCGCTGTTGGAAGAAGCTGGGCGGGGCGAGTTCACACCCCTCGACGAACGCGAGATGATGCAGGAACTGCGCACTTTCCTCCAGCACCTCACCTGCGACTGTGAGCTCAACACACACCACACCTCCACACTCCACCTCACCGGACCCTTCCTGCCTCGCAAGCAGCAGCTGCTCGATGCCCTGCAGGATGCCATCGACCACGCCGATATCGATGCCCTGGCGCGTGTGCGCCAGCAGAAACGGGGTCTTTAATATTGTCTTGGTGAAGGATGCGGGTTCGCTCTCTATTCACCCGTTAGTAAGTTCTTATTGAGTTTTTGTTAACCTGCTGGGTGAAGTGAAAATTTGTAAGTAGTTGGTGGGTGCTGAATGGGGAAGGGAGCGGAGGGGGAGGCGGGGGCAGCGGCTAGGGGAGGGGGAGCTACTGGGTGATTTGTTGGATGGCTTCGAAGAGTTGCGGAAAGCGTTTTGCGAAGACAACGGGGCGGCCGTTTTCCATGAAGCAGTGGGTGCTGTGGCCGATGCAGACAGTGCGGCTGTTGACGGTCATGAGGTATTCGAAGCTGATTTTTAGGGCACTCATTTCTTTGATACTTACGGCGATGTCTATAATGTCCTTGAAGGTGGTGGGGTTTTTGTAGGAGCATTCTATGGCCACCACGGGAGAGACTACCCCTTCGGCTTCCATGCGGTCGAAACCGTAGCCTAGTTGGTCCATCCAGTCGACACGGGCTTCTTCCATAAAGCGCACATAGTTGGAGTGGTGGGTGATGCCCATGCGGTCGCATTCGTAGTATTTGACTTCGTGTTGGTAATGTTTCATGACTGTGGGGTGTTTTTTGATGGTGGTGATATTATTGTGTGAGGTGTTATTTTCGGGGTTGGGAGTCGATGGTGAGTTGGTTGTTGACCATTCGCTGCATGTAGGATTGGATGATGCCTTTGGTGTGGTCGAGGTGGGTTTGCATGAGGGGTTGGAGGTGTGGCGGGAGCGAGGGAAGGAGGTTGTTTTGCTGGTAGGGGTCGGCGTTGAGGTCGTAGTAGCCCACAGCGTTTTCGCCATCGAAGAGGAGGAGGTAGTTTTGCTGCACGTGCTGGTATACGCCGTTGTTGTAGTGGAGGGCCCAGGTTTGGTTGGCGGGAGTGTGGATGAGGTCGTCGCCGAAGGCTATGTATGGGCGAGGGTAGGCGAGCCATCCGAGTATGGTGGGCATGATGTCGGTTTGTTGTGCAACGGCGTCGATGCGGCCGCGGGGCATGGTGCCGGAGGGGTCGAAGAAGATGATGGGCACGGAGTAGGTGCCGAGGGGGTTGTTGTAGGCGGGTTGTTCGGTGATGTTGGTGTGGTCGGCGGTGATGACGAAGATGGTGTTGCGGTACCAAGGCATTTGGCTGGCGGTGTGGAAGAAACGGCGCAGGGCGTGGTCGGTGTAGCGGACGCAGGTGTAGATGGGGTGACCGGCTTGGTGTAGCGAGTCGCGATAGCGTTGAGGCACCACGAAGGGGTGGTGGGAGGTGGCGGTGAAGAGCGCGGTGACAAAGGGTTGGGGCATTTGCTGCATGGTGGCAGCATAGAATTGCAGAAATTCCTCGTCCCAGATGGCCCATGTGCCGTCGAAGTCGTCGTCACCATTGAAACGGGGGTCGCGGTTGTATTCGGTGCGGCCATAGTAGGATTGGAAACCGGAGGTGCGTGCAAAGGCCTCGAAACCCATGGAGCCGTTTTCGGCACCGTGGAAGAAGGCGGAGGTGTAGCCGGAACGGGACAATTCGCCAGCTAGACCGCTGACATCGTTGAGCGAGTAGCCGGTGACAAAGAATGGTTCTACAAACATGGGTATGCCAGAGAGGATGGAAGGCATGCCGTCGATGCTTTTGCGGCCGTTGGAGTAGGAACGGGTGAAGGTGAGGCTTTGGCCTATGAGGGAGTCGAGGAAGGGGGTGTGGCCTTGGCCGTTGTTGAGGGCCCCGATATATTCACTGCCGAAGCTTTCAACTATGAGTACCACAACGTTGCGTCGGGTGGTATCGACTTGCAGCGAGTCGGCATTGATGGGTTGATGGAGGGGGCTATAGATGGAATCCAGTTGGGAGGGAGTGAAATAGGCAGGGTCGGAGAAGGTGGTTTTGCCGAGTGTGCGGATGAGGGAGAAGGGGGTGTTGAGCACGATGGCCGCTTCGGAGGGGCGGTTGACATACTGGTTGGCGTTGCTGATGGTGATGGGACGGATGGCGGTGGAGGCGCCGCCGCGCATGCCGATGACGGCCAAGGGGATATAGGCGAGGAAGCAAATCAGGTTGAGCCAGCGGAAGCTCCGTTTGGTATGGTCGGTGTCGGGGAAGGGTGAGCGGTAGAGCCACACAAGGAGGGCAATCATTGCGAGGCCTGCGAGGACGAGATACCAGTGGTTAAGCAGTTCGATGCCCACGATGCTGCCCAGGTTGCCTTCGTTGCTGAATTCGGTGAAGAAGGTGCAGGTGGTGCGGCGGCCTGTGTAGCGGGAGTAGACGGTGTCGACCAGATTGACCGAGAGCATCAGGGAGTTGACCACCACGAAGAGGGTTTTGGCAATGAGCTGCCAGGTGCGGCTGGAGACCCAGCGGCGGGGGTAGGGGGGTAGCACAAGGAGTGCGTAGAGAATGTTGGTGTAGATGATTGCCGAGGTGTCGAAACGGAGGCTGCCTGCCAACAGGCGAGACAGGGAGAGTTGGTCCCAGGAAGAGGCGTAGAGGTCCCAGAATTCGAGTATGTAAATGACGCGGCATACCATATAGAGTAGATATACCAGCAGGATGTTGGAGAGGAAGTGGAGTATGGGTTTGAGCGATGACATGTGCTATATCAGAATTGGAAATAGATGAAGGGTTGGAGGTCGGCTGTGATGAACTGATAGATGACAACTACAGCGATGACCACCACCAGCAGCATGAGGGGCAGGGGAAGATGGGCAAACCAGAGGCGATAGCGGCGTTTGAAGCGGTCGGGGAGCCAGTGGATAATCATTCCGATGACGAAGACGATGAAGGCGGAGGCATAGTTTTGGAGTATGTCGGGAACATGGGTCCAGTCCCAATGGCCGCCTATGCGTTCCACCATCTGGGTGGCGGTGAGCCAGGCCTGCTCGTTGGCTTCGGCGGGGTCGAGGTTGGAGCCGCTGCGGAAGAAGAGGCGGGTGAAGCTGATGAAGATAAAGGTGAGGAAGGTGTTCCAGACCAGGGTGAGGGTGTTTTTGAAAGGAGAGGGGTGGTAGCGTTTTGGGAAGAGGGCGGGGATGATGTTGAGCACGGTGATGGCAATGGCGATGACCAGCATGGCGAAATGGAGCATGCTGAAGAGAGGGCAGGGATAGATGGTGTTGGCGGCACGGATGAGGATGTAGCAAAGCACTACCAGGACGATGCGCAGCAGGGGCGGTTTGTTTTTCCATGACTTGTAGACCAGGATGCCCAACCCGTTGAGGGCGCCCCAGGTGATGAAGTTGAACGATGCTCCGTGCCAAAGGCCACCGAGGAGCATGGTGTCGAAGTTGTTGAGCCGGGTGGCAAACTCCTTGCGGCTGCCGGGCCATTGCAGCCACACGGCCAGCAGTACCAGCACCAGCACTACGGCGGCAAAGGTGACCCACACTTGTTTGGCCATGAGTGCCACAACAACGAGCATGACCAGCGGGATGATGAAGGTGGCAGGGGTGCTTTGGCGGTTGCCGCCGAGGGGGATGTACAGATAGTCCTTGAGCCAGTTGCTGAGAGAGATGTGCCAGCGTTTCCAGAAGCCGGCGGCGTTGGTGGCTTTGTAGGGAGAATTGAAGTTGAGCGGGAGGTAGAAGCCCATGAGCATGGCCACGCCGGTGGCGATGTCGGTGTAGCCGGAGAAGTCAGCATAGACTTGGAGGGAGTAGAGGAGGAGGGCGGAGAAGTTTTCGAATGGGGTGTAGAGGAGGGGATTGTTGAAAATGCGGTCGACAAAGGTGACGGCGAGGTAGTCGCTGAGCACTAACTTCTTGATGAGGCCGTTGAGAATCCAGAACACAGCGATGCCGAATTGGCGGCGGGTGAGGAAGAAAGGTTTGTAGAGCTGGGGCACAAACTGGTCGGCACGCACAATGGGGCCGGCGACGAGTTGGGGGAAGAAAGTGGTGTAGAAACCGAAGTCGAGGATGTTGGTGGCCGGCAGGACTTTGCCGTGGTAGGTGTCGACAATGTAGCTGATGTTCTGAAAGGTGAAGAAGCTGATGCCTACGGGCAGGAAGATGGTGTTGGCGATGGAATAGTGGGAGGAGGCAATGGTGTTGAAGATGTCGGTGAAGAAGTAGGCGTATTTAAAGTAGCAGAGCACAGCGAGATTGACCACCACGCCGAGAACCATGAGGGCTTTGCGGATGCCGAGAGTGGAACGGCCGGACTGCTGTTCCTTGCGGACAAGGGAGCGGAAAAGCATGCCGAGCGAGTAGCCAAGGACGGTGGCGAGGATGAGGAGCAGAACGTAATTGCCTGAGGTTTTGTAGTAGAAGAAGAGACTGACGATGAAGAGGTAGCCGTTGCGCCAGAGGCGACGGGCGGTGCTCATGGTGTTTGTCTTGTCAGGCGATTTGCGACGACTGCGGCGTTCGCCCACCGAAACGATGAAGCAGAAAAGAGAGTAGATGATGGTGAGAAACACCCAGAAATGAATCTGTGTGAAGAGAAGCGGGTGGGCGCTGTCGAATGAGAGCAGGTTGACGAGGTATGTGAGGAAGTCGTTGATCATTGTCTGGGGTGTGAAGTTTTGCGACGCAGACCGCGAGGCAGCTGTTGTGAATTGCGTTTATTGATCATTGCCTGCTGTTTGGCGAAATAAGAAGAGGACCATTTGAGGCAGGCGGCTTGGAGTTGCTGGTCGAGAGCTTCGAAAAGGAGGTCGCCCAACAGTTGATAGCCTGCACGGGTGAAATGGACTTTGTCGGTGCGGGCGAGGCTGGCCTTTTGCCATTTGGCCATAGACTTGAGGCCGCCCATGATTTCGAACTGGTCCCACACGGCGCCCCCGGTGATGCTGGCCAGGCGGTAGCACACATCGCGCACCTGCAGGCCGTTGGGGTTGACGGTGTAGCGTTTGCGACCAGTATGGAAGTAGCAGTCGTTATTGGTGATGAATATGAAGGCGCAATTGGGGTTGATGATGCGGATGGAGTCGCAGAGGGCGAGATAGTTGTTTTTGAAAGCCACAGAGTCGAAGTCTTTGCCATGGGCATCGTTGATGCCGATGCCGAAGATAACGAGGTCGGGGTGGATGAGCCGGAGGTCGTTGGAGAGGTTGCATTTGAGGTAGTCGGGGACAGCGGCGCCGTTGACTCCTACTGAATGGTAGGAGATGCCGTGGTGACGGCTGCTGAGGGCGACGCCGGTGAGGGTGAAGGACTGGCCGGGTTTGCAGGGTAGGTGGATGTCGAACGAGTCGACGGGATTGGTGAGGTTGAAGACAAAGCGGTGGTTGGCGCTGTCGATGTAGGAAGGCAGGACGGGGAAGCCGTCGTAGCTGATGCGGGGCAAAAGCCCTTGGGGGGAGTAGCCGAGGAGGATGATGCGGCTTACGGAATAGTTGAAGAGGGGTTCGGCATCGATGAGTTGGATGGTGGTGGGAACATCGTGGGCGGTGACGGCAATGCCGCAGAGGCCGAGAGGACAGTCGAGCTCTTTGAAGACGTTGCGGGTGAGGGTGACTTTCTCGACACAGTGCACTTTGTAGTCGTCGGGGTTGTTGCAACGTGCGGCGGCGGAATAGGGGAAGAGGAGTCCACGACCGCCAACAAGATTGGGATAGGCAGTGAGCAGACGGGTGCGAACCCTATGGGGAAGGGTGCCGGCCTGAACATGGGAGCCCCCGATGTGCAAGATGCTGAGGTTGCCCTGAGCGGAGGCATTGATTTCGGCCCATTTGTAGAGGAGATGCTGCATGGTGGGCGAGGTGGAGTCGAAGTGGAGAGTGTTGAGGTCGAAACGGATGAAGGGGTAGTCGGCCTGACGGTTGGAGGCGGGTGGAAACTGTGCCATGAGGGTAAGGCAGACCGACAGAGAGAGCAAAAGTGAGAAGAAACGTTTCATTGTTGGGACTCCTTTCGTAAGAGGTAAAGACGATACATATTGTCGAAGGCATTGGCCAAGCGGTCGCCCATGATGTCGGCACCTTTTTGGGAGAAGTGGACATAGTCGGGGCTGCCGAGACCATTGTTCACCCAGGCGGGCATGGAGTTGGCACCACCCATGGCGTGGTAGATGCTCCAATAGGCAGCACCGTGGGCGGTGGCAGTGGCGCAGAGGCTGTCGACAACCTGCGGAAGCCACGAATAGGTGCGGAGGCTTGAGACGGAGTCGGGGCGGGAGCACATGTCGGACGGGCCGATGAAGAGGATAAGGGCCTGTGGGCAGCAACGGTGCAGGCGGTCGATTTGATTGCCCATCTCTTTGCAGTAGTTGGAGATGGATTTGGCGCTGCGGAGATAGGGCACCGAGTTACCGCCGAATTGCATAATGATGAGACCAACATCCATAAGGGCATAGGCTTGGGCGAGTTGGTCGGCGTTGATTTGGGTGAATTGATGGCCGGAGCAGCCACGCATGGGGATATTGTCTACGGCTACGCCCGGACCGCGGTCGACAAGAGTACCGTAGAGGTCGGCGTGGCCAGAGACAGCTATATGAATGTTGTCGGTGAGAGAGTCGAAACGATATTCAACAGCATGGACACCTTCGTCGGGGCATTCGAATTGCTGGTGGGTGCCTCGACGCGAGGAGATGGTGACAGAGAGCGGGCCGGGGCGGTTGCAGAAGATGAATTTTGCACGGTTGAAAGAGAGGAGCCGGCTGTCGCAAGAGCGATGGGTGCCGGCCTTGATGGAGGAGGTGGCAGAGCCGTCGACGTGGAAATCCTGCACCATAGGGCCATAGTTTCCGGCAGCACGCACTACGAGAGAGTCGCCAAAGGGCGATTGCCGGACGAGATTGCCTGTGCCATAGGTGCTGACAGAGAGGGAGGGGATGAGGGTGGCGAAAGGGACAAGTCCCGGGCCACCACCGCCAAAGTGAGACTGCATGTAGGAACGGAGGCGGTTGGTGATGCGGTCCATCTCGATTTGGGAATCGCCATAGTGGAGGATGCGGATGGTGCGGCCAGACTGGGGGATTGAGTTGAATTGGGAGAAGAGGGTGTCGAAGAAAGAGTCGTCGTGGTTGGGGAACCAGAAGCGGATGTCGCTGGTATCGAGGTAAGCCCGGAAAGCGTTGAGGGAGTCCTGCTGAAGACGCAAGAGATTGTTGAGAGAGTCTTGCCGTGCCAGATAGGCATCGATGTCCATTTGTTTTTGGGGATTGAGAATGGAGGTGAGAGAGGGGTAGCGGAGCCGGTGGCCGGCGATGGAGTAGCCAGGTTGGGGATAGAAAGCAGCAAGAAGCGCGAGAAGGATGAGTGATGCTGCGAGGAAGATGAATATGCGGAAAGATTTCATGGTTGCTGTTGGAGTGTTATGCTGTCGGAGGATTGTTGGAAAGACAGGATGTGGCGAGGGCTGTTGGCGCATGAGGGGAAGCGGTGGTGGCGCAGGGAGAAGACATAGCTGAATTGGCCAGGGGTGATTTGTGGAGGAAGAGCGAAGGAACAGTGGACGATGGTGGAAGATTGGGCGGGGAGGGTGTCGAGGAGGAGGTGGTGCAGTTCGGGTTGTTGGCGTTGGGATATGCGCCAGGAGAAGGTGATGAGAAGAGAGTCGGTGGGGGTTGTGTAGAGATTATAGGGGTAGGGGTTGACGATGCGAAGGTCGAGATGGAGCGAATCGCCTTGAGCCAGTGAGGCCTGGATGGGGGAGAGGGGAGTGATTTGAACTTTACGGAGCGGTTTGTAGTTGGGTTGGGAGATATAATGAAACTCTTTGCCGCTGGGCAGGATGAGGGTGTCGGCATAGGCGTTTTCTTCAACTGCTACGAGGATGTTGCGGTTGAGGAAAAGAGAGTCGTCGAGGTTGGAGAATTGCCATTGGCTGTCGCGGCCGTAGAAGAGGGCTTGGGTGTAGGCGGGTTGGCCGGTGTAGTAGGTGTATTTGCAGGAGGCGGTATAGTTGTGGGTGAAGAGTACGGGACGGCCGTCGGCGAGGAGGGCAATGGCTTGGTTGTCATCACGGTTGTTCCAGAGCTGTCCTTTGAACTGGAAGGGGTTGAAAATGACCAGCAGGCGGATCAGGATGAAGATGACGGCGACAACGATGGCTGCGGTACGGATATAGTTGTAGGAGCGGTTGCTTGAGGTGGCGGCGTCGAAGAGGAAAGTGATGAGGGCGAAGATGATGGGCAGAAGCCATTGGGCCTGAACATTGTCGCGAAGGGAGCAAAGGAGGAAGAAAATGACGAATCCAGCAAGGATGCAGAAGAGACTGTCGCGGATGTTGTAGGTCTTTCCAGCAGGGAAGGTGAATCGGCTAATAATTCCGACACCATAGTGGTATAGCCAGAGGGGGTTGAATGTAAACAGGAGGATAACGAAAAAGCCCAGGAGGTTGGAGAGTTGGAAGGTGGCGTCGTCGGCACGTTGGAGGAGGTGGTATTGCAAGGAGACAAAATCGTGTTGGTATTGCCACCAAAGGTGTGGAAGGAAGAGGAGCAGGGCGAGGAGACCGGAATAGTAGAGTTTCCACGATTTGAAGTTGCGGGGGTTGGAGAGGAGGGTGAAGATTATGATGAGCACGCCGTGGTATTTGCTGTAGACCAGCAATGCCATTGAAAGAGCGAGAAGAGAGGCGTTGGAGAAGGACTGCTTGTTGGAGAATTGGTTGAATGCCCACAGGAATAGCACAGAGAAGAGGAGCAGCGGGGCGTCTGGCAGGGCGAGGAAACCATAGATTTGCAGCAGGGGCAGCGAGAAGCAGATGAGGAAATAGATGACTGCCTGACGGGTGGAGGGTTGAGTGGGACGGATGAGGGTCCAAAAGAGGTAGAGACAGAGGGGTTGGAGAAGGGTAGTGAAGAGACGGACACCGAGGGTGCCGGGAATCCAGGAACCGAGCCATACAAGGATTGCCGTCATGGGGGGATGGTCGAAATAGCCCCATGCTGGTTGCCACGAGAAGAACCAATAGTAGGCTTCATCGTCGGCAAGTTCGGTAAAGGCACATTGCACCAGGTTCAGCAACCACCAGGCGGCGAGCAGCAGAGCCAGAATGGCATTGGGTTTGGATAGTAGAGGGTGTTTCACTTGAGGTTCTTCTTGAGCTCGTTGATTTCGTTGTACATCTCTTCCAGTTTGCGCTGGAGGACGAATATTTTTTTCTGTTTGTCGGCGGGCATGGCGGGGGAGCCGAGGATGACAGAGTCGCTTGCGACATTGCGTGTTACGCCAGACTGAGCGGCGATGGTGACGCGGTCGCCGACGGTGATGTGGCCCACAATGCCTACTTGACCGGCGATGACACAGTTGTTGCCCACTTTGCCGCTTCCGGCGCAGCCGGACTGGGAGGCCATAACAGTGTTGGAACCGATGGCTACGTTGTGGGCAATCTGGCAGAGGTTGTCGAGTTTGACGCCCTTGTGGATAATGGTGGAACCCATAGTGGCGCGGTCGATGCAGGTATTGGCTCCTATTTCGACATCATCTTCGATCACTACGTTGCCTATCTGGTCTATCTTGTTGTAGCTGCCGTCGCCTGTGGGAGCAAAGCCGAAGCCGTCGGCACCCACCACTACACCCCCGTGGAGGATGCAGCGGTTGCCCACTTTGCACTCGCGGTAGATTTTGACACCGGGATAGAGGATGGTGTCGTCGCCGATTTCGCAATGGTCGCCGATGAATACTTGGGGATAGATTTGCACATTGTTGCCGATTTTGACATTGCGGCCAATATAGGCGAAGGGGCCCACGTAGCATTTTTTGCCCAGATGGGCGGTGCGATGGATGCTGCTGCGCCAGGAGCGGCCGCGATGGGGGGCATCGGCAGAATTGAACATGTGGAGTACTTTGGCAACACAGAGGTAGGGATTGTCGACACGGATGAGGGTTGCGTTGACGGGATGCTCCAGTACAAAGTCGCGAGCGATGAGGATGGCGGCGGCTTTACGTTCGTAGATATAGTGGGTGTATTTGGGGTTGGCGAGGAAGGTGATGCCTCCTTCGTCTACTTCTTCGATGCGACAGGGTTTCCAGATGAGGACGTCGGGGTTGCCTTCGACGGTGCCTTTGAGTTTCTGGGCTATTTGCTGGGCTGTGAATTGCATGTTAGATAGGGTTGTATTTTGGTGAATGTTTCTTTTTCGATGATGGGGATATTGAGGAGGTCGGTGGTGGTGCGGTAGGAGCCGGAGCGTTGGCGGAGGGTCACAATGGCTTTGGCCTGATAGTAGTCGAGATAGGGGTGGCGTTTGAGTTGAGCGATGTCGGCTTGATTGATGTCGATGTGGTGGATGGAGAGAGAGTCGACGTAGAGGTGGGGAGCGATGTCGGCGAAGCGGGCAGAATCGATGCCGTAGACTTCGCGTAGTTGTTCGATGTTGACAAAGCCGCCGAGGAGTGCCCGGTAGCGGATGATGCGATGTGCGATGGTGGGTCCGATGTTGTAGAGCTGGACGAGGTCGATGGAGTCGGCAGAGTTGAGTTCGAAGGAGAGGGTTTTGCGAGGGGAATAGTGAATGGATGATGTGGTTGGAGAAGTTGCGTGGGCAGGACGTGAGGAGTAGTGTGGAAGGGATAAAAAAGAGTGGTGCGAGGTGGAGGAGTGGGGAGTGTCGGGGTTTTGTTCAAGGAGGGCGACGATGCTGTCGGAAACGGGAGCGGTGACAGGGTTGGAAGGATGCTGACGGGAGTGTATCCATGCCAGCGATGCTCCTAGAATGATGAGCAGGGCCAGAGCAAGCCAGATATAGGCACGTTGACGCGTTAATCCTCCTTCCATTCCAATGTGCCTCGTTGGTGAATGATTACAGGAGAATGTAGACTGTCGTCGGATTCAAAGCGGTCGCCATAGGTAAGGCGTTGGCCGTTTTTGGACCATAGGGAGGTGTCGGAGTAGATGCGGTGTTCGGCTTGGTTCCATGTAAGGTTTTTGAGATAGACGGTATCGCCGGACCGGAGGTCGATAATGACTACGCTGTCGCGCACCATCATGATGTTGCGGCGTTCGAAGTTGACTGCATAGCGAGCGGTGAGAATTCCGGTGGGATGGTTGTAGCCGTCGAAGAACTGCATTTTGATACCTTCACGGTATTCGGTTTTGGGTTCGGGCTTGCTGTATTGTTCGATGAGAGGAGCCTGCATGAGGAGTTGGAGTTTACCATACTCACTGCGTTGGATTTTGGCATCTTTAATGATGTTGTCGGGCAACTCTTGGGGTTCGAACATTTTGATTTTCTCAATGTTGTTGCCGCATGAAACCAAACAGCAGGCAAGAAGCAGGGTGGATGCCCCGCTTCTTGCCTGTTGTAGGATATGCTTGAGTTTATGACTCGGCATGATGAAGTTTGTTTGCCGAACGCGAGACTATCGTGTGCGGATGACGGTGGATTTGCCAATCCAGCCGGGGATTACATAGCTGTGTCCATCCATAAGGCCCAGCATGAAGGCGTCGGCTTTCTTGGGGAAGTAGGCGGAGAAGGTACCGATGATGTTGTCGGCTTTCTTTATAATCTCGTCGGTGGGTTCAATTTGTTTGGCGTGACGGGCTTCGTCGACGGCTGCCCAGTAGGCGGAGCGGCCACCCATACCGTCGTCGATGCTGCGAGAGCTCTGTGCGTAGACTTGTGCAAGGCAGAGGTAGGGTTCGCCTTTGGTGCGGTCGACCTCAGCAGCTTTGAGCAGGGCGGTGCGGGCGTTGGCGTAGCTGTTCTGACCGGCATAGGAGAGGCCGAGGATGAGATAAGCCTTGTAGAGGTCTTTTTTGTCGGTGAGGTCCTTGATAGCGTCCTGAGTGTAGCTGACGGCTTCGGAATATTTCTTCTTGCTGTAGCACATGGAACCCATGCGCATGGCGGTGCTGGGAGAAGGCTCGATTTCGTAAAGATTCTCGGTAGCGGAGAAGAAGAGCGGATTGTCGGTGCAGCTTTTCTTCATCATGATGTTGGTGATTTTCTTCAGCAGGTCGGGGTTCTTGGGATCAGCGTTGAATTTCTTTTGATAGATTTCGATAAGCTGGTCGCAGGAGGCATAGGGCGAGAAGGCGGCCTCAACGTTGTTGATATAGCTGCTGATTTTGGCAATGGTGGCGCTGTCGTCCTCGATGTTCTCACGGATTTTCTCGAGGAGGGAAGTGGCTATATCGTAGTTGTCGATGACCAGCGTGGGTTCGGCATAGCCGGCGCGCACGTAGTCGACAGTGGCTTTGAAGAAGAGGGTGACGTAGTTTTCGTCCAGCTCCTCGGCACCAGCCTGGATAGCCTCGGCGTAGATTTCATAAATCTCTTTGAAGGCGTTGGGGCGAAGCGTGCTGAGCTCCTGGGCCTTCATGGCCTTTACTTTGGCTTCTTCACCAAAGTACTGGATGCGCTGGTCGTAGACACGCATCAGTTCGTCGATGTAGGCATCGCGCTCTTCGGCGGTTTGGGCTATGTTGATCATGGATTCCATGATGGTCACGCCACGCTGGTAGACGCCCTTGCTGAAGCGGGGGCAGTGGAGAAGGATTTGGCGCCAGGGTGCGTAGCAGTCGGTATAGCTTTTTTGTTTGTAGAACTCCTGGTAGAGAGAGACATTGCTGATGCAGGCGATGCTGTCGTCAGGGGTGTCACCCCATTTGCTTTGTGCTTTGGCGGCGCTGCACATGCTGATGGCTACGGCCGCGATGAGGACAATTTTCAGGTTTTTCATGACTAACAGTTGTTATCGTTTTATAGTTTGTATAATTAATATTTGTTTTCTTTCAAGAGGGGATAAAAAAGTTGATTGATGCATTAGTTGTATCTGCGTTTCACAAACCAGCTTTCGCAGGAACTGACAGAGAGGCCGAAAGTGAAAACGTCTCGACGTAGGATGCTGGCGTTGCCATAGGATGAATAGCCAAGAGAGAGGGAGAGAATGGAGCGGCCTTTGCGCACAGGCAGCCGGAATCCCATGCCTGCACCCGTCTCATTGAGCGAGCGGATGCCGTTGTCGCCTTGAATGGAAAGGCGGCCGTGATTGTGGAAACACCCTACGCTGATTCCGATACGCTGTAGGTAGTTGGTGGCGTCGGCTATGCCTTTCCACTCGAAACCGAGGGCAACACGATAGTTGGGAGCATAGCAAAGGATGGAAGAACCAAAGAGGTTGTAGTCGGGGTTTTCCTCGTAACGGAGTCCGCTATAGGGAGCGTAGTATCCGTCAACAGCCACTTGCCAGCGTTCGTTGCGCTCCAGGGCAAGGCCACCACCGATAGCGAAAGGCTGGGTGAGGTTGCTGTGGTAGGTAGAGGGCACGTTGGGTAGGGGGAATATAGTGTCGAGGAGGTGCTCCTCGGTGCCATTGTTGTGGTAAGTATAGACAAGTGATTGGTCTTTCAGCTTCATGTTGCGGGGAACCGAACAGGTAACACCCACCAGTAGGGAGTACTGTTCACCGAGAGGCTGACGATACTGCAGTCCGAGGTCTATCAATAGATTGTTGACATAGGTGTTTTTCTGGCTGCGGGAATTGATGAAGTACGTGGTGTCGTTGCCGGGGAATGAATAGGAAATGGCCCGGGTGATGGTGCCGTAGAGGTAGTTGAGATTGAAACCAATCGACAGGCGGTTGGTGATGTTGAATGCGTTGCCCCAATAGAACTGCGAAACCCCACCGTGGCCGGCGTAGTTGGTTTTGGCACTGCTTTGTAGCTCTGGGTTGTCGGCGGTGTGGATGCTTTCGTAGTTGACGGTGCTGTAGGGAAGCAGGCCTGCAGAGGTTTTCCACCATTTGGTTATGGGGAAGGCCACCATGATGTAGGCCAGGTTGCCGTCGGCGTCGGATAGCTTGTTGGCATCTTGGCGCAACACACACGTCTGGATATTGAGACCGAGATCGAAGACAAAGCTCTCAGGCTGAACGGCAGCGTATGAAGCCGGGTTGAATGGATTGATACTATTGTAGGCCGAGCGGGTGTAGGTTATACCGCCCATTCCCATAAACGCAGGCATATTGAACGGCATGTCGCTCTGACCTATGTCAAACTGGGAAAAGGGGATATTGAACCCGTTCTGTGCACGAAGACCGTTGTGCATGCAGGGCGTGATGAACAATGCCACCATCAGGATGGCTGGAAGGAGCGTGCTTTTATTCTTCATTTTGTTTCATTATCTCGTTAAGTCCCATCAAAAGGAGATGGGGTTCTATTATGCTGTCAGGTATATTTTTCAATCCCTCTTGCCACAGCAGGGAAGCGTCGCCACCGGTTACGACCACCTTGGTGGAGGGGTCGAGAGAGCGGTAGTGGCCGATGAACCCTTGGAGGGCGAAAAGGGTGGCGGCATACACCCCGGCACCCATGGACTGCTGTGTGGTGCGGCCCGTTGCAGGGTGGGGATAAGTGTCGTCATTTTGCAATAACGGCAATTTCGCCGTAAAAGTATGCAAGGCCCGAATCTTCATCGCAATTCCCGGCATAATGGCACCTCCGCGGTAGGTGGCTGTTGAGTCTAAATAGTCGACGGTGATGCATGTTCCAGCATCAATAATAACGCACGGACTGCCGCAAAATAGTTTCTGTGCACCGCAGGCTGCAGCTATACGGTCGGGACCGAGAGTTTCGGGAGTAAGATAGTCGAGCCGGATAGGTAGTTGTGACGAGGCTGAAAGGCGGTGTACTTTGTTCTCGGACAATTTTAGTAGTTGCCAGGGAATCTGGCCTGTGGCACATAGGATGATGTGGTCGGGGTTTTGTAGTTCGGGAGGGAGCACAGCCAGAAGAGGGCAGAGCGGAGAGGGTTCGAGCGACGCGATTTCGTCGGCAGACATAGAATGGAGGCCCCTAAGGGTGTCGTCTTGAAACAAAGCCCATTTGATGCGCGTGTTGCCTATGTCTATTGCCAGATTCATCTCGTAGGGGGTGCTTGATTTACAATTATTTTGGGGCCGATGTTTCGTTCTGTGGACCACCGTTATAGAGATTCATTGCGCGGTCGGGTCCTTGGGTTACAAAACATTGTACCGCTTTGCATGCCTGCTCAATGCGAGGCTCGAGCACCGCCAACTCGTCAGCGTCGAAAGCCCCTAGCACATAATCTATTTGGTGTCCGCGTCCAAAATTGTTGCCAACACCTATGCGCAATCGGGCAAACCGGTTGTGCCCCAATAGCATCTCTATGTTGCCCAATCCGTTGTGACCACCGCCACTACCTTGTTTCTTCATGCGCAGTGTTCCCAGCGGGATAGCGATATCATCCACCACAACCAGCATATTCTCAACGCCTATCTTTTCAGCCTGAAGCCAGTATCGAACTGCCTCGCCGCTGAGGTTCATATATGTGGTAGGCTTTATCAGCACCACAATGCGGCCTTTTATTTTTATCTCGGTTCGCCACGCACGGCGTTCAAGGCTCCACTTGGCCTCCGCCTGCCGGGCCAAAGCGTCCACCACCATGAATCCTGCATTGTGGCGGGTACCTTCATACTCGGCTCCTACATTGCCCAAACCGACTATCAAATATTTCATACTTTTGTTGTCATCTTCTTGGCAAAGGATTTCGTCGCGTCTTTGTGCAGAGGGTACTTCATCTGCAGGTACAGATGCCGATGTGCCGTTCACTGGCGCAGAATCGGCCTCCCTGCTGTGGACTTCACCATTTCGGCTAACGGCATCGCCCTTCTGACACACTGATTTGCAGCGTGAAAAAATCCTTTTTAAAATCTTCATACCAATATATTCAATCTGCAAAAGTACGAATTTTTATTCGATTTACGGGTTTTGTGAATATATAAATAGTGAAAAGTGGATTTTTTTTTGTATTTTTGCATTTTCAAATTGTAATAGAAAATGAATATTTTGCTTCTTGGATCAGGTGGTCGTGAGCACGCTATGGCTTGCAAGATTGCTGAAAGCAACCACTGCGACACCCTTTTTGTGGCACCCGGAAATGCCGGTACAGCTTTGGTTTCGAAAACCAAGAATGTTGAACTGTCTCCCACCGACTTTGCCTCCATTGGCGATTTTGTATTGCACCACGATGTCAAGATGGTCGTCGTAGGCCCCGAGGCTCCTCTGGTGGCCGGAATTGCCGATTATTTTGCAGACAACATCCGACTGCGCAATGTGGCCGTTATTGGTCCCCGCCGTCAGGGGGCTCAACTGGAGGGCAGCAAGGACTATGCCAAGGAGTTCATGATGCGCCACAATATTCCCACCGCCGCGCATCGCACATTCACCCCCGACACCCTTGCCGAAGGGCTGGATTATCTGGGCACCCTCGAGGCCCCCTATGTGCTCAAAGCCGACGGCCTGGCCGCCGGAAAAGGAGTTCTCATCCTCGACTCACTGGAGATGGCGCGCGCCGAACTGACCGATATGTTGAAAGGGGGTAAGTTCGGTGAGGCTTCGGCCAAGGTTGTGGTAGAGCAGTACCTTTCCGGTGTCGAGTTGAGCGTCTTTGTTCTCACCGACGGCAAGCACTACCATATTCTCCCCTCAGCGAAGGACTATAAGCGTATTGGCGAAGGGGACACCGGCCCCAACACAGGCGGCATGGGTTCCATCAGTCCCGTGCATTTTGCCGACAGTGCATTTATGCACAAAGTCGAAACGCGTATAGTGCAACCCACTGTCAGAGGTCTCCATCAAGAGGAGATTCCTTACAAAGGCTTCATCTTTGTTGGACTTATGGCTGTGCCTTGCAAAGACGGCAGCGGCTCGTTCGACCCCTACGTTATAGAATACAATGTCCGCATGGGCGACCCCGAGACCGAAAGCGTTTTCCCGCGCATCAAGAGCGATATCGTCGACCTCTTCGAGCGTGTGTGGCGAGGCAATTTGCAGCAAACCACCATTGATATAGACTCCCGTTCGGCTGCATGCGTGATGATGGTTGCCGGCGGATATCCCGGCAGCTACGAGAAAGGACATGAAATCAACGGACTGGACGATGTGAGTGGCAGTCTGGTGTTTCATGCCGGTACCCGCCTCGATGCATCCGGCAAAGTGGTTACCAATGGCGGTCGTGTGCTCTGTGTAACCACACTTGACTCCAGTATGCCTTCGGCCCTTCTCAAAACCTATCAACAAGTCGATAAGATTAGCTGGCAGGGAAGCAATTACCGTCATGATATCGGGCAGGACCTCCTGAAGATGATGATATAGTCGGTCCTCACCCGCCACATACACTCATTGACAAAGAAGAAGCGCGTTCCCTCAATGGTGGAGCGCGCTTCTGTATTAATGACCTATAGAGTTGTCGGATGTATGGGGGTTATCAGGCTTCCACCTGTTGCTTGCGCCAGTGGCGCAACCCCAGAATGCAGACAATCTCGAATACTGCATACAGGGCGGCCGAAGCGTAGTTGCCGGTGGTCCAGAATAGTATTATCATCAAGGGTTCCACCACCATCCAGAATAGCCATTGCTGCCAGTATTTCTGCGCCAGCATCCACATGGCCACTATGGTCAGGGCCGAGGAAATGCCGTCGAGCCACGGATATTGGCTTTCGCCCAACCAACCCAGCAACCACCACAACCCAACCGACAGCGCAGCTGTGGTTGCAATCAGGGCGGGCCAATAGCGTCGGGGGCACGAAGTGATAGGCCTTTCGCCTCCGTTCTTGCTCTGCACCAGCCCCCGCCAAACCAGTATGCCGTATATGGACATAATGAAGTTGTAGCAGCAGATGGCACCGTTGGCATAGATTCCCGAAGTGAAATCAATCACTATGTAGAAGGCGGACATCACAAGGCTTAGCGGCCAAAACCAGCGGTCGGCCCGGTATTCGCTTATAATGTACGCCACTCCGATAATGGCTCCGACAATATCTATCCAGCTAACAGTCATAAACAGTATTCTATTGCAGTAGATGGAATGCAGTCATTAGAACCGATACATCACACGGGCCATAAAGTTGATGCCGGGCTGCTGCAACCATCCGCGGCTGTGGTAGTAGCTAATTGCCGTTTCGCTGCTCCAATCGTCATACCAGTCGCCCACCCAAGCACTGAGGCGATACTTGTGGTTCAACAGGTTGTTTACAATAAGTTGCGCCTCAATTTCATTGCTGTTCTGCAAATGCCAGGTATAGGATGCACGCAGGTTGAGAAGGAAGTAGGGGTCAATAGCATAGCATTCGCGTCCGGTATTGTCGGCATACTGCTTGCCTACATATTTGCCTATCAGCTGTATCTTGCCATCCTTGATGGGAGTGAAAGTGGCGATGGCGGCACCTATTATTGAGGGCGACATTGCCAGAGGTGTGTTCTTTTTCACATCCAGACTGGTCCATGTGCCGTCGGGGAGTTTTACTATTGAGTCTTCGTCATTAAAGTTGCTGAAGGTATAATCCAGTACCTTGTTAGTGCTGAGAGTCACGTTTGCATCCAGTCGCATCCAACGTGCTATCTGGTATCCGCCTTCCAGTTCTATGCCGAGACGGTAGCTGCGTTCCACATTTTCCATGAGAGAGTATCCGCTGCTGCTCAATCTACCGTTGGGGGTGAGCTGGTCTTTGTAAAGCATGGCATAGAGATTTGCTTTGAAAGCCCATCTGTTTTTCGCAATTTGGTAGCCAAGTTCAATGTCCAGCATGGTCTCAGCCTTTACGGTATCGCCGTTTGCAAGTGCATCCTTGATGTCGCTCCGGGTGGGTTCGCGGTTGCTGATACCGGCCACGAAATAGGCACGCTGGTTTTCGCTGAAACGATAGTTCAAACCTGCTTTGGGGTTAAAGAAAAGGTAGTTCTCGTTGAAGTTGATATTTTTCAAGTCATCGGTCACTCCACTCAGTTTGTAGTTCACGGTGCGCAGCTGCAAGTCGGCATAGGCATTGAGGTTGGGGTTGAAGTCATAGTTGGCTTTGGCATACACGCTGTTATCAGTTTTGTTTCCATGGTAGCGGTACCATTCAAACTCCTTAGGCAATTGGAAGGCTGTGTCGCGTACCCATATCACATTGCCATAGTGGTATCCGTCGAAGGACAGTAGGTTGTCGCCAAACGAGAGTGTAAGTTTCTCTCCATTATAGTTGGCGGCCAGATTGGCAGTGATACTGTTGTTGTTCATCAATTTGCGGGTTACAAAATCAGTTTTGCCGCTACGGTCGATGCTGTATTTAGAGTATTTTTTGTCGGCTTTGTATTGCTCATAGTATCCATAGCCGTGGGTGAAGTTCAGAACGCCCTTTATGCTCCATTGGTCGGTGAGCAGGTGCGATACATACAACTGATAGTGTTGCTGCCAGTAGTTGTCGGTCTCGTTGGGGTAATACATCACTTTGCCGTCCATTTCATATTCGCCCGAAGGATTGTATGTGGGGTCGGCGTTGAGTTTTGCGCTGTCGGCTCCGTCCCAGGTAATTCCGGAAGTTTGGCTACCCACTATGGCCAGAAGTTTTACAAGGGTGCGATGTCCATACCACGACAGTCCGCCATAGAAGCTCTGCTGGTCGGTGCCGCCGCCGCGCACAAAGCCATTGCTGGTCAAACCACTGTATGCAAAGTCGAAACTGAGGCCGCTTTTCATAATCCCGGTACCGGCACTGAGGCTGTACTGACGGGTGTTCCAGCTGCCGAAACCGATGTCGGCCGAACCGTAGGGATTGCCCTTGGCGTTGAGGGTCTGCATGTTGATTGCGGCACCGAAGGCCGGGCTGCCTCCGGTCGAGGCTCCCACGCCACGCTGTATTTGCATACTCTGGGTCATACCCCCGATGTTGGGAATATTGTACCAGAACACAGTCTGGCTTTCGGGGTCGTTGAGCGTAATACCGTTGATGTTGACATTGATGCGGCTGGCATCAACACCACGAATGCGCAACGACGTGACACCCACCGTTCCGTTCTCGCCCGAGGCCACCACCGACGGCATTGTCTCAATCATGAATGGAATGCTCACAGCACCGCGGGCCTCGTCCAACTCTTTGTGAGTGACGTTGCTTGTGGTGAGGGGCGCCGTGTTGCTCACACGCACATCCCGAACAATCACCTCCTCCAGTGTTTTCACCGAATCGGGAGTTTGTGCGAAGGCGTGTGCTCCGCCTAATAGAAAAACTGCTAATGCTCCGCAGGCTATCATCTGCTTGGCATAAAACCTGGTGGCCCTGTGTTGATAGCGGCCACAGTCAAACTTTTGTGTTGTCATAATCTTTTTCCTCCGCCGGCATTATCCGGATCAGGTTCGAGGGTTTAATCTCAGCCACAATAGGTTGTAGCACCCCTAATCGATCTTCCATCCGCTCGGAATCAATGCAAAGATACTTCTTTTTTCTGAATTATTCGTTTTTCAACAAAAAAATATTCCGCCGCTACAATTCAGCAGTGCGTAGGAAGTGGACCCGTCGACAGCACCATTGAACACCTTCCGCCTCTTGGGCTAGGCAACTAAAAGTCCCACTTAAACCCCTTGAAGGGATGAGCGCGGTCGCAGTTCTGTTGTTTGGTCAAATCCTGCAAATGATTAACGCGCCGCGTGCCCCATTTCCACATTTTTATGTCGAACCATATCAAAACGATAAACAGAACCACGGCCACTGTTTCCGAGCCCATCTCCATGCTCTCGGGAATCATCAGCAGCGAATCGAAAGTGCCGTGCAGCAGCATGGGCACCACAAAGGCAAGGAGGAAATATTTGCCCCGTCTCTCCGGATCGAATTTGGCGAGAGCAAAATAGTAGCCCATCATCACGCCGAAAAGAAAATGCCCCGGCACCGACAGTACAGCCCGCACCGACCCCGTCACCATGGCATCGGTAAACGAGGCTTGACCGAACACATAGCTGAGGTTTTCGAAACAGGCAAACCCCAAGGCCACAAAACAAGAATAGACTATGCCGTCCAGATACTCGTCGAATTCCTTGCTTCGCCAGATGGCCAGGGTGAGCAATAGCAGCTTGCACAGCTCTTCGCTTGCCCCAGCTACCACATAGCCAGTGTAAACCCCGCTCACTACAGGGATGTTGGGTGTGAACATCACAAGGAAAGACTCGAGCAGTGCAGCCGGGAGAATCGACAATGCGCCGAAAATAAAAGCTTTTATTAGTTTCCCAATAGGCTCTTTTTCATATTTGTCCTGTCGGTATACCGCAATGGCCAGTATGATTACTGGCAGCACGGCAATGGCTATGAGATATATATTCATTGTCAATTATTTTTACTCGTTACCAATATCGGGGCCATTATCTATTTTTATTGATAATCAAATCAATAATAGTACTCACATGTCTTTGTTATCAATCACAAAGATACAAATATTTTTTCATTCCGTCATATCGCTACTCTCATAAATCCCAACTATCCTTGCGGTTTGTGCTTTATCCGTACTTTTGGTTTTTATGCTGTTATGCTTCGGGGCTGCTTCCGCCTCCAGCCCATCGCTGTTTCAGCCTTTATGCACGTTTTTTCAAATTCCATTGCCCATCTGCTCCCGCCCCATAGGTAAGGAACTATTGGGCAAGATGATGTTAACCATAATGGTTAATACAACATGAATAGAAGGTTATGAAAAGGTGAATATATAAATAATGCGCATCAAATCCGGGATTCAGTTCAATTTTAAAACAGCCAATCCCGCATTCGGGAAGTCCTGAAAGCGGAATTGGGTGGGAAGTGTGAGAAAAAGAGTTACTCTTCTTTCAGCAGTTCATCTATCTCTTCGTTGAGGTTGGAGTAGCTTTTTTTGACTTTTTGGCCTGCGAGCAGGCCTGTGGGGATGGAGACTAAGGAGGCGATGAGGACAGGCATAAGCATGTCGGGCTCTTTCTTGGATAATATTATTGTGAAAAGCACGAGCCATGCGATGCATACTACGACGAAGGGGATTCTTTCACGCAGGGGCAGTTTGCTGCTGCTTTTGCGGACGCTTTCGCGCAGGGACATCAGTCCGGTTTGGGAGTGGACGTCGGGGCGTTTCATGCCGTGTGTGAGGATGAGGCTCTTCACGATGATGTAGCCCATCAAGAGGTCGAACAGCAGGATGAACCACCACGGCCATTCGCCACCAACCGTTAGAAAGAGGGTGAATACCAGTGTGATTATTGCCAATATGACGGAGTAGGTGAGGTTTTTGAGGTAGAGGTGTTGCGAAGAGCGTTTCACCGAGCGACGCCACACGTCGTTGTTGAAGGTGCTGTGTCGGGCTATGTCTTGCTGCAGGATGCGGAGGTCTTGCTGCAGTTCTTGTTTTAAATCGAGATTGTTTTCCATTGTTGTTTGTTTTAATCGGTTATTGTTTTGAGTTTTTCACGTATGCGCACAAGGCGTACACTTACGTTCTTGACAGTGATGCCCAGGATGGCGGCGATTTCGTCGTAGGGCAGGTCTTCGAGCCAGAGGAGGATGAGGGCACGGTCGAAGGGGTGTAGCTTGCCAATGCGGCGATGCAGACGCTGGGCAGCGGGATTGCGTTCCTCACTGCTGTCCCAGGAGGAGGCATCGGCAAAGTAGTCCACGCTCAGCTCCAAGGGAGAGGTGTCCCTACGCCGCCGGTTTTTGCGGTCCATGTTGATGCATGTGTTCAACGCGATGCGGTACACCCAGGTCTTCTCGGTGCTGCGGCCTTCGAAGGTGTCGAAGCCCTGCCACAGGCGTATGAGCGTCTCTTGGAAGAGGTCGTCGGCTTGCTGCCGCTCGTCGGCGAAGAGGTAGCAGACCGAATAGATAGTCTGGCGTTGGCGTTCCACCAGCTGCTCGAAATCGACTTCAATCTGTTCTTTATTTTTCATTATTACTACTTTTTGTGAAAAACTCTTTTGCCTATTAGACAGCTAAAAGCCGAAAAAACTACATGACAATCAAAAAAAAGCCCGCCAAAAGATGGTGGGCTTGGTGTGATTCCGCTGCGATTCGAACGCAGGACCTACTGCTTAGAAGGCAGTTGCTCTATCCAGCTGAGCTACGGAACCATCGTGTTTGTCGGGATAGCCTGATTCGAACAGGCGATCTCCTGCTCCCAAAGCAGGCGCGCTAACCGGACTACGCCATATCCCGGACTTGCTTGTTAAGAAAAAAGACGCCTCGAAGACGTCTTTCTCTCTCTTGGCGGAGAAGGGGGGATTCGAACCCCCGGTACCCTAATCGAGTACGACAGTTTAGCAAACTGTTGGTTTCAGCCACTCACCCACCTCTCCGTAGCTGTTCGATTTCATCGGAAAAACGCTGTTTCCTCTGGCGAAATCGGGTGCAAAAGTACGAACTTTTTTTGAATTGGAAAAATAAAATTTGTATTTTTGCACTATTCAGCCGAAAATTATTTCTTATTTGCTTGATTCTTAACGCCGTCTATTTTCTTTTGAATTTCTTCCTGATTGCCAAGATAGAAGTCTTTTTTGAGGTTCATCTGGTCGTCAAATTCAAAAATGTAGGGTACTGCGGTGGGAATATTGAATCCTACGATGTCGGCATCGCTTATTCCTTTGAGTGTCTTTACAATACCTCGAAGACTGTTGCCGTGGGCCACAATCATTATTTCGTCGTGTTGTTGGAAAGCGGGAAGTATGGTTCCTTCGTAGTAGGGCATGAGTCGTGCAATGGTGTCGCAGAGGGCTTCGGTGGAGGGCAGTTCGGCATCGCTTACGTTGGCATAGCGGGGGTCGCGGCGGGGGTTGCGCTTGTCGTCGATGTCCAGTGCTGGGGGTTGCACGTCGAAGCTGCGGCGCCATTGGGTCAGTTTCTCTTCGCCGTACTTTTTAAGTGTTTCGGCTTTGTTGGCTCCTTGCAGGGCACCGTAGCTTTTTTCGTTGAGACGCCAGCTTTTCTCGACGGGCAGGTAGTCCATATCCATGGCGTCGAGGATTTGGTTGAGGGTTTTTACGGCACGTTTCAGGAAGGAGGTGTAGCACATAGTGGGGTGGTAGCCCTCTTCTTTCAGCAGGCGGCCGGCGAGATAGGCCTCGCACATGCCGTAGGTGGTAAGGTCGACATCGGTCCAACCGGTAAAAAGATTCATTTTATTCCACTCGCTTTCGCCGTGGCGAACAAGGATGAGTTTCTTCATTTCTTAGTGTTATTATGTTTTTCTGTTGTTGTGTATATGCCTTCTTTCAGTATCCCTTTGTGGGACAGAACTACTATGACAATGCCAGCCACAATCATGGGCACGCTTAGCCATTGACCCATGTCGAGAGACATGCTTTTTTCAAAGTCGACTTGCTCCTCTTTGATAAATTCAATAAGGAAACGTACTCCCCACAGGGCTATCATCCACCATCCGAAGAGCCGGCCGTTGTGGAGCTGGCCGTTTTTGCGGAGATAGGTGACGTAGCATGCTGCGAAGATGATGAAGTATGAAAGTGATTCGTAGAGCTGGGTGGGGTGTTTGGGCAGGGTTTCGCCGTTGCGTTCGAATATGAAGCCCCAGGGGAGGGAGGTTTCAACGCCGTAGATTTCGCTGTTGAAAAGGTTGCCCAGACGGATAAAGGCTCCCCCCAAGGCTACCACTATTACCAAGCGGTCCAGCAGCCACCAGCCGTTGAATTTGTATTTCCGGCAGAAGAGCCAGATGGCAAGCAGTACGGCAATGGCGGCTCCGTGGCTAGCGAGGCCTTGGTATCCCACAAAGCGACCGGTGGAAAGCTGTATGGGCAGGAATATTTCGGGCCAGTGTTCGGCTGTGAGGAAATAGTTGGGTTCGTAGAAAAGGCAATGGCCAAGACGGGCACCTATGAGCACCGAAAGGAACATCCAGATGACCAGGGAGTCGAGCTTGTCGGTTTCAAGTTTTTCGCGTTTGAACATGCGAAACATGATATAGTATCCCAGGACGAAAGCGAACAGGAATCCCAGCGAGTAGTACCTGATGCCGAAACTGCCAATGTGAAATATTGCAGGGTCAACGTTCCAGTGTATGAATTCGAGAAGCATGTTTATTACAATGTAGAGTTAGTAGTTGTTATTTTCCGGGCCGCTATTTGGCATAGTTCACGGCGCGGGTTTCGCGGATGACGGTCACCTTGATTTGTCCGGGATAGGTCATCTCGTTCTGGATTTGGCGGGAGAGGTCGAAACTGAGTTTTGTGGCGTCGGCATCGCTCACCTTGTCTGCGCCGACGATAACGCGCAGTTCGCGTCCAGCCTGGATGGCGTAGGTTTTCACTACTCCGGGATAGGTCATGGCCATCTCTTCCAGTTTTTTGAGGCGGTTGATGTAGGCTTCCACCACTTCACGGCGGGCACCGGGACGGGCGCCGCTGATGGCGTCACACACTTGGATGATGGGGGATATGAGGTTGGTCATTTCGGTTTCGTCGTGGTGGGCACCAATGGCGTTGCACACGTCGGGATGTTCTTTGTATTTCTCGGCCAGCTTCATGCCAAAGATTGCATGTGGCAGTTCGGGTTCGGTTTCAGGCACTTTTCCGATATCGTGCAGCAGGCCGGCACGTTTGGCCAACTTGGGGTTCAGTCCCAGTTCCGAGGCCATGGTGGCAGCCAGGTTGGCTACCTCGCGGCTGTGCTGCAGCAGGTTTTGGCCATAAGACGAACGATATTTCATACGGCCCACCATACGCATCAGTTCGTGATTCATGTTATTGATGCCAAGGTCGATGCAGGTGCGTTTGCCCACTTCGGCAATCTCCTGCTCAATCTGGCGGCGGGTTTTTGCCACAACTTCTTCAATACGGGCGGGATGGATACGGCCGTCGGTGACCAGTTTGTGCAGCGAGAGACGTGCAATCTCACGGCGCACGGGGTCAAATCCGCTTAAAATGATGGCATCGGGCGAGTCGTCAATAATTACCTCTACGCCGGTAAGTGACTCGAGTGCGCGGATATTGCGGCCCTCACGGCCGATGATGCGTCCTTTCACCTCTTCGTTCTCAAGGTTGAAAACGCTGACGGTGTTTTCTATGGCGTTCTCTGTGGCAGTGCGTTGGATGGACTGGATAACAATCTTCTTGGCCTGCTCGTTGGCGGTTATCTTCGCCTCTTCAACGATGTCCATGATGCTGTTTTGTGCTTCGGCTTTGGCTTCATCGGTCATCATATCCACCAGCTGTTGCTTGGCTTCGTCGGCACTCATACCAGCGATATGTTCAAGTTTAATGATACTTTCGTTATAAACCTTTTCTACTTCGCTTTGACGTTTGCGGAGTATTTCGATTTGCCCGTTCAGATTCTCGCTCACCTGTTTCAGTTCGTTGCTCTTCTTCTGCAAATCTTCAACCTTTTGGTTTAGGGTCTGTTCGCGTTGTTTCAGTTTCTGTTCCTGTTCGCGGAGGGCGCTGTTCTTCTCGTTTACCTGCTTGTCGTGCTCGCTCTTCAGTTGGAGAAATTTCTCTTTGGCCTGGAGCATCTTGTCTTTCTTAATCATTTCTCCTTTCTCTTCAGCGTCTTTCAGAACTTGCTGGCTCTTGGCCAGGAGTTTGTTGCGCAGTGCTCCTGTGGTGAGCCATACGCCCACCCCGCCTCCTACGAGGATTCCGATAATAATAGCTATAATCGTCATGTTTTTTTGTGTAGTTTTTGGGGAACCTGATGACCTGTCGGGTCTTACAGTAGTTTTTTAGTAAAAAATCCTGCACCGTATCGTCCGGGAGTTTTGATAAACTCTGAACTTTGTAGGATTTGAGTGCCGGGTGTCTCAGCCATACAACCTACCCACCCATGAGCTTACTCGGTTTGTAAATGGTGTTGAGTTTACAAACTGTTTCAGATGCGATGCAGGATATGGTTCTTTATTATCAATCTTCTCATGCTTAGTTGCTTTTGTCAATACACTTGTCTTTTCTCTATTCAGCCGCTAAGCGTCTCTCTCTGCCAGCAGTTGGTTTATTTCGGTGAGCCTGTTTTCCAATTTTGTATCTCTGAACTGCTGTTTGTGTTGCAGTTTGAGCAATTGGGTGATTTGTGTCAGGGACACCATTGCCAACAAGTCTTGTCGGTCGGTGTAGGCATATCTTTGGGCATACTCTCTCGCCTGCGAGTCTATCATCTCTGCGGCTTTGCGCAGAAATTCTTCGTCGCGTGGATTGATTTTCAGTTTATATGGCCTGTCCAGTATGCGGACTGTTGCCGAGAGTGTTTCCATGTTGCCTGTTCCTGTTTGCTTCCTTTTTTTGTGGCACCCTGTCACTTCCTCCGTTATATCGGCTTTTGTTTGTAGGGATATCCAAGATGACTATTCCGACTTGTTGAGCAATGCCAAACTTTTGTCGATGTTTCGTATGAGTTGATTAATCTTAAGCTTTATCTCTGTAGAATCGCCCTTTTGAGTCAGCGTGTTCCCAAGTTTTAAAATATTGTTTTGTTCCTTTAAATTATTAATTAATATATTTTGTTCATCTATCTGCTTTTGCAGTTGCCGGCACAATTGTTTTGCTTCTGCTTCCGCTGCCATATGTTGATTATTCTCCTCAATGAGCCTGCGAACTTTCAATTCAATCTCCGTAACAGTGGTTTCAAAATCAAACATAACTATGTCAGTTTACACTACAAAAAGCGGTGCAAAAATACTAATTTTTTATATTATACACAAAAATTATTTCCAAAACCCACAATGGTGTCTTGACAAAGATATATCAATCAAAACTTTACACAGTTCTTTTTTTCTCAATCACATTTAATATATAACGTGACAATATGCCCATATTTAACTCAATAATCTTAGAATACCCAATACCAATGCAAGATGACATCACTAAGAAGCCACATTATCTTCAAATACTATTCTTACCTCAAATCGATCCTTTAGTGTTCATGCCAGATTGGTATTAGTCCTGAACAGATTGGCCGCATCGCAAACAGAAGCAATACCACCGGGTCTTTCCTCATCTTTGGGTTCTGGAACGCCCTGCAATTGACAAGCATTAAACATTCTGACTACACCAGCCCCCCCAACTTTCCAACCAAGTACATTTGTATAATATTACAGCAATCAAAGGGTTTATGTTTAGCGACTGCAAAGATAAACCAAAGGGCTGACACCACAAAATGCCAGCCCTACTTTTTTCAACTTATCCAAAGTGTTTTATCGAACACCTCTCTTTTTTACAAATCTAATAAGGAAGGCGGTGACGAGAAGCAACAAACCAAATAGGCCGAGAAGATTGCCGAAAGGGTAATGCATTATCTTGAATACCATACTGATGATGAGGAACAAACCTGCAATTTCTGAAAAGCGGATAACCTGACGTTCATTAGGGAGGACACGCACCAGATGGCGGGCCGTAAGAATGACAAATAATGGTCCGACAAGAATCACTGACATATAGAAAAGGTTGGCAAATGGCCAGTGCAACATCTTAAAAACAAGTCCTATGAGGTTTAATGCGAGCATGACAATACCTGTCCAGTAAGCAGCACTGCGATAGTAAGTGGATTTCGTAGTGGTATTGCCCTTAAGGCTCGGTGAGGTTTGTGCTGACAGAGGTTTGGTGGCGGATAATGGGGTCAACATTTCGTCGATAGTTTTGGAAAGACGGCCTATGTTAATTATTATCAGTATAGTGGACAAAACAAGAACAATGGCTGTCATAACGAAAGAGCTCCTCAAATCGTTCATTTGCAGTTTATCGCCTATCTCGGAGATGAACCACATCATCCATAGGAATAGAGCAAAAACTTCTGTAATCCATAACAACGAAAAGCACGTGTTTGCTTTATCCATTTTCTTTATGAGTGCTTGAACATCTAAATCTTCTATGTTGATATGTAATATCTTTTGACAACTAAACCATTCAAGCAGTCCTGTCAATGCAAAAAGCAATACCGAAATGACTAGGAAGAGGATTCGGAGGTCGAGGTAGTACCAACTCCAGCAGGCTGTTGCAGCTAACATTCCGTAGATGAATATGATTTCTGCGCTGCGGTGTTTGAAGTTGGAAATGCCAGCATGTAGCATTTCATGTATAATAGTGTTGTTGACGATTTCCTGTTGGTCAAACTGCTGTTTCAGCGTTCCGTATTGGGCTTTCAACTGTTCAAGTTCGATTAAATTATTGTTTTCCTGATTTTCCATGATGATTTCCTTTCATTCGTTTTTCGACATTTTTACCAGTTTGTCCTTGATGCGCAACAGACGTACTCCTACATTGTTGGGCGAGATGCCGATGATGGCACCGATTTCATCGTAGCTGACACCTTCGAGCCAAAGGAGGACAAGTCCTCGGTCAACAAGGTCGAGGCGCGAGATGCGGTCGTAAAGCTCACGGATTTGATGTGTTGAAGGGTCGTCGGCCTCATAGGGGTCGATGTCCACTGTCAGCGGGACAGTCTCAATGCGGCGGCGCGCCTTCTTATACTGGTTGATGGCCGTGTTGAGCGCGACGCGGTAGATCCAGGTCTGCACACTGCTGTGACCCTTATAGCGGTCGAAGCCGAGCCAGAGCCTGATGAGGATTTCTTGAAACAGGTCGTCGATTTCGGTCTTGTCGTGCGAGAACATGTAACATACCGTATAGATGGTTCGTTTGTGTTCCCGTACCATTAGTTCAAACTGGTGTTCTTTGTCGTTGTTCATAAATAAAATTGTTTTAGTTGCAACTTCAATTACGTTAGACAACAAAAATCAGGATTTATTACAGCAAGCAATCAAAAGAACTCGAAAAAAATGTAGGGGCCTCCGTTTCTGGATGTCGGAAGGGCATCGGATGGGGGTACACAGGAGTACGCCCCAACATGAGTGTATACAGGGTGGGCGTACATGGGGGTATGCCACAACATGGGCGTACACAGCGTGGGCGTACACGGGGGGTACGCCCATACCATTAATTGACGTACTCTATCTCGTAATCCGTGATCATTTGGCTGCGGGTGAGGCCTGAGGGGTTCGTGGTAATGTAGACCTCGTGGATGCCGGTGACGCGGCCGCTGGTAGTGGTGTACTCAAACTTGTGCTCCATGTTTTCGTTGTAGTAGCGTGTCACCATGTTCTTGTTCAGCCCGTCGGTGCCGTCGAAAGAGGATATCATTTTGTAGTAGGGTATCTGCCAAATGGTGAACCCGTAAAACGGGTTGGCGAGATTGTTAACTTCGAAGCAATAATTGAGAGTGTCGCGACTGCCGTCAAGGTGAAGGGCGTGACGAACGGTCTTGGAGACATTGTCACCCTCCCAGGTGTAGAACCGTGTTTCATGTTTGATTGCATCGGCAGAGGGGTTTTGAGCCCAGATGTCGCTTTCCAAACGTTGCAGCTTTCCTCCAGACCAGAAATATAGATAGTTCTCTTTTAACAACGTGTCGCCATTTTCGAGGTCGCATTTGTATACATGTGACACATTACCGTCGGTATTGTATTCGATGTCAAAGTGCTGTAGGCGGTCCATATCTGCTTTTACAAGGCGTCCTCTGTTGTCGTAGACAAAGTGAAAGGTGTTCACCCCTTTGTGTAGGCTGTCCAGACGGTTGCCTGTCCAAAAGAACTCGCTATTCAGATGGCGTTCGCCAGGGAAATAATACATGGTGTCCCATGTTTGTGTACTGTCGTTATAACTTTCCAAAATGGTGGTATTGGTGGTGTAGATACGACTCACCTTCACCTTTTGTTCAATCGGGACAATGTGTTCTTCTTTTTTGCAGCCCACGGTCATCATGGTGACGGCTGCCAGCAGCAAGGCTGCGATAACGCTACGTTTCATCATTTTTTAAAAGGGTTTTAAAGTTTAATGGGTTTTAATGTTCTAAGGGCGTGAGAGCCTTTTAACCTTTCAAGTTAAGCGAACTTGTAAGATTTCATTATCAAGACTCCACGTATCGCACGTATAAAACAAGTGAAAATACGCGGGATACGTGGAGTAAATTCTCTATCCTAATCAACGATAGTCATTTCATCGATAAGGTGCTTTGCACCGGCAAATTTGTCGATGATGAAGAGACAGTATCGTATATCGAGGCTGATGTTGCGGCAGTAGTTGGGGTCGAACAGGAGGTCGCTCATGGTGCCTTCCCAGCAGCGGTCGAAGTTGATGCCTATCAATTGGCCGTCGGCATTCAGCACAGGACTGCCGCTATTGCCGCCGGTAGTGTGATTGGTGGCGATGAATCCCACAGGCATTTCACCGCGTACGTTAGCATAACGCCCGTAGTCCTTGTCGCGGTACAGCTGTTTTAGTTTCGGCTCCACCACATAGTCGTATATCTCCGGGTTTTCCTTCTCCATTATGCCTTCCAATGTGCTGTAGGGTGTGTAGTATACGGCATCCTTCGGGCTGAACCCTTGCACATGTCCGTAGGCCACTCGCAGTGTTAGGTTCGCATCTGGGAAGAAGTTGCTGTCGGGATATTGCTGCATCATTCCGCGCACATAAGTACGCATCAGGCGGTTAATCTCGCGTTTGTTCACAGCATACAACTCTTCCTTGTCGTTGGTGTAGGCGTAGGTATAGGCAATGTTGAAGAGGTCGAGGGCGGGGTCGCCATTTGTTATCACTTTCTCCCAGTTCTTGGCTTTGTACGACTTGAGAAACTTGTCGTACTTGGCCTTGTTGTTCAGCATCGACTTGTCATAGATATTTTCGAGCAATTTCTTCACACCCGCTTCGTCCTTGCCTTTCTTGTCAAGATAGGGGGCCTGGCCAGCCTGCCACATGTAGAGGAATGTCTCAACAAAGATGGCGCGGTCAACTGGCGAATGCAGGTCAAAGTCCTCGAAATACTTCTCATTGGCAGCCAACAGTTTGTCGCATTCCACACGGGCAGCGCTGTCATCGTTGGTGGTGGTGTAAGCCATGTTGTAAAGTTTGTATGCGCGGTTCATAAAGTCGCTGGCCATTACGGCTTCGTTAAAATAAGTCCACTCCAACTCTATGGGGCGGATGCGGTCGTAGGCAAGCGAGAGGTCGCGAAGCACATTCTTATACTCCTCCCGTTTATCGGCCCATGCTTGGAATACAGCCTCTTGTGCCTTCTTCTGGTTCACTCCGTCCAACCGTTCTATACCCAAGGTCTCGCCTTGCCATTTCTTCCATCCGTTGGCAATGCTGGCCACCTTCGAGGCATATTTCAGTCGTTGTGCGGGCGACTGGTTCATCGCGTTGTTATAGTGTTTCAGGCGGATGTCGCGCAGGGCAATGCGTATGGGGTTCTCCTCCAATGCCTGCATCTCCACCTGCTCGTGTGTCACATAGCGCTGGGTGGTTCCCGGATATCCAAACACAAAGGTGAAATCGCCCTCGTCAACACCCTTCAAAGAGATGTCAAGGTGTTTCAGCGGTTTGTATGCCACATTGTTTTTATTGTATGGGGCGGGCTTTCCGTCTTTGCCCACATACACGCGGAACATCGAGAAATCGCCCGTATGTCTCGGCCACATCCAGTTGTCCGTATCGCCGCCAAACTTGCCGATGTTGCTCGGCGGAGCTCCTACCAGACGCACATCGGTAAACACCTCGTTGATGTACATAAAGTACTGGTTCCCGTAGTAGAAGGGTTTGATGATTGCTTTATAGTGTGTGCCGGCCACGGCCTCGGCAGTGAGGATGGTAATATTCTGTTTCACAATGCGGTCGCGCTCCTCCTCCGAAGTCTTGTCGTCTATCCCTTTCAACACTTGGCGTGTCACATCTTCCATTCTTACCAATCGTGTGGCGGTAAGTCCCTTGCAGGGCAATTCCTGGTCTCGGCTCATGGCCCAGAATCCGTGTGTCAGGTAGTCGTGTTCCACCGTGCTGTGGCTTGTAATGTAGTAGTAGCCGCAGTGATGGTTGGTAAGGAACAGGCCTTGATCCGAAACAAATTCGCCCGTGCAGCCCTGATTAAAGAGAATCACGGCATCTTTCAGGCAAGCATGGTTGATGTCGTAGATGTCCTTGGCGGTGATACGCATACCAGCCTTCTGCATCGCGGCCTCGTTGCGGCCCAGCAGCATCGGAATCCACATGCCTTCATCGGCCATTACCATTGGCACCGTCAGAAGGCCTAAGACGAAAAGAGCAAATATCTTTTTCATGAGTAGGGTGTTGTTTGTTTATGTTTTACTATTTTGTTATTTCTGTTTCTTTTGCACGCTCTGCACCGCTTCGGCGGCGGACTCTAGCAGCGGTTGTGTCGACACTTCGCTGCCCACAGCGTGGCGCATCCAGTTCTGCGGCGTGAGTCGGCCTGCGGGGTAAATCCGCATTATCTCGTCGGCCACCACTTTACCCCGCAGTTGTTGCTCCAGCTGGAACTGGATGATATGGCCGTAGGGGTAGTTGGGCAGGTAGAGGGGCGAGTCTATCATGTGGCTGTATATAGCCAGTATCGGCGAATCCTTCTCGCCCAGCAGCGGGGCGTAATACTTGTTCCAAACCTCACGGGCTATGGCAATCACCTCGGTTTTCAGCTGCTCCACTGTGGCGTCGGGATGGGCATAGAGCCATTGCCACGAGTGCATGTCCACAAGCGACACTCCCATAATCTCATAGCAGCCCCAGAATATGTCCAATGTCTCCATCGCTTCACGGTCGGGGTCGGCGTTGTGGTAGCCCAGCAACTCCAGGTCGCGGCTCTGGAACACAAATGCCAATGCCTCAGTAAATGCCGTGTTGGGCACCCCCTTCATTATGTAGTTGTCCACATCGTGCAGGGTGATGGTCTGTTCCACATTGTGCCCGAATTCGTGCACCGCTATGTTGTATCCCTTGTAGTCCATCCCCTTTTCTCCGATTCGGGTGCGCAAACGGGCGTTGTCGCTGCGCATGTTGCTTTCCCATGCGTGTCCCGCACCGCGCGAGGGGTCAACGGTAACGTGGCGGCATATAAAGTCGGCCTTCTCCTTGCTGAACCCCAGCTGATGCAGTATCGAAGGCATCCCCTCACGGGCAAAGGCCTCTTTATTGGGGTAGAGTCGCTGTGTCTTCGCTGTCAGTTCGTCCTCGCTCAAGGTGCTGCGGCTCTTGAAACCGTCATACCAGATGTCAAACGGCTCCAGTTTCCGCCCCACACGTTGTTCTATCAGCTTGGCCACCTCTGCCACCACCGGCGATTCGAGGAACGAGGTAAAGAGTTGTTCAATCTCCTCATAACTCACCTCCATGTCTTGGTTGAAGGCACGTGCTATGGCGGTAGGGTACATGGGGTTGTATCGGTCCACCTGCTGCATGGCGTGGAAGTTGTCAAGGAAGTACTGGTAGCGCACATCGGGCTCCGATGCCAACGCTACGCTGGCGCCATCCTTGTCGGTTACAGCGTTGCTGTATGGGTTCCATTCGTAGTCAGGGCAGTTGATTACCTTTTCCGGGATGCTTTGGTCTATTATGCGGCGCATCACTTGGTATATCATGCGTTGTTTCGCCAAACCGCTGTCACCTTCGTTATAGTGGGTCTTCAGTTCGTCGCGCAGTCCCCAGTGGGTTATCAGGGCCATATCAGGGAATAGGTGCTTACCTTGGTCGTCCACCAGGTGTCCCATCATGATGTTGTAGTTCGATATGTAGTTGTCGGCCGCAGCCAGTTGGTTGGCAAGCAGCTGGTTGCATTCGGCGGGCACGCGCGATGTGAAGAGGTCGCCCAGTCGGGCGTAGGCCCACTGCTTCCGGCTCCAGTTCTTTCCCAGTTCGTTTTTCTCGTCCAGCGTGTAGAAAGGGAAATTCAACACCACCGCAAAGGCTATTTTCTGTTCAAACATGTCGTCGTCGAAATGGGCGTATGGGTCGTATCCCCCAAACATCTCGTCCAGTGCTGTCGGTTCCGGTCCCGTTACGTGCAGCGGCAGTTTCAGGTCGACACTCATTTTGTTGAAACAGCCCCACAAACTCTCCAGATTGGCCTGCAGTTGGTCGGCCATCCGTTGCAGTGCCGTGCTGTCGTCCACAAAATGGTTCAGACAAAATTCTTTAAAATCGTCGGCACTTCCGTCCTTCGATGTCCACAGCGATGCTGTTTGTGGCACACTGCGCTGCGCCCTCTCCAGGCAGCCGTCGCCAAACTTCTGGTGCAGTGCCTCTATTGTGGCACTTATGGTTTTATCGTCTATATTGCTCATTGCAGTTGTGTTCTCCTTGTTCTTGCATGCGGTTGTGCAAACCAGCAATGCAGCCAAAACTATAGGTATTATGCGCTTCATGTAATTTTGTGTTTTAAAAATGCAAAGATACAAATATTTTTTGTATTTTTGCAAATTATTTCGGCAATGGGCCTTTCCTGTTGTTTTTTACATACTTTGGCATAGGCTCTCAACCCGCACTTTAACAGCAATACACAGAACCCCAAACTGTCCGCATAGTGAAACTCTTGTTCGAATATCCTGTCTATTTCCTCCTGCTCTGCCTATTGGCGGGAGCAGTGTTCAGCGTAGCCCTTTATTTCTTTCCCCGCCGCAATTCTTCTCTCCCTTCCTCTGTCAGGATTATTCTTGCCCTGTTGCGGTTTTTGGCCGTCTCGCTACTGGCTTTTCTGCTCCTTTCGCCTTTGGTGCGGCGCAATGTCAACACCCGTGAGAAACCCATAGTGGTCATTGCCCAGGATGCAAGCCAGTCGGTCGACTTGTCCTCCCCTCTGTTCAACCGGTCCACCCTCCGCAGTTTGCAGTCGGATTACGATGTGGTGCTCGACACCTTTGGCGGCGCCACCACCGACATCTCTTCCGCTCTCTCTTCCATTGCCGACCGCTACATGGGCCGCAACCTCGGCGCCGTGGTGTTGGCCAGCGACGGCATTTACAATCAGGGCATCAACCCCTCTCTCACCGCCTCCTCGTTCACAGTGCCTGTCTATACGGTTGCCCTTGGCGACACCACCACCCGCTGCGATGCCGCCATAGCCCACGTACGCTACAACCGCATTGCCTATCTCGGCAATCAGTTCCCCCTCGAGGTCACCCTCCGCGCTGTACGTCTCAAAGGCTCCCGCGCCACCCTCACCGTCACGCACAACGGTGCCACCCTCGTCAGTCAGTCTGTCTCCTACTCCGACGACCCCTTCTCCGTCACCCTTCCGCTCTCGCTCACTGCCGACCGCCCCGGCCTCCAGTCCTACACCATCGCCCTCTCTCCGCTCGACGACGAGACCACCCAGGCCAACAATCGCTGCACCATCGCCGTCGAAGTGCTCGACAGCCGCCAGAAAATAGCCATCCTCGCCGCTGTGCCCCATCCCGATGTCAGTGCCCTCCGCCAGTCCATTCAAAACAACCAGAACTTCGAGGTGGAGGTGTTTGTGGGTCCCCAGCTCCAAACTTTCGACCCCCGCAAAGGCAACTACAGTTTGCTCATTCTCCACAACCTGCCCCATGCCACTGTCCCCGTCCCCGGCCTCCCCAATCCCCGCTCTGCCGACCGCTCCGCCACCTCCCTTTTCAACAATACGCCTGCCATTTTCATCCTCGGCTCCCAAACCGACCTCGCCCGCTTCAACGCTCTCCATAGCGGCTTGGAGGTTATAGCCAAAACGCAAAAAACCGACCAAGTCACCGCTATCCGCAACAATGCCTTCGGTCTCTTCTCGCTCGACGACGACATCGCCGCCCGCATCGAGCAGTTGCCCCCTCTTCTCTCGCCTTTCGGCAACTACCGCCCCTCCGGCAATATGCAGTCGCTCTTCTATGCCCGCATCGGCACCTTTGCCAGCGACCGTCCCCTCATCGCCTTCTGTCAGCAGGGTCCTGTGCGCCGTGCTTTTGTGGCAGGCGAAGGCCTTTGGCTTTGGCGTCTCCACGACTATCTGGCCACCGGCAGCCACAACGACTTCGACCGCCTTGTTGAGAAAATGATTGTATATGCCTCCATGCAGCACGGTAAAGACCGCTTCCGCGTGGTGGCCGAACGCATCTACCGCGACAACGAGCCCGTCACCCTCCAAGCCGAGCTCTACGATGACAACTACGAATTGGTCAACACACCCCAGGTGCAGCTCACCCTCGCCACTCCCCAAGGCAACAAAACCTACGACTTCAACCCTTCGGGTTCAAGCTATTCGCTCAGCCTTGGCAGTCTCACCCCGGGTCAGTACAGCTACACTGCCTCCACCACTTTCAACGGAACCCCCTATACCGCCTCCGGCATCTTTGTGGTGGAACAGCTCAACCTCGAACAGCTCAACCTCACTGCCGACCACTCTCTGCTCAACACCATCGCCCGCACCACCGGTGCCGTCATGCTGCAGCCCGACCAATGCTCTTCTCTTCCCCAACTGCTCCAGCAGCGCGACGACCTTAAGTCGGTGGTCTATTCCCACACCCGCTACACCGAACTGCTCAACCTTCCGCTCATTTTCATCCTCCTGGTGTTGCTCCTCGCCGCCGAATGGGCCTTGCGCAAATATTTCCTCAATTGATGTAATATCCTTGTCACCGCTTTTTTTGTTATGCGCCTACCCCTACGCTCACGTTTCGTCAAAGACTCCGGCACCCTCCTTTCGGGCAGTGTCGTCGCCCAGGGCATAGCCTTTGCCGCCTACGTGGTGCTTTTGCGCTTCTTCACTCCCGCCGATTTCGGTCTCTGCAATGTCCTTTTCAGCTATCTCGAAGTTCTTATCATCCTCTCTACCTGCAAATACGAGCTTTCCATAGTGGTGGCTCCCAGCGACCGCGAGGCCGCCCATATCGCACGCCTCACCCTCCGCCTCAACACCCTGGTGTCCCTGCTCCTGCTCTTCCTTGCCCTGTTGGGGTTCGTCCTGCTGCATTCCGGTCTGTGGGCCAACAATCCCCTGTCCCGTTCGGGCGCCGACACCCTCCAGTCGCAGTTGCTCATATTCCTGCTCCCATTGCTGGTTTTCTTCAATGGCACCATCCGCGTCTACAGTGCTCTGTGCAACCGCTATAAACGTTACAAGTCTGTAGCCTCCGGCGAGGTGGCCACCTCGGTGGGCACTGTGTTGTTCCGTTTCCTGTTTGGGCTGCTGGCACCCCTCATGCAGTTTCTCCACTCCTTCGGCCTCCCTCTGGGCACCCTGCTGGGCAAGATGGTGGGCCACTATTGCTACCGCCGTGCCGCCGCCGGCTATCTCCAGTCCGCCCCACCCGCCAAGTTCTTCCCGCTCTCCCTTTCCGACCGCAGCCTGTTGGCCCAAAACCGCAATTTCCCCCTCTATGTCATGCCCAAGGAGTTTGTAAGCAGTTTCTCGGCCAATCTGCCCTTTATGTGGCTGGGTCTCTATTTCGATAAACCCGTCATCGGCCTTTTTTCTCTGGCCATCACCTTCACCATGCGTCCCGCCAACATTCTGTCCACCACCTTCGAGAAAGTGTTCTATGCCGAGGCTGCCCAAGCCGTAGCCCGTCGCCAGCGTCTGGGCAGCGACATAGGCCGTTTTGTTGTCCTTCTGGGTTCCGCGGCCATTGTTGTTTCCGCACTCCTGTTCTTCTTTGCCGAGCCGCTTTTCACATTCCTTTTCGGTTCGCAGTGGGTAGGCACCGGCTACTATGTGAGGTGCATCCTGCCGTGGGTTGCGGTGCTGGTGGTTACCAACTCGCTTACCTTTGTGGCCAATATCTTCGGCACCCAGCGTGTCGACTTCATCCTGCAGTTGGTGCAGCTGGTGCTCCGTGTAGTCGCCCTGTGGATTGGTCTGTTCCGCTCCGACTTCCGTTTGGCTGTACTGCTGTTCTGCATGGCCAGCGCTGCGGTGCAGGTGGTGCAGTTATGCTGGTATCTCTACCAAATCCACCGCTACAACCGCAGCCTCAACCCCATTCCTTAGTCCCTTCCATTCCTTCCCATAGCTCAAACCATGCTCTCACTTTGCCCAATCCACACTCTCCCGTAGCTCAATCCACTCCCTTCCATAGCTCAAACCATACTCTAGCAAGGGAGTGTTAAAATGGTTATTGATCACTATTTTTTTATTATCTTTTTTGAGTTTGTGGTCTTTCCATCTAGTGTTGTGTATCTAATAAGATAGCTCCCGGCGGAAAGTCCTGCTAGACTTATTCTGTTTGTGTTTTTGTAAACTCTCACAAGGTCTCCCTTGCTCGAGAAGATACAAACTTCACGTAACATTTCAGAAGTATTGCAGAAGTCATTTGTTGGGTTCGGGTAGAATTCTACACCATCAACTTTTTCATTGATGTTGATTTTTAGATGCTGTGTGGTATCCGTGGTTGTAGTGTCAACAGAAGATGTAATCTCTACAAAGACTAGAGTGTCCATATCATGGACTGTATCTCTAATTGAAACTGCGTAAATCCCAATTGGAGCCTGATCTACTTGATAGCGTAAATAAGTCCAAATTGAATCAGGGACAGGCTCATAATCTACTACACGTCCAATTTGAGCATAGTCGGATGTTCTATACCACTTTATTTCAAAGTTATACCTATCACGGAATGAGCATCTGATACTAATCCCTGTTTTTTTATATGAAGCACCAGAAACAGCACCGGTAAACTCTGAACTAAAATACCCGATACCCCAACTAAAGTGTGGGTCAGCTTCATAGATAGTGTCAGTCTTAGTATTGTTATTGGCATCCCTTATCGTCAAGATGTTATTAACACCATACTGAGCGAACATAGAATCCAGAGGTACATGGTAACCATTGAATGTGATGTCAAATGGTGCAGTCCCAGCCGTAATATTGTCGATTACAACTTTGTAATAGTTTTTTTTGAGATCCTTCCTTACATGGAAGTTCACTCCCTGTGCCATGACACCCACTATCGTGAGCATCATTGAAATCAATAATATTTGCTTTTTCATTTGTCTTAGATTTTTTTGTTTGTTACGATGCAAAAATACGAATAATAATTGATATGGCAAGTATTTTGATGAAGTCAGACTATTGGAGGGCTCATTTTTTGTCTATACATTAATCCCAAATCGGTCATTCGGACTGGCAAAGTGTGGCATCCTTATCACCGCGTTGCAGTGCTACAGTTGTCTTTTTGCGACATCGGCATCAATGGTGTATACAAGCGTCACGGCGGCAGCGTCCCCTTTTGAAAGGGGTGCCACGCGAGTGGCGGGGTATGTATCCCGCTGGCGGAGCCAGCACAAATAATTTTTCCGCTTATAAGGACTTTTAGCATTTGATTCCGGATACATACCCCCCGGCTTCGCTGTACCCCCGAAGTCTGTCCTTCTCACATTCAGTCCCCGTTCCGTTCATTACCCTTCTCCGTCATCCCGGTTCCCAATCCGCCTCCGTTACATCTTCACCATCTCCTAACCTCATATCAAGCTCTTGTTAACCTAGTGGGTGAAGAATAGTTTGGTATGTGTTTTTTAAGTAGTTGAGGGTGAGTGAAGTGGTGGCATAACGGGAGAGGACGGACAGGGTGGATGGAAGGGATGCGGCTCTTGTCGGGGAGGCGGATGAAATAATAAAAAATGTTAAAATGGTGTCACACTTTCCGAATGTGTGTGTTTATATTGTCAGAGTGTCCGCCGAGACTATGGCGGGCAGGAAATGATATGAAACAAAATTAGAAACGGAATGAAAACAAGCAACAATGGAAACGAAGCAGAACGAATGTGGAAATGTGGTCAAATTCACAGCAATGTTATGAAAAGAAACAATTATTTGATGATACTATATTAATCTATAGTGGTTTTAATTGCTTTTGGAAAAAAATATATGTAACTTTGCAAAAGGTAGAATAATAATAAATACGTTTTAATACAATGAGAAAGAGATGTTTATTAATGGTATTGGGTGTCCTGATGGCTTGTTTGGGTGTGAAGGGGCAGGGGGTCTGCCCGTCGGGATACGGATGGTTGGACACGACGGTGTTGAGCGGTGTCGGCAATTCGACATACGTTCCGCTGGGGACGTTGTCGAATTCGTCGCACTACTACCACACGTTGTGGACAGTGTATACGCGCGAAGAGATTGAGGAGGTGGGCATTTACCCCGGAAGTAAGATAAAGGAGGTGGGCTGGCAATACATGTCGACCACCGTTTACGGTGCACCTGAGTTGAGCATCTATATGAAGGAGGTGCCCGTGCGGTCGGTGGAGGCCGTGACGGACAGCATACCGTTGGACAGCATGACGCTGGTGTATACCAACAAGGGCTCTGGGTCGGTGACTTTCTTGTACGGATGGAATTACATCCAGCTTGACACGGTGTTTGAGTACAGCGGGCATGGACATTTGATGATTGCCGTGCAGCGCAATGGAGGAGCTGGAGGCATCACGGGCCGCTCGTTCCGTGCCGCAAGTGGCAAATCGGTGTCGCGCTACAAAGGTCAGTATTATGGTACTACATATCTCAGCGAAATGCGGACAGGAAACGGTCGGGCAGCATTGGCATTGAGGGCCTGCGCTGGTCCGGATGTGTGCCCCCGCCCTGAGGTGCAGTTCACGGCTACGGAGAACAGCATTACCGTCCATCTGGGCGAGCACGACAGCCTGTACCATGTGGTGTTGGGCAGTGTCGGATTCCAGCCCGATACGGTGGGAATGTTCTCGCCGCGTAGCTGGCTGTCGTGGGATGACACGGTGCGGTGCGACATGCTGAACTCTCACACGAAATATGATATCTACGTGCGTCAGCGGTGTGGCGATTACTACTCGCTGTGGTCGGGGCCGCACACCGTCAGCACGTTTTGCGGTGTGCAGCCGCTACCATATATACTCTCGACCACCCAGTCGACGACAGCCACTGCGCTCGACTCGTGCTGGGTATTGCACGATGCGGTGTTGAACGGGGTGAATCTCCTGCCCCGTGCTGCCACACAGGATGAGGTGGACAGCGGCGTGGTGGTGAAGGCGGTGGCAGTGCTGCCCGAGTTTGACGCACCGCTGAATAGGCTGCATTTCTCATATAGTGGACAGGCTTTGATGTTGAGGGAGATAGGTGTGGTGACCGACGCGGATGATCCGTCCACTTTCATCCCCTATGACACGCTGGATTTAGCCGACTTTGGAACGGAGACGGATTTTTCGCGCTACACTGGTCCCACCGGGCGTGTGGCGATAAGGTGGGAGCAGGGCAGGGCTTTTGGCAATTTGACGGTGGACACCATCATTGGCTGCTATGCACCCTATCAACCTTCTGTGAGCATAGTGGACACTACTGCGTATGTGTCGTGGCACAGCCGTACTCAGCGGGCTGTTCAATGGAGGGTGAGCTACTCTACCCATCCCACTGATTACACTCAATACACAAACGTGTGGACGGATACTACCGCACTGCAGATAGACAGTTTGCTGCCCCGCCGGTATTATTATTTGCGCATAAGGACGATGTGCGACGACTCGGCAATGAGCAGCTACAACAACACGGTAAAATTCCTTACGGGATGCCGACCGATAGACCAGCTGCCCTACCGTATGGATGCCACCATGAAAAAGTACACATCTGGCGAGATGCCGTGCTGGACAGAGGTGACGGACACGGCGACGAACCTGAAGTATTTTATCTCACCACGGTTTGACACAACGGCAGTGAGGATGGACCAGTTGAAGTTGACGGTGGACTATGGCTATACCCATGCCGCGATGCTGAAGGTGGGGTTGATGGACGATGCCTCGGATTTGACATCCTTTGTCCCCTTCGACTCACTGGAGACGGTGGCGTGGCGGAACGTCTTCTATAATAATGTGCGGTATGGTTGCCATATAGCATTCTGTGTGGCAAATAATGCCGTGTTCAGATTGGACACGCTGATTGTGGAGCACAATGCGGTACACCCTGTGGCAGATTTGCACAGGACGGCTTGCACCCCCACCTCTATAACGATGGACTGGACTGAGCAGGGGCATGCCACAGAATGGTTGGTGCGTTGCTACAGCGAGGATGACAGTGGGGACACGGCTTTTGTCGCCACATCGAAACCGGCAACCATCAGTGGTTTGCAGCCATACTCGGCATTGGATTTAAAAGCATATACTATTTCTGTGAGTGCCATACATGACGGCGACACCAGTCTGCCCGTGCAGGGCAGATTCAGCACTGCCCCCGACGCGCATCACACAGCGTTGAGAATTGAGACGGATACCTTGGGCAGTGCAGCCAGCACCTATCAGCCTTTCAACAGGACAAACAAACACACCTGGACACAGATACTTTACCCTATGACGGAATATGGCACGGCAGGTTGGATAGACACTGTGTGGTTCCACTGCAGCAGTAGGATTAACTTGAATGTGGATCAAGACACTTCGGTGACCCTGTATATGGGTATCAGCGATTTTGACCATGCCGAGGGTCCCTCCGACTGGGTGCCGGAGGAGCGTCTGCACCAGGTTTGGCACGGACGTACCCTTACGGCGGATTCAAACAATATGTGGGTACCGATAGTGCTTGACACGGCATTCTATTATGACGGTATGGGGACGCTGGCCTTGGTGTTCAGCCGGAGTTTCTTCCAGCAATACTATAGTTTCGACGCGTTCAACTATACTTATAGACAGCCGGGGGTGGTGCTGTACCGAGCGGGAGGAGACACGACTTTTGCCCAGTATCCCAGCACCATAGGAAGCCGGAACGGTACGCTCTATTCCAACCAGCCTGTGGCACGTTTCTCATTCTACACAACAAGCTGCCGCAATGTGGACAGTTTGCGGGTGGTGAATACGCACTATGATAGTGTGACTCTGGCTTGGAAAAACCAGAGTGGGGCACATAGGTGGCAAGTGGTGTATGACAATGAGAATGGCAATAGCGACACAGTGATGGTCACTGGCACAGCGCAGGCTACGCTGACCGGGTTGCATGGCGATGGCACGTACCGCTTCAGGGTGCGGCCGGTGTGCGATACGGCAGACACAGGCCTGTTCTATGGATTGGATTCGTGCCATGTGGTGTCCTGCCCGCGGCCGGACAACTTGAGTGTGATTACCTTGGGCGACAGCTCGGCCACGCTCGTGTGGAACGGTATGGCTGCCACACAGCAGGGTCAGATTGTGGTATATGCAGCGGACGGCTCGTGGGGTGACACGATGGCTGTGACAGGCACTCAGACTACCCTTTCGGGACTGTTGCCCCGCACATACTACGTTGCGAAAGTGCAGGGAATCTGCGGGACTGGCGACACGAGCACCTACTCGCCGACACTGACTTTCCGGACAACAGGCACAGGCATCATGTACCACCTGACTCAGCTGGGCAACCTCAACGCTCCGCACATCAGTGGACCGGCCCCGATAGAGGTGTTCTGGAAGCACGGATGGAGCCAGACAATATACGAGGCCGACTCGATAGGGACGTATGGCTATATCGACACGTTGTGGTACTATGCCGAGCAGGTGGGTGTGGGTACCGACCCCTTCGACACCAGCGTCACTATCTTTATGGGCCACACCCCGCTGGCTTCGCACCCCTCAGACTCGGCATGGCTGCCGGCCTCAGATCTTACCCAGGTGTACCACAGCTCCTCGGCGCTCCCTTCCGACACGGGATGGTTTCCCTTCGTGCTGAATCCCCCCTTCGAGTATAACGGCAGGGACAATCTGGCTGTTGCCATCTCCTATCAAGCTACGAACTGGACCGTTGACTGGAAGTTTGCCTACTATAGCAATATGCCTTACTATTACCTCCGCAGGGGCCATGACACCGATGCGAGCTATAGTTCACATCCCGGCACTATCCCTGGCAACCGCGCCCCTATCATGCCCATAGCCCGCTTCTCGATGGCTGTGGATACCATTGCACCGCCATTCTGTTTGCCAACGCATAATGTGCGTTTTGAGGCTGATTCGACGGGAGCGGAGTCTCTTGTATGGGGTCACTACCCTGCCGACTCGTTGTACCAGTGCAGCTATTGGTCGTTGGACGGGACGGATAGTGGCCAGTATACCACCAATCTGACCACCATGCCGCTGACCCGGTTGCTGCCCCGGAAAGTCTACCAAATAGAGGTGCAGACGCTGTGCAGTACCGACGAACTGACAGAGGGCGTGATGGTGTTTTATGCCACACCTTGCAGCAAGATTAATGAGCTGCCCTTTGTTGATGGATTCGAGAATGCTGGGTGGGGCGATTTGCATGTGCCACACTGTTGGCAGTTGCATGACGAGGGAGATCTTTCGTCACGCCTTTCGGAAACTAATCCCCATACGGGCAATTATTGTTTGAGACTATATGCCGACTCGGCAAACAGTCCCTTTGCTGTGCTGCCAGAGGTGGACACCACCCAGATTGACTTGGGCTCGGTGCTGCTCTCCCTCTGGGCGGGAAGGACAGATAGGGCGGATGGAAGCCTGGTTGTTGGCACCATGGTCTCGGACGACACCACCTCCTTCATGCCATTGGATACCGTGGAAGTGACTGAGGAATATGCCCGCTACCTGTTTCCCTTCACACATTATGGAATGCCAATAGAGGGCCATGGTTTCATTGCCGTGAAGGCGATGGGCTCATCGGGAAGTGTAATATGCATTGACGATGTGGAGTTGACGGCCATTCCTGCGCCAGAGGCTGTGATTGTGGAGTCAGTACTTGCCCACGAGGCTGTGCTGCGCATAGCGGACAATTCAGAGGCAGTGGGCTATAGTGTGATAGTGAGGAGTGAAGGTTTGGATGATTCGCTCTTCTTTGTGGAAGGCGGACGGCAGTTCTCGTTGCAGGGGTTACTGCCGACAACAACCTACTGTGTGTGGGTGAGAAGTGAATTTGAGGGTTATCACAGCCGTTGGACGGGTCCTGCATGCCTGACCACGCTGGATGAGGTTCGATACTACAGCGCGAGTGGTGCGAGCGATAACCCGCAGTGGGGTGCTGTGGAGTGGCAATGCGTGGAGGATTGCGACAGCATGGCGGTTGACGGACTGTATGTTGAGGGTAGTGTGATAGAGTTTGTGGCAAGGCCACTCGGCGACCGTGTGAGTTTTGCCAACTGGAACGATGGCAACAGCGACAATCCCCGCCGCATAGTCCTTACACAGGACACTGTGCTGACGGCTCACTTTGAGGAGGTGATTGGAATCGACGCAGTGGATGGTCAAAGTGTGACCTGTTGGCCCAATCCGGCTTCTAGAATAGTATCGGTGAAGAGTTGTTCCCTGATGACCGGTATTATCTGTATGGATGCAGATGGTCGGATAGTGGCACGGTTCAGCCCCCAGAGTTTGGAATACAAAATGGATGTGAGAGGCTGGAGAACGGGTGTCTATTTTGTCAAGGTGGTCACTACCGAGGGCTGCAAGGTATTGAAACTTACGGTGAAGGCGAATTAAACTGGGGGATATAAAGTATTATTGGACACCAATTGGGTGAAAAATAGTATTTTTGCACTCTGAAATCAGTAATAGATAGCGCAATGAAAAGGAGAACGATTTTTATAATGATGGTGGCGGTGGCATGGATGGCCGCAGCACAACCCCTTGCCGGAACCCGAGTGGATGGCAACGATAAGTGGAAACAGATAGACTCGCTGATAGGTCAGGTACAATATGCCACTGCCTACCCTTTGGCACAAGGGTATTACCGACAGGCTCTTGCCGGGGACAACGGTCCAGAGTTGATCACCGCTGCCTTCTACCTTGCCATGCTCGACTATGGCTATGGCAAAGATGCCGTTGACTCCGCCATCATGCGCTATAGTCTTTTGGCCCGTAGCCTGCAGGGGGTGGACCGTGCCGTGGCGTACACGTTCCTGTATGATACATACAACCAGCTGTATGCTAAATACCGTTGGCGCATTGACCGCAACAAGCCGTCTGACGACCCGAAGTTAAAGTACCGCAATTGGCACACACAACGAATGGTAGATACCTTGATGCGTTGCGCCGACAGTGTGCTGGCCTACGCTGACTTGTTACGCACTGCCGACATCAAGCCGTATTCACGGCTTTTTGCAGCCGACACAGCCGCTCAACCACCAATGGACAGTAGTTTGCTGGGCATTTTGGTGCAGACACTGCTTTTAGACAACAACTATGTCAAAATCACCAAAACGCCCGCCTCCATGCGTCAATGGTTTTTGAAACCGCTGCCGGCATTTGTTGGGGAGGAATATACTGACAACTTGAGCCACCCGGGTGATAAAGGGAAACCGACGCAGTCCAGTCTACCCTATCCATTCTTGCTGCACCACCGTGTGGCAAAACTCTATGATTCTGCCCCTGCCGACATAATGCTGTGGCTTGACTTGCAGCGGTTCGACCTGCTTGATTTCGACAGCTGTATCCTAGCTGTCATCGATAGCCTGACAGCTTACTATCAGCCCCGCCTTACCAGCCCCGAAATGAAAGCCCTGTTGGCATTCTACCGTGCCCAATACCTCAGCTATGACAAGCAGGAGGTGCTGGCCGAAAAGGTGTGTCTCGAAACCGAGAAGGCATATCCCAATACCTATGGTGCGCGACGCTGCCGTGTGTTGCGCCTGTACGACATTTGCAAGACTGAATTCAAAATTACATATAGCAATTGCGAGTCGTCGCAGCGCAGCCGCCTTGCCTACGTCGATGCCCGCAATGTTTCACGGCTCAACTTCCGCATAGTTAAGAGTATCAACCTTGACAGTAAACTCAACAGGCAGCAGATAATCGACACCCTCATGACGCTCACACCTGTGAAAGAGTGGCAGCAGACCCTCCCCGACTCGGGCGACCATCTGTGGCACCAATACCTGATAGCACTTCCACCTGTGACGCAGGGTGATTATTATCTGTTGGCTTCCGCCGACAGCGTCGTTTGCTATAGCGGAGCTTACTATTCGTCCGATGCCACCTTTATCATGTACCAAACTCCTGCCATGGGGGGACGTTTTCAACTCTCCACCGCGTCGGGGCACCTTGTGGACCGCTTGACGGGGCAGCCCCTGCAGGGCAAACGGGTGACGATACATGGCGTTGGTAATCTGACCTATAAAGATTACCGCCGTCACAGCCGCACCGACAATCAGGGCTACTACCACTTCCCTTCCGCGTCGCCTATCTATGGTCTAATAGAGTATAGCGATATCTCTGCCCAAATGAATGGCTATGAGTATTTCCCCAAGCACGCTTTATACTATTCATGGGTGTGGACCAGCATGCGAGAGCGTCCACAAACCAAATTCCTCGACATTGTGATGCTCGACCGTCCCGTTTATCGGCTGGGCGACACGGTACGCTTCAGCTGTGTGGCTTACCGCAGACATTTAAGAGGCAAGGAGCAGAGTCAGCATATACGTCCATCCAAGCACCTCAAGCTTATTGCCACCTTCGGCCGGCAATACGAAGACGAACTGGACACCCTGCGCCTCACCACCGACGAGCATGGCCGCTGCTGGGGCGAGTTTGTCATCCCGTCCGACGGGCAGAACGGAAAATATAGGCTCACCATTGAGGAACCCAACTATGGTGAAACAATATTCATCGGCTATCACACATCCAAGACTGTCCAAGTGGAAGCATACAAGCCGCCACACTTCATGGTGACACTGCAGCGCGACACCGCCACCGACTTAATGTCCGCCCGGACACCCTGTCGTTTCGGACAGCCCATCACCCTCTACGGCTCCGCTATCAGCTATAGCGGTGCACCCATGACAGGCGCGAAGGTGAAATGGCAGGTGTCGTGCGAGAAGATGGCCGACCCCTTACAGGCATTCACCGTTGCCAACGACTATCCTTACAGTGACAGTCTGACAGTGGACGACGACGGCAACTTCCAGTTCACATTCACCCCAATCCTAGAAAATACTAGTAAAACTAGTAGTACTAGTAATACTAACACAAGAAAAGAAACCAGAATCTACACCGCCTATGCCCGCGTTATCGACTCCGACGGCGAACTGCACGAGCAGCACCTCTCCTTCCACGTGAGCGATGCCGACGGTTATTGTATTCCCACCAGCACCGACCTCAGCCACCTCACCTTTGCCTACAACAACTTCGACGGCCAGCCGTTGGAGGGTGCCGTGCAGGTGGAGCTGTACCAGCTGCGGCAACCCGACACCATACGCACTCTCGACACACTGATGAAACTTCACCCCCAAGCACAATGGGTAGGCACACGCGGTGAGTTTCAACGCCTATTCCCCTACCGTGCGTTCAGCCGCGAGGAGGGCGACCGCCACTCATGGCCCGTTGTCGCCAAACGAGCCGACACCGTTACTACAGAACGCACACTCACTTTCTCCAACCTCCCCTCGGGGCTATACCGCATCGTCTTCCACACGCCCGACAGCAACCAGCACGACACGCTGGTCAACTATGTTGCCCCAAACAGCCGCGTGACGGGCGACGACATTGTGTATCTGCGCACTACGCCCCAACGCGATTGGGGCTACCAAAACACTCTCACCTGCCGTGTGGGCGATACTGTGCGCATAGAACTGGGCAGCCCCTATGGCAACCAACCCCTGTTCTACCGAGTATTCTACGCAGCCAAGATATACCAACGCGGCATGATGGTGCTCGACAGCAGCCATACCTCCACACTCCTCATCCCCATCACCCGAAAGATGACCGACGGTTGTGTGGTGCAGCTGTCGGCAGTTCGCGATGGACGCACTTTTGCCACCGTATACGACATCCATGTCGCACAGCCCGACCGCGTGCTCAGCATCAGCACCGAGACTTTCCGCGACCACCTGCAGCCCGGCGACCACGAAACTTGGACTTTTCGAGTCACCAACACCGACTCTGTTGGACTGCCGGCCAATCTGAGCATGAGCCTTTACGACTTCTCGCTCGAGCAACAATACGGCCGTCTACAATACGGCTTCTGGCCATGGTATCGCTATTACCAAAGCTACCGTACAATGATTCCTACTTCCGACATCAGTTACTTTAATTCGCCATCTTCCCAACTAGTGGTTACCAGTACTATGTCCAGTACGTCCCAGCCCCATCTGGGTTTCTCTCTTTTCAATCAGGCGGAATACTACAACCAGCTGCTACACCTTTTCGGTGGGGGCAGGTTTCGCGGTGTTGTGACCGATGTCAAGACGCAGGAACTTCTCCCATTTGTCAATGTGTCGGTTAAATCGGCAGGCCGGGTGATTAAGGTAACACAATCGGACTTTGACGGAAACTTCTCATTCCGGGATCTGCTGCCGGGCAGATATGATGTGGAGTTCAGCTATGTGGGCTATCATAAGTTCGTCCAATCCGTGGTTATAAATACCAGCAACATCATCGTATGGAACGTCCAGCTACAGTCATCAGCTACCACACTTGAGTGCATCGAGATTAGTGAATCAAGGATTCCCATGATTGAGATAGGTGCTCCCGAAAGAGGTGCCAGCATGTCAGCCGACGACATCGCCCAAATGCCTGGCACCACGCTGGAGAGTATAGTCGCTTCTCTCGGCGGCGTGGGCAATTCCCGTGGTGAAAACGGCATGGTTACGATGCAGGGTGGTGTACGCAAACGTACAGGTGTGAATGTGCCCAAAGAGGCCATCGCCGAGATAAGCCCCATGTTTAACTTTGGCAGCTCCGCCGACGATAGGGCTTCCGCCATGCGCAAAAACCTCAGCACCCTGGCATTCTTCGAGCCTGCCCTGCGCAGCGACAATGAGGGGCGCGTCAGCATCTCCTACACCCTGCCCGACGCCCTCACCCAATGGCAACTGCAGGGCATTGCTTGGAGCGACCGATTCCAGATAGGCGCCCTCAGCCGCACCATCCAGTCTCAAAAGGAACTGATGGTGCAGCCCCTCATGCCCCGTTTTCTGCGACAGGGCGACACCATAGAAATTCGCGCCAAGGTCTCCAACCTCACCGACAGTGTGATGACGGTGCTGGCAGGTTTTCAGTTTGCCAGTGCAGACACTCTCCACCATCGCTCAAAACAACAAGCCAACTACCTCACCGTCTCCCCCCACAGCAGTGCTATCAGTTCTATGCGCTTCGCCATTCCTGACGACTGGCACATGGCCGAATACAAAGTCTATGCTGAGAAAACAACCACCACTGGCGGCCACCACGCCGACGGCGAGCAGGGCATGCTGCCCGTCCTCTCCAACCGCGAGCGTATCACTACCAGCCACCTCATCTACGTCCCTGGCAGCGTGGACGGGAAAGAGGTGGTCCGCACTTTCAACATCGCCTTGCCCACTCCTGCACCAGGCGACAACACCACCCTCTCCTTCACCACCAACCCCATACGCTACGCTATCGAGGCTCTGCCCCATTTCAAACGGCTCCTCATGCCGGGCAACATATACCTTGCCAACAGCATCTATGTAAACAACCTCACCATCCTCCTCGACACTCTCTCGCCCAAGGAGCGGCAGCGCATGGGGTCGCGTGTGAAATCCGACCTCCACCGCATACTGGGCGCACAGGCTTCCGGTGGCGGCTGGAGCTGGATGCCTGGCGGCAGGGAAGCCAGCCGCTATGTCACCGAGAGTGTCCTGCAACGCCTGGCCACCTGCCCCTCGCTTGACAACAAGACCTATTACCACAACCAATACCTCTCAGCAGTGGGTTACCTCGACCGAATCCTTGTCGAGAAGTATGAAAACTACCGCACCACCGCCCACTACTCCTCCACGTATCCCCCCTACCTTGCCGATAACGTCATCTCACTGCTCTACACACGCAGCCTTTATTTCAATACAAGACCCCTCAACCAGTGCGACAGCACCACACAAAAGGCCTACCACTTTTACTACAACCAATCTAAGATTTATGCCCACACACTTAACTCGCTTTTCACCCAAGGACAACTCGCCCTGCTGATGCTGCACATAGGCGACACTGCCGATGCTGTCCGTATGGCCAACCGCATCAAGGGCACAGCCCACACCAGCGACGACCAAGGCATGTACTGGATCGACAACGTGAGCGGCTACGGCTGGTACGACCGCCCCATCGAGACCGCTGCACTGCTGGTGGATGTCTTTGCTGACGTGCTGCACGACTGGGAGTCGGTCAATAGCATTCAGCAGTGGATTCTTGTTTCCAAGCGAGGCACCGCCTGGCGCACCGATATGGCCACCGCTGCCGCACTCCGCGCACTCACTCGGCAACCCGACGGCAACAAAGTCAATAGTGGAAAGGTTGGTATCAAAATCAACAACGAGGAGTTGACCGTTAAGAATGATGCAAGTACAACAGACCTCTCCTCAACTGAACGCTTCCGCAATAGTGGCGGGGTATGTAATATCCAGCTCACTTCTACCTCCCATTTCCCTGCCTGGGGTGCCCTGTTCCATAGTCACGACACCCCTGTGGACAGCATCCAGTACAACGGCACAGGCATTAAGCTTCGCAAAACCCTCAGCCGTGTCAACAACGACGGAAGTCTCACCCTCCTCAATCCCGGTGACAAGCTCCGTGTGGGCGACCGTGTGCGCGTGCATATCGACATCGACTGCCAGCTTGGTTTCGACAACATGGTGCTTCGCGACCAGCGGGCTTCGGCATTCGAGCCCGTCAGCACCACCAGCGGCTGGCAATGGAACGACGGTCTGCACTACTATGTGGATGTGCGCGACGAGTGGACCGACTGCTACATCGACCATCTCGCCCCCGAGCACTATTACGTGGAGTACGACCTGTGGGTGCGCCACAGCGGCACTTTCGCCAACGGCATCTGCTCCCTGCAAAGCGTCTATGCCCCCGAATTCAGGGCCAACACCTCCTCTGTTGCGGTTCGTGTGGAGTGAGGGGTCCGTGTCTCGAGATTGCCATTTTCACCCTTATTTGCCCCTGTTTTTTGTCCCAAACGATACCAAAAAGCAGGGGCAAATCATTTCCCAAAACACCAAAATGCTCTCCTTTTTTATCATTTACCCCCAGAAATGGACAATTTCGTCCCTTTTCACCCCGCCAATCACGTTTTTTTTATCATATCGGTGAAAGGTGCTACTTTTGCAAATCATTTCACGTTGTGGAAACGTCATACAATAGCCCCCCTCAAGGCTTGTCTTGGAGAAATCGTGAGTAAAATAATGATGGTTTTTGCAACAGTAATATAGAAACCCAAACACAGAATATCCCATGAATACTCAAATCCGCCCAAACAATGGCATTTTGTTAATCAATAATAAAAGGAAAACTTTTATGAGCACTCAACAAAGCAGCACTAAGAATATCTTTGTATTTGGAGACTCCATTACAAAAGGTGTGGTCACCATTCCGGTAGATGGACATGAATCATTGAAATATACAGTCAACCCCGAGGGCATCATCCGTTCGACCTTCCACTCCGGGGGCAACGTTATGCGCAACCACTCCCGCACCGGAAGTACCGTGAAGCAGGGTCTTGATAAAATCAACCGTCACCTTTCACAGATCCAGCAAGGCGACAAGGTTGTGATGGAGTTTGGTGGCAATGACTGCAATTTCGATTGGTCGGCCGTTGCTGCCAATCCCGATGCCGAGCATACTCCCATTGTGCCGCTAGCCCAATTTAGTGAGCTCTATTCTCAGGCTGTGTCCGCTCTCCTTTCGGTCGGGGCCAAACCTATTCTCCTGTCGCTTCCGGCACTTCTGCCACAGCGTTTTTTCGATTATGTGAGTCGCAATCTCAATCGTGAAAACATACTCCGCTGGCTGGGTGGGGATGTCTGTTTTATCAGTAATTGGCACGAAAAATACAACCTCGAAATATTCAAGTTGGGGTCACAACTCAATGTGCCCGTTATCGATATTACCTCTGTTCTACTTGAAAGGCGCAACTTGGGCGACTACTATTGCCCCGACGGCATGCATCCCAATGCATCCGGACAAGCCATCATAGCCGAAGTGGTGGCCCAATCGGGTCTCCTCGACATTTAAAGGATTTTAGAGAAACAGCTGGTCTTGCACAGATAGTAGGGGTGTGAGAACAGCACCTGGTCCGAACGCTCGGGAGTGATGAACATATTGGCTGCAGCCACATCGGCCTGGCGTTTGTTCAGCACATCCACTATATCGCCAAATTCATATCCACTGAAATGCACCGGTCTGCCCAAAAACAGGCTGAAGCGCATCATCATCTCCACTTCCAACCCGGTCCACACGTTGTCCCTATAGAAACTGAACGGGGCGTTGTCGGCCAAAGTGGCTACCTCGATGGGGTGTCCTTTCAGGTTGGCCAGTTCGGGCATCTGTGGCATTTCTATGGTATCCACCTGTTCGCTGCACCAGCGGGCAAACATGCTGTCCAGTGTGCCGTCCGACTTAATCTGTACCAGAAAGTCGTTAAACTGTTTGCACAGTTCCTCACTCTTGTTGTTAAAGGCGGCCGCCACATCAAAGCCTCCAGGCAGGTTGAAATCCACTGCCATTTTGTGCTCTTTCAGTTTCATGGTCATCAGCACCACCGTGTCGGTGATGGCGCATTCCGCATTGCCGCTCTCTATGGCCTTGAACAGGTCGGTGGGTGTGTTGCACTGTATCAGTGTGATGTTTGAAAAATTATTAGTGTCGCCCAGCAGCACGTCGCTCGTGCTTCCCTTGATTACGGCCACTGTGTGCCCTTCCAAATCCTCCAAACAGGTAAATCCCATTACGGTCTCCGGGGCCTCTTCTGGCTGATTGCATGACACCAACATTCCCAACGCAATTGCGGCAAGCAGTGCCAGCATCGCTTTGGCTTTCGATAAATATCTGAACATCATATTATAATTCCTCCTTATTGATTATTTAATAGTGTTGCAAAGATACATAAAAATAATCAATAAACTCCCACTCGCCCGAAAAAATCATGCACCGGGCTCTATCAGCTTGAACCGCAAACGCCAAGTCCCCTCGTTAAAGTCGTGGCTGATAATCTTGAAGGTGCCAATCTCGGCAGTATTCTCCACATGGTTGCCGGCGCAAGCGCATATATCATAGTCCCCGATCCTCACAAGGCGGAGGGTCTCGCTGGCATCCTCGGGCAGCTTGCTGAGGTCCACCTCGGGCGGCACCTCGTTGCGCTTCACATACTCCACCCTCACCGGCATCCCCTGCCTTATCACCTCGTTCACCCGGGACTCTATCTCCCTCACTTGCTCCTCGCTCGGCGGTGTAGCCAGCTGGTAGTCGCACTTGCTTTTTTTGCGTTCTATGTGGGCGTTCCTCGACCGCGGGCAGCCGAACATCCGCACCATCGTCTGGTTCAAAATATGCTCCGCCGTGTGCATCGGCGGGTACTCCTGCTTGTTGTGCTCGTTAAGAATAGGTTCTTGTTCCATGATGGTCAATATTTAATTATTGGTTATATTCGTCAATACACCAAAGACTATAAATGATTTTGTAATCATCAGCCCTTGCTTGTTCCTCATAACATAACGGATTACCTTCTCGCCAATGGTAAATAATATTAGCATCCGTGAGTTCGGGACGAAAGTAATCTGGCTTATCGCCCATTATA